>Ga0209061_1004692_pt1 | contig 12826 bp, 10 predicted proteins | sample Coa_R1_10_FD_187157 | JGI IMG/M metagenome (GOLD analysis project Ga0209061, IMG submission 187157) | Surface soil microbial communities from Centralia Pennsylvania, which are recovering from an underground coalmine fire - Coalmine... | ecosystem: Environmental > Terrestrial > Soil >...
CTATGATACCAGAAGCGAGGGCGGGGCGAATAACGGCCTCGGTGTTTTGGGCGCGTGAGGCGAGAAAAAGCAACAGTTCGGCGCGGGGTACCATGGCCTTCTGCAGCAAGAGGCGGCGCACCTCTTCGCCCACGGCATCGCCTCCCGGCTCGCGGGTTACCAGCACCTCATAACCTTTCTCTTGCAACACTTGGCGCAGGAGAGAGAGCTGGGTGCTCTTTCCTGCGCCATCAATGCCTTCAAACGTGATGAGCCGGCCTTTGGATGACATCGTGAGGCTCACGCGCCGATGGGTAAGATGCGCACACGACGTTGCGGCTCGACCCCCACGCTCTCCGAAGCCAGTTGGTATCGCTCCGCAAGGAGGTGCTGTAGACGACGTATTTGGGGGCTTGCCGGCGACAGCTCCACGGCCGTATGCGTCTGCTTCACGATCTCGATGGCCTCGCGAGCTTCCTGAAGAGCCGCATCCTCCATATCAAACTCCTCCTCAAGCTCCTCAGGCCCCATGTCGCCGGTACCCATGCGGAAAATCTCACGCAGACAACTCGCTATCTGCGCGTAGGTGTTGCTCTTTATCGTGTAGATAGGAAGACGTCGCTGCGCGATCTCCCGCATCTTTGCCGGCTCTCGCTTGTAGGAGGCCTTTAAGGCGATCACGGCATCGGCATCGCTCACATCACGGGCGATAAAGGCCGAAACGTGTAGCTCCGCTATCGCCCTATCCAGACGGCTTCGACTTACGCCGTAAGGAAAGATGCGAACGGTGGACGGAAGCGGGCGTGTTGGACGTGAAACCTCCTCAACATCACGCCCTTTCTCGAAGGAGGCGGCTTTCGCATCTCCGTTGCGGGTCACCCGCGGAAACGTGTAAAGCGCCTCCTCCTCTCTCCCCTCTGCAGGCTCAGGCACTTCGTGAATGGTAGGATGCAGTTCGTTAGAGCGCTGCACGATCTCGATATGGCCATCGGGTGTACGTACCCGTATCTCCGGACGTGGCGGGATTCCACGTAGCATGCGGTCCACAGTCTTCTCCACATCCATATGGATCGCCAACTTATCCACGTCCATGATCTCTATTACCACGTCGAAGGTCGGTGGGGCCTTGCGTTCAAGCACCGTCTTTTGGGTGCCGCGCCGACGCGCCTCATCATCGGAGAGCGTAACGGCATGAATGCCTCCTACCAGATCGGAGAGGGTGGGGTTGAGCAACAGGTTCTCTAGGCTGTTGCCGTGAGCCGTACCGATGAGTTGTACCCCTCTTTCTGCGATGGTTCGGGCCGCAAACGCCTCTTGCTCTGTGCCTATCTCATCAATGATGATGACCTCCGGCATGTGGTTTTCCACGGCCTCGATCATCACATTGTGCTGCTCCTCAGGCGAACTCACCTGCATTCTTCGCGCACGCCCAATGCCGGGATGCGGAATATCCCCATCGCCGGCGATCTCGTTGCTGGTGTCCACAATCACCACACGCTTGTTCAGTTCGGAGGAGAGCACGCGGGCCACCTCACGCAGCTTTGTGGTTTTGCCTCGACCGGGGCGACCAAGCAGCAAAATGGATTTGCCGCTCTCTACCACATCCTGGATGATGTCTATGGTGCCGAAAACGGCACGCCCGATGCGGCAGGTAAGGCCGATAATGCGCCCTTGCCGATTACGTATGGCCGAAATGCGGTGCAGTGTGCGTTCGATGCCGGCCCGGTTATCCTTGCCAAACGCGCCTACGCGGCTTACCACATACTCGATCTGCTCGGCAGAAACCGGCTCTGTCCCTAGCTCCACAACCCTTTCGGGGAAACGGGCCTCCGGAATACGCCCGAGGTCCATCACGATCTCAAGCAGGTCGTTCAACGACGGCTCTTGCTCGAGATACTTGCGGATGTCGGGCGGAAGGGTTTCTAGAAGCTGATCGAGATTATCGGTGATCTGTTGTTGTTGCACGGTTAGTGGGCGTCGTAAAGAACCGGAAAGGTCTTGCCCACGATGCAAGGAGGTCCCTTGCGCTTCCGGTTCGTACCAAGACGAGATTCTCTGCATTTGCATGAGAGGGTTTGATTGTCTCCTAAGACTACTCTGTTGAAAGGATTGAGATTTTCGGATTATTTGTGTCGCTTCCTCGTATCAGGAACAATAGGTTTTTACCAATACTATATCGCCGCAGCACCACCTCTTTGGTAAGGCATGAAGAACAGCTTTCAACCTTTGCGTTCCCTATTTTAAAAGACCGAAATCGGGCCAAGAAAGTTTCCACCAGGCCTACACCTACGTTTTTATTTTGAAATTCACGATCCGCCCGCGCAAATCCTGCATCTTTTTTGAAAAGGAAATAACCTCGCCCGCCGTGAATATACGAATCGATTCCGCCTAGCCCGCACGAGATCGTTCCTTAGGGCAAGGCACAACACCGATTGAGGAAGAAGAGATGCGTCGTTCCCAACTTGCTATCAACACGGTATCGTTAAAAGGCAGTTTAGAGGAGATTTTGGCGGCCTGCGCCGAAGCTGGTTTTGCGAACGTCGAGTTCGCGTTAGGGCCGATTCGCGATCGCCCGGTGCCCGAGCTTCGTCATCTTTTACAGAGGCACGGACTACGCTGTATTGGAGGGTTTGAAACCGGCTTAGAGGCCTTTTCCGATAAAGAGCAGCGTGCGAACAACCATGCGCGTATCATCGAGAACGCCCGGCTGCTGGCACAGCTTGGCTCTCGTTGTTGCCTGGTGGTGGGCACGGACGGGCCGGCGCATTCTGTTGCCGACCCCATTGGCGTGCTCGCAGAGGCTTTCGCCACGGTGGCCGACGCCATTGCCGACACCGATGTAAAGCTCTGTTTGGAGTTCAACTGGTCTCCCTTGGTAAAATCGCTGCGCACGGCGGTAGAGGTGGTGCAGCGTGCCGGTCGCCCGAATGTTGGGGTGCTGTTCGACCCCGCGCACTACCATTGCACCCCCACTAAGTTCGACCAGATCAACGCCCTTTCGGTGGCCCATATCTACCATGTTCATGTAGACGACATGCGCGACAAGCCCGGCGAACTCTCTCACTGCAACGAGGATCGCGTGCTTCCGGGACAGGGGTGTTTAGACCTCCGGGCTATTTTTGATGCCCTAGAGCGCTATGGATATAGGGGCTACTACTCCATCGAGATGTTCAGCAAGGAGCTTTGGGCTCTTCCTCCACTTGAGGCTGCCAAACGGATGTATGATAGCCTATTGCCTTACTGCGAGGAACAGAACTAAGAAAGTTACTCCTCGTATAGCGTATGTCTTCTCTACAGTAATGGTTCTAAGCTTTTTGTTTCTCGATGTATGAGGTAAAGTCTGTCCGCAGCCAGCTTATAAAATGTATGCTTCTGCCCATTAGGCCAAAAAATGTGTATCGCATCCACTGTAGTCACTTGGCCTAAACCAAAATGGACATCCGGTGCATTTGCAGACAAATAGCTACCACCGGCCCGCACTTCTGCAATACGCCTGCCTATTTTTGACTCGATAAGCACCTTCGCACCGATAGCGTACGTGTTTTTCTCTCCTTCTACACATCGAAAACGAATCCAATGATTGGTCGTTGGTGTCTCGTTATGAAGCAGAAGGGCTTTACCTTCCTCATCCACAACGAGTAGATCGAGCAAGCCATCGTTATCATAGTCACCGACTGCTATCCCTCTGCCCACGATACGCCGTGTAAAATCAGGTCCGGCTCTTGCACTGATATCTACAAAATGAGAGCCGTCACGGTTTTGAAATAGCTGTGCGCTTTGACGATACGTCTGTGTCGGGTCTACTTTTCTAATCTGGCTTTCCACATGACCGTTGGTAAAAACAATATCGAGAAGACCATCATTGTCGAAATCTATGAAGACGGCGCCGAAAGAAAGAGGCAACAGGGAGGCGGCACCGATGCCACTTGGATAGGACTGATTGGTAAAGAGGTCGTGTCCCTCGTTATGAAACAGGCTCTTCGGCTTTTGGGCGTAGTTAGCAACGATAAGATCGAATCGTCCGTCATTATCATAGTCGCCCCAATCAATGCCCATGCCCGATTGTAGAGAGGCGTCTGCCCCGTAAGCTGTACCTGAGGCAACAGCGATGTTTGCGAATCGTCCATCTCCTAGGTTCAGGAAAAGGTCGGCAGGTTCAAGATCGTTAGCGAGATAGAGATCAGGCAGTCCGTCATTATTAAAATCACAAAATAAGCATCCTAAAGTATTGCCATGAGATAGCATGCCAGATTTTTCGGTAATATCTACAAAACGCCCGTTACCATCATAACGATAGAGTGCTCCATATTCGCTTGGATAACTATCTGGTCCACATGCCATCATGACAGAAGAACCATTAATTCCTTTATAGGAACAAAGCTGTTTACTGTAGGGAGTAAAGCGCACATAGCGACCAATGTAGACACAGAGCCGGCCGCTGCCATCAATATCGGCCCAGGCAGCACCGGTGCTCCAATCATAGGGACCATGTGCTTCCAACCCCGACCCAGATGTCACATCGTGGAACTTTTTGCCACCTTCATTATGATAGAGCGCGCGCGTGCCATAACCGGTGAGCAGAATATCTAGATAACCGTCCCGATCATAATCGGCTACAGAACAACCTAAAAAGTGGGCGTGAGGGGGTGGAGGGGGTAGTACCGTTTCTGTAACATCTTCAAACCGCCCATTTCCTAAGTTACGATAAAGCCGAGGGCGGGGGCTACTAACCAGTAAAATGTCGAGATGTCCATCATTGTCATAATCAAGGAAGGCACACCCGTGCCCGATAGCTTCAAGGGTATTCACCTGCATTGGGCTGGTATGCCCAAGCGTAAAGTCTATTCCGGCTTCAGCAGCCACATCTCGGAACAAAAAACGCTGGCCGGCTTTCCCCGATTGTGGAATGGGATCATGGCCACAGCCATCGCCCAAACTTCCTAGCACGGTGCCCAAGAAAAGCCCCAACACCTCACGGCGTGCAATACGGCGTTTCAATGCCCCATCCCAACCGGAGGAGTTGCACCCTCCTCTCCTTCTGTGCGCAACAAATGCTGATATGTTTTTGCAGCTCTATCTGCCTCTTGCGCATTCCCCATAGCGGCATAGGCTTGGGAAAGTAGCACATAGGCCGTTGTCCGTTTCGGATTGGCCTTTACGGCCGTTTTAAGGGATTTAACGGCTAAAGAATATTGCCTCTGCAACAGGTAGATATGTCCGAGAGTTTCGCAAGCGATGGCATTGTGTGAAGAATCGGGAATCTGTTGAACAAGAGATAGGTCATGTGCTAACCCCGTAGGGGAGGGGTCAAGAAGCATATCCGTATTGGCCAATCCGATCAGCGCAGCAGGGTCATGAGGTTGAAGTTGCAAAGCCTTAGTAAAAGCCTGTTGGGCCATCACGAGTTGTCCTTGCACAAGTGCGATATTACCAAAATCGATCTGCGCTCTTGCATCGTTTGGATTTAGAGCCGTTGCGCGCTGCAGTGCAGAGTATCCTGCGGCATAGAGCTTACGTTTGGTTTCGAGCACCCCGAGCTGCCGCCAAGCTACCTCATCGTTCGGAGCAAGTTGGGTAGCTTTGGTATAGGCATGAATCGCAGCCACAGGTTCTTGACGCTGCTCATAAACCTCCCCTAACAGATGCCAAACAAGGGCATTGTGTGGATCACAGCGGACGGCCTGCTCAAAATTTACCTGTGCAATAGCATCACGATGCTGCTGCACGGCCAGTGCTCCCAAACCAACATATGGACGTGCATCATGTGGCCACCGTTGCGCTGCATAAGCAAAAACCTGCATGGCCTCATTAGGATGACCGTGCAACATGAGCGCATTGCCCCATGCGATCTGCGCCGTCAAATTCTCAGGATGGGTACGTGCGTAGTTGCTTAGCGTATGCAGATCGTTAGAGCTTTGAGATACAGAGCGCCTATACAAAAACGGATGGAGATAGATTCCACCTATCAAGACTACCAAAAGAGCGCCAAATAGAAGCGGCCGCCTACCTGCATTCAGGGTCATGGACAATCCTAAAACAGTGATAGCCAGAGGTATTGGTGAATCTTCCCCACCTAAGTATTAACCTCACAATATACCATGCAAACAAATCAGAGCGATCTACTGATTGGCATTTTGGACGGTTCCGCCTTGTGGAGTTCCAAAAGCCCCGGCACCTGATTGAGGAGCATTTGGATTCATTCCGGCTTTATGCTCTTTCATCCACTGCACTTTGGGGAAAGAGTTTGGGTCAACATGAACGGTTTTAACCACTTGGGGCTGATTCTTACGATAGGCATAGACGAAAAAGCCTGCCGCAACGAGAATCAGCACGACAGCCAAGATGATGAGGTTTCTATCGCGTGTAGACATATGTTTCCTCCTAAGAAATAGATATTCGTTCTCCCCACCGCCTGCAGGAGCGATCTGCGGCGGGAGGGAGAACAGACATACATCTAGATATTTAGTTGGTGTTATACTGATCGCTCCATGCCATCATGTTGGGTGGCTGTTGGTTCCACAAACCGGTTGTCGGGTCTACATTCCACAAACGGGAGGCTGGCATCGCTTTCACATGGCCGTCCAGGAAGCCGAAGTCCGAGATTCCGTTATGACCTCCTATAGAGAAAAGCCAGTTATAGCCATCCCCACAGACATCTCCGATACTTAAAGCTTTCGGATAGACCGGAAAAACAAGCAGATCGCCCATATTGTAGCGCGTTGTGGCATAAAAACGGGAATAGTTATTTGGGTTCCACCACGGGTACATAATGATCGTGCTTCCAGGTTTAGGAACGCCGGCCAGCGTCAAAGAAGACCAGTCCGACCCATCTCGGTGCAAACGGTATCCGAAAACTCCAAAACCCCTTAGGGGCTGTTCAGGATCATATCGGGTAAACCCGTAGCTAATATCGTAGCCAACTCCTATGCCCGGCGCTCCATCACAGTCGTCGCGCTGATACGAATCTGAGGGATCGGCCCAGATACTCGACTTCCGCTCCGGCCCCCACGGCACGCCGGCCTTGATATAGGGGTCGATCTCATCGTTTATCCCGTCCCCTTCAGCATCGGTATTGATGTTTCCGTCCCAGTGCACAGGACCTACCTGCCCCAACGGCAACATCTCATCATAATCTTGGGTGTAGGCGAGAATCGCGATCAGTATCTGCTTCTGGTTCGAGATATCCACCGTTTGTCGAGCCTTATCTCGCGCCTGAGCGAAAACAGGGAACAGAATGGCTGCAAGTATCGCTATTATAGCGATAACTACAAGCAACTCGATAAGTGTAAAAGCGTTTCTGCGATTCATGTGTCGTTTTCCTCCGAAGCCGTTAAGTTTTGTTTCGTTAATGCCTCAGACATCTCCTTCTTCTCTTTTGTTACAAAAAGAGAAAGCCCCCCACAAAAGCGAAAGCTGCCGCCCCTTACTCCATCGTATGTGAATAAGGAACCGGCAGCTGTGCCAGAGTGCTGAAGGAAACCGTCTGTAGAACGGTTTGATTATACCCGAAAACGTTTTTGCCGCCCACATGCAGTCTCCCTCAAATATCCCTCCAAACGGAGTTCTGCTTTGCCTCCCTTGCGTAGAGAGCCATCTACATTATAACACGAAAACTCTAAAAGTGCACGTTTTTCGTTGTTTTCCAGCAGATTCTTGTCACATTACTCAAAAGAACAGAAAGAAACATGTCTGTTTCAGTTTTGGGAATAGGGAGGCTCCAAACAGTATTTATTCCGCATCTGCCGCACCGCAGCACTGCTCCATAGCCACCGTGGTCTCTTTCGGCGTAGACCTTGTGTTCACCCGATGCCAAGGCCTCGCTCCCTCCACTCGCTCCGATGAAAGCAGGAAATAGGCGAATTCAGGTAGAATGCATGGAGAGATACCTGTCCTTGAAAGAATTGCGCTTGGGGAGCGTGGGAACGTGATACAGAAATATCTGAACTATCTTATTTTTGGCGGAATCGTTCTCGTGGTTGTAGGCCTAGCTGCCCTGCACAGCCACCACATGCATCAACTGCTCTACAACCTCACGCACGGTACGCCGGCTCAGCGTGCCGCCGCAGCCAAAGAGCTGATCGCCGAAGAGCAGTTCTCCGACACTATCGCAGGTGAGCCAAAAGAGATGCGCGCCCAGGCGGCCATCGCGCTTGCCGATCTCGGCAACGCCGACGCCGTGAAACAGGCCGTGCAGATGCTGAAAGACCAGGATAAGATCGTCCGCGATCAGGCTCTGCGTACCCTAAAACAGATCGGTGCGGCCTCAGCAGATAACATCAAAGCCCTAGTGGACGGCCTTGGCGATAGCGACATCAATGTGCGTCAAGGCGTTATCCGCGCCCTCACCGATCCCGATGGCATAGGCCCCCGCCAAAACCCCGACGTGGTACAGGCGCTCATCAATGAACTGAAATCGAGCAGCGATGCCCGCGGCCCCGTGGGCGATGTGCTCAGCAGCAAAACATTTGACCCCGCCGCAAACAACCGCAGCGTTCCCGCCCTGATGGCCCTCCTTGACGATAAAGATGACGGGGTGAAGGTCGGCGCCGCTAACGCGCTTGGGAAAATAGGAGACCCACAGGCTGTGCCCAAGCTTATCGCCGTGCTTCAGAACCCGGCCACCACCACCCAAGTGCGCACGGCCGTTATCGCCGCCATTGGGCTTATCGCCGCTCCCTCCAGCGAGCCGGTGCTTGCCAAAGCGGTGCTCGACCCTTCGGTAGATTCCGACGCCCGCGCTCAGGCCGCCGCCGGCCTAGGGCGCATTGCAACGCCGGATGCCATCTCCACGCTTCTCAAAGCGCTCACGGATTATGACCTCAACCTGAGAACAGCGGCCATCTCCGCCCTCTCCGTGGCCGCTCGCCCAGGTGAGGATAGCCCCCCAAACCGTGCCGTAGTACAACAACTTACTAAAGCTTTGTCAAGTCCTCAGAAAGAGATACGTCTTGGTGTCGCCCAGGCGCTCATCCCCGTGCGCGATCCGGAAATCGATCCCGCCCTTGCACGGTTGTTACAAACCGATACGCAGGATGCCGACGTGCGCGCTGCTGCCGCCAAAGCCCTAGGCTTTTCTGGCAATCGAGGCGGCATCGCGCCCCTTGTTGCCGCCTTAAACGACCCCAGTGGAACCGTGGCCGAAGCTGCCACACAAGCGCTAGCACAGGTTGGCCCCGCAGCCGCCCCTACGCTGATCTCCCTTCTCGCAAAAGGCGGCACAACCGCCTACTATGCCTCCACCGCCTTGGGCGAACTGCTCGATTCGGATCACGGCTCTGAAATCCTTATGCAGCTAGCCACCGCCGTGAAGAGCGCCAACCCCACTCTGCAACGATGGGCTGCCGTCGCTCTCGGAAATACCGATCTGGCCGGAGCAAAGGACATCCTTGAACAGCTGGCTAAAAGCTCCGACGCGGATGTGGCCTACGTAGCCCAACAGCAGCTAAATCGCTTCGAGCAAGCGCAGTGACCACCAGGAGACCGTAGAGAGTGAAACAGCTACCCGACCTTCTCCTGCAAACACCCCAAACCATAGAGCCTTGCTTTCGGATAGACGCAAGGCTCGTTGTCTTTCAAGGAGATGTAAGCGACTGTCTAGAGCAGCTTCCCGACGAAACCATCCAACTGATCATTACCTCCCCGCCCTACAATCTTGGAAAAGAGTACGAAAACCGCAGAGATATTGCAGACTACCTCAAAACGCAAGTGCCCCTCCTAAAGCAGTTGTATAGGGTCTTGAAAAAAGAAGGAAGTCTCTGCTGGCAAGTCGGCAACTTTGTGGAAGAGGGGGAGGTTTACCCGCTTGACATCTTCTACTATCCCCTTTTCAAGAAGCAGGGTTTTAAGCTGCGCAATCGCATTATTTGGCGCTTCGGTCACGGCCTTCATGCCTCAAAACGCCTCTCCGGTAGGGTCTATCATATCAATCACCTTAAGGAGAGATCACGCCTAGAGTTCATACTTAGATCGTTTTACTCTTTCAGGTGCAACCCCGCCTCCGCATAAAAAAGAGTCTGCTGTGCCCAACCCGCCATAGGGCCGAAGCGCTCGCGAAAGGCCTCGGCAATAGCCCTGTAGAGCCGCGGGGTCAACGAACGCCCCTCAAACTGAGGCAGAAAAAGACGAACTCCCAGCCGATGTATGTGTCTATCCACAGGCACCGCTTCCCATTTGTCAAGCGCGAATAGGCAGACACAGTCCGCCACCTTCGGCCCCACACCGGGGAACTCGAGTAAGGCCTCATGCGCCTCAACGTAGGGCACAACGCGCAGCGATTCTAGCCACCCTTGCGGCTTCTGCAAGAGCCTCTGCGCCGTCTGAACAACAAAAGGTGCCCGATAACCCCACAGACCGGCCCGCAAATCCTTCTCGTCCGCCTCGGCAAGCGCACGAACCGAGGGAAAAGCAAAAAGAGTTGCCGGTTCATCAAGACCGGTGTAGATGCGAGAGCCATATCGCTGTGCTAAATAGCCTACGCTCCGCTCGATCTTGGTCACCGTGTTCGTTGTGGCGCAGAGAAAGGCAAAAAGACACTCCTCCGGCGGCTGCCGCAAGACCCGTAGCCCGGCGAAAGCACGAAAAACTTCGGCCAGACGTGGCTCCATCAGGCTCCAACGGCAGTAGAGCGATTCGAGATCGGCGCGAACCTGAAGGTAGTCCTCTACCACCTCCCAGCAGTCCGGCTGCGGAAACGTTTGCCAATAAAGATCGCCGTAAGGCGCTCCATCGGGCTGCCACAAGGCCACACCAACCGCCCCTATCGTCCCCCACCAAATGCCATTTGCATCTCGGCGCCATCGAAAGCTCTGGCCGCTGCGCAAGGTGGCTTCCAAGTGGAGGGGCGCTCGGCGACAGTTGAATCGCCTCCAGGCAATGCACGCGTTGCTCATCGTTATCTGCGGCAAAATTCCCTATTTCCTCACCCTACGTCGCAGGAAACTCGACGGCAGCCCACCATTTCGGGTTCAGATGGGCAAAACACCGATCGCGCTCTTCTGCCTCCCCGAGAAGGTTCCAATCGTCAACAGAGATGGTCTCTTGCGCGGCAGCGCGTTGAATAAGAGAGGCCAAATGTAAAAAACGAGAGTGGTGGTAGTTGACTCTCTGTTCTGCATAGTCACGACTGGTGAAGGTGCTGATGTTGAACTGCCAGTCCGACGATTCGAGCAACAGCAGCTCACGCGCCGCCTGTCGAAGAATGGTCTGCACCCGCTCCATATCTCCATAGGTTTGTGCCAGCTCTACCATCAGCCGTTCGGCCTCATAGACCTTCTCCCACGTCCACGCCGTCCACTCATTCAGCCATATCCAGTGATAGCCTCCTTCCCCCCACGAGCCTTCAGGTAACGCCACCACCGTATTGGGCGGATGCTTCTCCAAGTAGGCACCGCACGTGATCGGCTCTATATGCGGGTGCGCATGAAGCTGCTTCAGGGCGTGGTAGAGAAACTCCGGCCCCTCGAACCACCAATGCCCGAACAATTCGGTGTCATACATAGCGACGACAACAGGGGGTCTGTTCTCCTCCGTTTCTGCAGAAGTCGCCGTCTGGTGCACCAACTGGGCGAAGTGCTCGGCATGAATATGCACTCGGCCCATCGCCAAATAAGGCTCATAGAGCTGCTTGGCCCCCAAATCATCCTTTGGCCAGGAGACGCGCCAATAGCGCAGGTTGCCCGGATAGTGCTTTTTGTGAAACTCCAGATAGAACTCATCTCCCGGATAGCCGTGAGCGCCGCTCCAAACCTGAATGCCGGTTTTGGGATCGCGCGCAAAGCAGGCCACCGGCTGCATAGGGAGTCCGCTGCTGTTGACCCAATAGGGCGCATAGGGCGTACGATCCGTTCGCTCTGGGCTATACTCGCGTTGAAACTGCGCCCACAGCTCTTGTAGTCCCTTGAAGCGTTCCGCATAGACGCCCAGCGTCTGCCCTCCTCGCAGAAGATGGGCATCCACAAAAAAATAGTGCAGACCGCTTTCCGCTAAAAACTCCTCAACGCCTTTTCGCAACTGCGGTTGCAGGCTACGATAGGCCTCTAGAGGCGCGTTCCAGGCGTAACGCGGACGATAGGCACACTCCGGCAACCAAAAACCGCGCGGTTCGCGTCCGAAATGCGCCTTATAGGCGGCCACCCCCAAACGAATCTGCGCCTGCACGCTGTTATCGGTGAGCAAAAGAGGCAGATAACCGTGGGTAGCTGCACTGGTCAGTATCTCTATATGCCCCTCATCCTGAAGTCTCCGAAAGGCCCCGACGAGGTCTCCTTTGTAGATATTCAGAAAAGAGTCGAGCTTCTGCTGATAGTAGTCTTCCCAAAAGTGGGCCAGGCCCCGCATATGGGTATTGCCCTCATAACGAAACTGCTGCTGGTTTTCACGCGCCGTCTCTATTTTCTGCTGGAGATAGCCCACAAAATCGCTTTGAAACGTCTCATCGGCAAGTTGCTCGACGAGAATGGGGGTAAGCCCTATGGTGATTTTGGGCGAGATGCCTTCGGAGACAAGGCGAAAGAGCACGTCGAGCAGCGGCAGATAGGTTTCGGCGGTAACCTCCGACAGCCAATCGGTGCCGTGAGGAGACCGCCCGTGGTCGAGCACATAGGGGATATGGGAATGAAGCACGAGGGCAAAATAGCCCTGTTTGCGCGGTTTCACCATGCAGAGAGGCTCCAGATAGGAGAAAGCCTGTCCTCCTTAAGGAGGACAGGCCGCTTCAACAAAGTTTCAAATCACGCTAGGCCACGAGACCCGCTTCCGCGCAGCATTTGCGGAACATCTGCACTTTACCGCTAGGGGTCAACTGTCGCACCACTTCGGGCTTGCGACCGCAAAAGCGACATAGCTGCTG
>Ga0209061_1004694_pt1 | contig 12821 bp, 8 predicted proteins | sample Coa_R1_10_FD_187157 | JGI IMG/M metagenome (GOLD analysis project Ga0209061, IMG submission 187157) | Surface soil microbial communities from Centralia Pennsylvania, which are recovering from an underground coalmine fire - Coalmine... | ecosystem: Environmental > Terrestrial > Soil > Unclassified...
GAGCAACCGGGGGAGGAGCGGGAGCGGGCCCGCTACCAGGGCGTCACCTGGGAGGGGCAGCGCATCCGCCGCGGCCCGGGTGAGTGGTACCGCCGCCTCTTCGGCGCGCCCGAGGCCGACGAGGACGGGATCTACGAGGAGCACGGGCTGGGGCATGGGGCCAGCCGGGGAGAGGTGGTCTTCCACGACGCCCTCTACGTGCCCGGGAGCGCCGGGGAGGATCGGCCGTACGCCGTGGATGTCCTCACCGTGCACCAGAAGCCCTACTACGACGCCCACCTCCGGGGCCCGGCGGACCGGGCCGTCGGCATCTGGCCGAGCGACCACGCCTCCCCCAACCCGGTGGCCTTCCTCACTGTGCGGCCAAGGGTGAGGCTCCTCCTCGCCCTCTCCGGGCCGCCGGAGTGGACGGAGGCGGCCGAGGAGCTGCTGCTCGACGCCCTGGAGCGCTGGGGGGTGGGGGCCAAGACCAGCGCTGGCTACGGCCGCATCCTCTCCCCCGAGGCCGGGGCCGGCGACACGGAGGACAATACCGGGGTCACGCCCAGCCCCCGGTACCGCCGGAGGGATCGGATCACGGTCACCCGCATCGAGGACTCCAGGGGCAGAGGACAGGCCCGGTTCCAGGCTCCGGATGGACGCTTGGGGCAGTTCGTGGGGGAGACACCGCCCGAGGTCGAGGTCGGGGAGACGGTCGAGGTCTGGGTGGCCAACGCCGGCCCCATCTACACCCTCACCCTGAGGTCGCCGGAGGCCCGAGAGGCCAAGGGGAAGGAGGGGAAGGAGAGGAAGGAGAGGAAGGAGAGGAAGGAGAGGAGGCGATGACGACTCCGCAGATGGACCTCACGCCCGAGCTGAGGGGGCTCCAGGAGCGCTGGCGGGAACTCGGACGGAAGGAGCAGGATCAGCTCTATGCCCGCGAGCTGGCGGTGCCGCTGGCCCGGCGCTTCGCCCAGCTGCCCCTGGCGGGAGCACCGGCCGACCTGGAGCGGCCACGGGCGCTGATCAGCGTGCTCGGCTTCTCCTGGCAGCCGGTGGCGCTGATGGCCGCCTGGTGCCGGCCGGAGCGGATGCTGGTCCTGGGGACCGAGGATTCCCTGACGGTGAAGGTCGACGGCGAGGGCGTGCTCTCGCTCATCGCCCGGATTGCCGGCATCGATCGGGACGTGATCTCGGAGGAGATGGTGGGCGACCCCGGCGAGCGGGACATCTATGAGAGCATCCACCGCTTCTTGCACCGCTCCGGCATCCCCGCCCGGGAGGTCCTCATCGACCCCACCGGGGGGAAGAAATCGATGTCGGCCTCGGCCGCCCTGGCCGGGTTCCTGGTCGGCGCCCCTCTCGCCTACGTCGACTACCACGAGTACCACGGCCCCAACCGCATCCCCGTCCCCGGCACCGAGTACCCGCGGCTCCTCACCAACCCCTTGGAGGTGTTCGGCGACGTCGAGCTGCGGGCGGTGCTTGCCGCCTTCGACCGAGGTGACTTCCAGCAGGCGGCCGAGCAGGCAGAGCGTCTCGCCAAGCAGCTGTACGAGACTCGGGAGGCCCAGTGCCTGGCCGCGCTCGCCCGCGCCTACGATGCCTGGGAGCGGTTCGATTTCGAATCCGCGCAGCTGAGCCTGACCGAGGCCCGCGACCTCCTCGACCGGTTCGCCAGCCAGGGGCGATGGGGCTGGGCCGGCCACGTCCGCCCGACCCTGGCCTCCAACCTGGAGGCGCTGGAGGAGCTGGCCGCGGCGCGGGGGCGGATCACCCCCGGGGACGGCGGGGAGCCGGACCGGCTCGAGGATGGGCTGCCCTTCCTGCTCTGGTACCTGGCCACCGCCGAGCGGAGGCTGGAGGCAGGCCGACCCAGCCAGGCTGCGCTCATGGTCTACGCCGCCATGGAGCGGTACGTGCGTCTCTGCCTCCAGGTCGACCACAGGCTGGGCGGGAAGCGGCCCGATTACGAGCGGGTGCGCGGCCAGCTCGACCAGGTCGAGTACGACCGTGCCGGGCGTACGCTCTTCGGCGACGACTACCGCCCCCAGGACCTCCGGGGTCCGATCACCTTCCTGAACGGCGCCCAGCTGCTCCGAGGCCTCGGCTCCACCCGCCTCCAGGCCAGCGACCTCGGCCCCCTGCGGGGCCTCTCCAGCGCCCGCAACGACTGCGAGTACGAGCACGCCTGGATCCCCAAGGTCCCCGAGACGAAGAGGATCGAGACGTTCCTGGAGCGGGCCAAGGAGGTCGTGGCCCGGATCGCCGGCGGCCGCGACGCCCTCGACCGGCGGCTGGAGCGCTACCGAGTCCCGCGGCTGGCCCCGCCCGGCGACTGAGCCCACCCCCACCCCGAGGGCAGGACGCGGGGGTGGGACGACCACGGTGGGCCGGAGGGTGGGGGGATGCGGGGTCCCGGGCCCGGGGATCACGTCCCGAGCCCGGGACCGGGATGCGGTCGGTCAGGTCAGCTTGATGTTGATGTCTCCGCTGAGGAGGCCTGGCGTCCAGACCAAGGTCAGCCCACGCGGGGCGTTGGCGCTGGCCTCGAAGGCGATGCACTTGGGACCGCTGTCGGCGCCCTTGGTGAGGTTCACCGCGTCGAACAAGGGGCAGGAGTCGGTGAAGGTCACCGTGTGCTTGATCCCCTTGCCGTCCAGCAGGACGAAGTCGGTGGGGTTGAAGTTGGCCTCCTGATCGCTGGTGTTCTTCATGTCGACGTTCATGGTCACGTAGACGTTCCCGGCCTCAGGCGTCTCGAACTCATTCCCGCTCGAGGCGCCGTAGGCCACGTTCGTGACCGTGACGATCACCCCGTTGTGCACCGCGCAGGGCTGCTGGCAGGCGGAGGAGGGCGCCTTCTGGGCCGGGGCCGGGGTCTTGGCCACGGTCGCGGGCGACTGGGCCCGGCTCTGGGCCGTGGTTTGCGTCTGCTGCGCGCCGGAGCCGCCGCAGGCGCTGAGCATGACCACGCCGAGCAGCGCCACCGCCCCGCAGGCGCTCAACCCGACCCGCCGAAGGCGCGGCCACGCGCGACCTGGCCGGTCCCCCCTCGGCCGCAGCCCCGCTGGCGACGCCGGGCCCGCGCCGGCCTCGGCAACGCCACCGATCCGAACTTCGCTCTCGACGTTCATGAGCTCGTCTACCTCCTTCTTGAGGGGTGGTTGATGTCGATGCCACGCCGGGGGCTCAGGGCCAGACCCGTGACCTCAGGGCCACAAGGGCACCCGGCCACCCCGTCGTGGCCGATCCCCTACCTAGCGGGGCGAAAGCGGACACCCGGGGTGCCGCCGTCCTCTCCGCCACCGGAGCGACGAGGCTCAAGGCCTTGCTCGGTCGGCGACGGTTCTCAGTCCCCTATCTCGGGTACGGGAGGTTCCCCGCCTCTCCTTGAGGGGCGGCTCCCGAATGCGCTCCTCGGCTCACGCCGGTGGAGCCAGACGATGGACCTCCTCCACCAGCTCCTCGACCCGCTGCAGGATGGTATCCCCTGGCTTGAAGGTCACGGGCCCTTTGGGCGGGTCCTGCTCAACCTCCTCGATCACGCCCTCGATCAGCTGACGTACCTCCCCGGCCGGGGGCGGCAGGGCCCAAACCCGGTGGCCGAACGGCCCCTCGTTCCGCACCCGCCACAGCCTGTGGCCGTGAGGGCGGGCCAGCACCCGCCAGGGGGCGGGCCGGTTCCCACCCATCGCCTTCTTCGTCGGCGCCGGCCAGGCGGCCTCGGCCGCCGCGCAGGTGGCGTAGATGGCCCGCCAAGGATCGGCTTGGGCCAGGGTGGCGAAGGCCCGGGCTCGGGCCGGGAACCAGACCCGTGGGTCGGGCGCCTCTCGCCCCCCTCCAACCGGCGTCAACAGCCGCTGGAGCTCGACCACCCGCGGCTCCAGCCCTGACCAGCGATCCGATCCCAGCTCCAGCGCCCACCTGACCGTGCCCAGGTCGAGCCGGCGCAGCGCGAAGCGCAGGATCGGGGCCACCACCTCGTCCGGGCCGAGACGGGGGAGCACCCGCTCACGCGTCTCCTCCAGGACCGACGACCACTCGCCCCCGCTCTTCCGCTCGTGCAGGTAGGCCACCCGGAGGGGCAGGGCACGGTTGGTGCCCCACTGGCCGCCGGCCAGGGTGACGACCACGTTCATCTGCTTGGTCCCCGGCCCGACCACCAGCAGCGCCTCCGAGCAGCTGGCCAGCCGAGGGTCGCCCTCCAGCCACCGCCCCACCTCGCCCAGCGCGGCTCGCGTGCCCTCAGGATGCACCTCGATCGCCTCGACGCTGCCGAAACGCCGCTGGAGGGCGAGGTCGCGAACCCGCTGGGCGTGGGTCCGTACCCGTTCCGAGGAGACCAAGCGCAGGTGGACCCGCCCCCGGGGCAAGAGCCGGAAGGCCAGGTACTGGACGATGGCATCCACCGCCGCCTGGGCCTGCTGCTCCGGCGTCCAGCCGCGTGCCTCTCGGTTCTCGGTCTGGCCGACGGCCAGGAGCAGCAGCAGCCCACCCCCCACCGGCGGGGCGGACCCCAGGCCCAGGTCCTCGGCCAGCGCCGCCAGGGCATCGAGGTGATGGTAGGGCCAGTCGTGCCCGACCGGCCGACCGTGGCTGGCGAGGCCGCCGAGCCGGCAGAGCTGCTGGACGGCCGGCGTCCCCACCAACGCCCGGATGGGGCCAGGCGCCAGCTCCGACCACCGGTCCAGCAGCCGGCCCAGCGCCTCGTCCGCCTCGGGGCCATCGAGCGCACGGACCAAGGGGTGCTGTCGGTTGATCGGGTCCTGGTAGGCCAGCTCGTGGACGTGGCAATCGGTCCAAGGTCGGGCCAGGTAGAGGGCCGAGGCCGGGTCGCCCATCGCCCGGATCAGGAACGAGGCCTGGAGGACCCGCCGGTACCAGCGCCACCCTGCCTCATCGGTCGGCCTGCTCCCCACCCCGTCCGGGGGACGGGGGAGGTCGAGGGCCATGACCCCGGGATGGCGCTGCCGCGTCGCCTCCACGTCATCCCTCCCCACCTCGACCTGGCCCAGGGCACGCCAGTCGAGCGCCTGCGCCGCCGCCAGCGCCCGCCACACCCGACGCTCGACCTCTCCCACCTCGCCCAAGCTGGCGAGCACGTCGTACTGGTGGGTGCGCACCAGCCAGGGCACCAGGTCCGCCTCCAGGCGGAGGAGGCGAGGGGCAGGATGAGCCTCGCCCTCCCGCTGCGGCTCGAGCACCTGTGGCAGGTGGCCGGCCTGGACCATCCCCAGGAGAGCGGCGATGAAGCCCACCTTGGGCCCGCCGCCCATGACCAGCACCACCTCGCCGATCTCGAGCTGGGAGGCGAGCTGGCGCAGCCCCGCCTCGGTGGCCTCCCGAAAGCCATCGACATCGAAGCGTCCCACCTCGACCACCCGGACCAGCAGCTCTCGCTCCTCCAGGAGCGGTCGGGCGAGCTCGGCCAGCCGCCAGGTGTCCCCGGTATGGGGTGGATCCTGGCGGGTGGCGATCAGGAGCAGCCCATCGCACTCGGCCCTCAGCGCCGCCAGGAGCGGCGTGGTCGCGAAGTCAGCGCCGGCGGGAGACGTGGCTTGGGGCTTCCGGCTCAGCCGCTCCCAGCGGGCATCCCCATCGGGGAGCTGCCCCAGGGCTGCGAGCTCCCGCGCGAACTCCTCCACGGTGAGCGCGTCCAGGTCCGCCGCCCCCAGCACGTGGATCCCCAGACGTCGCACGCCCCTTCGCTCCGACCCCTTCTGCCCATCGTCCATCTCAACGCTCCCAGCGTTCGCACTCCACCCTGCTGCTCGCACCCCCAGCGGCCCCACACCGGAGACGAACCTCCGCGTCACCGCCGCCACCCGATCGGCCGTGGCCTGGGTCCGCGCCTCCCGCGCGGACCCAGGGCCGCAGAGGTCCTCCGCCTATCCGGCCACCGCCTGGCGCGGCCGGCCCAGGAAGGCCAGCAACGCCCCGACCAAGAGCAGGATCCCGGAGAGGATCCAGAAGAGGGAGGCGGCGACGAAGCCGGCGACACAGGCCACGAGCATCAAGAGCGCCGCCAAGCGCGGCCTCGCCAGGGCCAGGGCGCCGCCGATGATCCCCACCACTCCAGCGAGCAGGGCCAACCAGGCAAGGCCGCTGACCGTGCCCGCGCCCTGGGCGTGCAGCGCGGTGCCGACGCCGCCGATGAACCATTCCACGACCGAGACGATCAAGCCCAGGGCGCCGCCGGCGATCCCCAGACCGAGCGCGATCCCACGCATCCACCAACCTCCTCACCGTTTCCAAAACGACGCCGAGCTCATCCCTCCGAGCTCGATCCTCACTCGCACCGACCTCAACCCCCGAGGGCGGCGCCCCGATCGCCCCCGCCGCCGGGCGGCGCGCCCCGGCCGGCGCCACGCCGCCTCAGCGGAGGCCGATCTCGGCGGCGACCCGTTTCACCTCCTCCTCGAGCCCTTTGAGCGCGCCCACGATGGCGTCGTCTGGCTGGAAGGCGACCGGCCCGTCGGGCGGGCGCCGCCGTACCTCCTCGATCACGCCATCGATCAGTCGGCGCACCTCCTCGGCCGGGGGCGGCGACGCCCAGACCCGATGCCCAAAGGGGCTATCGTTGCGCGCCCGCCAGAGCTCGTGCCCACGCGGTCGCTCCTTGACGCGCCAGGGCGAGGTGCCATACTTGCCCCCGTCCCGCCTGGGCGAGGGCCAGGCGGCCTCGGCCGCCGCGCAGGTGGCGTAGATGGCCCGCCAGGGGTCGTCCTCAGCCAGGGTGGCGAAGGCCTGGGCCCGGGCCGGGAACCAGGCCCTGGCCTCCTTCGGGGCCTCGTGGCCCCGCCGAGGTCCCATCAACCGCCGCTCCAGGTCGGCCACTGGCGCTCGCAATTCCCTCCAGCGATACGAGCCCAGCTCCAGCACGTGCCTCGCCGTGTCCAGCCTCAGCTGACGGAGGGCGAAGGTCAAGATTGGGGCCACGACCTGGTCGGGGCCGAGGCTGGGCAGCACCTGATCGTGATCCACCTCCAGCCGCGACGAGCGTTGCCGCTCGTCCTCCCTGAGGTTGGCCACCCGCAACGGTCGGGCTCGGTTGGCACCCCACTGCCCGCCGCCCAGGACCACGGCCACGTTCATGGCCTTGGTCCCGGGGCCGGTGGCCAGGAGCACCTCGGCGCAACCGGCCAGAGTACGATCACCCTCCAGCTGGCGCGCAACCTCCGCCGTCGCCGCCTCGATGTCCTCGGGGTCGACCTCGATCGTCCCCACGCTCAGGAACCCCAAGTCCTCGGCCTGGGCCTGGATGCGCCTGGTATGGTCACGCACCTTCGCCGAGGTCACCAACCTGAGGTGGACATGCCGGCCGGCGATCGAGCGTAGCGAGAGGTGGTCGGTCAGCGCCCCCAACGCTGCCTGGGCCTGCGACTCGGCGCTCCAGCCACGCTCCTCCCTGAGCTTGGTCTCGCCCACCGGCAGCAGCACCAGCAGCTCCTCCATCACCGGCGGCAGGGCGTTGGGGGCGAGCTCCTGGGTCAGCGCCGCCAGGTGATTCCGCAGGTTCAGGAGCCAGTCGCGCTCGTCCGAGCGCAGCTTGCCATGGCTGGCCTTGCTGCCCAGCTGGCACAGCTTCAGAACCTGCTCGTTCTCGAGCAGACCCCTGACCAGCCCCGGCCCCAGGTCCCGTGGCCGCGCCAGCAGCTCGGCCAGAGCACCGTCCCTCCCCTGGCGGAGCGCCTGGAGCCCGGCGTGGTCGCGATTGGGGTCCCGGGAGGCCAGCTCGAGGATGCGCGCCTCCGTCCAGGGACGGCCCAGGTAGAGCGCCGAGAAGGGATCGCTGGCGGCCCGGACCACGAGCGAGGCCTGCAGCGTCCGCCGGTACCAGCGCCACTCCTCCTCCGTGATCGGCTTGCTCGCGACCTGGGCCAGGGGGCAGGGGAGGTCGGGGGCCGGGACCTCGGGGTAGCGCCGCCGCAGCCCCTCCAGATCCTCCTCCTCCACCCCGGCTGCGGCCAGCGCCCGCCAGTCCAGGGCCTGGGCCGCCGCCAGCGCCCGCCAGGCCCGCCGCTCCGACTCCTCGAGCGTGGTCAGCTGGGCCAGCACCTCGTACTGGTGGGTGCGCACCAGCCAAGGCACCAGGCTCACCTCCAGCCGCAACTCCCGGGGCGGGGCCAGGGACTCGCCCTCGCGGGGCGGCTGGAGCAGACGGGGGGTCCACCCGGCCTGGATCAGGCCGAGCAGCGCCCCGACGAAGGCGAGCTTGGCCCCGCTACCGACGATCAGCACGACCTCGTCGACCGGCGTGCCCTGGGTGAACGCCTCCAGCCCCTCCCTGGCTGCGGTTCGGAAGCCCTCCAGGTCGAACTTGCGCACCTCGACGCTCCGCACCACCACGCCACGCCGGCGCAGCAGCGGTTGCACCAGCTCGGCCAGCCGCCAGGTGTCCCCGGGATCGGGCGGGTCCTGGCGGGTGGCGATCAGCAGCAACCCGTCGCAGCCCGCCTCCAGGGCCGCGTGCAGCGACCTCATCGCGAAGCGGCCCTCGGTCGGCGTGGTGAGCTGGGGCGGCCGGGTCAGCTCCTCCCAGCGCGACGCATCGTCGGGCAACGCCTCGAGCTTGGCAATCCCGGCCTCCAGGTTGGGGGAGGTCACGTCCAGGTCCGCCGCCCCCAGCACGTGCACCCCCAGGCGCCGCACCGTCCGCCCGTTCGACGTCCTCCGCACCTCGCTCATCGCACCCTCCCCGCCGGCGCGGTCTCCCGGCCGGCGACCTCGCTCAAGGTCCTCACATCTCGATATGGACGTCGAGAGCCCCGATGTGACGCGGTCGCCGCGCCCGTCTCCGCGCCGCCCTCTCGCGTTCCGGCGCCGCCGGCCGTCACCAGCCGGGCCACGTCCGCCTCGAAGAAGCCGATCGCATCCAGCAGCGATTCCACGGCGTCGTCGTCCAGCCGGGGGAGCCCCCGCGCCCCCACCCCCTCGTACAGGCGCTCGGTCAGCTCCCTCAGCAGGGGCATCAGGAGGCGCCGGCCACGGCTCCGCGCCGCCCGCCGACGCGGGTCCAGGCCGCCCTGCCGGCCCAGGGCCCGGTACTGGTTCGGGGTCAGGGACAGCTCGCCCGAGGCCAGCCGCCGGCGCAGCTCTCGGCGGCCCCAGTCGAGCTGCATGGACAGCTCGACCAGCCCGCACGCGTCCTCGGCGGGGACGACCAGGGCCGCCTCCAGGCCCTCCACTCGCCGCAGGCGGCGGGAGCGGAGCCTGGCCGCGCGCTGGATGGCCCGGGCCAGGTAGCCGCCGTGGTCCCGGATCGGGCACGGGCCCGCGGCCCGCCGGGGGGCACGCTCGACAAGCCCGACGATGACGTCCATGACCAGGTCCTCCGACTCGCCCCCGTGTGGGAGCGACCGGGCAGCGATGGTCAGGTAGTAGCGGGGCCTGGCCACGAAGCGGGCATAGAGGCGATCCGCGGCCTGGGTGGCCGAGAGCAAGGGCTGGGCAGCTTGCCAGCCCGGTTCCACAGGGATTGGAGCGATCATGGCCTCCGGGCTCGCCCCGCTCCGGCGGACGAACCCGGCGCGACCGCCCACACCGGCATACCCCGGCGGAGCCGCGCGCCAGCCCAGTATAGCGCAAGCCGACGGCGTGGGTGACGCGGAGCGGGGTGGGTCACGCCCAGCCTGGGCTGCGGTGACGCAGCCCGGCCGACGCCGAGGGGCACCGGGATCGAGGCTGGGGCGGCCGATCGCGGAACGGCGGGTCAGCGGGACGGGATCACGGCGGCTCGCCAAGGAGGAAGGAGACGTCGGGACGCCGGATCAGGGTCGAGGCGCCGGTGGGATCTCTCCCGGCCAGGGAGCAGAGCGTCACCGACAGAACCAAGGACCCACCTGCCGGGCCGAGGCGTCCTGTGGCGGCGCGCCGTCACCCCTGGCCGGCGCAGATCGGTCATCCGCAGCGTGCGCACGGCGAGCCGGGATCGGAGGCGAGCACCGCTCGCCGCATGGTGCCACGGGGCCCACCAGGGTGAGGTCCATGGGGTCGGCCCGCTGCCGCTCCTCCGAGCGTTCCTCGATGGCGACCTGGACGGTGACGTGGGGCAGCCCGGCAGGAGCCGGGGAACCCCGGGCGGCCGAATCCCGCGCCGGCTCACCATCGCCACACCTGGACGACGATGTGGCGTGACACGATGACTGGCTCGGGATGGGAGATTGGACGCGGGTCATGTGCTGCTTCCGGCCGCCAGCGGAGCGGTTCACGGACGTTCGGTCGATGGGAGTCTGCACCCTCGTCACGAGCCGTCATTGGCACGGATTCTCCATGGAAGCTGACGCGATCTGCCGATGACGGTTTCGCGCGCCCCGCCGTAGAGTGCCTCCGTGCAGATGATCGACGAGAGTTCCCGGGTCGAGGGAGCTGACTCGCCGCTCGAAGGTGCAGCGGAGAGACTCTGGTTCCTCTCCCTGGAGGTCACGGGGCGCTGCCAGCTGCGCTGCCGGCACTGCTACGCCGACTCCGGACCATGGGGCGACCACGGGACCATGACCACCCTGGATTGGAGACGCCTGGTGGAGGAGGCAGCGGCGATGGAGGTGCGGATGCTCCAGCTCATCGGGGGCGAGCCCACCCTGCACCCCGACCTGCCCGACCTGGTCCGCCACGCACTCGACCTGGGGCTCAAGGTCGAGGTCTACTCCAACCTGGCCCGCTCGATCCCCGAGCGTCTGTGGGAGGTCCTCGCCCTGCCGGGGGTGGCGCTCGCCACCTCCTACCACGCCGCCGACCCCGAGACCCACGACCGGGTGACGGGCCGCAGGGGAAGCCACCGATGGACCCGGGCCAACATCGTCGAGGCCCTCCGGCGGGGCATCCCCCTCCGGGTGGGCGTGGTCGCCGTGAGCCAGGACCAGGACCTCCAGGCCGCCATCGCCGACCTGGAAGCGCTGGGGGTGGCGGGCATCGGCGTCGACCGGCTGCGGGAGGTGGGCCGGGGTGCCAGGGATTGTGCGCCCGACCTCGACCAGCTCTGTGGGCACTGCGGCGAGGGCAGGCTCGCGATCTCGCCCAACGGCGAAGCATGGCCCTGTGTGTTCGCGCGCTGGTTGCCCCTCGGTCGTGTCGACGAAACCGTCTCCCTGGCAGAGGTCTATCGGGCGTCGGGGGCGGCCCGGGCACGGTTGCAACGGATGCTGAGGGATCTGCGGGGGCCGGAACGATGCGGTCCGGACGGTGGCTGTGCCGCCCCGACCTGCGTGCCGCATTACCCGACCTGCGTGCCGGACCGGCCCAGGGTCGCGTGATGGAGGAGCTGGCCGACCGGCTGCGCCGGGCCCTGGTCGACGACCTGGTCGGGCGAGGGGTGATCCGTTCCGAGGCCTGGCGGCGGGCCTTCGAGCGGGTGCCCCGGCACCGCTTCGTACCCGCCTTCTACGAGTGGGAGGAGGGTGCCTCCCGGCCCTCGGCCCTGCTCGAGCTGGCAACCGACCCGGTGGGACTGCTGCCCCGGATCTACGCCGACGATCCTCTGCCCACCGAGATGGAGGGCTCCCGGATCACCAGCTCCAGCAGCAGGCCGAGCATGATGGCCGCGTTCCTGGAGGCCCTCGAGGTCGAGGACGGGAACGCCGCGCTCGAGATCGGCACCGGGACCGGCTACAACGCGGCCCTGCTCTGCGAGCGGCTCGGGTCGGAGCGGGTGACCACGATCGACGTCGTCCCCGACCTGGCGGAGCGTGCCCGAGCCCGGCTGGCGGCGTGTGGGTACGAGCCGGTCGTCGCCGTGGCCGACGGCGCCGATGGCTATCCTCCCCGGGCGCCCTACGACCGCATCGTGGCGACGTGCTCCGTCGAGCGAATACCACCGGCATGGCGTGAGCAGCTGCGGCCGGGCGGGGTGGTCGTCGCCCCGCTCTGCGGCGACCGGTTCGCCGCCGGGCTGGTCGCGCTGAGGCGGCAACCCGACGGCTCCCTGGTCGGTCGCCTGCGGCCCGAGCTGGCCGAGTTCATGCCGCTGCGTCGGCCTGAGAGGAACCTGGCGCCGGCCCGTTCGTCGAGAGACGAGATCATGGCCGCGCTGGAGGCGGCGGCGGCCGATGGGCGAACGGCCGGCGTCCCAGGCTGGCTGTCGCTCGGACCCGACACCTTCAACGCCGGCCTGCTCTTCCGCCTCCACGCGCCGGACGTGGAGGTACGCTGGCGAGGGGCCGGGGGAGGTTGGGGCGGTTACGTCGATGCCTCCCGGCGGACGGGGATCGCGCTGCTGGGCAGGCAGGACGGCTCCTGGGCCCGGGCCGACCTCGGTCCCGACGGCTCAGCCCGAATCGCCCAGGGTGGCCGGCGGCGCCTGTGGGACCTCCTGGAGTGGTGCTGGGGCCTCTACCTGAGCAAGGGCAGGCCGGGGCCGGAACGCTACGGCTGGACGGTGTGGCCGGACGGCGGCCAGGTGGTCTGGCTCGACCATCCCGAGTCCGAGCACCGCTGGGAGCTGTAGGCCCCGGCGTCCGGCTGGCGTCACCCGGGCCGCCGAGCGCCTCGATCGCCCCCGGCCAGGTGGCGAAGGCGGTGGCGATGACCCGGGCGACGACAGCCCCGGCGGGCCAACGCCCACCACCAGCCGCCGGCGCCGCTGCCGGCGTTCGGGGAGCGTGGGCCACGACCGAACGAGGCCACGTGCCCATCCCGGACGTCATCCGGTGACAACGACACCCACGGGCTTCGCCCTCACGAGGGTCGTCGTGGAGACGACGACCCTCGTGGAGGGCGTCCGGAAGCCTCTCGGGAAGGTGGGATCGGCCCCACCCACCGAGCCCGGCCCGCCCCGCCTCTGGTTCCTCTCCCTGGAGGTCACGGGGCGCTGCCAGCTGCGTTGCCGGCACTGCTACGCCGAC
>Ga0209061_1004695_pt1 | contig 12820 bp, 8 predicted proteins | sample Coa_R1_10_FD_187157 | JGI IMG/M metagenome (GOLD analysis project Ga0209061, IMG submission 187157) | Surface soil microbial communities from Centralia Pennsylvania, which are recovering from an underground coalmine fire - Coalmine... | ecosystem: Environmental > Terrestrial > Soil > Unclassified...
CTTCGACGGCAGCAGGTACCGGGTGGGCCCGGACTCGGCCGGCGCGGACCCGGGGCCGGCCTGCTACCGGCGCGGCGGGCCGCTGACCGTGACCGACGCCAACGTGCTGCTCGGCCGCATCCAGCCGGACCATTTCCCCAAGGTGTTCGGCGACCGCGGCGACCAGCCGCTGGACGCGGATATCACCAGGGTGAAATTCACCGAGCTCAGCCGGCAGATCACCGCGGCCACCGGCGACGGGCGCGGCCCGGAGCAGGTCGCGGCCGGCTTCCTCGACATCGCGGTGGCGAACATGGCCAACGCGATCAAGAAGATCTCGGTGCAGCGCGGCTACGACGTGACCGAGTACCTGCTCAACGTGTTCGGCGGCGCCGGCGGCCAGCACGCCTGCGCGGTCGCCGACGCCCTCGGCATGACCAGGGTGCTCATCCACCCGCTGGCCGGCGTGCTGTCCGCGTACGGGATCGGGCTCGCCGACGTGATCGCGATGCGCGAGCGCGCGGTGGAGGCGCCGCTGACCGCGGACCTGGCCGCGCGGCTGCCCGCCATCACCGCCCCGCTGGAGGCGGACGCCCGCGCCGAGCTGGCCGCCCAGGGCGTACCCGGCGACCGGATCACCGCCACGCGCCGGGCGCACCTGCGGTATGCGGGCACCGACACCGCCGTCGTCGTCCCGCTCGGCACGCTGGACCAGATGACCGAGGCCTTCGAGGCCGACTACGCCCGGCGCTTCTCCTTCCTCATGCCCGGCAAGCAGATCCTCGCCGAGGCCGTCTCCGTCGAGGTGACCGGCGCGGGGGAGCCGGAGCCGGGCACCGCCGGCCGTTCGGCCAAGAGAGAAAGGCCCCGGCCGCGGCGGCCGGCCAGCGATGCGCGGGTGCGGATGTTCACCGGCGGCGCCTGGGCGGAGGTCGGCCTGTACCGGCGGTCACGGCTGCGGCCCGGGCAGCTTGTCGACGGCCCGGCGATCATCGCCGAGGAGCTGGCGACCACGGTGGTCGAGGGCGGCTGGCGGGCGGCGGTGACCGGGCGCGGCGACCTGCTGCTGTCGCGGGTGACGCCGGTGCCGGCCCGGGCACGGGCCGGCACCGGCGCCGACCCGGTGATGCTGGAGATCTTCAACAACCTGTTCATGTCGGTCGCCGAGCAGATGGGCGCGCGGCTGCAGGCCACCGCGCACTCGGTGAACATCAAGGAGCGGCTGGACTTCTCCTGCGCGGTCTTCGACGCCGGCGGCGGCCTGATCGCCAACGCCCCGCACATCCCGGTGCACCTCGGCTCGATGGGCGAGTCGATCAAGACGGTGATCAGCCGCAACAAGGACACCGGGCGCGGCATCCGGCGCGGCGACGTCTACGTGCTCAACGACCCGTACCACGGCGGCACCCACCTGCCGGACATCACCGTGGTCACCCCGGTGTTCGCCCCGGCCGCCGACGAGATCTGGTTCTACGTGGCCTCGCGCGGCCACCACGCCGAGATCGGCGGCGTCTCCCCGGGCTCGATGCCGGCCGGGAGCACCCGGGTCGAGGAGGAGGGCGTGCTGATCGACAACTGGCTGCTGGCCGAGGACGGCCGGCTCCGCGAGGCGGAGACGCTGCGGCTGCTGGAGACGGCGCGGTACCCGTCGCGGGACCCCGCCGCCAACCTCGCCGACCTGCGCGCCCAGGTCGCCGCGAACGCCCGGGGCGCCGAGGAGCTGCACCGCATGGTGGACCATTTCGGGCTGGACGTGGTGCGCGCCTACATGGGCCACGTGCAGCGCAACGCCGCCGACGCGGTGCGCCGGGTGATCACCGCGCTGCACGACGGCGGCTACGCCTACGAGCTGGACAACGGCGCGGTCATCAACGTCGCGGTCCGCGTGCACAGGGAATCCGGGACCGCCGACATCGACTTCACCGGCACCTCGCCGCAGCTGGCGGACAACTTCAACGCGCCGTCCAGCGTGGCCGCGGCCGCGGTGCTGTACGTGTTCCGCACCCTGGTCGACGACGACATCCCGCTGAACTCCGGCTGCCTGCAGCCGCTGCGCGTGATCATCCCGCCGGGCACCATGCTGTCCCCGGCCTACCCGGCGGCGGTCGCGGCCGGCAACGTGGAGACCTCCCAGGCCGTCACCGGCGCGCTGTACGCGGCGCTCGGCGTGCAGGCGGAGGGGGCCGGCACGATGAACAACGTGACGTTCGGCAACCAGCGGCACCAGTACTACGAGACGGTGGCCAGCGGCTCCGGCGCCGGCGCCGGGTTCGACGGCACCGACGTGGTGCAGACCAAGATGACCAACACCAGGCTCACCGACCCGGAGGTGCTGGAGTGGCGCTACCCGGTGCTGGTCGAGTCGTACCGGATCCGGCACGGCAGCGGCGGCGCCGGCCGCTGGCGCGGCGGCAACGGCGGCGTGCGCAGGCTGCGCTTCGCCGAGCCGATGACGGTCAGCACGCTGTCCGGCCACCGCCGCATCCCCGCCTTCGGCCTGGCCGGCGGCCGGCCCGGCGCGCTCGGCCGGCACTGGATCGAGCACCCCGACGGCACCGTCACCGCGATGAAAGGCTGCGACTCGGTCCGCGTCCGGCCCGGCGACGTGTTCGTGATCGAGACCCCCGGCGGCGGAGGCTACGGCACCCCGCCGTAACTCGTCGGCGTCCAGTTCGCGCAGCACCGCCCGCAGCGCCGCCTCGTCGCCGCCGGCGTGGTCCAGCACGGCCATCAGCGCGTGCAGCACCAGGTGCCGGTCCTGGCCGGCGTCGAGCAGCCGCTGCGCGGCCTCCCACAGCTCCGGCGGGTCGCCGCGCCACAGCCGGTCCGCGAGCGCCAGGTGCCGCTCGATATGGCGGCCGACGCCGCCGGGCGCCGGGGTGGCGTGGTCGGCGGCCAGCAGCGCGCGCCTGTCCCGGGGGCTGGCCGGGTCGAGGCTGCTCAGGTCGACGCCGGCGTGCCAGCCCTCGAGCACCGGGAACGCGAAGGCGCGCCTGGGCAGCGCCTCCAGGTCGCCGTCCGGCAGCAGCCGCCGCACCAGCGCGTAGTCCAGGCCGAACTCGGCGGGGTCCCGGTAGGCCTGCGCGAACATGCCCATCGAGTTGAACACCGCCTCGAGCGTCTCGGTGATCGCGGCCTCGGCCAGGCCGCGCCGCCGCCCCGCCCAGCGCACCCACGCCGCCAGCACGTGCGGCATGGCGTCCTGCTCCGGGTACGACAGCATCACCTTGCGCGGCAGCCAGCCGAGCAGGAACGCCTCCACCTTGGCCGGGCTCATCCGCAGCGGGCGGCCGAAGTCCTTGTCGCAGCCGTAGTCGATGATGCGATCCGCGCAATGCGACGCCGCCCCCCGGTCGGACAGGTCCTCCGCCTCGTCGGAGGCGAGGAACTCCGCGGCCAGCATCGCACGGCGGTCCCTGCTCCAGACCTGGCGGCGCCCGGCGCCGGACGGCGAGCGGCCACGCTGCGGCGGCAGCGCCCTGATCCGCGCCCTGATGAACGCGTGGTAGGAGGCGAAGGACTCGCTGACCGGCGGGTCGTCGGCCGCGTCGGTGACGGCCAGCGCGGTCTCCAGCATGTGCCGCGCCTGCCCGGGGTCGACCTGCCGGAACGCGTACTTGCCCTCAGCGCCGCGCTGGCTGCTCGCCTCCCGGCAGTGGTCGAGCAGCTTGGCCACCCGCGAGGTCACCCAGCCGTCGCGGATCATCCCGTCCGCGTTGTAGTCCACCACGGTGACCAGCGCGTGCGGCTCCTCGCCGTCGTAGCTGAACACGCAGACGACCTCGTCCTGGTCGCCGAACGCGTCCGGGTTGACGTAGCAGTCCCCCGAGGTCACCGCGCCCAGGTGCTCCGCCCAGCCGGGGCACGGCACGCCGCCCTCGATCAGCTCCAGCGCGGCCCGCTCGGCCTTGGCCGCCTGCCGCGGCGTGCCGAGGCAGGCGATGCCGGACAGCAGCGCCAGCGCCGCCGGGCTGCGCTGGCCCGCGGCGTAGTCCACCAGGCCCTCGCCGATCAACTGCTCGACGGTGATGCCGCGGCGGCCGCGGGCCCGGCCGCCGCTGCGCCCGGTGCCGCCGGCGTCCCCCTGCGGCCAGCGCTGCCCCCACCAGGTGCCGAGCAGTTCGCTGACCATGAGTTCCGCGTCGAGCGGGCTGCGCACGGCGAGCAGTTCGCGCGCGGCGCGGAGCATCTCGGCGAACAGGGCGTTGGGCGGGGGCACGTCGGCACCTCGTCGCCGGCCGTCGCCGGAGCCGCCCTGCTTCCCTGGGGGCGCGGCCCTGCGGCCCTTGCCGCCTGCGGCGTCGGGCCCTGACCCGCCCGAGGGTGAATCGTCCCCCCCGGGCTGGCTGCGTCGGCTCTGCGGGCTCACCCTGATAGCCTCTCAGATCGGGACATGCGGAGGCTATGCTACGGTGTCATGCCTGCCGCAGTTCCGTGTTCCGGTCGGCCGCCGTCGCCCGGGCGCGAGTGACGTGGACCGTAGCCCCGTTCGCCGTCCGCGAATCCAGATACCTGGCCGCACCGGTTGCCGGACTGTGGCACGCTGGATTGGTCAGGCGGGGTCGGCTGGGTCGGCTGCGGAACAATCCCCGGGAAGGAGCCGCCTATGGCAGCCCCCGGCGCGGCAGGCGGGTGCCCGCCGTGAGCACGGACACGTCTGTGCCCCGGCAGCGTGATGCGTCCGCCGCCGCTCTGGTGGACATGCTGATGCACCAGGCGCCGTTCGGCGCGGCGTTGTTCGGGCCGGACCTGCGCCTCCGCTGGCTGAATGCTGCCCTGGCTCGGCTCGCGGCAGCCGGCGGCCAGCCCGGGGACCAGCCGGCCGGCCGGCCGGCCAGCCAGCCGGGGAAGGAGCCGGAGCTGCCGGCGGCCCTGGTCGGCCTGCGGCCCTCGCAGGCGTGGCCCGGCGACCTGGCGGCGAAGGCGGAGGCCGCGCTGCGGACGGTGCTGGCCGACGGCGTGCCGCTGACCGAGGCCGGCTACGCCGCCGCGGGCGGCCACGGCGGCGTCGCCTGCTGGTTCCCGGTGCGCGACGCGGACGGGGCGATGCTCGGCGTCGGCCTGGCCCTGCTCGACGCCGCCGCGGGCGGATCCGCGGCGGGCGCCGGGCACGCGGTCACCGAGGAGATCAGGCGCAGCGAGGAGCGGTACCGGACGCTGGTCACCGGCGGCGCCCAGGTCGTCTGGGTGGCGGGCCCCGACGGCGCGATGACGGAGGACTCGCCGGAGTGGCGGCTGGTCACCGGCCAGTCCGTCGAGGAGTTCCTCGGCTCGGGGTGGCTGGACTCGATCCACCCCGAGGACAGGGAACGGGTGGAGCGTGACTGGGCGGAGTGCGTCCGGTCCGGCAAGGTCTTCGACGACCGGTACCGGATCCGCACCAAGGCCGGCTCGTACCGGCACTACGACGTGCGGGCGGTGCCGATCGAGCGGGACGGCGCGATCGTGGAGTGGGTCGGCGCCAGCACCGACGTCACCAGCCAGCGCGAGGCCGAGGAGATGCGCGGACGGCTCACCGAGCAGCTTTCCGCGGCGGCGCTGCGCACCGCGCGGCTGCAGCAGGCCACCTCCATGCTGGCCGAGGCCCTGACCGTCGAGGAGGTCGTCGAGGTCATCACCGAGGTCGGCCGGACCGCGATCGGGGCGCTGCGCTCGGCCGTCGCGCTGCTGGAGCCGGACGGCATCCGGCTCCGGTTCGTGAACGAGGACGGCGTGCCGGCCGGCCCGGACCGGGTATCCGGCGAGTACACCGTGGAATCCCCGAGCGTGGTGACGAAGGCGATCGCGTCGCGGCGGCCGGTGCTGGTGGAGGACCCCGAGGACCTGCGCAGGCAGTTCGAGGGCGAGCTCGACGTCGACCCGGAGCGCGTCGCCGCCTCGTCCGACGAGCGCTCCTGGGTCGGCCTGCCGCTGCTGGCGGCCGGCGCGCCGCTGGGCGCGCTGCGGTTCTCGTTCAGCAGGCCGCGGAAGATCATCGAGGAGGAACGGGTCTTCCTCGAGGCGCTGGCCGGCCAGTGCGCCCTGGCGGTCGAGCGGGCCACCATGTACGAGCGGGAGCACAAGACGGCGGAGACGCTGCAGCGCAGCCTGCTGCCGGACAAGCTGCCCAGCGTCCCCGGCCTGGTGCTGGCGGCGCGGTATCTCCCGGTCGCCAGGAACATGGAGGTCGGCGGCGACTGGTACGACGCGTTCCGGCTGGCGGACCAGCGGCTCGCCGTGGCGGTCGGCGACGTGATGGGCAAGGGCCTGCAGGCGGCGGCGGGGATGGGCAGGGTGCGCAACGCGCTGCGCGCGCTGGCGCTGACCGACCCCCGCCCTGCCGCGGTCCTCGGCGGGCTCGACCGCCTGTTCGGGGCCACGGAGGAGGAGGAGCAGGTCACCACGGTCGCCTACCTGGTGATCGACCCGGGGACCGGCGACGGCGTGCTCGGCAACGCCGGCCACCTGCCCGCCCTCGTCCTCGAACCCGGCCGTGCCCCGCGGTTCGACCAGGTGGAGCCGGGCACGCCGCTCGGCCTGGCCAGCCCGAGAACGCAGCATCCGTTCAGCCTGCGTCCGGGAAGCACCGCGGTGTTCTACTCGGACGGCCTGGTGGAGAACAGGAACCGCGGCCTGGACGCGGGCCTGACCGAGCTCGAGGCCGTGGCCGGCCGCGCGGACGAGAGCATCCTCGCCGTGCCCGAGCGGCTGCTTGAGTACCTGATGGACCGGATGCTCGCAGGTCACGAGCAAGATGACGACGTCACCGTGCTCGTCATGCACGTGCCTTCCGGCGGCACACGATGAGCTGGTAGCCGTGGCCAGCTCCCATGCGGACGGTACAAGTCACTCCCGGCCGCGGCCTATGGTGATGAAGTGGGAGACAGGCAGGTTGAATCCGTCCGAGCGTCTACCCAGCAGAGGAAGGGGTGACCGTGGCCGTGAGCGCTGCTGACTCTGCAGCGCGGAAGCGCCTCAGGACGTCAGGCGATCCCCGGGCCGCCGATGATGCAGACACTGCAACGGGCCACGAGGTCCAGGCGCCCGCGCGCCGGGCGGTTCCCGCACCCGACAATCCCGACCAGGACGGCGTGAACCTCGCCGCCGTAGACCTTGACGACGCGGCGGACCTTGACGACCCGCCCGACCTGGACAGCGTCGACCTGGACAGCGTCGACCTGGACAGCTTCGATGACCTGGACGACGCGGAGGAGGACCTGCAGGCCGCGCTGGCCGGCGACCTGGACGAGCCCGACATCGCGGACGTCGCCGCGGCGGACGAGCTTGGCGACCCGGATGAGCTGGCAGCCGAGGCCGACGAGCTTGCCGCCGCGGACGAGTTCGCCAGGGCGGACGAGTTCGCCGGGGCGGACGAGCTCGCGGAGGACGCCGACGCGCTTGAGGGCGGCTCCCGCCCGGACCAGCCGGCCGCGGTCGGCTCCCTCGGCGTGGTCACGGTCGCACCGGACGGCACCGAGGACGAGGAGATCCTCGTCTTCGGTGACGACGACGATGATCTGCCTGCGGCGCAGGTCGCGGTGGCGGGCGCCACCGCCGATCCGGTCAAGGACTACCTCAAGCAGATCGGCAAGGTCCCGCTGCTCAACGCCGAGCAGGAGGTCGAGCTCGCCAAGCGGATCGAGGCGGGCCTGTTCGCGGAGGAGAAGCTGGCCGAGGCCGGCGACACCCTGCCGCCCGACGTGCGGCTTGACCTGGAGTGGATCGCCGAGGACGGCACCCGGGCCAAGAACCACCTGCTCGAGGCGAACCTGCGGCTGGTCGTCAGCCTGGCCAAGCGCTACACCGGCCGCGGCATGCTGTTCCTCGACCTGATCCAGGAGGGAAACCTGGGCCTGATCAGGGCGGTGGAGAAGTTCGACTACACCAAGGGCTACAAGTTCTCCACCTACGCCACCTGGTGGATCCGGCAGGCCATCACCCGGGCCATGGCCGACCAGGCGCGCACCATCCGCATCCCGGTGCACATGGTCGAGGTCATCAACAAGCTCGCCAGGGTGCAGCGCCAGATGCTCCAGGACCTCGGCCGCGAGCCGACGCCGGAGGAACTGGCCGTGGAGCTGGACATGACCCCGGAGAAGGTCATCGAGGTGCAGAAGTACGGCCGCGAGCCGATCTCGCTGCATACGCCGCTCGGCGAGGACGGCGACAGCGAATTCGGCGACCTGATCGAGGACTCGGAGGCGATCCAGCCGGGCGAGGCGGTCAGCTTCACCCTGCTGCAGGAGCAACTGCACTCGGTGCTCGACACGCTGTCCGAGCGCGAGGCCGGCGTGGTCTCGATGCGGTTCGGCCTGACCGACGGCCAGCCGAAGACCCTCGACGAGATCGGCAAGGTCTACGGCGTGACCCGCGAGCGCATCCGCCAGATCGAGTCCAAGACCATGTCCAAGCTGCGCCACCCGTCGCGCTCCCAGGTGCTGCGCGACTACCTGGACTGAACCGCCCGGGCGCGGTTACCCCCGCCGCCAGGCGCAAAGAGGCCCCCCAGGCGCAACGCAAAGAGGCCGGCGACCTTGCCTGGTTTCGCCCCCGCGCCCGGCTACTCCGGCTGCGACCCCGTCAGCCGGTTGGTTTCGTCCTGAATGTCGACGGCGACCTTGGCCAGCGCCTCGGCGTGCTGGCGGCCGTGATGCGCGCAGAAGAGAAGCTCTCCCGAGTTCGGCAGCAGCACCCGGACGTAGGCCTGGGCGCCGCACCGGTCACAGACGTCCAGCGCGGTCAGCGGCCTTGTGGGGGCTATGGCACCAGTCAACGTCGCCTTCCTCGCGTCGTGCCTTCCGGCCTGGCCGGCCGTCCGGCTCCTGTCTCCGCCCTTACACCTCAGCACAACACCTACCTGGCCGTCACCTTTCCCCGCGGCGAGTGCTGTACGCCACAAGCGAAACCCCGCCCGGGGCGGGCGGAGGACCGCCTGTGCGACACGGTGCCCGCATGCTGCCGGGCCCGCGGGAAGGACGGCCCCGGCAGCGCACAGGCACCGCGCGTCTCTGCCGACCGGTATACCCCGATTGCGGCCCCGTGAAGCATTGGCCATGACCGGTCCGGGATTTCCGGCGATTTTCGGCGGGCCGCGGCGCGCCGCGCCGCGGCCCGCCGGCCGCGGACGCTAATATTTTCGGATGCGGCCCGCGTGGGCCACGCCAGTCTCGCGGAGGGAGATCGGTCGGTCGTGCCCACCCTGACCGCTGCCCCGGCGCCCGCCGGCGCCGCAGCCGACGGCTACACCGCCCGCCACCTTTCGGTCCTCGACGGGCTGGAGGCGGTGCGCAAGCGTCCGGGAATGTACGTCGGATCGACCGACGGCCGCGGACTGCAGCACTGCCTGTGGGAGATCTTCGATAACTCGGTCGATGAGGCGCTGGCCGGCCACTGCACCAGGGTCGAGGTGGTGCTGCACGCCGACGGCTCGGCGGAGGTCAGGGACAACGGCCGCGGCATCCCGGTCGACGTCGAGCGCAAGACCAGGCTCACCGGCGTGGAGCTGGTGCTGACCAGGCTGCACGCGGGCGGGAAGTTCGGCGGCGGCTCCTACACCGCCTCCGGCGGGCTGCACGGCGTCGGCGCCTCGGTGGTCAACGCGCTGGCCGCCCGGCTGGACATCGAGGTGGACCGGGACGGGCGCACCTGGGCGGCCAGCTTCCGGCGCGGCGTCACCGGCGAGTTCGCCGGCCCGGGCCCGGACGCTGAGTTCACCAGGCGGTCCGGCCTGCGGCAGCTCGGCCGGGTCACCAAGAAGACCACCGGGACCAGGATCAGGTTCTGGCCGGACCGGCAGGTGTTCCTCAGCGACGCCAGGTTCGGCTTCGACGCGCTCGCCGAGCGCGCCCGGCAGACCGCCTACCTGGTCCCCGGCCTCAGCATCGCCATCCGCGAGGAGACCGACCCCGGCGGCGCCGGCCCGCCGTCCCCGACCCGGGAGCAGGAGTTCTGCTTCCGCGGCGGCATCAGCGAGTTCTGCGCGCACCTGGGCTCCGGCGAGCCGGTCACCGACGTGGTGCGGCTGACCGGGGCGGGCCGGTTCACCGAGACGGTCCCGGTGCTCGACGACCGCGGGCACATGACGCCCACCGAGGTGGAGCGCGAGCTGGCCGTCGACGTGGCGGTGCAGTGGCGCGGCGGCTACGACACGGTGCTCCGCTCGTTCGTGAACGTGATCGCCACCCCGCACGGCGGCACGCACATGGCCGGCTTCGAGCGCGCCATGGTGCGCACGCTGAACGACCAGCTGCGCGCGGCACGGCTGCTGCGCAACGGCGACGAGCCGGTCACCAAGGAGGACGTGCTCGAAGGCCTGGTGGCGGTCGTGTCGGTCCGGCTGCCCGAGCCGCAGTTCGAGGGGCAGACCAAGGAGGTGCTCGGAACCCCGGCCGCGTCCCGGATCGTGGCGCAGGTGGTGGGGTCCAGGCTGAAGGCGTACCTGGAGACGCCGCCGCGCGGCGCCAAGCAGCAGGCCCGCGCCGTGCTGGACAAGGTGGTGGCCGCGGCCAGGGCCCGCATCGCCGCCCGCGAGCACCGCGACAACCAGCGGCGCAAGTCGGCGCTTGCCAGCTCGTCGCTGCCGGCCAAGCTCGTCGACTGCCGGTCCGCCGACGACCGCAGCGAGCTGTTCATCGTCGAGGGCGACTCCGCGCTCGGCACCGCGAAGCTGGCGCGCAACTCGGAGTTCCAGGCGCTGCTGCCGATCCGCGGCAAGATCCTCAACGTGCAGAAGGCCTCGCTGGCCGACATGCTGCGCAACGCCGAGTGCGCCGCGATCATCCAGGTGATCGGCGCCGGCTCCGGCAGCTCGTTCCGCCTGGACGCGGCCAGGTACCAGCGGGTGATCCTGATGAGCGACGCCGACGTGGACGGCGCGCACATCAGGACCCTGCTGCTCACCCTGTTCCACCGCTACCTGCGGCCGATGCTGGCGGCGGGCCGGGTGTTCGCCGCGGTGCCGCCGCTGCACCGCATCGAGCTGACCAGCGCGCGCAAGGGCCAGCAGAAGTACCTGTACACCTACTCGGACGCGGAGCTGAACCGGACGCTGCTGGACCTGGAGCGCCGCGGCCAGCGGTGGAAGGAGCCGGTGCAGCGCTACAAGGGCCTCGGCGAGATGGACGCCGCCCAGCTCGCCGAGACCACCATGGATCCCCGGCACCGCACGCTGCGCCGGATCCGGATGGAGGACGCCGCCGCGGCCGGGGAGGTATTCGATCTGCTGATGGGTTCCGAGGTGGCTCCCCGCCGCGACTTCATCGTCGGCGGCGCCGCGGAGCTCGACCCGTCCCGCATCGACACCTGAGCCCGGGACCGTAACGGCACGCGCACCAGCCCGCCGAGGGCGGCCAGCGGCCGCCGCAGCGCGGTGCCGGAGCCGTCCCGCCTGCCCACCGGGTCCGGCAGCTCGACCGGCCCGCCGGAGGCGGTGACGCCGGCCGCGGGCCCGGGCCCGGCCCAGGCCATGACCAGCGCGTCCTCGCCCTTCAGGAACCGGTGGCAGCGCACGCCGCCGGTCGCCCGGCCCTTGCCGGGGTACTCGTGCAGCGGGGTGACCTTGACGCTGCCGGCCGCCGTGCCCGGCAGCGCCCCGGCCCGGCCCGCCACGGTGACCACCACGGCGGGGGAGTAGCGTCCCGGAGGACCGGAGCCGGGAACCGGGGTGCCCGCGGCCGCGGCGGCGTCGACGGCGCCGAACCACACCACCTCCGTGCCCGCGGCCAGCCGGATGCCTGCCATGCCGCCGGCCGCCCGGCCCTGGGGCCGCACCGCGGACGCCGGGAAGCGCAGCAGCCGCGCGTCGCTGGTGATGAACACCAGCTCGGCGTCGGCGCCGGGCAGCTGCGCCGCGCCGACCACCCGGTCGCCGTGCTTCAGCGCGATCAGCTCGAAGGAGTCCCTGGCCTGCGGGTAGTCGGGCAGCACCCGCTTGACCATCCCGCCGGCGGTGCCGAGCGCCACGCCCGCGCCCGGCGAATCCAGCGCGGCGAGCGCCACGACCGTCTCGCCCGCCGCCAGCGGCGCGAGCTCGCCGGCCGGGATGCCGGCGGGCGCGGCGGCGGCCACGGCGGGCAGTTCCAGCACGTTCAGCCGGATCATCCGGCCCGCGGACGTCACCGCCCCGACCGTGCCCCGCACCGTCGCACGCACCGCCGACACGACCGCGTCGTGCGCGGACCGCGGCGCGCCCTCGGGAGGAGGAACCACCGGCCGTTCCGCGTCATCGGCCGCGGCAGCCGCCCGCGCCACCAGCCCGGTCGCGGACAGCAGCACCACGCACGGGTCGTCGGCGACCTCCAGCGGCGCCGCCGCGGCGGCCGCCTCCGCGCCGTCCTCCAGCAGCACGGTGCGCCGCGGCGTGCCGAACCTCCGCGCCACCTCGGCCAGCTCGTCGCCGACGACCTCGCGCAGCCGCGCATCCGAGGTCAGTATCGACGTCAGCGCGGCTATCTCGCTGCGCAGCGTGCCGCGCTCCCGCTCCAGCTCCAGCCGGTCGTAGCGGGTCAGCCGGCGCAGCGGCGTGTCCAGGATGTACTGTGCCTGGATCTCGGACAGGTCGAAGATGTCCATCAGCCGCTGCCTCGCCGACGCCGCGTCGTCGCTGGACCGGATGACCTGGATGACCTCGTCGATGTTCAGCAGCGCGACGAGCAGGCCGTCGACAAGGTGCAGCCGCTCGGCGCGCTTGCGGCGGCGGTGCTCGGTGCGCCTGCTGGTCACCTCCAGCCGGTGCGCGACGTAGATCTCCAGCAGCTCGCGCAGCCCGAGCGCCCGCGGCTGGCCGTCGACCAGGGCGACGTTGTTGATGCCGAACGTCTCCTCCATCGGGGTCAGCCGGTACAGCTCGGCGAGCACGGCGTCG
>Ga0209061_1004696_pt1 | contig 12819 bp, 15 predicted proteins | sample Coa_R1_10_FD_187157 | JGI IMG/M metagenome (GOLD analysis project Ga0209061, IMG submission 187157) | Surface soil microbial communities from Centralia Pennsylvania, which are recovering from an underground coalmine fire - Coalmine... | ecosystem: Environmental > Terrestrial > Soil >...
GAGACCGTCAGCCCCCGAAGCGGCCCAACCCCTCGGTCCACGCCACTGGTTGCCCCCGAGTTTGACCCCCGTCGGCGCTCCGTTGGACCGCCACGGGCCAGGGACAACCCGGAACGCTTGTTTTAGGGTTAGTTGGTAACCGCCCTGCCAAGAACCGCCGGCGCAAGTGGCGGGTACCACGCGCCAAGTTGGCGCCAACCCGGGCCGCGAGGCTACGGGTAACCCGGGGTGCCTGACTATATGGCTAAACCCGGACCGCGAGGCTACGGGTAACCCGGGGTGCCTGACTATATGGCTAAACCCGGACCGCGAGGCTACGGGTAACCCGGGGCTGCCAGGCTATCGGCGCGTCGCCATCGCTTTTCGGTGTCAAAACGATTTCTCGTTGTCACAGCGGCTGCGAACCCGCCCGATTTGATAACAAGAAAACCAATTGACATCCAAAATCAAGCATGAAGTATGCTGAGATCTATGAAGAGGACAGATGAGAGAGAGCTGCTCTCACGGTTTGGGAGCCAGTACGGCGTAGTCAGCCGAGCCGAGCTGCGCCGGCTCGGCGTTGACAGGCAGCGGGAGCGCGCCAGGGTTGCAAGAGGTGATTGGGAGAGGGTGGGGCGGCGGGTCGTCAGGCTTCGTGGTGCCCCCATCAGTGGTGAGCAAGCGTTGATGGCGGCGTGCTTGGAGCCGGGCCGACGGGAGTTGCATCTCACCAGTCGGCGGCATGGTTATGGGACCTGTTGCCTGTGCCGAGCCGGCATTCGGTGACCGTGGCCCGTAGCGTCACTCTGAGGGGAGCCAGCTTCGAAGTGCACAAACCGACTGAATACCCGGCCCGGGTGGTGCTTTGGAAGGGCATACCTTGCACCGACCCGCTCCGGACGCTCGTCGACTTGGCGAGCGTGGGTACCGTGAGGGTTCTGGACGAGGCGCTTGACAGGGCGTTGGCGAAGCGCCTGGTCAGTTTTCACGGTATTGAAGCGGAGCTCAGACGGTCGAGCCGCCAGGGCAGGAGAGGCGTGGGTGCCCTCCGAGCTGCCCTGGACAGGAGGGGTGTGAGAGGTGCTCCCGCTCCAAGCGTGCTCGAAAGCATGGTCCTGCGCCTTCTGCGTAGCGCAGGCGTCGAGCCGTCTGGCACGGAAGTCCACGTTGGGCCCGATGGCCGCTACAGGGTTGACGTCCAGCTGACCGAGAGGCTGGTACTCGAGTTCGATGGCTATGCGTACCACCACAGCCCAGAGCAGAAGGCAGAGGATGAGCGCAGGCGCAACCGGCTCAGGTTAGCGGGAGTGACTGTGCTCGTTTACACCTGGGCCGACGTCCGACGAGATGGCCGGCGTGTCCTGCTCGAGGTGAACCGAGCGCGAGCTAGTTCCCGGCCTTGGTGAGGGCGGCAGCAATTGCTGCGGCGAGGCTGCCGGCGCTGCGCTGTTCTGCCTGCACGTCGACTTTTACACCTCTTGCCGTTGCCGCGGCGGCCGTTGATGGGCCTATGCAGGCAACAACGGGCGGGAGGCTTGCGCCGGCGGCTTTCGCCTGGTCGAGATAACTGGCTACTGCGGAAGGTGAGGCGAAGCAGATGGCGTCGCACGCGCCTGCGGCATTGAGGAGTTCGAGAGGAATTCGGCGAGGCTGTGTGCGGTACGCTTCCACAGCGTCGACCTGCCAGCCGCGTCCCTCTAGGCCTCTGCGCAGCTCGGGCCGTGCGTCAGCAGCTTGGGGGAGGAGGACTGCACCGCAGCGGGTACGCCGTGTGGCTGTTGGGAAAGCCTCGCTACGACTGGGGATAGCCTCGCTACGACTGGGGATAGCCTCGCTACGACTGGGGATAGCCTCGCCACGGCTAGCGCATGGGCCGGAGGAGACAGGAGTGGGGAAAGCCTCAGCGAGGCTCTGTGCGCTCTGCCCTTCGGCGACGAGGTCTGCTACTACCTGCCGGCGTCGGAGGGCCGCTGCCGTCGCCGGCCCCACGGCGGCGACCTTGGTGCCGGCCAAGCTGCGTAGGTCCGGCAAGAGCTCCAACAGGCGTTCGACCGCGTTCACCGAAGTGAAGGCGACCCACTCGTAGTCACCGGACGCGAGTCGGGCTGCGGCGGCTGCGAGGCCCTTGCCGCCGTCCGAGGGCCCCTCGATTGAGATCGCGGGCACTTCGAGCACACGTGCCCCCAGTTCGCGCAGCTGGCCTGAGAGCTCGCCGGACTGGTGCTCCGCCCTCGTCACCACGACGGACTTGCCGGCGAGAGGCCGCGAGGGCGCCCAGGACAGGTCGAGGGCAGCCACTTTGCCTATGACGATTGCAACGGGTGGCTCGAGCTTGGCCGAGTGGAGTTCGCCGAGCGTGGTGCGGAGGACCTCTTGGCATGGTTCGGTACCCCAGCGGACCGCGATTACAGGGGTGGAGCCTGGGAGCCCGCCGGCAAGGAGCCTCTTCGAAAGTGAACCGCTGTGGGCCGCACCCATCAGCACGACTATGGTGCCGCCAGCAGCTGCGAGAGCCTCCCAATCCGTCCCACCTTCTTCGGGCGGCAGCTCCACAGACCGAGAATGGCCCGCCACGACTGTAAACGAGGTGGCAAGGCCGCGATGAGTGACCGGCACGCCGGCAAAGGCAGGCGCAGCGATGGCGGAAGTTACCCCCGGCACGACCTCGAACGCCACGCCGGCCGATTGGAGGGCGAGAGCTTCCTCACCGCCCCTTCCGAACACAAATGGGTCCCCCCCCTTGAGCCGCACCACCGAGAGGCCCGCTTTTGCCTTTGAAATGAGCAGTTCGTTGATGGCGGCCTGGTCGCCCCGGTCGTCGGGCGTCTTGCCCACGTCTACAAGTTCCGCACCGGCGGGAGCCAAAGCCAGGAGGGCTGTGCCCGAAAGGCGGTCATGGACGACTAAGTCCGCCCTGGACAGCACTTCGGCACCTCTCAGGGTGAGCAGCCCTGGGTCGCCTGGCCCGGCTCCTACCAGGTAAACCATCCCAGCCCGGTTGGCCGGCCTGTGGTTCATCGTCGTGCCCGTACCTTCTGGAACGTAGCAGGTCCTGCCTCAGGTGGTCCCCGACAGGAGCTCTCGGCCGCCGCCGGCGAGGACTGCCTCGGCCACCTTGCGCCCGAGGCCTTCAGGGTCGCCGGCGTGGCCCGCTGCCCGCCGGCGGACCACTAGGGAGCCATCGGTAGCGGCTAAAAGGCCAGTGAGGGTTAGCCAACCTTTGCTGTCCTGCTCGGGCCCGGCGCGGTCAAGGGCGCCGGCCGAAGGTTGGGCATGCCAGGAAGCGTGGGCCGCCACAGGGAGGTAACAACCTCCTCCGAGAGCCGCCAGGAAGGAGCGCTCGGCTTCAACGGCAGCGCGGGTTGCCTCGTGGTCCACGGATTTGAGCAGGTCTATGGTGAGCGTGTCTCCGGCACGGCACTCCACCCCTATTGCCCCCTGGGCTACCTGGGGGAGCATGACGTCGGTGCTCAGTACCTCCAGCGGTTCGGGCCATAGCTCGAGGCGCTCCAGTGCGGCGAAGGCAACGACCGCTGCTCCCCCCGGAGGGACACGCTTTAGGCGCGTTGCTATGTTGCCCCGCAAGCTCACGAACTCGAGCCCGGGGCGCAGAGCAGCCAGCTGCGCCCGCCGGCGCTGGCTCCCCGTAGCCACGACCGTACCAGGGCCCAAGTCCGCGAGGTGCGCGCCTACCAGGACGTCTCGGGGGTCGGCGCGCTCGGGTGTAGCTGCGAAGCACAGGCCGGGTGGCTCTTTGGGCTGGAGGTCTTTGGCCGAGTGCACGGCTGCGTCAGCCTTGCCTGCAAGGACGGCGGCCTGCAGTTCCCCAACGAACACACCTCGGCCGCCCATTTCCCAAACGGGTACGTCCGCCGAGCGGTCGCCCGCTGTCGAAAGCGGTACTAGCTCGACGCCAAGCCCGGGGTGCGCGGCCTTCAGGAGTGAAGCTACATGGCGTGCCTGCCATAGGGCGAGAGGGCTTTTCCTAGTGGCGAGCCTGATCACCCGCCGTCGCCCTTCGCCGGCCTCGCCCAGCACCTACCGGCTGGCCCCTGCCGTCCCTCTCGTGTGCCCTTAGTTGAGCTGGGCCATCGCTCATTGGAGGCCGAAGAGCTCCTGGAAGGCTTCGGCCAAAGCTTCGCCCTTGGGGCTCCCAGCAGCCGCCTTCAGCTTTACTGTTGGCGAATGGAGGATTTTTGCTACAAGGCGCCGAGTCAGGAGCTCAACCGCGTCCCGCTCGGCGGGCTCCAGCGCTCGTAGGCGACGCTCGAGGCGCTCGAGCTCGCTGCGGCGAGCTCTCTCCGCCATGTCCCGAGCGCGGCTCACCAATGGTGACACCGAACGCGCAGCCTGTGACGCCCGGTAGCGGGCCAACTCCTCCACGATGACCTCTTCGACGGCGGGCACCTCACCTCGACGTGCCCCTACGCTGTTTGCAACGAACGCCGTTATGTCGTCCATGTCGAACAACTGCACGCCTGCAATGGTGGTCACGTCGCGGGCGATGCTGCGTGGGACCGAGAGGTCCACGAGCACGAGGGAGCGGCGTCCTAGGGCGCCGGCGAGGCTGTCGGCAGAAATGAGCGGCCCCTTGCTACTGGCCTTGCTGCTGGCGCAACAAAACACTGCATCTGCCTCTCCCAGCACCCTTGCCCAGGATTCCCACGGGACTACTGTTGCGCCGAGAGCGGCAGCGAGCTTCTCGGACCGAGCGCGGGTCCGGTTCGTGAGCAGTGGCGGCAGGGCACCCCTCTCACTGGCAAAAGCCCGAGCGGCACCCTCGCCAATCTCGCCAAGGCCGACTATGAGAGCCCTCTTGTCGCTGAGGCCACCAAGGGCTTGCGCAGCCAAAGCCACGGCTGCGTGGGAAAGGGAGGTTGTGCCTCGAGAAATCCCCGTTTCTGTGCGGGCGCGCTTGCCGACGACCAGTGCATGGCGGAAGGCGCCGCCGAGCATCGTGCCCGCCGAGCCTTCTTTGCGGGCCACCTCCCAGGCTTGACGGACCTGGCCGAGGACCTCAGGTTCCCCTAGCGAAGCCGAGTCCAGGCCCGAAGCTACCCGGAACAAATGGTTGACCGCCGCCTCGTCGAAGTAGCTGTACAGGTTCCCCGAGAACTCATCGGGGGCCTTGCCGCTCCAGGTAGCCAAGAACTCCCGGATGTCTGCCATCGCGCCGTGGAACCGGTTGACCAGGGCGTAAATTTCCGTCCGCATGCACGTAGAGAGCAAGACGACCTCGTCGAGGTGAGGCCTCGCCGAGAGGTCGGCGAGCGCTTTGCCAAGCGATTCTGGGGCGATGATGAACGGCTCTAGCTCCTCAAGGGCGACCGTCCGGTTGTTGATCCCGACTACTGCGATAGACACGGTGTCCCTACTGCTGCGTGAGGCACGCCTCGAGGCGCTCTTGCGCTTCGGCTCGCCTTCCTTGGCGAAGCAGTTCGAGCATGTCCCAACCGAGCGCCGGGCGCCAGTCAACTTGCTCCGTGCTGCGCCCACAGCTGCGCAAGCGTTCCCTCGCTCGGGCTAGCATCTCGGCGAGCTCCACTAGTTCAGGGCCCATGTGGTCCTGCGCGTGAGAGCGGAGCCAGCTCGCCAGTGCTGGGCTATAGCCAGATGTGGACACGGCCACGCTCACCGGCCCCTGGCGTGCGAGGGCTGGGAGGATGAACGAGCAACGCTGAGGGTCGTCGGCGCTGTTCACCCAGACGCCGGCCGCCTGTGCGTCCTCGAACACGGCCTGAGCTGTCGATATGTCACCTGTTGCCACCATTGCGAGCCAATAACCCGTTACCTCGCCTCGCCGGTAAGGGCGTTGTGATATGGAGGCGAGCCCCTCCAGGGCCCTCATCTCGTCGCCCACCTCAGTCGCAACCACGTGCACTTCTGCACCGGCCTCCAGGAGGCCCGAAGCCTTGCGCGCCGCCACTGCGCCGCCGCCTACGACCAGGCAACGCTTGCCGTGGACCATGAGGCCCACGGGGTAGATCGGTGCTTCGACCGGCATGCTGGTCCTCAGGGTAGGGCGGAACCCGGCCGAAGTGCGCGTCGACAGGGTCACAACGAACTGACCTCGCTTGCCGAGCCCGTCGCCAGCCTCGCCGCCTACCCGGCCGGCGCCTCACCCGCAGATTGGTAATAGCTCAGGATCTGAAGCTCCGAGGCAAGGTCGACCCTGCGCAGCGAAATGCCTGGGCCTACCCTGAGCACGGTCGGCGCGAAGTTGAGCAAGGCGGTGACCCCGGCTTCGACCAGCCTGTCGACGACCTCTTGGGCAACGTGCGCCGGCGTGGTGATGAGGGCCATCGTTATGTGCTGCTCCTTCACCACCCGGCCTAGTTCAGAGACGTCGAACACGGGGACGTTGCCGATACGCAGGCCGACCTTTGCGGCGTCGATGTCGAAGGCAGCAACGACGTGGAAACCACGCTCCCCGAAGCCCCTGTAGTTGCCGAGCGCCTGGCCGAGGTTGCCGGCGCCCACTAAGGCCACCTTGTACTCCCGGTTGAGGCCGAGTTGGGCGCCTATGTGCTCCCGAAGGGTGACTATGTCGTAGCCGATCCCCCGTGTCCCGTAAGAACCCAGGTAAGAAAGGTCTTTGCGCACCTGCGGAGCATTGACGCCTGCTCTTGCGGCCAGCTCCTCAGAAGAGATGGTCGCTCCGGGAGCCCCGCCAGCGTCGGCGAGGGCTCGCAGGTAGAGCGGCAGCCGCCTAACGGTGGCTCTTGGTAGGAGTTGGCGCCCGGCGGGGCTGAGGACAGGCCTCGCTGCCATCGGGTCAACCCTACGCAGATTTCATCGGGTCCACCCTACGCAGATTTGAGGCCTCCCTCTGGCCGGCTGAGCACCAGGAGGTCAGCCTCTGAAACCCCGAGTTGCCCTGCGGCGCTCGCCCCATTGAGGCAGAGCGCGAGGTGACCGTAGGAGTCCACGATGAGCCCGAGCTCGCCGGCGCCGAGGTCAGCAAAGGCACGAGCTCTCCGGGCGAGGCCAAGGCGGGCGCCCTTCGCTGTCACCAGGACCTGGCCAGGTAGCACGAGGTCAGCGGGGAGGTCGCCTGGCGCGGCTGCCAGTTGTACGTTGCCGAAGCGGTCCACCCAGGTCACCTCCGCCTCGAGCGACCCGTGCCCCAGGCGCCTGCACGCCGGCGGGGGCAAACGGACAAGCGTCTGGTCGGTAACCGGCCGACCGAGGTCCTCCAGCTGAGCCCCGCACACCAACCGGGCCGCAGCGGGAGCGAAGATGTCGCGCCCGGCGAAGGTCGGGCCCGCCGTTGGGAGCCAGTAGCCGCGGTCCTCCAGCTCCACGCATGCGTCAGCACCCCCCAGCGCGTCTAGCGCCGGGGTGAGGAGCCCATTGTCTGGGCCGATGAAGGTTATGCCGTCTGGAGGGCCTCCCCTCGCCCTTACCGCCAGGGCGCGCCGCTCGGTCCCCACGCCTGGGTCTACGACTGCGACTACGACCCCGGCAGCGAGGTACGGGGCAGCGCGAGCGAGAGCCAACGCGCCGGCGCGCACGTTTTGGGGCGCCACCTCATGGGTCAGGTCCACGATCGGGGCCAGCGGCGCGTGCCGGCGCACCACGCTGTGCAGGGCGCCGACGAACCCGTCTGCCAGGCCATAGTCGGTCAGGAAGCTGACGACCAGCGCAGGCGCCTGCGGCTCGGCCATGTCGTACGTGCGGGCCTCGAGTGCTTGGCGTTGCCTGTAGCGCTCAGCCTGCAGCCGTGTACTGAGCTGCTATGTAGCGGTCCACGTCTTCTTCTCTTATGCGGTAGGAGCGCCCTACGCGCACGGCCGGCAACTGGCCCGCCTGCACGAGCCGGTAGACCGTCATGTTGGAAACCCGGAGCTGGCCCGCCACCTCTGCGACAGTGACGTAGCGGGACCTGGACCGGGCGTCGTTCGCCTTGCCCATGTTCACCCTTCTCCACCTAAGAGGGTAGGTGAAAATGGACGGCTCGTGCCGACGAAGGCACCCTCGAACGCCCTTGCTGGGGGGAGGCGCTCGCCTACGCCTTGCTGGGGCTAGGTGCTCGACTGCGCCTTGTTAGGTGCCCAGTTCTCGGGAGCGGTCCACTGCAGCTGCGACTGCCTCGATGAAAGCCGAACGTACGGCGCGTTCTTCGAGCCGCCGAAGCCCGGCCGCCGTCGTGCCGCCCGGTGACGTGACGTCCGCACGCAGGTCGGAAGGGCTTTCACCCGTATTGGCAAGCAGCCGCGCTGAGCCAAGCAGCGTCTGGCCAACCAGCTGCACGGCAAGGTTTCTCGGCAGCCCCACGAGGACGCCGGCCTCGATCATTGCCTCAGCGACCAAGAACACATAAGCCGGCCCCGACCCGGACACCCCCGTGACGGCGTCCATCAAGCGCTCCGGCACCTCTACCACGGCCCCGACCGAGCCCATGACGTCCTTTGCCCACGCCAAGTCCTCCGGGCCGGCACTCGCCCCGCCGGCGACGGCAGTTGCCGCCTCGCCCACGAGGGCTGCGATGTTGGGCATCGCCCGCAGTACGCAGGTGCCGTGCCCGCACCAGCGCGCCAAGTCGGCCAACTTCACCCCTGCAGCCACGGAGAGCACGCGCCGGGTACCGAGGTTGCCCAGCTGAAGGCACACACCCTCGACGTCGGCAGGCTTCACTGCGACGACGGCGTTCTCCACCCGAGGAAGGTCTGCCACGACAGTGAGGCCCGGGAAGCGGCCGCCCAACCCATCTGGCCCTGCCAGCTCCTCACGCCTGGCCGGCGACGCCTCCGCCAGCACCACTTCGTCCGCGGACGCCCAGCCTGAGCCAACTAGGCCCGAGACGAGCGCTGAACCTATCTTGCCACCACCGACCACCAGCAGCTTGGTTGCCACGGCCAAAGGCTAGCGACCGCGCCCGCGGGCGCCGCCGTTTCGCACTTCCCCGAACGAACCGGTGGGTGCCCTCGGGCAGCGGCACCTCAATCGTAGCGGCCGGTCTCGCCCACTTTGGGCCGGCCAGTCTCGCGCACTTTCGGCCGGCCCTGAGGCTGTCAGCTCAACAAAGCGTCGACTGTCGCTTCGCCGCTTTTGTACCGGCGGACGATCTCCTCTTCGATCTTGTCCAACACCACGTGGAGCGCTTTGCGCTCAGAGGAGACCTCGCGCTCTAGGTCCCTCAAGCGCTCGACCAACTTCGCCAAGTGCTCGGAGCTGAGCTCGGGGAGCGAGCCGAGCTGGTCTGGCGGGCAGATGGCCTCGACCCTTGCCGCCAGGCTGGCTTGGGCACCCTCGGCTGGCGCGAAAAGAGTGGTCAACCTCCCTGGGCCCTCTGTCCTTGTGTTCTCAGCCAATATCTCGGGCAGGTGCTCGACGATGCTCTCGTGTTGGCTGGCCGGGCCCCCAAGTTTGCGGCGTTCCAACTCCGCTGCTATGAGGTCGATGCGTGCCTGAGCAAGGCGGCGAAGGTACGAAAGCTCGGTTTCGAGCTCAGCGCATTGCTCGCGCTTGGAACGCACGCCGTCGAGGGGGAGCTGGTCGAGGCCCGAGATGAACGCAGGGTCGAAGGCCTCCACCAAAGTCAGTTCAGGCACGCCACCGAGGGTACCAAACGGGGCGTGGCGCGCGAGCCAAAAAGGGGCGACCTCGCCACCGAGAGCGTTTTTGTGGGGCCGTCCGCATAACGAGCGCATAACGAGTGCATAACGAGTCGTCCGCATAACGAGTCGGTACAAGTGGGCCAGTGGGCCTCAGCCGCCGGACACCGGGGGGAGCACCGCCACCTCGTCGCCGGGCCGAAGTGCCTGGCCTGGTCGGGGGGGCTGCCTGTTGACCCACAAAGCCGAGCCTTCCAGTACTCGAGCGAGCTCGGTGCCGTAGCGTCCTACTAGCAGCTCTCTCAGTTGAGCGGGCGTCGTCCCTGCCGCCAGCCGCAACTGGGTGGAAGAGGTCCCTGCAGCGGCTCGGGCGGCTGCGAAAAACAGCACCGTTACCTCGACCTCCTCCACGGCCACAACCTATGCCCCCAGTGGAAGAATTCTGCGAATATGTAGCTGTGCCGCGCCTTCTCGTTTTGCGCCATGCGCAGTCGGTCGCCAATGCTCAGCGCATTTTCCAGGGCTGGTCTGACAGCCCGCTCTCCGGTCTGGGTGAGGCCCAGGCGTCGGGCGCTGGCCGAGCCCTTTTCGAAAGCGGTGTGAAGCCGCAGTTGGTGGCTTCGTCTGACCTCGCTAGGGCGAAGCGCACTGCCGAGCTGCTTGCAGCCGAGACCGGTTACGCCGGTGAGGTCGTCACCGACCCCGGCTTGAGGGAGCAGGATCTCGGAGCCTGGAACGGCTTGACCCGTGACGAAGTCGCCGCCCTTTGGCCAGGCGAGCTAGCCGCACGAGACAGGGGAGAACTGGTTGACGTTGCCGGTGGTGAGCCTGGCCCAGTTTTCATGAAGCGTTGCCTGGAAGCTCTCGGGCGGTTGGCGGCGTCCTGCGGCGACGGGGAAGAAGCTGTGGTCGTCGCCCACGGTGGAGTACTGGTCGCCATCGAGCGCGCGATGGGCTTGGGGGCCGAAGGCCTCCGGCACCCCAACCTCTCCGGCTGGTGGGTCGACGCGTCGGGGCCACAGCTGGCCCCTCTCGAGCGCGTTGAGCTGCTGGCAAGGGTGGAAGTTGTCAGTCCTCCCAAGTAATTTTTCCGCTCATGGAAGTCGAGGTCGTCCGCAGCCGGCGCCGGCGCAAGACCATACAGGCGAGGCGGGTCGGCAACGTGCTCAGGGTGAGCATCCCGGCCCACTTCTCCCCCGCAGAAGAGCAGCGGTGGGTCAACGAAATGCTAAGGCGCACAGAGAGGCGCCAACGTCCCCAGAGCACAGACCTCGAGGCGCGGGCGCGACGGCTCGCAGACAGGCTGGGCTTGGAGCGCCCGGCAGAGATCCGCTGGGTGGACAACCAACAGTCCCGTTGGGGCAGCTGCACCCCGGCCCAAGGGACGATCCGTATCTCCTCGAAGCTTGCCGGCGAGCCCAGTTGGGTGCTCGACTATGTGATAGTGCACGAGCTCGCCCACCTGCACGTCGGCGGGCACGGGAAGGCCTTTTGGCGACTGGTGGACCGGTACCCGCTAGCCGAGCGGGCGAGGGGGTTCCTGATCGCCCGCGGTTTGGGCGAACCGGGGACTGAGCGGTGAGGAGACGGCCAGCTGCAGAGCTGCCTCCGTTAGGTGCTGCGGAACGGGCAAGGAAAGATGAGGCCGTTTCTGTTAGCGTGGGTCCTTTGCGCCCGGGCGAGCGCTCCGTCGTCAATGCCGTGGTCCACGGCTCTGGGCAGACGCTTGGGGCCGTAGCGGCGGCCAAAGTCGCGGCGGCGGCTGGCTCAGCCCTTTCCCACAGGCTTCCCCTTGTCGTTTGGCTCTCCTCAGCTGGGCCCTCTCCCGACGACGACGTGGGCGCCTTGGACGGGTGGGGGAGGGTGGCGAGCGCGTTTGCACGTTGCTCTGGGGTTGTACCCGTGGTGTGCGTGGTAGACGGCCCCCTCCTATCAGGGCCGGCTCTCCTGCTCGGCATGGCTGACGCGGTCGTCATGACCACTCGCTCGCTTGTGTACGTGTCCGGGCCGGCGGCAGTGGCCCAGATGACGGGTGTCACGGTCCAGCCAGAAGAGCTGGGTGGGCAGTACGTCCACCTAGCTCGGTCGGGCACCGCCACCTTTGCAGCCGGCGACGCTGACGAGGCGCGCGAGGTTGCTGCCGCGTTCTTGTCGTACCTGCCTTCCCACGCGGACGAGCTGCCGCCGTTCCTGCTCTGCGGCGACCCTCCGGAGCGGCCGACGCCCGAGCTCCGCGAGGTAGTACCCGACCGGCCCACGGGGAGCTACGACGTGCGCTCGGTGATCACGGCGGTCGCCGACAACGGGCACCTGCTGGAACTACGGCCGGCGTGGGCTCCCCAGCTTGTCACCGCCCTGGCCAGAGTCGGTGGCTTGGCCGTTGGCGTCCTGGCAAACCAGCCCCAGTCCCTGTCCGGCACGCTGGACATAGCAGCCTCTCAGAAGGGGGCGCGTTTTGTCTCCATGTGCGATTGCTTCAACTTGCCGGTACTCACCCTTGTAGACACCTCGGGCTTCATGCCCGGCAAAGACTTGGAGTGGCGAGGGATAATCCGCCACGGGGCCGAGCTCGTCTTTGCTTACGCAGAAGCGACGGTACCTCGCATCTGCCTGGTCCTTCGCAAGGCTTACGGGGGTGCCTACATAGTCATGGACTCTAAGGCAATGGGCAACGACATCTGCCTGGCGTGGCCGAGCGCGGAGTTGGCGGTGATGGGTGCTGAGGGAGCTGTCAGCATACTTCACCGTCGCGCGAGCCCTGAGGAGCGGGCGAGGCTGGTGGAAGAGTACGAACATAAGTTCCTAAACCCCTATGTTGCGGCAGAGCGAGGGTACGTTGACGCCGTCATCGACCCAGCTGACACCCGCCGAGAGGTGTCACGCTGGCTTTTGGTGCTCCAGTCAAAACGCGAGGCCCTTGCCCCCCGCCGACATGGCAACAGCCCGTTGTGAAGCACGGTCGCCGGCGGGCTACCTTCCGGTGACCAGCGACGGTGCTCAGTAAAAGATCATGAAGGTGCAAATGAGCCCGCTGGCTATGGCTAGCTGACTAACCCCGCTGGCTGGCTGGCGAGGTCTTCACATTTGGGCCTGAGCAGCCCGGTTGTGGCGCTGAAAAAGACGGGCCCACAGATTAAGCGGCCCGAGCTCACAGCGTTGGTGCCGACGGGGGCCTCGGAGCCCGGCGCCTTGGCGTGCGCGCGTCGGCCTCGACGACCGAGAGGCTGAGCTGCTCTAGTTCGCGAGTGAGGGCCCTCAGGCGCTTCTCGGCGTCGAACCAGGG
>Ga0209061_1004697_pt1 | contig 12818 bp, 8 predicted proteins | sample Coa_R1_10_FD_187157 | JGI IMG/M metagenome (GOLD analysis project Ga0209061, IMG submission 187157) | Surface soil microbial communities from Centralia Pennsylvania, which are recovering from an underground coalmine fire - Coalmine... | ecosystem: Environmental > Terrestrial > Soil > Unclassified...
GCCGCTCCCGCCGGGCGGACGGCAGCTCGGGCAGCGATGCGGCGATCTGCTCCACCCACTCGCGCGGCGGGGCGACGGGCACCAGGTCGGGCTCGGGGAAGTACCGGTAGTCCTGCGCCTCCTCCTTGCTCCGTCCCGCCGTGGTGATCCCGCTGTCCTCGTGGAAGTGCCTGGTCTCCAGCGTCACCGTGCCGCCCGCGTCCAGCACGGCGGCCTGCCGGCTGATCTCGAACCGGACGGCCCGTTCCACCGAGCGCAGCGAGTTCACGTTCTTGGTTTCAGAGCGGGTGCCGAGCCGGCCCGTGCCGCGCGGCGCGAGGGAGGTGTTCACGTCGCAGCGCAGCGACCCCTCCTCCATCCGGACGTCGGAGGCGCCGAGCGCCCGCACCAGGTCGCGAAGCTCCGTCACATAGGCGCGGGCGACCGCGGGGGCGGCGGCGCCGGTCCCGGTGACCGGTTTGGTGACGATCTCGACCAGCGGGATGCCCGCCCTGTTGTAGTCCACGAGCGAGTAGTCGGCCCCGTGGATCCGCCCGGTCACCCCGCCCACGTGCATCGACTTGCCCGTGTCCTCCTCCAGGTGCACCCGCTCGATCCCCACCCTGACCCGCCGCGGGCCGCCGTCACCGTCGTCCACGGTGACGTCCAGCCAGCCGTCGGTGCACAGCGGCTCGTCGTACTGGGAGATCTGGAAGTTCTTCGGCATGTCCGGGTAGTAGTAGTTCTTCCGCGCGAACCTGCACCACTGCGCTATGCGGCAGTTCAGCGCGAGGCCGATCCTGATCGTGTACTCGATCGCCGCCCTGTTCGCCACCGGCAGCGAGCCAGGCAGGCCGAGGCAGACCGGGCAGACGTGGGTGTTGGGCTCGCCGCCGAAGACCGCGCGGCAGCCGCAGAACATCTTCGTCCGCGTGCCGAGCTCGACGTGCGTCTCCAGGCCGATCGCCGGATCGTAGCGCGCCACGGCCTCCTCATACGGCGTCAGCGCCACAGGCTCCGCCGTCGTCATCGTCCCGCTCCCCTCGCCTCGTCGCGGCTCGTCCCGCCCTGCCCTCGCGGATGCTCCGCGGGGCGCCGGTGCGGTCCCTCCGGGCTTTCCGTCCTCATGTAGCCCCCACCTCACCCAGGCCCTTCGCCTCCTCCAGCAGCGGGTGGCCCCAGCGCTCGGTGAACGCGGCCTCCACGGCGGCCGCCACGCGGTACGCACGGTCGTCGGCCAGCACCGGCGCCATGACCTGCAGGCCGACCGGCAACCCGTCCTCCGGGGCGAGGCCGCACGGCACCGAGATGGCCGCGTTCCCCGCCAGGTTGGACGGGATCGTGGCGAGGTCCGCCAGGTACATCGCCATCGGGTCGTCCGCGCGCTCGCCGATGGGGAACGCCGTGGTCGGCGTCGCCGGGGAGACGAGCACGTCGGCTTGGCCGAACGCCGCGTCGAAATCCCGCGCGATGAGCGTGCGCACCTGCTGTGCCTTGCCGTAGTAGGCGTCGTAGTAGCCGCTGGACAGGGCGTAGGTGCCCAGCATGATCCGGCGCTTCACCTCCGCGCCGAACCCTTCGGCCCGGGTGAGCGCCATGACCTCCTCCGCGCTCCGCGTGCCGTCGTCACCAGACCGCAGGCCGTACCGCATGCCGTCGAAACGCGCCAGGTTGGAGGAGCACTCGCTCGGCGCGATCAGGTAGTAGGCGGGCAGCGCGTAGCGGAAGTGCGGGCAGGACACCTCGGCGACCTTGGCGCCCAGGGACTCGAGCAGCTCGACAGCCTCGGTGAACCGGGACAGCACGCCCGCCTGGTACCCCTCGCCCGCCAGCTCGGTCACCACGCCGATCCGCAGGCCGTTCACGTCGGCCGCCCGCGCCGCGGCGACGACCGGCGGCACGGGCGCGTCGGCCGACGTGGAGTCGCACGGGTCGTGCCCGGAGATGGCCTCGTGCAGCAGGGCCGCGTCGAGCACGGTGCGGGCCAGCGGCCCCGGTGTGTCGAGCGAGGAGGCGAACGCGACGAGGCCGAACCGGGACGACCCGCCGTAGGTGGGTTTCACCCCGGTGACGCCACAGACGGCGGCGGGCTGCCGGATCGACCCGCCCGTGTCGGTGCCGACCGCCAGCGGCGCCTCGAACGCGGCCACCGCCGCCGCGGATCCGCCGGACGACCCGCCGGGTACCCGCGCCAGGTCCCACGGGTTGCGGCTGGGGCCGAACGCCGAGTTCTCCGTGGACGAGCCCATCGCGAACTCGTCCATGTTGGTCTTGCCGAGAATGACCGCCCCGGCGCGGCGCAGCCGCCGGGTGACGGTCGCGTCGTAGGGCGGCCGCCAGCCGTCCAGGATGCGCGACCCGCAGGTCGTCGGCATGTCGGCGGTCGTGAAGACGTCCTTGACCGCGACGGGCACGCCCGCGAGCGGGCCAAGGTCCTCCCCCGCCGCGCGCCGTTCGTCCACCGACCGGGCCGCCTCCAGCGCCCGCTCCGCCGCGACGTGCAGGAACGCGTGCACGCGTTCGTCGACGGCCGCGATCCTGTCAAGGTGCGCCTGGGTGACCTCAGCCGCGGACACCTCCCGGCGGGCGAGGGCGGCGGACAGTTCCGCGGCGGTCATCCGGGTCAGCTCTCTCATTAATCTGCCTCCCTCGCGGGCGCTTCCCCTGGCCGCGCCGGGGGCACGCCAGCAAGCACAGCGGGAGGCGGGTCCCCGTCGCCGGGACGCCGCCGGCGCCGGGTCGTGCCGGGGGCGCGCAGGCAAGCGCTGCGGCCCGGCGCCTGCGGCGTGGCGGATGAACAGTTCAGGGTTGGCAGAAGGCACCGCATGGCTCACTCCTCTGCCAGGATCCGCGGCACCTTGAACCGCTGCTGCTCCACGGCGGGCGCCTGGCCGAGCGCCTCATCGGCGGTCAGGCACGGGGTGATCTCGTCGTCGCGGAACACGTTGGTCAGCGGCAGGGCGTGCGAGGTCGGCGGGATGCCCTCCGCGGCGACCTCCTGCACCCGGGCCACTGCCGAGATGATCTGGCCGAGCTGCGGCGCGAGGTGGTCAAGCTCGGCATCGCTGAGCGCGAGCCTCGACAGCCTGGCCAGGTGCGCCACCTCGTCGCGGGTAATAGAAGACACCACGCCATCCTAGGCGGCCCGCCGCCCCTGCCCCACCCGTTAACCCCTGGGGGCGGGCCGTTAGCCCGACGTTACTGTAACGCTCCGCAGCGACGTCGCTGACCTGGAAGGACTCTGCTGAAACAGCCAGCGGCCCGTACCCGCAGGCAGGGAAACTTTCTGCCCGCAACGCCCTGACCAGGGCAGATGTAGTTGATCATGGGACGATCACGTGACTTCGGGTTAACTCCTGGGGGCGGACCGCGTCCGGGCCGCGCTCGAGCAGCACGCGGAACCCCGCTTCGTCGAGGATGGGGATCCCCAGCTCCGCCGCCTTGTCGTACTTCGACCCCGGGTTATCCCCCGCTACGACGAAATCGGTCTTCTTCGACACCGAGCCGGTGACCTTGCCGCCGGCCTGGCGCACCGCCTCGACGGCCTCGTCCCTGGTGTAGCCGGCCAGCGAGCCGGTGATGACGACCGTGGTCCCCGTCAGGGTGCGCGCAGCGCCCTCGTAGCCGTCCTCGGCCATCCGCACCCCGGCGGCGCGCCACTTGTCCACGATCGCCCGGTGCCAGTCCACGCCGAACCACTCGGCCACCGAGGCGGCGATCGTCGGCCCTACGCCGTCCACCGCGGCCAGCTCCTCGGGGCTGGCCGCCTCGATCGCGTCCAGCGAGCCGAACTCGGTGGCCAGCGCCCGGGCCGCGGTCGGGCCGACGTGCCGGATCGACAGCGCCACGAGGACCCGCCAGAGCGGCCGCTGGCGCGCCTGCTCCAGGTTGGCCAGCAGCTTGCCCGCGTTCACGGTCAGCGTGCCCTGTTTGTTGACGAAGAACGGGCAGGTGGCGAGCTTGCCTTCGGTGAGCGCGAACAGGTCGCCCTCGTCGGTGACGAGGCCGCAGTCCAGCAGCGCGGTCACCGCCTCGTAGCCGAGCACCTCGATGTCGAGCGCCGCGCGGCTTGCCAGGTGGAACAGCCGCTCGCGGAGCTGGGCGGGGCAGGACCTGGCGTTCGGGCAGCGCCAGTCGACCCCGCCGTCCTCACGGACCAGCCGTGTCCCGCACTCCGGGCAGTGGGTGGGGAACTCGAACGGCCGCTCGTCGCCGGTGCGCAGATCGGCGACGGGCCCCACGATCTCGGGGATCACGTCGCCCGCCTTGCGCAGCACGACCATGTCCCCGATGAGCACGCCCTTGCGCTGCACCTCGTCAGCGTTGTGCAGCGTGGCGTTCTCCACCGTGGAACCGCTGACCTTGGCGGGCTCCATCACCCCGTACGGGGTGATCCTGCCGGTGCGCCCCACGTTGACCCGGATGTCAAGGAGCCGCGTCGTGACCTCCTCGGGCGGGTACTTGTAGGCGACGGCCCAGCGAGGCGCGCGGGAGGTGGCGCCGAGCGCCCGCTGCACGTCCAGCCGGTCCAGCTTGACCACCACGCCGTCGATCTCGTACGGCGGGTCGTACCTGTGCTCGGCGTAGTAGTCGATGTACCCGTGGACCTCCGCCAAGCCGGGGACCACCCGGTACAGGTCGCTGACCGGCAGTCCCCAGGAGCGCAGCTTCTCGAACCAGCCGGACAGCGTCTCGGGTGCCTCGCCCGCCGGCATGCCGTCGACCCGGCCAAGGCCGTGGATGATCGCGTCGAGCGGCCTGCTGGCGGTGATCCTCGGGTCCTTCTGGCGCAGCGACCCCGCCGCCGCGTTGCGCGGGTTTGCGAAGGCCGGCTTGCCCGCCTCGGTCAGCTTCGCGTTCAGCTCGTCGAATACCCGCACCGGCAGGAACACCTCGCCGCGCAGCTCCAGCGTCCCGGGGAACCCGGAACCGGAGAGCCGCACGGGGATGGTGGAGATCGTACGGATGTTGGGCGTGACGTCCTCGCCGGTGCGCCCGTCACCCCGGGTCACGCCGCGCGCCAGGACGCCGTCCGAGTAGACGAGCGAGACGGCGAGGCCGTCGACCTTGAGCTCGCACAGGTAGGGCCCGGTGCCGCCGAGCCGCGCCACGCGCTCCGCCCAGGTGTCCAGTTCTTCGTCCGAGAACACGTCGTCGAGGCTGAGCAGCCGCTGCAGGTGCTCGACGGGCGTGAACTGGGTCGAGATCGCGGCGCCGACTCGCTGGGTCGGCGAGTCGGGGGTGCGCAGCTCCGGGTAGTTCTCCTCGAGGCCGATCAGCTCCTGCATCAGCGCGTCGTACTGCGCGTCGGAGATGACCGGCGCGTCGAGCACGTAGTACCGGTAGTTGTGCTCGTCGATCTCCTGGCTCAGCTCGGCGTGCCGCTGCCTCGCGGTGACCGGGATCCCGCCCGCCGTGTCCTGTTCGCTCACTGCTGGGCCCCCTCCGTCTCCCCGGCCAGCTCGGGGACTATTCTCGCCGCTTCCCGGCAGTGCGCAAGCGTTTGCTTCGCCGTGCCGGGCGACGTGCCGGCCAGGCCGCAGGCTGGCGTGATGACCACCTGCTCCGCGCACCTGCCCGGCGGCATCCCCAGGTGCCGCCAGAACCGGACGACCCGCTCAGCCGTGGCGCGCGAGGATGGCGCGGCGCCCGCAGCGCCCGGTAGCCGCACGGCGCCGGGCACTGCCGCTCCCGCGCCTGCCGGCCCGCCGGTGAGGGGAGCGCCCGCAGAGGCGGGCGAGCCGATCGCGCCCGCCAGCAGGCCGAGCCCTGCGTCCGCCGCCTCCGCAGCGGGGTCCTCGTCCCCGCGCCGCAGCAGGCTGAGGTCGAAGGCGGCAGCGTCCGCTCCCGCCGCCCGGATGACGCCGAACGGTACGGGGGCTGCGCAGCAGTGCACGACGGTGTAGCGGCCTGTGGCGGACAGCACGGTGGCGAGCCGCTGCGCGAGCACGCTCGTCTCGACCGCGGGCAGCCTGCGCAGCCCGCTGGCCGTCGGCACCTGGCCGGCCGCCACCGCCGGAAGCGACGGCTCGTCAGCCTGGAGGACGAGCGTCGCCCCGGGAACGCGCCTGGCGACCTCGGCGGCGTGCGCGGCGGCTCCTTCGGCGAGGGAGGCGGCCAGCTCGGCGACGGCCCCGCCGTCGGCGAGGATTGCGTCGAGCCTGCGGGGCAGCTCGATCGTGGCCGCGAGCGTCCACGGGCCGCAGATACTGATCTTGAGCGGGCCGGAATACCCGGCCATGATCTCTTCCAGGGCGTCCAGGTCGGCGGAGAGCATGGACCGCGCGGCGCGCATGTCGCGGCCTGGCCGCTCGGCCAGGCGCCACCCCCGCGGCGTGGTCTCCACGGGCATGTCGACGAGCAGCGCCGCGGTGCGGCCGGTCAGGTCGGCACCGGGACCCCGGGCGGGCAGCTCGGGCAGGTAGCTGAAGGTGGGCAGCTCCCCGGCGATGATCCGCATCGCCTCGGCCGGGTCCGTACCCGGCATCGAGCCGATGCCCGTGGCGCTCGCCTCCGGCCAAGGGTACGGGCGCGGCGCGTTCTTCACGTTGCCGTGCGCGATGTCCTGCACCCTGCCGAGCTTAGAGGCTCCGTATGACAGCCGGCGGACGTGTCCTGGCTGCCTGCGGGCCGGTTCCTTCCCCGCCCAGCGGCCCCGGGCCGGCGGCCCGGGTGAGCGGCGGTGATACGGCGGGCACCCCAGCGGGAAACCGGGGCTTGGGGTCGTCCCGGGCCAGCACAGCGGCTGGTGCAGGACGGTCACTGGCAGGGCCACGGACACCCGGAGTCAGGCTCCGGCCGGCCGTGATCCCGGGCCCCGGGGCCCGGGATCACGGCCGGTGCTGCGGCGGGCACCGCAGCGGGCTGACGGGGGAGCCGGGGGGGCGTCCTCCGGGCCGTCAGGCCGTCCCCCCGGGCTGGCAGGCCATCCCGCCCGTCGGCGGGCCATGGCCACCACGCACACCGCGCCGAACACCGCTCCCACGGCGAAGAACACCACGATGACGAGCGACACGGCTACCATGGCACCTGTCACGGCGGCCTCCCGTGCCCGCTACCTGCGAACCAGGTCGCCGCTGCGGCGCCATGGCTCGTCGGTGATGTCCCGCGTCCCGACCCCAGTCAGCCGCCGTGCGCCGCTGGCCAGGCGGTCCGGCGCCCTGCGGGTCAGGCTGAGCCGCCGGTCCTCGCGGTGCACGGCCACCGCGACTGCGATGATGACCCCGAGCGTGGCCCCCGCGACGAAGAAACTGAAGATCCCTGCTGCCACTATCAGCACGGCACCACTGGCCATCGTGGCCTCCTGCGCGTCCGGCCGGCCCCGGTCGGAGTGCCGGCCGTTCTGCCGGCCAGGCTGGGACGTGACCCCGGCCTGGCCCGTTCCTGCGGCCCGCGGGGACATGCCCCCGGCCATGCAGATGGTCAGTATCGGCAGGGCCTTCTGGCTGATCCTGCCGCTACCAAGCATAGGAACTGGTAGCATCAGCCCTACGTGACCTGCCATCCTAGCCATCCCAACCTTTCCTTGACCTGGTTATACCTGCCATCCGTGGGTACTAAACCAGCAATGCCAAACATCCCAACCGTTCAGGTCGCCGGGATGAGGGGAGCTATACCCCTTGCCTGGCTGGCCGGTGGTGCGGGGAGGAACTGTGCCTGAGGCCATGTACTGGCGGATCGCCCAGGATCTGCGCAAGGAAATCGAATCGGGGAAGCTGGCTCCCGGTGCTCAGCTCGCGACCGAGCTCGAGCTGCGGGAGCGGTACCGCGCGTCGCGCAACACCGTGCGCGACGCCGTGAAGTGGCTGGTGAACCGCGGTCTCGTCGAAACCAGGCCGGGGCAGGGCACGTTCGTCGTGGAGAAGATCGAGCCCTTCGTGACGACCCTGTCGGCCGATCCGGAAACCGGGCTCGGCGGCGGCGAAGGCATGGCCGCGCTCGCCGAGGTGACGGCGCAGGGCAGGAAAGCGGAGGCAAGCACCCCGCTGGTGGAGATCCAGAAGGCCGGTACGCCGCTGGCCGAGCTGCTGCAGATCCAGGAGGGTACGCAGGTGGTCAGCCGGCACCAGAAGCGCTACATCGACGGCACCCCTTGGTCGATGCAGACCTCCTACTACCCCATGGAGCTGGTGCTGAGGGGCGCCCAGAAGCTCATCGAGGCCACCGACATCCCGGAAGGAACCGTACGGTACCTGGCGGACACGCTTGGCATCCGGCAGGTCGGCTGCCGTGACCGGATCATGGTGCGCCCGCCCAATGAGGGTGAGGTGACGTTCTTCCGGCTGCCCGACAACGGCCGGGTGGCCGTCGTCGTCATCTCGCGCACGGGGTACGCGGCGGACGGGACGCCGTTCCGCACCACGTTCAGCGTGTTCCCCGTCGACCGCAACCAGTTCGTCATCAACGTGGGCGAAGTCCCCGATCGGCCCGCCGTGCCGACGTGAGCGCGGACCTCGCACGGTTGATGCCCGAAGACCCCCGCGACCGCGGGCATCACAGCCCGGGCACTCGCGGGACGGGGCGGCCGCAGGCAAAGCGGCTGCCCCGGACCACGGGGAAGAACCCCCGCGGCGAAGCGACGACACGTCGCGAACGAGAAACACCGGCATGCCAGAAACAAGCTGAGTGGAGGAGGTGTCATGGCTAAGCGTCACGGTCGCCCTTCCGCGCACTACCGGTACGAGCACTACGACCCCCGGGCCTGATACGCCGGCAGCGCGCCATATAAGAAGCGGTGCCGGCCCCGCCGTGCGGCGGGGCCGGCACCGCCACCATGCGCCCGCTACCGCCCCGTGGCGGTGATGGTGGCGCTGCCGAGGACCGTGTCTCCGTCGTACAGGGCGGCGGTCTGCCCGGCGGCGACACCGCGGACGGGCGCGTGCAGCCTCACCCGGAGCATCCCGCCGTCGAGCCACGCCACGCACGGGTGGGCCTCGCCGTGCGCCCTGAGCTGCACCAGGCATTCACGCGGCGCCTCGGGCGGCGCGCACCCCGTCCAGACCGGGCGGGCCGCCGCGATCTCCCGCACGTCGAGTTCGGTCGCGGGACCGACCGTCACCGTCCTGGTCGCCGGCTCGATGCCGAGCACGTAGCGGGGCCTGCCGTCCGGCGCCGGGCGGGACAGGCGCAGCCCCCTGCGCTGGCCGACGGTGAACGCGTAGGCACCGTCGTGGGACCCGAGCACCTCGCCGGAGGTATCGACGATCCTGCCCGGCGCCGGGCCGAGCCGCCCGGTGAGGAAACCCCGGGTGTCGCCGTCCGCGATGAAGCAGATGTCGTGGCTGTCGGGCTTGCCGGCGACGGCGAGGCCGCGCCGCGCCGCCTCCGCCCGCACCTGGTCCTTCGTCGTGTCCCCGAGCGGGAACATCGCGTGGGAGAGCTGCCCGGAGGTGAGGACGGCGAGCACGTAGGACTGGTCCTTGCCGCGGTCGGCGCTGCGGCGCAGCACGCCGTTCTCCAGCCGCGCGTGGTGGCCCGTGCAGACCGCGTCGAACCCCAGCGCCAGCGCCCTGTCGAGCACCGCCGCAAACTTGATCTTCTCGTTGCAGCGGACGCACGGGTTCGGGGTCCGGCCCGCGGCGTACTCGGCGACGAAGTCATCGACGACATCGGAGCGGAAGCGCTTGGCCATGTCCCACACGTAGAACGGGATGCCGAGCACGTCGGCGGCGCGGCGCGCGTCACGCGCGTCCTCCAGGGTGCAGCACCCCCTGGCGCCGGTCCGGTAGGACCGCGGGTCCGCCGACAGCGCGAGATGGACGCCGGTCACCTCGTGCCCGGCGTCCACGGCCCGCGCCGCGGCCGTGGCGGAATCCACGCCGCCCGACATGGCGGCGAGCACACGCAGGGAACTCATCGCCTATTGAGGGTACGCGGCTGCGCCAGCCCGGGAGACGGCCCCCCGGACCTCCGCACAGATCCCGCTCTCGCACCCGCCATGCACCGGCCGTCCACCCGGGCGCAAGACCCGGGACCGCTGGGCCGGCACGAGATATCGAGCCGGAAGGGGGCTGCCTGCCTCTGGGCGCGAAGCCGCAGGTCAACGGCCGGCGGGAAGGCAACCGCACCGTTCCCCTTCACTAAGGGCTGGCCCGCAGCCTGTGCGTCACGGCCTCGGCAAAGCCGTGATTTGGTCACGCTTGGATGATCTTCGGCAGCCGGTCTCCGCTGGCAGCGAGGTCAGGCCGCTGGCGCAGGCTCAGCGTCAAAGCGGACAGGGCACCGCTTTGCCGGGACCCTGGCCTATGCGTGCGGCCGCCGCGGACGCTGGCCGCCCGCGGGCAAGCTTCCCCGAAAGCGATCTATATAAAGAAGGATATTCCAAAAGCCGTGCGGCCGGGAAGAAGAACAGCACTGGCCGGCATCATACGCGTCACGGAAGGGGAGCCGGGCAGGACGGCATCTTGCCCGGAAGATCGCCACAGCGCCAGGCACGTGCTAACTTTTGAATAAGTCCTGCGTAGTGCGAAAAGCCTGTCCCCCATACAGCGTAGAATTCCTCATTAAAATGAGGGTTGCCAGGACCCGGCCCATCGCTGACCATCGGATTCATAACGCGCGCGGTCGCTGCACGGAATTCAGTGAGCGGAAGGGGGCATCCGCTCACTGCCACGGTGGTCCATCTGGAAGTTCATCATCCCACCGAGGGTGATCCCGTTACCGCTTCGCCACCGGAACCCCGCCCTGCCCGCTGGCCTGAGGAGGCACCGTGCCCGCATCCGACCGAGTCACCTTCCGCCGTTTCTCCAGACGTAGCCGCTCCCCGGGGCGCAGCCGCGACCCGCACGAACGCCACAGGCACCGATACCGCCGCGCTGCCCGCGCCGGCCTGACGATGGCCGCGCTCAGCCTGGCGCTGGCGGCTGCGGCGCAGTTCCCGCGGCCCGGCCAGGCACTGGCCGCAAGCGCAGGGACGGCACAAGCAGCCGCCGGCGACGCGACGTCAGCGCACGCGACATATCTCAGCACCCGTGCGGCAGCCGTCCGCACGGGCCGGGAACTGCGGTACCAGCACGCCGCGCGCGCGGGGGACCGTGCCGCAACCCCGCTGCTCCGGGCGGCCGCCGGCAAGGTGCACGGCCTCGACGTGAGCGACCACCAGGGAAACGTCGACTGGAGCGCAGTCGCCGCCGACGGCGGCCGGTTCGCCTACATCAAGGCGACCGAGGGCACCTACTACACCAACCCCTATTTCGCACAGCAGTACAACGGCGCACATGACGCGGGCCTGTTCCGCGGCGCCTACCACTTCGCCATCCCCAGCGATTCCAGCGGCGCGGCCCAGGCCGACTATTTCGTCAGCAACGGCGGGGCCTGGTCGGCCGATAACCGCACGCTGCCCGGGGCCCTCGATATCGAGTACAACCCGCACGGGCCGGAGTGCTACGGGCTGAGCCGGAACGCCATGGTGTCCTGGATCAGGAGCTTCATCGACGAATACCACGCGCGCACCGGCCGGTGGGCCGTCATCTATACCACCACCGACTGGTGGTCCACGTGCACCGGCAACTACGGGGGATTCGCCGGTAACGACCCGCTCTGGATCGCCTCGTACTCCAGCAGCACGGGCAGTCTCCCGGCCGGCTGGGGGTTTCACACCTTCTGGCAGTACGCGGACGCCGGCTCCCTCCCCGGCGACCAGGATGCGTTCAACGGCTCCGCCAGCCGCCTCCTGGCACTCGCGAACAACACCTGACGGTGCCAGCCCGCCGCGCCGCCCGTCAGCGGGCGGCGGCGCGGCGGGCACGGTCGGTCGCCTCACCGATCACCGCGCCGAGCGCGTCCACGTCCTCCTGGGTGGACGTGTGGCCGAGCGAGAAGCGCAGCGACCCGCGGGCCCGCTGCTCGTCCGCGCCCATCGCCAGCAGCACGTGGCTGGGCTGAGCCACCCCGGCGGTGCATGCTGACCCCGTCGAGCAGGCGATTCCCTTCGCGTCGAGCAGCATGAGCAGCGCGTCGCCCTCGCAGCCGGGGAAGGAGAAGTGCGCGTTTCCCGGCAGGCGGCCAGGCCCGGGCGGCGCCCCGTTGAGCACCGCGCCGGGCGCCGCGGCCATGACCTGCCTGATGAGGTCGTCCCGCAAGGCGGCCAGCCTCTTGGCCTCCTGCTCACGGCGCTCCGCGGCCACGCTGACCGCTGTGGCGAACGCCCTGATCGCGGGCGCGTCGAGGGTGCCGGAACGCACGTCGCGTTCCTGGCCGCCGCCATGCAGCACGGGCACGGGCTCGATGCCCCTGCGGAGCAGCAGCGCGCCGGCGCCGACGGGGCCGCCGATCTTGTGCCCGGTGATGGTGAGCGCGTCCGCCCCGGAGCCGGGAAAGCTGACGGGAAGCTGGCCGGCCGCCTGCACGGCGTCGGTGTGGAAGATGATCCCATAGGCATGGGCGATCGCGGCGAGCTCGTTCACCGGCTGCACGGTGCCGACCTCGTTGTTCGCCCACATCACGCTGACCAGCGCGACGCTGCCCGGGTCTTGCTCGATGGCCGCCTTCAGCACCTCGGGCCTGAGCAGGCCGCTGGAGTCCACCTCCAGCCAGCATGCCTCGGCACCCTCATGGCATTCCAGCCAGCGCACGGAATCGATGACGGCGTGGTGCTCGACCGACGTGGCGAGCACCCGGCGGCGGCGGGGATCGGCGTCGTGCCGCGCCCAGTAGAGGCCCTTGACCGCGAGGTTGTCCGCCTCCGTGCCGCCGCTGGTGAAGATCACCTCGCTGGGGCGGGCACCGAGCACCTCCGCGATCTGCTCGCGTGATTCCTCGACGGCCCGCCGCGCGCGCCTCCCCGCACTGTGCAGCGACGAGGGGTTGCCGGGCCGCGCGAGTTCCTCGGTCAGCAGGCG
>Ga0209061_1004700_pt1 | contig 12816 bp, 11 predicted proteins | sample Coa_R1_10_FD_187157 | JGI IMG/M metagenome (GOLD analysis project Ga0209061, IMG submission 187157) | Surface soil microbial communities from Centralia Pennsylvania, which are recovering from an underground coalmine fire - Coalmine... | ecosystem: Environmental > Terrestrial > Soil >...
GATCGGCAGCCCGGCGAAGTCGGACGGCTCGCGGATCGAGGCGATCACGGTCTCGCAGGGCACCCGCATCGCCCCGGCCATCGCGCGGATCGTGGACGTCTTGCCGGTGCCCGGCGCCCCCCACAGCAGCACGGGCACCCGGGCGGCGACCGCCACGGTCAGCGCCTCAACCGCCGGATTGTGCCCGGCCCGTGACGTATCCCTCCCGCCCGGCGCTGCCGGGCCTGAGCCCGCCCGCGCCGTGACCGGCTCCTCGTCCACGCGCTGTTCCTCCTCAAGATTCCGCGTCATCCCCGGCAGCGCCATGGTGCCCGGCTGCGGCAGCGCGCGCCATGGTGGCCTCAGGTGCCGGCTATCTCCCAGTGTGCGCTGCCGGCGTCCGTGCCTGCGACGTCCCGGACGCTGAGCGTCACGGGCCCGGTGTCCGGTGCGGACAGGGCGCGGACCGTCGCGTCCGGCCAGGCGGCCCTGTCCACCGCGACAACGAGGTGCCCCCCTGTCACGGCCAGGCCGCAGGCCCAGACCGAGGCCAGCCAGCCGACCGGAAGCTGAGCCCGCAGGCGGCGTGCCGCGCCGTGCCCGGCCAGCCGGGCCGAGCCCCAGCCAGGGCCCTCGTGCAGGGACACCTCCACCTGGTCCGGGCTGATGCCGAGCCAGGCCGCCGCCGCAGGCGCGAGCCGCCCGGTCAGCGCGGCCTCCAGGGCCGGGCGGTGCGCCGCACGGGCGGCCCGCGAGCCGGCGTCCGACCAGGCGGCGGCGACCGTCGCGGCCAGGCGCATCTGGAACGCCGGGCCAAGGGCGAGCAGCGACAGCATGTCGAGCCGCCGCGCCCGGAACTCCTCCAGTTCGCCGGAAACCTGGTGGCGCGTGGGGGCCGGGCGCGGCGGCCGTCCGGGATGCCCTGGGGCAGAGCCGGCCTGCGCGCCCTGCGATCCTGCGCGCCCGGTGACCCCGCGGCGTGCCCGCCGGGCCGCCGCTGAATGGGCCGCGGAGCCCCCGGCGGACACCCATACCTGGGGATGGTTTGACCGGAACGCCTCGACGTCCTCCCAGGTGATCGCGATCTTGTCGGCGGGGCAGCGTGGCCAGACGGCCAGTACCCCCAGGTCATCGGCATGCCGCGCCCAGGTGCCGGCCAGTTCCACGCAGCGCGGCTTGTCCCCGCCGAGCGCCATGAGAACAAGCTCGCCTTCGGCGTCGGGGTGGGCGGGCAGGCACAGCCCGCCCGCCTCCCAGCGGACCGCGTGGGTCCCGGTACCGCACGGCACCAGGGTTTGCGCGGGAGGAAGGGTGTGCCACCACCGCGCGTTCGGCTGACCTGTCACGGCGCTGCCCACCAGTCGAGCGGCACGTGCGCGCGGGCCCTGGCCGACGGGCCGGTGACCACCACGTCGAGGGACGTGACGTCCCGGGCGAGCGGGGGCAGCAGGCGCAGCCGCAGCGCGGTTTCGCCACCGTTGCCGCCTCTCCTGCCGAACCCCGTGGTCACCGCCAGGTGCCAATGGCCGGTGTTGTCCCTGGCCCACCAGGAGTACCCGATGTCCCAGCCTGCGCGGAGCGGCATGTCACGCCGGGGCTCGGGCAGGCCGCTCGCCATCACGTGCAGGACGGTCTCCTCCTTCCCCGAGCGCAGCCCTGTCAGCGCGAAGCGCGTGCCGTCTATCTCGGGCAGCACAGCCGCCAGGGCGGCGGTGCCGTTGCGCGGCGCCGGCCTGTTCCTGCGCCCATAGCAGGCGAGGACGCTCGTCCACGGCTCAGGCAGCACCGTTGCCGGGGCCGCCGGGATCTCATGGGAGCCGATGCCGAGCCGCTGGCAGAGGCCGGCGAGGTGGCCGGGTACCGGGCTGAGAGCGGGAAGGGCTCCTGCCGCCTCGAGGGCGGCGACGGCGCTGCCCAGGCCGGGGGCCATCTGGCAGGCCAGGCGGGGATTGTCCGCCGCTGCCGCCAGGATCCGCTCGGCCACCGCGTCGAGCAGGCGCTCGCCCGGCGCCGCCGTCACCGTCTCTGCCGCCGTCACCGTCTCTGCCGCCGTCTCCGCGGGCGCCGGCGGGGCGGCGAGGCCGAGGCGGATGAGCGGCGGCGCGTCCCCGGCGGCCAGCTCGAGCCACTGGGCGTCCGGGGGCGGCGCCGGATCGATGTGCAGGCAGCCTTCCCACACGTCGGGGCCGCCGCCGCCGCTGAACCCGACGTGGTACCGGGCACCGTGCCCGTCGGTGGCGCTGAGCATCGGGAGATAGCGCGGGTCGGCCCCGGAGGCGGCCAGCAGCTGCGCGGCGATGTCGCCGCGCAGCCAGCGCATGTGCATCGTCATCGTGAGCGCAGCGCGGCCGGGCGCGAGGGCCAGGGACAGCAGGTACAGGTCGGCCGGGGAACCTCCGACGTCAAGGGACAGCATCCGGCCGACCGGTATCACCCGCAGGGTGCCCGCCCGCTCCCGCGGCTCGCCCGGGCCAGGGCCGGCGATCCACAGCTTCCGTCTGGCCAGCCTCATGAGCGGTGGCCCGAGCGCCTGCGAACCCATCCGTGACCTGACGGCCAGCGCCAGTTCGAGATCGGCCAGCACGGCGGCCGCCAGATCCGCGCTGATGGCGCCCACCGCCGTCAGCGCCCCGGCGGCGCGCTCGACCCTGGTGACGCCCTCGGTGATCCCGGGGATCGCTGAGGGCCGCCGCGCCGCCCACATCGGCGGGGCGGGTCCCGGCCCCGCCTGCGGGGAGAGCGGGAGCACGGCCTGGTGCACCGCCGGGGGAGCCGGAATCCCCGAACCGGGGAAAGGCAGGGCGCGCCGCAGCTCGGCCTCGGCCATCAGCCGCAGGTGCCGTTCGGCCCGCTCGCTGTCCACGTGTCTACGCTCTCACAGCACTGGCCACAGGTGGTCGCCCTGCCCGATGCGGGCTCGCATGCCCCGCCCCCGCGTGCACGGGTCCCGCCGCGGCCGCCAGCGGCGGCCGCTCGCACGGCCGCCGCGAAAGCGCCGCCAGCCCATGATCGCCAGCCCGCAAGCGGCACCGCCTCACCGGGCCGGCTGCGCCGCGAACCGTTATCGCGCGGGAGCTGACATGCCGGGGGCCGGGCCGCGAGGATGGGATCGCTGGCCCGGCCCTTCTGCCACCGGCACTTACTTGGACGTGCGGTACCGGCCCGCTGGTTCCCCGCTGGGCGGGTTGGAATGAAATTTCCCCGGTCAGCCGGCGCGGGCGGTCAGCCGAAGCGGGCCGCCAGGGCACGGAACGCGCCGGGCGCCGCGCCGTGCAGCCAGGCGGGGAAGCGCAGCCACCGGGGCACGAAGACCATCGGCTGCTCCCGCTCGATCGCGGTGAGCACGGCGCGGGCGGCCCGCTGCGCCGAGATCGGCGCCGGTCTTTTCCGCGCGTAGGGCGTTCCCCTGACGGCGAAGAACGGGGTGTCGATCACGCCGGGAACCACAACGGACACGCCGACACCGGACCCGGCCAGCTCGTACCTGAGACTCTCCGCGAAATAGGTCAGCCCCGCCTTTGTCGCCGCATAGACGGCTTCCTGCGGTACGCCGGTGGCGCCGGCGATCGACGAGACGAACACCACCCGCCCCCTGCCGCCTGCGGCGAGGGCGGGGACGAGGAGCCTGGTCAGCTCGATCGGCGCCGTCAGGTTGACCGCCACGAGCTGGGCGACCTTCGCCGCGCTCATCTCGGCAAGCGGGCCTGCCCAGCCGATGCCGGCGTTGTTGATCAGGATGTCGATGCCCCCTGCGGGGGGAGGCTCCGCGGGGGAAGGCTGCGGGCCGGGCGCGGCGGGCACCCCCCCGGCCAGGGCGTCCGTGACAGACGGCGCGTCCGCCGTCACGGTGTCACTGACGGCCGCCGCGATACGCGAGGCCCCGCGGTCCCGCGCGCCTGCCCTCCGTGCGCCGTTCCCGTCCCCCCGGGAGAGGGCGGCCGCAACGGCGGCTGGGTCCCGCTGCCCGCCCAGGGAAGCGCCGTGCCAGGTGGCCGCGGCGCTGAGCGCGGCCCTGGCCAGCAGGGCAGGGCCGTCCGGCGCGGCCAGGTCGGCTTCGATCGCGAGCCCGCCCGTCTCGGCGGCGACAGCGCGCAGGCGCGCCGCGTTGCGCCCGGCCACAAGCACCCGGGCACCGGCCGCGGCCAGCGTCCGTGCCGTCGCAGCGCCGATGCCCGAGGAACCACCCGTGACAAGCACTGTCGCGCCAGAGAGCCCCACAGCTTCTTACTTTCCCTTACGCATCGCACTAACCGCAAGATTGGCCCCGGACACGCGGCAAACCTCCCGTGTTACGGCGTGGGCTGGCCACAGCCCGGCCGCCCAGCAGCCCCGGGCCCTGCGCCCGGGTGAGCAGACCGGTGTGACGGCGGGCACTGCAGTGAGATCCCGGAGGTCCGGGGCTGTCCCCGGGATAACACGGCCTTGTGAAGCAGGCCCAGCACCTCGTCGTGCAGGTGGCCGTTGGTGCAGACGACGCTTCCCCCGTCCGGGGTCCGGTTACCGTCGAGGTCGGTGAAACGGCCGCCGGCCTCCTCCACGATGACCTGCAGCGCGGCCAGGTCCCAGAGCGAGACGTCCGGCTCGAGCGAGATGTCGACAGCACCCTCGGCGACCAGGACGTGGGACCAGAAGTCTCCGTAGGCGCGGGTCCGCCAGGCGGTCCGCGCGAGGGCGAGGAAGCCGTCCAGCGTGCCGCGTTCCGCCCAGCCGCCCAGGCTCGAGTACGACAGCGAGGCGTCGCCGAGCTTCGTCACCCCGGACACCTGGCAGCGTGCGGCCTTGGTCAGGCTCCGCCCCGTCCACGCGCCGCCCCCGGCAGCGGCCCACCACCGCCGTCCGAGCGCCGGGGCGGATACCACGCCGACCACGACCTCCCCGCCGTCCATCAGCCCGATCAGCGTCGCCCAGACCGGGACCCCGCGCACGTAGTTCTTGGTGCCGTCGATCGGGTCAAGGACCCAGCAGCGCGGGCCGGTCCCCGCCGCGCCGAGCTCCTCCCCGAGGATGGCGTCGCGCGGCCGTGCCCTGCGAAGGACGCCCCGCAGGGATTCCTCGGCCGCGCGATCGGCATCGCTCACCGGCGTCAGGTCCGGCTTGGTCTCGACCCTGAGGTCGAGCGCGCGGAAACGCCGGGTGGTGATGTCATCGGCCGCGTCTGCGAGGACGTGCGCAAAGCGCAGGTCGTCGTCATAACGTGCCACGCGCGAAACGGTACCGCCTCGGTGAGCGCCGTGCCTAGGTACGCGTCCAGGTAAGCGCCACGGCGGTCAGCCGGGTGCACCTGCCTCGCGGCTGCGCAACAGGCGGCGCAGCGAATCGAGGCGGGCGGTGGCGCCCCGGTCCCGCGCCCACTCGTCGAGCGCGCAATCGCCGCCCAGGTGGTCGCATCCAGGCGGGCAGTCCCGCGTGGCGGCGGCCAGGCCGGGGAATGCCTGCACGACCCGCTGCGGCGTGACGTGGCCGAGGCCGAAGCCGCGCAGCCCTGGCGTGTCGATGAGCCACCCGCCGCCAGGGAGCCTGAGCGCGATGACGGAGGAGGACGTGTGCCTGCCGCGGCCTGTCACCGGGTTGACCGCGCCGACCACCCTGTCCGCGCCGGGGATCAGGGCGTTGACGAGCGTTGACTTGCCGACCCCCGACTGGCCGATGAGCACGCTTGTCCGGCCGGCCAGCGCAGCGCGCGGCCCGGCGAGCCGGGCGCTGGTGAACGGGCGGCACGTGACCAGGCACGGCACGCCGAGCGGCTCATAGGCCGCGATCACCTCGCGCGCCGGTGCCAGGTCGGCCTTGGTGAGGCAGAGCAGCGGGGCGATGCCAGCGTCATATGCCGCGACCAGGCACCTGTCGATGAACCTCAGCCTGGGCGGCGGCTGGGCCAGTGCGCAGACGATCACGAGCTGCTCGGCGTTGGCGACGATCACCCGTTCCACCGGGTCGTCATCGTCGGCGGACCTGCGCAGCGCCGACATCCGGGGCTGAACGCGCACGATCCGCGCCAGCGTTCCCTCGGTGCCCGTGGTATCCCCGGCGAGCGCGACCCTGTCCCCGACGACGACGCTTCCCCTGCCGAGCTCGCGTGCTTTCATGGCGGTGACCTCGCGGCTGCCCGTGAGGCACCGGTACCGCCCGCGGTCGACGCTCGTGACGAACCCCTCCGCCGCGTCCCGGTGCGCCGGCCGCCGGCGGGTGCGCGGCCGTGTGCCCCTGCCCGGCCGTACCCGCACGTCGTCTTCGTCGAGGCCGGCGAGGCCGGCGCGTCTGCTCAGGGCTCCCCCACCGGCACAGCGTCGCATCGCATACCGTGAGGGTAGCCGGACACCGGCCGCGGCCCGGCCGCCGCGGCGGGCCCCGGTTGTCCTCCCGGTGATCCCCTCCTTACGCCTAGTCGGGTCCGCCGCGTTTGGCGAACCCGTATTTGGGTTATGAAATGGCACATTCCAGCCCTCAGTGGGTCTCACGGATGCATCAGGATCAGGACATGTGCGGTCGGTTTGTTTCTGCGCGCGAACGGCGCGAGCTCGTCGAGGAGTTTGGCATCGAGCGCGATCAGGTGACCGAGGACGTTGCCCCCGATTACAACGTTGCCCCGGCCAAGCGGGTGTACGCGGTGCTGGCCAGGCAGCCGGGAGACACCGGGGACACGGACGGGGGTCAAGGGGGCCGGCCGGTCAGGACGCTGCGCCTGGTGCGCTGGGGCCTGGTGCCGTCGTGGGCGAAGGACCCGTCGGCCGGCGCCCGGCTCATCAACGCGCGTGCGGAAACGGTAGCGGTGAAGCCGTCCTTCCGGAGCGCGTTCGCGCGCAGGCGGTGCATCATCCCCGCCGACGGCTTCTACGAGTGGCGTGCCACCGGTGACCACGGCCGCGGGCGTTCACGTAAGCAGCCCTACTACATGTGCCGGGCGGACGGCGGCCTGCTGGCCTTCGCGGGGATCTACGAACTGTGGCGGGATGGGCGTCTTCCCGGGGACGACCCGCGTGCCTGGCTGTGGACGGCGGCCATCGTGACGACGCGGGCGGCAGACGACCTCGGCTGGATTCATGACCGGATGCCGGTGGTGATCGCCCCCGGCCGCTGGGCGGAGTGGCTGGATCCCCGGCCCGGCAGTGCTGACGGCCTGCGGGAGGCGATGCTGCCCGCCGCGTCCGCCGGCCTGACGGCGCGTCCGGTCTCGACGGCCGTCAACTCGGTGGGAAACAACGGGCCTGGGCTCATCGAGCCCGTGGAAACCCGGCCCGGGACAGCGGGGGAGGATCCGCGCGACAGCGGGCGTCCTGCGGGCAGCGGCCCAGGCCGCCCATCCGGGATGTTGTTCTGAGCCCGCGACCTGGGCTGGACGGTGACGCCGCCCATTACCCTCCGGGATCGCGTGCGGACAGGAGGCGAGTACTTCCGTGGACACTGCAATCGCGCGTAAGCGCCTTGAGGAGATGCTCGGCGGCATCGACAGGTCGATTGCCGTACTGAAGGGGGAGAGCCCGAACCCGGACGGGGGCCTGGATTACCCGCTGGATCCCGCCGACGCCGGGGCCAACCTCGCGGAGACGGACCGTACCGAGGCGATCCTCGACTCGGCGCAGCGGCAGCGCGACGAAGTGCTCGCCGCGCTGCGCCGGATGGACGAGGGGACATACGGGCTGTGCGTTGACTGCGGCAAGCCCGTGCCCGACGGCCGCCTCGAAGCACGGCCTGACGCGGCCCGCTGCGTCGGCTGCCAGTCAAAGCACGACAGGCTCCGGCGCTGAAAAGCCGGCGGCGCCCCCGGCCGGCCCGGGTGTTGCGGCCCCCGGGCCGGGGTCACGGAGCGCCAGCGGCGGCGTCAAGGAATGAGCGGGCGGAGGGGCGTGTTGAAGGACGCATGTCAGTAGCTTGCGGCTTGCGTCCCGCTGGGATCCTCGCCGGTCATCCGATGGCGGCTGCCCGCGCCGGCCGTGCCAGCAGCCGGGGGCTGGCTGTCACGCCGCGGGGGCGGGGCGATGTATCCTCCCGCCCATACGGTTCTCGTACCGAGAGACCGGACACGGAATTTCCCGAGGGGGTGGGTCCCGTCCCGGAAACACTCGAGCAGCGCGACGAGCGGTTCGAGCAGGACGTGCTGCCCTACCTTGACCAGCTCTACTCCGCCGGGCTCCGGATGACCCGCAACCCGGCGGACGCCGAGGATCTCGTGCAGGAGACGTTCGCCAAGGCGTACGCGTCGTTCCACCAGTTCCAGCCGGGCACCAACCTGAAGGCGTGGCTGTTTCGCATCCTGACCAACACCTTCATCAACACGTACAGGAAAAGGCAGCGTGAGCCGCAGCGGTCAGGCGCCGAGGATGTGGAGGACTGGCAGCTCGCCAGGGCCGCGTCGCACACCTCCAGCGGCCTGAAGTCAGCCGAGACCGAGGCGCTCGAGCGGCTGCCGGATGCCGATATCAAGCGGGCGCTGCAGGCGCTGCCCGAGGAGTTCCGCCTGGCGGTCTACCTGGCCGACGTGGAGGGTTTCGCGTACAAGGAGATCGCGGACATCATGGGGACGCCGATCGGCACCGTGATGTCGCGCCTGCATCGCGGCCGGCGGCAGTTGCGCGAGATGCTCCAGGACTACGCGGCCGACCGGGGCCTCGTGCGCCCGGAGGCCGGCACGCCGGCCGCGGAACCGGCCGGGGAGGACGCACCGGGCCTCGACGGGTCAGCCAGGCCGGGAATGCACGGGAATGCGCCAGGGGAGGAAGCCCGATGAGCTGCGGGAAGCCCCATGAGGTGCCGTGTAGCGAGGTCCTCGACCGTATCTACGCCTACCTGGACGGCGAACTCGACGACGCCGACCGCGCGGAGATCCGCACGCATCTCGACGAGTGCGGGCCGTGCCTGCGGGAGTACGGCCTGGAGGAGGCGGTCAAGCGCCTGGTGCACAAGCACTGCGGGCGCGACCCGGTGCCCGGGGACCTCCGCGCCAAGGTACTCATCCGGATCCGCGAGGTCAGGGCCGGCATCGAGTTCGCCGAGTAGGTGCCGAGCTCGCCGAGTAGGTGCCTCGCCGCGGCGCAGGGGCCGCGTTCCCCGGATCCGGTGACGGTCCCCCGCCCGCCGCCGCCTGCGCGCGTGTCATCATGGACGGATGCGTGCCCTCGTCACTGGTGCAGCGGGGTTCATCGGGTCTCACGTCGTTGACCGGCTGGTCGCGGACGGCCATCAGGTCGCGGCTGTCGACGACCTGTCCGCCGGCCACGAGTCCAATCTCGCCGCGGCACGCAACCCCGCGGCCGGCGCGCCGGCCGAGTTCTGCGTGCTCGACATCACCGAGCCCGCCTTCATCACCCTGGCCAGGCGCTGGCGGCCTGAGGTCATCGTCCACCTCGCGGCCCAGGTGAGCGTCGCGCGCAGCGTCGCGGACCCGGCGCGGGACGCGAAACTGAACGTCCTCGGCACAGTGAACGCCCTCGAGGCGGCCCGTGCCTGCGGCGCCCGCAAGTTCGTGTACACCTCCTCGGTGTCGGTCTACGGGATCCCCGCGGCTCTGCCCGTCGGGCCCGGCGCCGTGATAAGCCCGCGCTCGCCGTACGCCGCGTCGAAGGCGTGCGGCGAGACCTACGCCGGGACCTACCGGGCGCTGTGCGGCCTGGATGTCACCACGCTGGTGCTGGCCAACGTGTACGGGCCGCGGCAGCGGCCGGACGGCGAGGCCGGCGTGGTCGCCATTTTCGCGGACGCCCTGCTCCGCGGCGCGCCGACGCACGTCTACGGCGACGGCAGCCAGTCTCGCGACTACGTCTACGTGGGCGACGTCGCTGATGCCTACGCCAGGGCCTGCGGCACGCGCGGCGGCGGCCAGCGTTTCAACATCGGCACCGGGGTGGCGACAACCGATCTCGAACTGCACGCCTTGGTGGCGAAGGCAGCGGGCGCGCCGGCCGGTCCCGGCCACCTGCCCCCCAGGCCCGGCGACCTGCCGGCGATGTCGGTTGACCCGGCGCCGGCCAGGGCCGGGCTCGGCTGGGTGCCAGCCACGAGCCTGGCCTCCGGTATCGCGGCCACCGTGGAATGGCACGCCCGGGGACGTGCGGGGGCAGGGGGCGCTGGAATGCGCGGGGCGTGACATCCCGCTACGGCGTGGCTGGTGAGCGGCTTGATGTCCGTGGCGACACGATTGCACCAGAACGCGTGATTGCTGGGAGTGCGTCGATGTTCACGATTTGCTCACGATTGTTTTTGGGTCTACGCGGATCGGGACGTGCGCGTTACTCTGATTGCCGGGCACTGGCCGGTAAGGCGCGTTCGCGTGGATCGCCGGAAGCGGTGGCGGCGCACGTGCCCGCCAGGTGCTCGTTCAGCCGGGCAGGGACGTGAGGGAAGGAGGTGCGACCGTGCGGGCAGGCGGAACTAGCTGGGGCTGACCGCGCCTCACGTTCTTTGCGGCATCGCGCATCCAAGGGGGGGAATTGGGCAGGCTCTCGCGGGCTGCCTGGGTGTACATTGCCATCGTCGTGGCGGTTGCCGCGTTCGTGGTGGCCCGGGGCCCGTTCGCGGGTATCTCATGGGCGGCACTCGCGGTTCTCGCCGTCCTCCTCTTGGTGTGCGAGTCCGCATCGACCTCGCTCACGCCTCACCGCCTGACGTGGTCGCCCAGTTCCGCCGCCACGCTCGCGTCCGTCGTCCTGCTCGGCCCGGTCGGCGCGGCGATCGTCGGGGCTGCCAGCTCACTGGGCGTGCGGCGTGGGCCTGCTGTCCCCCAGCGGATCTTCAACGGCGCCATGTACGCGCTCAGCGCGTACATGGCCGGCCGTGTCTTCGTCTTGCTCCACGGGACGGTCGGGATACCGGGCCGGAATACGTTTCCGGTGATCATCGGGCCATTCGCCGGTGCGGCAGTGACCCACGTGATCGTGAACCACGGGCTTATCGTCGGCGTGCTCCGGCTTACCGGGCGCCAGGGCCGTGGTGGCGGGCGGCGGGGCGATACGTTCGTCAGCCGCCTGCCGCTGCCCGACCTCGGGTACGCGGCGTTCGGCCTGCTGATCGCCGCCCTGTGGAGCGTCGCCGGGCCGTTCGCCGCGATCCTGGTGCTGATACCGCTCTTCGTCGCCCGGTGGGCGGTCGCCCAGTTCGCCGCCCAGCAGCAGGCTTACGAGGCCACACTGCGCGCCCTCTGCCAGGCGGTTGAGACGAAGGACTTCTACACCCGCGGCCACAGTGAGCGGGTGTCGAAGGGATCGGTCATGATCGCCCGGGAGATCGGCATGCGGGCCGGGCGTGTCGAGGCCATCAGGTACGCGGGGATGCTCCACGACGTCGGCAAGCTGGGCGTGCCGACGACGGTCCTGCAGAAGACGGGAAAGCTCACCGAGGAGGAGTTCGCCGCCATCCAGCTCCATCCCATGCGAGGGCTTGAGATCATCAGGGAGATCGGCTTCCTCGACGAGGCGGTGGCCGGGATCATGCATCACCATGAGCGGATTGACGGCCGCGGGTACCCGATGGGCCTGGCCGGCGACGAGATCCCCGAGTTCGCCAGGGTCCTGGCGGTAGCCGATGCCTTCGACTGCATGACCTCGACCCGGTCCTACCGGGGAGCGCGGACGGTGGACGAGGCGATAGCCGAGCTCCGCCGGTGCTCGGGGAGCCAGTTCGACCCCGCTTTCGTCGACGCCCTTGTCGCCGCGGTCACGCGTGAGGGCTGGGAGACTCCGGAGGCCCCTGTGCCGCTGCCCGGCCAGGAGATCGAGGTGGCGGCACACGATCACGACGATCCCACCATGCCACTGCGGGTCATGAAAATCCGCTGACGTCCGGGAGGCACCCGTGATGGCGCGGCGGCACGAGGCACACGAGCGGCCACGGCAGGGACCCGACTCGGGGCGGTACCTGCTGCTGTCAGCCGTGGCGATGCTCGCGGTCGCCGCGGTTGCCCGGATGGCGGTGGCCGGCGTCGCCGATGGCCGTGACGCTGTCGCCTTCGGGGCGCTGATCGCGCTCGGCGAGCTGCTGCGCCTCAACCTTCCCGGTGACCGCGAGTCAGCGCCGGTCGGCACCGCGGGCGCGCTCGCCTACGCCCTGCTGATCCGCGTGGGCCGGCTCCCTGCGCACCACGCCGCGCTTCAGGTCGTGGCGGTCACCGCCATCGGCATGATCGTCGGCGCGCTGCCCCACGTCGCCGCCGGCAGGCCGGCCGGGATGGCCGGGATGGCCTCGCGCCTGCTCGCCGTGGGATGCGCCGCGTTCATCTTCCGGCCCCTGGCAGGCGGCCATGCCGTCGGGCGGTACTGGTGGGCGGCGCTTGCCGCGATGACGCTTGCGGTCGCGGCGGCATGGCTCATGGACACCATCATCGCGGCGCTCGTCAGAACGGACACGCTGCGCGCGAGGTTCTGGGTGGCGCTGCGCGACGAGATGGCAGTGCAGGCGCCGCTCGGCGTGGCCACGGGCACCTCGGCCATGCTGATCGCCTTCGCGGCGGAGGTCATGGGGCTGGCGGCCGTGGCCGTGTTCATCGCGCCGCTGCTCGTGACGCAGGTCGCGTTCCGCAAGTACGCCGGCATCCGCGCCACCTACCTGCAGACGATCCGGGCGCTGGCGCGGGTGACGGAGATCGGCGGCTATGTGGAGACCGGCCACGCCGACCGGGTGAGCCGGCTCGCGGTCGCGGTAGGACGGGAACTCGGGATGTCCGAGCCCGACCTCCTCGAGCTCCAGTACGCCGCGCTGATGCACGACATCGGGCAGCTTTCGCTGCGCGACCCGATACCGGGCGGGGCCACCGTGCTCATCTCCCCCGAGGACCAGCGCCGCATCGCCGAACTCGGCGCCGAGGTGATCCACCAGGCCGAGGTGCTGGACAACGTCGCCGAGATCGTG
>Ga0209061_1004701_pt1 | contig 12813 bp, 13 predicted proteins | sample Coa_R1_10_FD_187157 | JGI IMG/M metagenome (GOLD analysis project Ga0209061, IMG submission 187157) | Surface soil microbial communities from Centralia Pennsylvania, which are recovering from an underground coalmine fire - Coalmine... | ecosystem: Environmental > Terrestrial > Soil >...
TCGACGGCCCCAGTTCGGAGACCTCCTCCGTGTGCGATGAGATCTTCTGTCTGAGCTTTGTTCTTGCGTCCTTCCCCAGCGTGATAGCCCTCGCTCTTTGCTTTGGTTCGATTGTTGCTTCTTCCTCCCTCGTTTCAGGTTGGAAGGAAAAGTCGAGAGTCTGCTGGGATTGCACGAGGATGAAGAGGTCTCGGCCTAATCTGAGTTATAAAGTGAATTGCACGCAGAGGTGAGGGGGAAAGAAAGGAAAAGGCAGGGAGGCCTCTGCGATCCCGGTCTAGATCGCAGATCGCTTTAGATCCCGGTGGGTTACGAGGTTACGATTGGCAATGCGTCGCCAGTAATCGTCTCAAGAGTTCTGGCTTGCTGCGTCTGCTGCATTACCACGGAGCAACCGCACCCGGCGTGGTGTTGCTTGCCCTTGCGAAGAGTACCTCGGTAGAGGCCTTGCTCCAGTGTGTGCCCGCTTGCCTTTTCCCACTGCTCGATTGGGATGGCATACTTTTGCTGAATCCTGTCTCGGTACCATTCCGGAATCACGTTGAACGCGCAGAACGGAATTATCCTCTGATCGGGAGTGACATAGTGAATGTCGCATCGCATGAGCCTTTCCTCGTCGTGGTTGTACTTGTCCTGGAAGTGCATCATTCCGAGGAACATTGTCTTCTGGTGGAAGTCTCCCAACGCCTCATAGTCGTGCTTTACCAATGCGTTGAACAACAGCCTTGACAGGTTGACTCCCTCGGGTGTCTTTTCCTTGTCGATGAACTTGCTCAGATTTGCAAGAATCTTTGGAATGACCACGAGCTTGCTCGCGCCGTTGTTCAGTTCTTCCGCCTTGTCCTGGAGATAGTTCAACAGACCCTCCATGTCCACAAAGCGTGTGAGAGGAATCAATCTGTCCCCATCCTTGAAGACGTACGTTCCCGCTCCGCAAGCGAAGTGGATTGAAAGCTCGTACTGCGGCTTCTTTGTGAAAGCTTCGATGAAATGCGTCATCGGAACGCACGTGGGAACGGTGAACCAATCATCCTCCACAATCTCGCCCTTGGTCTGCTGTTCGATTCTTTGAATCGCATCAGGGATTGTGATTCTGTACTTTTCCCTCTCAGATTTTGTCAGTCTGCCCGTAAGTGACACGGGCTGGAAGTTGACCGATCTGATGACGTCGATGTTTGCTTGACCGAACCTGATTAGACCGCCGAGCTCGTGGTCGTTGACTGATTTGATGACGGTAGGGACCAGTACTATACCCAGGCCGGCCTTTCTGCAATTTTCAATCGCGTACGGTGCCTCCCAGTGGTTCTTCCCATTGGTCCTGGGGGTAACGCCATCGAAACTCATGTAGACGGTGTTCACGCCCGCTTCCCTCAAGCGCTTTACCAGAGCGGGATCGATGGCCATGTTGATTGCGTTGCTGTTTAGCTGGATGTGGTCAACGCCCTCCTCTCTGCAGATCCTCACGATGTCTGGAAGGTCTGGCCTTAATGTCGGCTCGCCCCCTGTGATCTGGATCGCGTTGCCTGGAACGGGCCTCTCCGCTCGAAGAGTCTTCACCATAGACCTGATCTGCTCCTGAGTGGGTTCGTAAACATATGCGCCCTCTACCCCCTTCTTTGCATAGAAGAAGCAGTACCAGCACGTGAGATCGCACCTGTTTGTCACGACGAGGTTTGTTAGACCACTGTGGCTGAGGTGGCTCGAGCATAGCCCGCAGTTCTTTGGACAGTTGCACTTTGAAAGCGGCACGTTGGGATTGTCTATACCCTTACCGTCATGGAAGTACCTCGCGAATTTCTTGAATAATCTCGCGGAGCCGAAGTAAAGTTCTTCGCAAATTCCATGATCTGGGCATGTCTTTGTCATCCAGATCTTTTCGTCCCTCTCGAAAACGAGGGCGGGTATCGTTCTGTTACATTCTGGACATATACTAGCAGTTTCGTGCGGAAGGGCATAAACCGGAACGGTGTTCGACCGTGTCTGAACCTGAACTATTGGTGCTAGTTCTTCTACGCGTTGCATGTCTTCTCCTACTCCTTTCAGTGGTATATAACTATTCCACGATATCTCCACTATCATCAAAAATTCTGCAATAGTCGAATGGAATCGCATTAAAAGGCGAACGGATGAAAGCAACTCCTCATGGGTCAAATGGAGTCACCGACTATAGCGAAAATCGCTAGGCCGTTCATGACGGATGAGATAATAGCGACGGTAGGGGAAATACTCAGATCGGGCCAGATAGTTCAGGGCAAGTATGTCAGAGAATTCGAGAAAAAAATCGCTCAATACATCGGCTGCAAGCACGTCGTTGCATTGAATTCCGGTACCGCCGCTTTGCACGCTGCGATCCAGACCGTCAAGGAGGATCAGGAATCCAAAGGAGCGGAGCGTAAAGCAGCCAAGGTGATCACAACGCCCCTCAGCTTTGCCGCGACGGCAAACGCAATACTTCACGCGGGATGCGAGCCGGTCTTTGCTGACGTGGACTCTGAGACGTTCAACATCGATCCGAACAATGTGAAGGAAAGCATAGACGGGGAGACGATCGCGATAGAGCCGGTGGACGTATACGGCTTACCGGCGAACCTGCGAGAGCTATCAGCAATCGCATCCAGGGCGAAAATCCCGATAGTCGAAGACGCAGCCGAGGCGATTGGCGCAACATTTGAGGGCCGCAAAGTCGGATCGATCTCCAACTTGACGTGCTTCAGTACATACGCCACGAAGAACCTTCATACAGGAGAGGGCGGGTTCGTTACGACCGACGACGATGGTTACGCAGGGCGATTACAGATGTTCAGATCACAGGGTCAATCTTCAAGATACAACCACGAGTCTCTGGGATATAACTTCAGGATGACGGAGATTGCAGCCGCGATCGGGATACCGCAGGTAGAAGTCTTGGATGAACTTAATTCCAAGAGAAGAAAGAATGCAGTCAAGATCAGAAGTTCCCTTTCAAAGTTGGAAGCGATCCGATTTCAAAAAGTGGGCGACGCAAATTCGCATGCATGGTACATGCTCGCTGCGGTAATCGATGAAAAGCGAGCCGGAATGAGCAGAGACTCGCTCGTTGTGAAACTGAAGCGTTCCGGCATCGAAGCGGACGTTTCCTGGCCGACTCCAATTCACCTCCAGCCGTACTACAAACAAAAATTTGGATACAAGGAGGGCGATTTTCCAAACGCTGAACGTATCTGCAAAACCGTCTTCCAGATCCCGATTCAGCCGTTTCTAAGCTCAAATGACGTTGACAGGATTATCAAGGTAACCGCGGAAATTCTGTCCAGATAAACGTCGAGGGTCCTTAAAGCAGAAAAATGGGAGAGCATTTTCAGTATGCTCTAGCCACAAAGACCACAGCGCTCGACTTGCGGCCACAGACGACGCAGCTCATTCCTAATTGTGCGCCGTTCTGTTCAAACGGGATTACGCGTATGTCGGCGCCAGTGAGGTCCTTGATCTTCTGTTCGCATTCCCTGGATGCGCACCATTGGACTTTGATGAAACCGCCCTTCTTTTCGATGATCCTGGCTAGCTCGTCGAGCGAGTTTGACGTCGTTGTCATCGATGAAAGCTGTCTCGACGCGTTTTCGAATAATTTAGCTTGAATATCTTCAAGCTTCAGTTTTGCTCTAGCCGCAACGGTATCAATGGGGACGATTTCCTTCTCACCCGTGTCGCGACGAACGAGCACGGCGACGTTGCTTGAAATATCCCTCGGACCCAGTTCAAGTCTCAACGGGATCCCCTTGAGCTCCCATTCGTTGAACTTCCAACCCGGCGTGTATCGGTCTCTTGCATCCAGGTGAACCCGGAGTCCGTTGGCGCTGAGTGAGTTCTCAAGATCTTTGCATTTGGCAAGGACCTCTTCCTTCTTCGCTGAGGAAAAAGCTATCGGAATTATGACGATCTGGATAGGAGCAACTCTTGGAGGGATCACGAGCCCCTTGTCGTCTCCGTGTTCCATGACCATGGCCCCGATCAGGCGCCACGAGATTCCCCATGATGTTTGCCAGACGAAATGCATCTCCGAATCTTCTCCAAGGAATCTGATCTCAAATGGCTTGGAAAAATTCTGTCCCAAGTGGTGGGAGGTTCCCATCTGCACTGCCTTTCCATCTGGCATCATCGCCTCAAGCGTGGTCGTGTAGATTGCTCCAACAAATTTCTCCTTGTCGCTTTTTCTCCCAATTAATACTGGGATTGCCAACAACTCTTCCATCAATCGTTTGTACAAGAGAAGAATCTCCATTACTTCATTCTCGGCTTCCTTCTCGGTCGCGTGAGCCGTATGACCTTCCTGCCACAAGAACTCTGCGCTTCGGATGAAAGGCTTGGTCGATTTGATTTCTGCTCTCAATACCGAGTTCCAAGCGTTCAACAGCAGAGGGAGGTCCCTCCAGCTCCTGATCCATCTTGACATCGAGTCATGAATTATTGTCTCGGATGTGGGGCGGACGGCAAACGCATCGGAGAGTTCGGTCGTGCCGGATCGAGTTACCCAGAATACCTCGGGGGTGAACCCCTCAAAGTGCTCCGCCTCTCGCTTCAACAACGATTCGGGGATCAGTGTGGGAAAGTAGGCATTTCTGTGACCGGTTCTTTTGATCGAGGAATCAAAGTATCTTCGTATTTCCTCCCAGATCTCGTAGGCGTAGGGGCGCATGACTATGAACCCCTTCGCCGTCGTATAGTCTGCTAGTTCGGCCTTTAGAACCACCTGGACGTACCATTCGGATAGATCGGCTTGCTTGCGTACCGAGATTCCCAGAGACTCCTTTTCCGGCGCGTTTTCTTGCTTTGTCATATCGATCGAACTTTGGTGCGTCATGTCAAGTAGCTAGCTGAATCAGCCTTTTTCTGCTTTGCATCCTCCGGTACAACAGGAGAATCAGCGCGACCAGTGAGCTTACGGCGATGGCGAGCGTGTAAAAGACGATGATATCGTATGGAACGGAGAGAGATGGAATCAACTCGTACGAGGTTAGCGCGTAATCCACGGCCCAGTGCAACAGTATCGCGGCTGGCAATCCGTACTTGTAGTAAAGCGCCGCCAGAGCGATTCCCGCGATGGCTGCTTCGGTGATCTTGCCCGGCCCCCAACCGGCTCCGAGCACGTAGTGGGCCAGCCCGAATAGAAAAGCGCTGAACGCTCCGAGAATGTACATCGTCCAGAGCTGTCTTTTGTAAGCTTGAGGAGAGAGGTTTTTTCTGAGGTACTTGGACGGATGCCACAGAGAAAGCAGGGCATCCCTAAATCTCTGTCTTGCGAGCAAGATTACCATTGCTCCCACTCCGATGGGGATGACTCTGAACCCTATCTCCTCCCTTATCGGTGCGATGCTGAGCTCCGCAAAAAGGAGCAGCGGATCGGTGGACGGTAGACTCCCCGTCGAGACACCCACCGATTGCTGCAACAAAGCAAGTAGGACCGATGACCACAGGACGAGGGGGAATACCGACGCCGTCGCCAGAATCGAGTTTTCAAATACTCCTGACAGACCGAGAGCCCAGGTATCCTTCAGCGCCCGGATGGCGCTCTTGACCGGGCCGTTTATCGCCATAGCGAAAAGTATCACATATACCGTCCAGAGGAAAATGAAGAGAGAGCCCAAGTCGAAGTTCACCGGAACGGGGAAAGTGTAGAGTGTAACGAACAGGGTTATCGCGTTCCTTTGAGTAGCTGTCGAGAAGTTCTGTTCAGAGTAAGGACTGATGGCCATTAACTGAGCTCCCGCGCTATCCGATCGATTTGGGAGTATTACCCAAAGTGAGTGAACTGAAACTCCGTCTGCAGCAATCTTGCCCAACAGCGACTCCGAAATTGGGAACGCGCCATTGAGTTTTCCGTTCGAATTCGTTGAAGTATCGGCTATCCTGAAGCCCGAATTCGCATCCACAGAAGCGGGATATCCATTTGCATCATAATTGACTGACGGATCCATCCAGAGGATTGCTGAGACGTTCGAATCAAGAGAAGTAGCGTTGACGACTAGGTAAGATGCGGATTGCGAACGCTGAGTAATCGCTATGACGTTGCTCGTAGGCGCATCGAAAAATAGGTACGCTCCTATAGCGAATGTGGAAAAGAGGATCGCGACGAGTATCAGCACGGCCACGCCGAAAAGTAGGGCGGAAAGATGGCTCTGCTTACCATGAGCATAATCTTGCATCAGAGCCTTCAACTCTCGGTTAAGATCGAGGCGATGTATTTCATATCGCTATCTTGCTTGGTGGGTATAATGGTCACGGGATTGAGTAAGTATACTGCGAATGAGCAGGAAATGTAGCTACAATTTCTATCTTAAAGCGTTAACCCCCAACCTGGGAAAACACTTTTGTTATGCCAGATTCAGAAGCACCGCGACATGCGAGTCAAAGTACTTTGGCACACTCCGAACCCGGAACTAAACGTCGCTCTGGCGATGCGTAGATGCTATAATGCAAGACCAATTGAAGAACTTGAAAAGGAGCTTGCGTCGAAACCCGGGTACGAAAAGGAACTGATCGCGAAGGCGATCAGAGACAAGACATTTGATGTAATTGAGCACGCGGTCTTCATGTTTGAGATTGAAGGAATAAGCAGGGTGTGTTCCCATCAACTGGTCAGGCACCGAATCGCGAGTTACGATCAAGAAAGTCAGAGGTTCAGTGCCGTGGAGCGCGAGGACTTTGTGATCCCAAAGTCAATCAGTTCGAATCCGGAGGCGCTCAAAGTCTATGAGAATATACTTCATCAAGCCGTGGAATCCTTCAAGAGGCTAAAGGAACTGGAGGTCCCGAAGGAGGACGCCCGCTTCATTCTGCCGCAGTCAATCGGAACGAAGCTTGTCATAACCATAAACGCGCGCGCACTAATGCACTTTTTCTGGCAACGAACCGCCCCACAAGCTCAATGGGAGATCCGAGAGCTGGCGGAGCTCATGCTCGCGGAATGCAGGAAAATTGCGCCTTCAATTTTCAAAGATGTTTTCGAATGCTAGATAGAGATGCCAATCCGAAATAACTCGAGGCGTTACTTGCCGTTGCTTGAATCTTTGGGAAGCGGTTCAAGCGAAACGTGGCCATGGTAGCCACAACTCTCGCAGATGTACTCCTCGGGGACCAACCAACCTGAAAGTTCGCCCATCAAGGAAAGCTCGCCGAGACAGCGCGGGCAGAGTTTTGTTTTACCTTTCAGGTTGCGCCTTCGAATCGAAGATCTGAGGGAAGGAATCCGCACAGGATCCTCATCGGAGGAGGACAAGGTAGCTAAAGCCCCTCAGGCATTTCTATATTAGAAACATCCAGTCTGACTATTGGACTTCGATGGTGCTTTCTCCAAAGCCCATACCGACCAAACTGTCCCGGACTTGGTCTCTGTGATCTCCCTGGAGGAGGATGTAACCTTCCTTTGCAGTTCCGCCGCAAGCCAATTTGCTCTTGAGCTGCCTTGCAATCTTCTCGATATCCGTCCTCTTTGGATTGAGACCCTCAACCATGGTGGTCGGTTTGCGAAATCGCCTCATCTCCAAACGAACAACGATTCGAGTCTCCTCCTTTTCAAGATCCTCGCAGACGCAGAGATCCTTCGGGAGGCCGCACGTAGAACATACTTCTGCCATCAAGTTAACCTCGAGGCAGAAATTGCCGAAATAGAAATATCTGAACTCGTTACTATACGCATCGTTACGGTTTACTTCTGCGCCAAATTATAAAAACATTCTCTTGCACGAAACGCTTCGTCCCATAAGAAAACGGATATTAAGGTAATTCTGTCAATCAGTTACAATGCCAGTTACTTGCTCTAGATGCGGAGAGTCATACAATCCGATGCTGGAGTCGGATGAGATCGAGGGATTGTGTCCAGCTTGCATTTTTGATCCAGAACGTGTGGGAGTTCAATGTGGGACGACGGATTCGTTCAACTAGGCCTCCATTATTCGCATCATTGAACTCTGTCCGAGGCCGATTGGCACGTCCTGCCATTTGACTTGCAAAAGGTCTCCGCTCAAGCCAACTACTTTACCCCGAGCAATTTTTGTTTTGGAAACATCGAACTGCACCTCGCGTCCGATGAACTTCTGTAGCGCCTCTGGACTGAGATTGTCTTGAACAGCTACCTCGCATGAATAATCATCGTCGAAAGTGATCACGACCGCTGTGGTTGGCAACTTGAGTCTCTCTATCATCACTCCTCAGGAGCAGGGATTATATTTGATTTCCTGCCCTGCGCGTTGATGTAAAGAGGATTCGATTCAATTTGAAACGACTATCTTCACGCTGTTGTCTAGCATGGCTGAATCGAACGCATCCCCGATCCTTTCAAGCGGGTATCTCTTCGAGATGAATTTCGACACGTCCAGCACTCGCCCTTCGATTAACCTCAAAGCTGAATCGAGTTCCCTATCGGTCGCCGAATAGCTCGAAACTATGTTAAGCTCATCCAAGAAAAATCTTGCGAGATCCAACTGGTGGATCGTGCCCCGGTGGGGAGCGCCGAACAACAAAAGTGATCCCGATTTTCTGACGCACCTAATGGCTTCGTCTATTGCTTTTGGCGATCCCGTCGCGACTATAACAAGATCGAATCCCTCTTTAGCGTTCGAGAGCGCGAGCGCTTTTTGGGAGAATAACCCTTCCTCCGTGTTCTTGGGGTTCAATACAAGTGCTCCTTCTTCCCTTTCCGCGAAGAAAAGCCGGAGATCGTTTATATCTACAGCCAAGATCTTGGCATTGGGGAAGCGTTTTCTCAAAAGTTCCATGTGCATCAGTCCGATGGGTCCCGCCCCGATGACAGCAGCCTGCAAAACTGAGCCTTCGGAAAATCCTTGTAGAGATCTGAATACCTTTTCTTGGCCTCGAATGCAGCAGGCGAACGGTTCTGCAAACGACGCTTCTTCGAAGGAGATGGAGGAATCAAAGACATGTACTCCGCCATTTTGTACGTTGTATCGCGGAACGAGGAAGCGCTCGGCGAACCCGCAGGGCTGGAAATTGCTCGTCTTGAATTTGGTACACATGGTCTCCGCTCCCCGGCGGCAGTAATCGCACTTGCCGCAGGCTACGTGATGATGAGGTACGACCCTTGTACCCGCGTGGATATGATTGATTCCCGATTCCGCAACGATGCCAGCGACCTCATGTCCCAAAATTGGGGATGTGATGTTCCGCCCGCGGGTCTTTTCGATATCAGTCCCGCAGACTCCTGAGGCCTTCATCTCTACAATCAGAGAGCCATCCTCAAGAACGGGGGGTTCCACTTCCCGAAGCTCGACACCGCCAACGTCCTTCACGAAAGCTGCCTTCAAACTGGATTCAATATCCTCCGGTTGTTTATTCTTTGTACAGGATGATGATTGTGTGTCCGCCCCTCTCTTCCTTCAGCGCCGACCTTTAGCCGTCGTTCTTCGTACCCTGAGCCATATCGTTCTCCCTTTTTCATTCCCTCAACGAAGGAGCTTATGACTGCTCTCCAATTGCTCGCCTTGACAACACCGCTTGCGACCAATATACCTTCCGCACCTAGGGCAATGGCGGCTCTCGCATCCTCCATGTTGACGATGCCCGCTCCGCAGAGAAGCCTCGTCTTGAAACCAGTGCGATCATTCGCCCTCTGAACGGAATCCTTCGATCCCGAAATCAACTCGGGTCTAGACTTGGACACGGCTTTCCCTGATCCAATAAGCTCGGGTGGTTCGATCGCGACAAAGTCCGGGCCCAAGAGGGAATATCTCGTAACTTCTGATCTCGTCCTCGCGCAAACTATCGAAATCATCCCCAAATCGCGCATCCGGCTCAACAGGTGTTTGATTACATTATACGGGATCCGGTGTTCGCTATGATTCAAAATCGATCCTGCGGCCCCGGATAACTTGGCAACCTCGGGTACCTGAAAGCCAGTTGTACTTCCCGTGGGTGAGTCATCCAGGTGTTGCGCGAGCAAGTTGACCTTGGGATAGGCCTCAGAGAGGAGGCTGAGGAAAAACGAAGGAACCGAAATGTACAGACTGACGGAGGCGCCATCCGGACGTGATGCTTGATTTTGGATGGACGAAACAATCCCGGCGAGTTTAGATGCTTTCTCCCCTGACGCTTCCATGTAGTTCTTCGTATTTATGACAAAGTGAAGCACTTAGATTCTGGTTGCCCCCATCTACACCGCTGCGAGAACCCCGACTCGCCAAACTCCACAATTGAGCTTTGGCAACTGTGAGGAATAAACTTAGCCTTCGAGTGGATTATTAGAAGACTGGGCTGAGTTGCTGCAGACTAAAGAAATACGTACTCTTGCTCATTCGGAGTCGTCGTCGTCGAAATCCTCTTCCCAACCTTCATCGAAATCATCGTCATATTCCTCTTCCAATTCGTCATCCTCTTCTGACAAGTTGCAATTACCACCGAGGCGCGCTAGGAAAACTCGCTCGTTCTCATAAACATTTTCCTTCTTTCCAGCAGATCTCGCTGGAAAAGGGACGATAATTAATAATGCGAGCTGAAAAGTGGATGAATCAGTGCCAGATTGACGATAACTCTAAGCTGCGGCGATGACCTCTCCGTTATCACGGAGACCATGAGGAACGGAGGAACCGTTGTCTTTCCGACCGATACGGTCTATGGGCTAGGTTGCAATCCCAGATCTCCCCGAGCGATTCGCAGGTGCTTTCAAATCAAGGAGAGACCTTCAGAAAAATTACTTCCGGTTCTCTTCGCGGACAAGAGCCACCTTGAAGAATTTGTCACGATTGGCCCCGTGGCGGAAACCCTCGCTAGCCATTTTTGGCCAGGAAAACTTACCATGATCCTCGGTATCAAAGAAGGAGCGAAACTGCCGTTTGAACTCACCGGCGGAGGAAAAGGTCTCGCCGTCCGGATACCGAACAATGCATGTGCTCTAAAAGTAATACGAGCCTGCGACGGCTGCCTCGTCGGGACAAGCGCCAATATCTCCGGAAGGGCACCAAGCTCTGATCCTGACAATCCCGAGCTCCTGAGCTTCGCGACGAGGTGCGACTTCTTCGTAAGGGAGAACTCTCGCCATCCACAGAGCTCACTTGCTTCGACGGTGATTGACCTTTCTCAGGATGAACGCACGCCCATCTTGGTCAGGGAAGGGGCCATACCCTTCGGAGAGGTCACACCCTATCTTACATTCAGCAAGCTAGACATCTCAACGAGCTGAGCAATCAGAGAACCGTTCGTTCCGGGTCCCAGCGAATGAAGGGAGGACAAGCGTTCCGCCTTGACCGAGTTCAGGTCAAGAAGCGAATCTTGCCGCGATACACAATCGCCCAGTCGTTCCATGAAATGGATGTAAGTTGACAGGGCGGTGTCCTGGCTATCGGTCAAACCCAAAAGTGCTATTTCAGACGAATCTGAAATCATGGAGGCCCTGATGGCGGCGTCAATCTGGGAGCTGACGGTCATTCGCATCAATAGATCAAGAGACCTGCTCCTGGCGAGCAAGAGACCATCTTTCCAACTCTTCGCTGCTTGGAGAAGGATCAGCCGGATGTGTTCAAGACCGCCGCAGATTCCAGCGTCGCAAACTATGAACCCTTCCGGCAAAGTCCTTGCCTGCGGAGCCAGGTTTGTGGGTTTTGCGAGTTTCAATCCTGCCGCCATTCCAATCAAAGATGCCCCGAGTTCAGGAAGAGATATTTCCCAAGTAATTGGAGGATTCGAACCGAAAGTTCCATCGCGAAGAGAATATTGCGAATCGGTCATTTTGTTTTACCCCCATCCTTGACGCCGGGATCCCATTGTCGGTTGAAAGAAGCTCTATGTAATTCGAGGATGCGCTTGGCAAACATCTTGGGAATGCCGGTTTTGCCGATCTTGGATTTCCCTCCATTCAAAGAAACGGATTTCATTGCTTCATACAATTCCCACGGAAAAACGATCCACGCGTCCGTCTTCCCAACGTAGACATCTGGGATCATCACGGTCCACGGCTTGACATACAAGGTCGCAACGGTCAACGTCCTGGGTCTCTTTCTTTGCAGGTACTTCTTTATTGCCACGAGGCTCTTTCCCGAATCTGAAACATCGTCCAATAACAACACGTCCTTATTTCTCAGGCTCCCGTGAATTTTTTGAGTAATGGCGGGTCTTTCCCTTGTTTTGCCCAAGTCAGTGTAGTACTCGCACCTCGTTATCATTACGTCCTCGACGTCAAGCAAATCGGACATTATCCTCGTCAGGGCAAGCCCTCCTCTCGAGACTCCGACTATCGCGTCGTACTTTCCTCGCTCCAACAGACGGGTAGCAAGGGAAATGCATTGAGCGTAAATCTGGTTCCAAGATGGGGCGATAAACTTCATTCTTGCTTTCATCCTCCGTGATAGATCGGCAATAAATCTACTTTATCATCAGCCAGAATCGAAGTTTCGAGATCTTCAAGAGCGTTTGCCTCAACCCCGTTTACCAAAATCAAAATCTCCTCTCTGTTCAGAATAATCCCATGAGTTGATCTCAGTTGTGCCAAAGCCTCGCCGAGTCTAGTGGGTGCCGAAAGCCTGATTTCCGGGATCCTCTCACCGTTGCTCTTTCTTCCTAGATTTCCAAATAGTCTCACAGTAAGGAAGGAATCTTTTTCGCTCAAGATTAGGTCAACCCCCTCCATCACTTTTTACGTTCAAAAATTGCGAGTGGCTCTTTGTACCTTCTCCCCTCATACAAAATGCTTCTTTTCTCGAGCCTCAGGACTGAACCTTTGACAATGCTCTCAAGTTTCTTTTCGCAAACTGATTCACTGGAATCGAGCAGGTCGTTCAACGGAAAGTTGATCCCCATCGGTCTTATCGGGAGGATGTGCCTAGTGGTCTT
>Ga0209061_1004702_pt1 | contig 12813 bp, 11 predicted proteins | sample Coa_R1_10_FD_187157 | JGI IMG/M metagenome (GOLD analysis project Ga0209061, IMG submission 187157) | Surface soil microbial communities from Centralia Pennsylvania, which are recovering from an underground coalmine fire - Coalmine... | ecosystem: Environmental > Terrestrial > Soil >...
TCGCGACGAGGTGCGCGGGATCAGGTGATCGCCCGCCAGACCGGCCCGTCAGGGAAGGCGTACTCGGCCAGGCTGGCCGGCCGGACGGCGGTCGAGGCACCGGGCACCGTGGGGGCGAGATAGCGCCCGGCCTGCACCCGGGCCGGGTCCTCAAAGTGCTCGTGAAGATGGTCGATCCACTCGAGCATCCGGCCGTCCCAGGTGCCGGCGACGGCGACGTAATCCCACATGGCCAGGTGCTGCACGGCCTCGCACAAGCCGACCCCACCGGCGTGAGGGCAGACCCGGACGCCGAATTTGGCGGCGAGGAGGATGTTGACCAGATTTTCGTTGACCCCGGCGACCCGGCAGGCGTCGATCTGCATCACGTCGATGGCGTCGGCCTGCAGGAGCTGCTTGAACACGACCCGGCTGGCCGCGTGCTCGCCGGTGGCGATGGGTATGGGATGCACCGCGGAGCGGATGGTGGCGTGGGCGAGAATGTCGTCGGGGTTGGTGGGCTCCTCCACCCAGGCCAGCTCAAAGGAGGCCAGATCCTTGATCCACGAGATGGCCTCGTCCCGGTCCCACACCTGGTTGGCGTCGATGGCCAGCAGAAGGTCATCGCCGACGATCTCCCGGGCGATCTTCAGCCGGCGCCGGTCTTCCTCCCGGTCACGCCCGACTTTGAGCTTGATTTGGGGGAATGCGGCTGCCGCGGCCTCGGCGCAGAGTGCGGAGAGAAGCTCGTCTGAGTAACCCAGCCAGCCGGGCCCGGACGTGTAGGCCGGGTGTCCCTGCTGCAGCAGCGCGGCGATCCGCTCAGCCTTTCCCTGCTGGCCCCGGCGGAGGATGTCGAGGGCCTCGTCAGCGGTGAGGACGTCGCTCAGATAGCGCAGGTCGACCAGCTCCAGGATCTCCTCCGGTTGCAGGTCGGCGAGCAGCCGCCACAGCGGCTTGCCTTCGCGCCGCGCCTTGAGATCCCACAGGGCGTTGATCACCGCGCCGATGGCCATGTGGACGACGCCCTTTTCCGGGCCCAGCCACCGCAATTGGCTGTCGTGGACGAGCTCTCGCCACACCGCACCGAGGTCAGCGAGGCAGGCCTCCACGTCGCGGCCGACGAAGCGCTCGGCCACGGCCCGGACGGCGGCCAGCTGCACCTCGTTGCCGCGACCGATGGTAAAGGCAAACCCGTGGCCGTCGAGCCCGTCGCCGGCGTCGGTGACGGCCACGACGTAGGCGGAGGAATAGTCCCCGTCGGGGTTCATGGCATCAGAGCCGGCTGCCGTCCGCGACGTAGGAAAGCGTACGTCGTGGGCGTCGAAGCGAACGAAATGGGACATGAGGACCCCGTCAGGCCGGCCGGTGGCCGTTAGAGGGAAGCAGGTCGGTGAGCTGAGGCACCGCTTGATTTTCGAGCCGACCGAGCCAGTACTCGACTTGAAAGTCGTCGTCGCCCGTCAGGTGCCGCCAGAGAGCGGCCCGCTGGACCTGCTCCAGCCGCGCTCCGGCCCCTTCGAACCACGGCTGCCGGGTAGAGAGGATCTTCTCGACCTGCCGCTGCACCTCCGGATCGTCCAGGTCGCTGGTATCCCACAAGCGCCACTGCCTGACCGCCGGCTCGAGCCGGACCTTGAACATGTAGCGCACCGCCGATGTCCGGTTGGCTCGCCCGCAGTGCCAGATGCCGTGGTGGAGGGCGATGACCGTCCCGGCCGGGCAGACCACGGCCACTTGGCCGGCATGGTTCTGGTAACGGGCGATGGTGCCCTCGTTGACCCGACGGAAGTGGCTGCCGGGGACGATCAGCGTCCCACCCGCCTCGATGGTCACCTCGCTCGGGTAGTACATGAGCTGGATGTCGAAGGCCGCCCGGAGGTCGATGATGGCGTCGGCGTGCAGGTTTTGGGCTCCCTGCCCGGGTTGGCGCACGTGGACGGCGTGGTGGTCGTAGATCGGGTCAGGGCCGACGAGGCTCTCGATCACGCCCCGCACCCGTGGGTGGTCCAACACGGCCCGAAAGGCGGGCTGCTCCCCGAAGCAGGCGGACAGGGGCTGGCCGGGAGCGAGGCGGCGGGCGATAGGAGCGCCCTCCACGGTCAGCTCCTCCATGGCCATCCGGTTGATCTCATCGGGGATGACGCCGTCGAGGCGGACGAGACCGGTGTTGACAAACTCGGCCATCTCGAGAGAGGACAGCAACTCAGGCATCGACCTGCACCCCCGCCGAGATGTCGACCATCCGCTCGAAGACGAACTCGAAGTTGTGGAACGACGTGGCGTACTCGAGACCGACCGGGCCCGGGCGCAGCTCGGACAGGGATATGAGCCGCCAACCGTCCTGAAGGGCGGCCAGCCCGGTCGGGTAGGGCGGCTCGCTCTGGTCACCGGTCTGTCCGGTGCCGGTCCCGGCCCCGTCGTAGAAGGTCCATGCCAGGACGTGGCTGTCGAGCGCGGACGTGCCCAGATACAAAAACAGCAGCTGCTGGCGCACGGATCCGGCCACCACCCCGCGGACACTCCCGCTGTCGGGCCTGGTTGCGACGGGCATCTTTCTCTCTCCTCTTCTCAGGAAGCTGGGGCTACCGTATCCCCGATCTCAGCGCCCTCCGAAGGACGAGAAGGCCAAGCCCTTCACCAGGTACTTCTGGAGAGAGATGACCAGGATGATGGCGGGTAGGACGGTCAGCACACAACCGGCCATCATGTAGCTCCAGTAACCCCCGTACTGGCTCTGGAATTCGCTCAGGCCGAGGTTGAGGGTGTACAGGTTCTGGTTTTGCGTCACGATGAGGGGCCAGAGGAAGTCCCCCCAATAGAAGATGAAGGTGAAGACGGCGAGGACGGCCGCACCGGCCCGGCACAGAGGCAGCATCACCCGTACGAAGATCCACCACTCGGAGGCTCCGTCGATCTTGGCCGAGTCGCGCAGTTCCTCGGGAAGCGTCCTAAAAAACTGACGCATGAAGAAGGTCCCGAAGGCGCTGAACGACACCGGGAAGATCAAGCCGAAGTAGGTGTTGTAGATGTGGAGCTGCCGGCTCAACAAGAAGAGCGGGATGACGGTCACCGTGGCCGGTACGAGGAGTGTCGCCACGTACAGGGAAAACAGTCGCTCTCTCCAAGGGAAGTCGAGGCGGGCAAAGGCGTACCCGGCGGTGGTGGACGCGGCCAACACCACCAGCACCCCTCCGAAGGAGTAGATGAAGCTGTTGACCATGTAGCGACCGAAGGGAAAGAAGTGCCACGCCTGGCCGAAGTTGGACCACGTCAGGTGATAGCCGAAGAAAAACTGGTTGGTGAGGGCGTTGTTCTCCGGCTTGAGGGCCGTCGCCAGCATCCAAAGAAACGGGAAGGCACACGCGAAGGCGAGGGCGTAGAGCACCACGTTGAGCACGACCGAGCCCCCGAGCCGGGAGGCGCGCCGGATCCGGTGCCGACTGGTCGTCGCGGACGCGGCGACCGCCCGCCCTCTCTGCGCTCGGGCGGCCGGTCCGACAACAGCGTCAGTGCTCATAGAAGACCAACCTCTTTTGCAGCACGAACATCACTGCGGTCACGATGAGGATCATGATGGCGAGCAAGACGGCGATGGCCGACCCGTAACCGAGACGCAGGTACCTAAAGGCCTCTTCGTACATGTCGAGGACCATCGTTGTGGAGGCGTTACCCGGGCCGCCGCCGGTCAGCACGAAGGCCTGGACAAAGACCTGGAACGATGTGATGAGCGTCATCAGGGTGCCGAAGAAGACGAGGGGCGACAGCAGGGGCAGGGTGACGTGGAAGAATCGTCGGAAGAGCCCGGCCCCGTCGACCTCGGCGGAGTCGTAGAGCGAGTCGGGGATGTTGGTGATGCCGGCGATGAAGAGGATCATGTTGTAGCCGAACCCGAGCCACAGGGACATGATGATGATCGAGGGCATGGCCCAGGCTCCCGAGCTGAGCCACGGCACCGCCGGCAGACCGACCCAGCCCAGCGCGGTGTCGATGATGCCGCCCTGGTTGTACATGAGCGACCAGGCCAGCGAGCTGGCCACCAAGGGCGTGACGACGGGGAGGAAGAAGACGACCCGCAGGAAGGGCTTGCCTTTGATGGCGTGCACGCGCGGACCGAGGAGAGCGGCCAGGGTCAGTGACACGATGAGGTTGAGCGGGACGTAGACCCCGACGAAATAGAGGGTGTTGAGTACGACCCGCCAGAAGCCGTAGCTGCCGAGAGCCGCCCGGTAGTTGCTGATGCCGATGAAGCTCGTACGCCCACCCGACAGCGGCCAGTTGAACAGCGAGATGTAGACCGAGAGGACGACCGCTATCAGGGTGAAGAGGGTGAACCCGGTGACGTTGAACGACAGGAACCCGATGGCGGCTTTGGTGTCACGGCGGGCGGGCCGGGTGCCAACGGGCGCCGCCGGCGCCGAACCGGATCGGCGAGATCCGGTGGCGCCGGCGTGGTTTTGTGCGCTGGTGGTGGTCGCCATCAGCCGCCGTTGCCGAGCAGCGAGCTCAGGTTGCCGGGCGAAGCTCCCTTGCCGGCACCCGATGAGGCTTGGACTTCCTGGGCGAACTTGGCCGCACTGATCTTGCCGGACAGGACGAGAGGCTCGTACTTGGTGAGGGCCGTCTGGAACGCCGTCCAGTTGGTCGTGACTTCCTGCGGCTGAGCGTTCTTAAGCGCCGCCGCCATCACCGGTCCGGCGTTGCTGCCGGCGAACTTCGACCACTGAGGGTCGTCCGCCAGCCGGGCCGGGAAGGCCCGTCCGTGGGCACCGGCGTACCCCAACGCACTCGAGCTGACGAGGACGGTGAGCGCCTTGAATGCCGCCGACGGGTCCTTGCAGTCCTTGGTGATACCGAAGCCGGAACCCTCGTTGTAGGTGTGCATCCCGTCAGGGCCGCTGGGGAAATCGACCCAGCCGGTTGGGAAGTTGGATACGGCCTTGAAGTCGATGAGGTCCCAGGGCCCCGCGACCTCCATCCCGGCCTTCCCGCTGTCGAACTCCTGGATCACCCAGTTGGGGGCCTCGGAGAAGGTCGGGGAGACGTGGTACTTGTAGGAGAGCTCGGCTTGCTCTTGGACGCCCTTCTCGAAGGTGGAGTTCGTCAGGTTGAACTTCCCGCCCTGGACGTAGGCGTCCGGGGTGCCGGTGAGGTCATACGCCAGCTCGAGGCTGACACCTGGCACGTATCCGTAGTCGCCACCCCCGGTCAGCTTCTTGGCGTCCTGGAGGAACTGCGACCAGGTCCAACCGTTCTTCGGCGCCGGCACACCCTTCTGCTGGAACAGCTTTTTGTTGTAGGCGATGACCACCGGACCGAAGTCGTACGGCAGAGCCAGCAGGTTGCCGTTGTACGACAGCTCCTTGATCATCGCCTCCTCGAAGGGCTTGAGGCTGTAGTGCGCCTTCTTGATCAGCGAATTGAGGGGCATGTACAGGTTGTGGTCGGCACCCACGTACCCGTACTGGAGGCCGGCGATGCAGGGCATCGAGTGGGTCGATGCTTCGAGCGGAAGCTTCGACCAGAAGTCGCTGAAGCTGGTCGTGGTTAGCGACACGTGCAGCTTTGGATACTGCTTGTTGACCAGGGCCGCATTGTGCTGCCACACCGTCGTCTCACCCGGGCTGCCGGTCCAGAAAAACCACCCGAGATTGCCATTGGTGCCGTTGCCGGCTGCACCGCCGCCACCGCCTGACGGTGCCAGTCCACCCCCTCCCCCGCCTCCTCCGCTTGGTCCGGCGGGGCCGCTCGAGTTGGAGCCCGACCCGCCGGAGCCGCAGGCAGCCAGCAGCATCGACAGGGCGATGCCGGCACTTGCCAGGGCTTTCCCCTTGCGCGTCGCACGAATCTTCTTGAGTGCCGACAACATCTGGTTCCCCTCCTGCCAGCAGAGATTGGACCCCTTGCGGGCCCTTCCCCCTGGGGCGGCCTGAGCCCGACCCAGGTTAGACATCCAATGTCTTGACCCTAAACCGGCCCCAGCGACCTGTCAAGCACCGAGTGGCTAGGGTGGTGATCCCATGTCTCGGTAGCTGTACGTGTGTGGTGACGAGGAGAAGAGATGGCCGCCCCGCTGATCGACCAGGGCATCGAGCACATCCGTGACTTGATCATGCGTGGGGTCCTCCAGCCCGGTAACCGGCTCCCGCCCGAGCAGGAGCTCGCCGACCTGCTGGGTTGCTCCCGCAACACGACCCGCGAGGCGGTACGCAGCCTCGTGATGGCCAAGGTGCTTGACGTGCGGCGCGGTGATGGCACGTACGTGACCAGCTTGGAGCCGCAGCTGCTCCTCGAGGGCATCGGGTTTGCCGTGGACCTGATCCGCGACGAGCACTTGTTGGAGCTGTGGGAGGTTCGGCGGGAGCTCGAGCCGGCCGCCACCGCCGCCGCCGCCGTTCGCCTGACCGACGCCGAGTTGGAGCAGCTGGGCGGGATCCTGGAGCGGATGGGCGCGTCCATGAGCGACGAGACGGGACTGGTCCGCCACGACGTCTCCTTCCACGAACTGGTGATCCGGGCCGCCGGCAACCAAACCCGCGCCGCCCTGCTCGGCAGCCTGTCTTCCCGCATCATGCGGGCGCGGGTGTGGCGTGGGGTTCGGGAAAAGGGCGTCACTGCCGTGACCGTCGCCCAGCACGCACAAATCCTGGATGCGCTGCGGGCCCGTGACCCGGAGATGGCCCACGCCGCCGCCCTGCTGCACGTAGCGACCAACGAAGCGTGGTTTCGCCAGCTCGTGCCGCCGCCGGACGGGGAGTGGGTTACCGCTCTCGGCGGCCGGATGCGGGCCGCCCGCACCTAGTCGAGGAAGAGCTCGACCACCGGGACGGCCACATCGGGCCGCCGCACCGGCAGGGTGAGGGTGACGACATCGGGGCCCAGCCCGGCCATGGTCGTGTTCTGCGCCTTCCGGGCCGGGTCGACCACTTCGAAAGCGACCTCCGAGCCGTCGTGGAGGAGCTGGGCAAAACGCACCCGGCCGGCCAGGCCGGGAAGGTGCAGCTGCCGGAAGGGCCAGGCGAACACGTGCAAGTACAGGCGGTTGCCCTTTGCGGTGTAGCGGCAGTCCGGCGGAGGGGTAAACGGGCTTGGCCCGGCGCCCCGCACGGAGCGACCGTGGTTGTGCATCCAGTCGCCGATGGCCTCGAGGGTCTGGACCGCCACCGGGTCGAACTCGCCTCTCCCGGTCGGGCCGACGTTGAGCAGCAGGTTGCCGTCCTTGGACACCCCGTCGACCAGCATCCGCACGAGCTGATCGGGCGTCTTCCAGTCGACGTTGTCGCGGTCATAACCCCAGCTGCCGTTGAGGGTCTGGCACGCCTCCCAGATCCCGCCCTCGGTCTTCAGCTCGGGGGTAGAGAGCGGTTGGTACTGCTCGGGGGTGACCACGTCGGCATCGTCGAGGTCGAGCCGGTCGTTAACCACCACGTCGGGCTGCAGGGAACGGACCAGCTCGACCAGTTGCTCGGACCGCCAGTCGTCCCGGCCCTTCCCGCCCCACGGGGCGTTGGGGTAGGAGAAGTCGAAGAAGAGGTAATCGACCTGGCCGTAGCCGGTCAGCAGCTCGCGCACCTGCCCGTGCAGGTACTCGACGTAGCGGCGCATCTCCCGGCCGCTGGCCGCCGCCTTGGCTTCCTCGTCGTCGCGCTGGGGATGCACGCTGTCGATCGGGAAATCGGGATGATGCCAGTCGATCAGCGAATGGTAGAAGCCGATGCGGAGCCCCTCCGCCCTGAACGCGTCGACCCACGGTCGCAGAAGGTCCCGGCCGGCAGGGGTGTTGGGCGCCTTGTAGTCGGTGAGGGCCGAGTCCCACAGGCAAAAGCCTTCGTGGTGTTTGGTGGTGAGCACGGCGTAGCCCATCCCGGCCCGCTTGGCCGCCCTGGCCCACTCCGCCGGGTCGTAGAGGTCGGGGTCGAAGTGCTCGAAATAGCGCTGGTAAAAGGCGTCGTCGAGCCGCTCGCGGTTCTTGACCCACTCGTGGCGGGCCGCCACCGAGTAAAGGCCCCAATGCACGAACAACCCCAGGCGGGCGTCCCTCATCCAGGCGACACGGTCCGCAACTGACACGTCCGGCTCCTCCCCACCCCAGACATCCGATGTTGTGGGCAGGCTACCGGTCGCCCATCGGCCACGTCAAGCGTCGGAACCTTCGCTCCGAGAGGCGAGCCGACGCCAAACCTCCCACTTCTCACCGGGCGATCAGCGGACCCGTCGGGTGTAGATACGCACCGTCAGAGGGATGAAGACGGCGAGCAGGACGAGCGCCATGCCGATGGTGACGGCAACGGGATGCTGCAGGGAGAAGACATCGGGCACCGGGCCGCCCTCACCGGTGCCGAACAGCTGCCGGCTGGCGGCCACGACGGTGGAGAGCGGATTCCACTCGGCCACCACTCTTAACCAGGCCGGCATGTTGGTGGTGGGCACGAACACGTTGGAGATGAAGCCGAGAAGAAAGGATGGGAGCATCGAGAGGACATCGGCCGATTGCGGGCTGCGGGCGGCCATGCCGATGAGGGCCCCGACCCAGGCCATGGCGAACCCGAAGAGCTGCAGGATGGCAAAGGCGGCCACCGCCCGGGCGATCCCCGCCTCCGGCCTCCAGCCGACGATGAGCCCGCAGCTCACCATCACGACGAGCGCAGGCAGGCCGATGATGGCGTTGGAGATGGTCCGGCCGAGCAGGACGGCCGAGCGGGCGATCGGCAAGGTCCGCATCCGGTCGATCACCCCCTCGCTCATGTCGGTGGCAACAGCTACGGCAATCGACGACGACGCGAAAATGGTGCCCTGGGCGAAGAGGCCGGACATGAGATAGGTGCGGTAATGGCCGCCGGGCACGGTGATGGCGCTGCCGAACACGTAGCCGAACAAGACGACGAAGATCACCGGCATGAGCAGGCTGCCGAAGACCACGTCCCCCTGCCGCCGGGCCCGGAGCACGTAGCGCCTGGTGGTCGTGGTGATGTCCCACAAGGCGAACCGGAGGCGCTCCGGTCCGGTGGTCGGCTCGATGGCGAGGGTCATGTCACGATCTCCAGAGGTGAGGGGGCGGTCACGAACGGCTGGTCGGTCAAGGCGGTGAAGACCTCGTCGAGGGAGGGGTGGGCCAAGGCGACGTCCTCGACCTCGTCCTCGAGGGCGCGCAGCCGGTCGGCCACGTCGGTCAGGGAGGCGAGCCCGTCAGGTGCGGGGACGACCACGGTGCCGTCCTGCCCGACGCCGCCGACCGGCTCGAGGACCGCCAGTACTTTGCTCAGCGCGCCGGAGTCGCCCCGGAGCACGACCCGGACCCTCGGCTGGCCGACCCGGCGCTTCAGGGCGCTCGGCGTGCCCGAGGCAGCCACCTGCCCGGAGTCGATCACCACCACGGTGTCGGCGAGCCGGTCGGCCTCGTCCAGGTACTGGGTGGTGAGCAGCACCGAGGAGCCAGACTCCACGACCAGCTCCCGGATGGCCTTCCAGACCTGCTCCCGGCTGATGGGATCGAGGCCGGTGGTGGGCTCGTCGAGGAAGAGGACGGGTGGCGCCGCCACGAGGCTGGTGGCCAGGTCGATCCGGCGACGCATCCCGCCCGAGTAGGTGCGGACGAGCCGGTCGGCTGCGTCGGCTAGCCCGAAGCGATCAAGGACCTCCTCCGCCCGGGCTCGGGCGTCGGCTCGCCGAAGGTGGAAGAGGGAGCCGACGATCTCCAGGTTCTGTCTTCCGGTGAGGAGCTCGTCGACCGTGGCGCTCTGGCCGGTGACGCCGATGCGGGCCCGGATTCGAGCCGGGTCGCGCACCACGTCGAACCCGGCCACCCTCGCCCGCCCGGTGTCGGCCGGCAGCAGGGTGGTCAGGATCCGCAGCAGCGTCGTCTTACCGGCGCCGTTGCGACCGAGGAGGGCGCAAACCGAGGCCGTGCCCACCGTGAGGTCGACGCCGCGCAACGCCTGCGTCCCCTTGAACGCCTTGGTCAGGTTCTCGGCCTCGATCGCCAATCCGGTCATGTCCGCCTTTCCCCACGTTCCGTACGCCGTAGACGGCTCGGTACAGCGTACGCTAGCAGTACACTGTACGCGTGTCAACGGACGACCACCGGGCATCGCCCGCAAGCTTCTGGAGCGGCTACGACATCCTGTGGGGGCTGGCCGACCAGCCGGCCTCCCGCACCCCGCTCGACCGGGAGCAGATCGTGGCCGCCGCCATCGCCCTGGCCGACGCCGAGGGGCTGGACGCGGTCTCGATGCGGCGGGTCGCGGCCAGTGTCGGGCGGGGCGCCATGTCCCTCTACCGACACGTGCCCGACAAGGACGCCCTCGTCTCCATGATGATCGAGCGGATCCTGGCGGACAGCCTGGCCGAGGACGCCGACCTCTTGATGGGGGTGGCACCGGATTGGCGAGCCGGGCTGGGCCTCCTGGCCCGCAGCACCTGGCACCTGGCCCGCCGGCACCCCTGGTACCCGGTCGCCAGCCTGACCCGGCCACCCCTCACCCCGAGCGGCGTGGCCGGCCTCGAGCTCGCCTTTTCCCTTTTCGACGATTTCCCGATCGATATCGGGACCAAGATGCAGTTCGTGGCCGCAGTCCATTTCAGCGTGCTGATGGCCGCCCTCAACACGACGATCGAGCAGCAAACGCGGGCTCAGACGGAGATGTCCGACGACGAGGTGATGGCGGCAGCCACCCCCTTCATGGAGCGCATGGTGGCGAGCGGGACATTTCCCCGGGTGACCGAGTTCGTCCTCAACGCCGAGCACGTCGACGACGAGACCCGGATGTGGAACGCCGTCGAGCTGATCCTCGACGGCATCGCCGCCCGCCTCGAGCCGTAGGCCCGAGTGGCGAGGCTCGACCCAAAGGTGGATACTGCGGGCATCGGCGTGGGTACAGAAGCCGCAAGCGAGCAGCGACGGAGACGTGACTTTTGAACCCAGCGGTACGAGGCCTGACGGAGTAGGGACGACGCAGGCGGACGGCTGGCCCCGTACCCCGCGAAAGCCGGGCGACCGCCGCGCCGGGCATGCGCTCCCGGCCACCGACGAGCCGTTCCGGATGCTGGTGGAGCGCACGGCCGATTACGCCATCTTCATGCTGTCGCCGACCGGTGAGGTCCTGACCTGGAACGCGGGCGCCCAGCGGCTCAAGGGCTACGAGGCCTCAGAGATCATCGGTCGCTCCTTCTCGGTCTTCTACCCCGAGGAGCGCCGAGCCGCAGGGCATCCCGAGCACGAGCTGCAGATCGCCGCCGCCCAGGGCCGCTACGCCGAAGAAGGGTGGCGGGTCCGCAAGGACGGCTCCTCCTTCTGGGCCAGCGTGTCCATCACCGCCCTGCGCGACGCCACCGGCCGCCTCGTCGCCTTCGGCAAGGTCACCCACGACCTGACCGCTCGGCAGCGGGCCAACGAGGCGCTCGTCCGGCTCCAGGCCAACCAGCAGCGGGTGCTCGAGGCCATCGCCGAGGGGGTGATCCTCTACTCCGTCGAAGCCGGCGGGCTGACCGTGACCCTGGCCAACACCAACGCCTACTCCCTGCTGGAAACCGACGCCGGCGGCCTGCAGGCGTGGGCCGCCGGCGCCCTACCGCTGCCCGAGTTGTGCGACACGGCCGGGCAGCCGTTGCGACGGGAGCAGCTCCCGGACATGGTGACCGCCGCCACCGGCCGCCCGGTCGACCATGTGGTCTGGGGCTGGCGCGATCGATCGGGGCGCCAACGCTGGCTCAACTCGAGCTCCCGACCGGTGCTCGACGACCAAGGTGCGCTCGTCGGTGTCGTCTTCTCGGTGCTGGACATCACCGAGCGCCACGAGGCGAGGGTCCAGCTGACCCGGACCCGTTCCCGGTTTGCCGCCCTGGTCGAGCACAGCTCCGACGTCATCTGCATCCTCGATCCCGATGGGGTCGTCCGCTACGCCAGCCCGGCCTACGCCGTCATCTACGGCGAGCCGGTCGAGCAGCGCTTGGGTCGCCCGCTGAGCGAGCGGCTGCATCCCGACGATCGGGCCAAGGTGATCGAGGTGCTCACCGAGTTGCGCAGCCTCCCGGGAGAGGTGCTCACGGTGGAGTGTCGGCTCACTCAGCCCGACGGGGCGGTCCGTCACGTCGAGCTCACCGCCACCAACCGTCTGGCTGACCCGGCCGTCAACGGCATCGTGACCAACAGCCGGGACGTCACCGAGCGGGTGGAGACCGCGACCCGCCTCACCTACGAGGCGATGCACGACTCGCTGACCGGGCTGGCCAACCGAGCTCTCCTCCTGGACCGCCTGACCCAGTCGCTGGGCCGGGCCAAACGGACCCAAACCCGCTGCGCCCTGCTCTTCATCGACCTCGACCACTTCAAGACCATCAACGACTCGTTCGGTCATGCGTACGGGGACGAGCTGCTCAGCCAGGTGGCGGCTCGCCTGGCCCGCGCCCTCCGGCCCGGTGACACCCTGGCCCGCCTCGGCGGTGACGAGTTCGTCATCCTGGCCGAGCAGGTGGCCGGCACCGGCCAGGCCCAGGCCATCGCCCAGCGGGCCACCGAGGCCATCAGCGAACCGATCACGATTGAGGGCCGCCGGATCATCAGCGGCTGCTCGATCGGGATCACCCTGTCCGACGGTGACAACCCCGAGGAGGTGCTCCAACAGGCCGACACCGCCCTGTACCGGGCCAAGGCCCGCGGGCGGAGCCGTTGGGAGCTCTACGACCAGGCCATGCGGATCGGCGCGCAGCGCCGCATCGACACCGAGGCCAGGATCCGCCACGCCCTCGACACCGGCGGCGTGGTCGTCCACTACCAGCCGATCGTCTCCCTGCCCACCGCCAGCGTCGTCGGCAGCGAGGCGTTGCTCCGCCTCCGTG
>Ga0209061_1004704_pt1 | contig 12799 bp, 10 predicted proteins | sample Coa_R1_10_FD_187157 | JGI IMG/M metagenome (GOLD analysis project Ga0209061, IMG submission 187157) | Surface soil microbial communities from Centralia Pennsylvania, which are recovering from an underground coalmine fire - Coalmine... | ecosystem: Environmental > Terrestrial > Soil >...
CGATGGGCAGCCGGACTTTTCCGCAGCTTCCTTGATTTCCTCGGCGGCGCGCGCGTCCGTCATCGTCTGGCACTGGATAGTTTCAAAGCCCACGTCGCGCGCCATCTTGAAGCGATCCAGATAGCTGAGATTGGGCGGGAGCATGCTGATCAGCACGCCCTTCTTGATCGGAAGGGGAGAAGCAGGATCACCCGCAGGCAAGGCAGCAGCATCTGCCGATAACAATCCGGACGCCAACGGCGCAGCTACCCCTGCTATTCCCACGCCGCACGTCGCCTGAAGAGATTTTTTCAGAAACTCACGCCGATTAGAATGCTGAGTCATCTGGCCTCCATGGATTTGAATCACTCGTAAATATTCCAGCGCTACTGCGTCTTGGCAGGATTTCTGTGCAGTTCGTTCCAGACTACGAACTCCGCTTGGACTCGGGACGGCCAGTGATAGAGTCGCCGCCAATCACCACGGTCCATGGGCGAACCTCCCATCGCTTGACTAACCCGTTCAGCACATAGGGATCGGTGCGCGCGAAGGCTTCCGCCGCTGTGGGACTCTCGCCGCGAAAAATCAGCAAAGCTCGGTCGGCAGGTTCAGCCAATGCCCCTCCCAACACCATCTCGCCGCGAGCGTGGGCCTCCCGGGCAAGCCGCAGATGTTCTTCGCGGTAGATCGCGCGGCGCGTAAGATAGTCATCGACCAAGTCGTAGAATAGCGCATAGTATGGCACCTTATCTTCCTCCTCTGGGCTTCACAAATCACGGCATTCAATTCTGTGGCGGCGCGGCTCCCGGCGCCGAAACCGCCGGTGAAGACACCGGCGCTACAGCTTTTCCAGCCGCACATAAACGTTATACTCCGGTTCCTTGCTGGCCGGGTCAAGCACGTGCGGCAACAGAACGTTCGCCTCCGGCCAATAAGCCTGGAGCGTGCGTGGCGCAACATCTTTCAGGCGGCAGATGCCCTGGAACTCACCAACCGCCGACCGCAATCGAACTCGGTCGCCCTCGCGCAAGCCCCATTCAGCGGCATCTGCCGGGCAAATGAACACGTCGGTCCGGTTTCCGCCGGTCAGCACATCCTGCTGGCCAAGGATCATGGAGTTGAATTGCTGCCCGCGCCGCGTGGTGAGATAGAACATCGATTCCGGCAATTCAGGCGGCAGAACAAGGGGCGTAAACACGGCGCGGCCATCTGGCGTGGGGCATTTTCCACCAGCGCAAAGCATTGCGCCGCCATATTGCACCCAGTCCCCCTCTTTCTTCAGCCCGCCGATGCCGCGATACATCGGGATGACGCGCTCCATTTCATCCCGAATCTGCTGGGCATGATCGAAATGGATCAGGCGGCTCTTCTCTGCGCCAATCACGCGTTCAGCCACCAGCATCGGAATCTGCCATTCAGGTTTAGCTTCGCCGATCCTCGGCCCCGGAATTTCGGGTGAGAAGCGGATGCGACGCTCCGTATTTGTGATAGTGCCGCCCCCCGGCTGTTCATATCGGGTCTGACCCGGCAGCAGGAATGCCGCTTCCCCTGGCTCAGCAAACATGGAACTGTTGAGAAAAATGTCCTGATGCACCCGGCAGCGGACGCTGGCGAGGCCCCTGCCTGCGCGTTCCGGCTCCGGCAAGGTTTCCAGGAAATTCCCGCCTTGAATATAAAACACGTCCAGCCCGCCCTGGAGCGCGCGATCCACCATTTCCGCCGCTGTAAGGCCGGGCTGGTCAGGAACAGGAAATCCCCAGAGTTCAGAAAACTTCCGCGCGTTTTCAGGGTTCACCGCGAGACCGCCCGGAAATGCTCCGGGCACGCAACCCACTTCCGCCGCGCCCTGAACGCCGCTGTGTCCCCGAATGGGCACTAAACCGCAGTTTTTTCGACCCAGCATGCCCCGCGCCAGAGCCAGATTCACCACCGCTTTCACATTCTCCACCCCAAAACGGTGCTGCGTGAGGCCCATGCTCCAGATAAAAATGGCCGTGCGCGCCCTGGAATAGGTCTCCGCCAATCGCAACATTTCGTGGCGATTCAAGCCCGATCCTTTCTCCAGATCTTCCCAGCTTTGCGCGCTCACCGCCTCCTTCATTGCTTCAAAATCGCGCGTGTGCTCGCGGATGAAATCATGATCGAGCCAATCGCGTTCGATCAGCCACTTGAGAACTCCGTTCAGGAAGGCAATGTCACCTCCGACGCGCACCTGATAAAAATCATCCATCATCCGTGTGCCAAAAATTGCGCTGCGCACTACGGAGGGGACCCAATAGTGCTCGAGACCCGGCTCGCGGTACGGGTTCACCACCACAATGCGCGCGCCCTTCCGGCGCGCATAATAGAGATACTTCAGGGAAACCGGTTGATTGTTGGCCAGATTGGTTCCGAGCAGAACGATCAGGTCCGCGCCAATCCAGTCAGAATAAGAGCACGTGGAGGCTGCCACACCGATGGTCTGCTTCAGCGCGGTGGTCGAGGCCGCATGACAAAGCCTCGCGGCATTATCGATGTTATTGGTGCCCAGCAGCCGGGCCACTTTCTGCGCAACGTAGTAGGATTCATTGGTGAGGCCGCGTGAGGTGTTGTAAAAAGCCATCCGGTCGGGCGGGCAACCTCGAAGGCAACCCGCGATGCCATCCAGCGCTTCGTCCCAGGAGATCCGCTTGAATCCCGGTTCGCCCTTCCGGCGCAGCATGGGATAGGCCAGCCGGCCCAGATTGCGGAGCTCCCGATTCCGAAGCTGGCGAAGGGGCTCGATGTCGTTCAGGCGCGCGTGATCCAGGGCCGGCATGGTATTCACACGAAGCAGCTTCAGCCGCGTCATGCAAAGATGAACGCCTCGGATGGTGTTGTCGCGTAATCCCGCCGGGCCCAGCGAGCAGCCGTCGCATACGCCGTGCCGAAGGATGCGCCAGGCGTAGGGCAAATTGTCACGGTTCTCCCAGGCAACCTGGGCCATCTCCAGATAGTGATGAGGCTTCGTAAAGCCCAGCCCAAACGGAATCCAGCTTACAGTATCCTGTCTTCTCTTGCCCGGCATCGGCTCTCCTGCGGCGTGGTTATCATAACATCATAAAGTATTCCGTTCACTCCTGCCGCAGACAGCGGAGATTCCGCGCTTTTTTCTGTTTTAACAAAATGCGGGGATGTTTCGCGGAGTTTACCCCAGACTTACAGGGGATTACAAATTATAGTGACACTATTTGCTGTAGCGGCGCTGTCCTCAGCGCCGAAAGACGCCGGTGGGGACACCGGCGCTACAGAAGAAGTTGTCACTATAATTTGTAATCCTCAATAAATACAGGAATTCTTCCGCTTCGCTTGCGCTCAGCGTCAGAATGACAAGCGAGGGCTTCATAGCGGGGCTATTTGACGACATGCAGTGTGACGTCCACTCTCAGCACGCGCCCGCTGATGGGGTCGGTTGCCATGGTGCTTTCTAGTGTCTGCCCGTCGCGCATAACCAAATCAAGCTTGGTACCGAAATTGCTGAAGATAGGTTGAGAAGTGAACGCGGAGGCAGTAGATTTGTTTTCTCTCCCTGGAGTCTCCGGTTGTTGAACCACATAGGAATCTGTGTTAAACGTCGCGCTTTTGGGCGAATAGAGTGAAGATCGTGAGAGGGTCAACTGAATCTTATAGAGTCCCCTTCCCAGTATGCTGCCCATGCAATCAATGTCGGTTCCAACGTTTTGATAACCGAATTGCCCGTTTCCGTAAGGAATTGGCACGCGGAGGCCCATCCGAAGCGTAGACTTACTTGGATGGTTGCTTGCGGTGGCTGGAATCGTATAGGGCAAACTGCTTAATTCCTTTGTCCCCTTGTATTCCTTGAAGACCACCTGCACTTTGATGGGCACCATCGGGCTCGCGGGCTCAGTAGGGACTTCCTTGTTTTGGCCCTCCGCCACAATTCCCAGGATCAGGAAGCTGAGAATAACCATCATCGAAATTTTTCTGAACTGCATATTGTGCTCCTTTGCTACTTCCATGTTGTTGGGCGCATCGCAGTGCCTATAATTCGCTCGGACCATTGTTGCTTTGATGTTCAGCAGAACCGAGCTCAGCGATTTTAATCGGCTGTATCTCAAGAGGTGTAGGGACGAGCGAGCCGTCCGGCTTTTGTTTGTATCCAGGTGGAGTTTTCCACAACGACTGACCTTCGATACGGCCTGTACGAAGTCCTGTGTAAAGCGCTAGGACAAGCGCCGCCTCACTCTTCTCAACCAAGATGCCCGGCTGCCGTGTCTCGCTGCGTCGATGCGCTTGGACTACGGCGTGCTTTACGGGACGTTTTGCGCCAGTGTTCCGCATCGGTTCTTCTGCCCTGCTTTCGGGGGCGCCTGTCGTAATGACCGGTGGGCTGAAATTTGCATGTAACCCCTGTTGCACGCGGGATACTGAGGACACAAACGCCGGTCTGCCAGAAGGGGAGAGCCAAGCCCTCCAGATCCCAATTCCGGCTACAACCGCCAGAATGCCCACCGCAGTAGCCACAACCCACCGCGGTGCAGGCCCGAAACGCCGAGTTTCAGCCTCAACCGCATTCGCGGCAATCCTCCGCCGGACGCGAGCCGCCAGTTGCGGAGAGGGGTCGACGCCCAGTATCTGCACAATCCCTCTGTCGATAGTCGCCTGCAAGTCCTGCGCGTGCTCGAATGCCAGTCTGCAATCCTCGCACTGCCCCACGTGAGCGTGAAGCTCTGCATACCGGGCGGGATGAAGCCCGCCTACAGCCGCATCAATTATCCATGCCTTGTACTTTCTGCAATCCATTGCAACCTCTCGGCCAGTTTCTTTCGCGCCGCGTGTAGCCTGGATTTCACAGTTCCTTCCGGCAGCCTCAGCAGCAGCGCGACTTCCCGCGTGTTGTAGCCTTCGATGCCTGCCAGCAATAAAACTATCCGGAGCTTTTCTGGCAGCGCGTCCATCGCTGCGAGCAGCGATCTCTCAAATTCGTTCGACGCCGCGAGTTCTTCCGCCCCCACCGGCAGTCTCGGCCCAGCCGCTGTCAGCTCACGCCGCTTGCGCCGGTCATCAGCGCGCCGATGGTCAATAGCAAGCCTCCACGCAACACGAACGATCCACGCCCGCAGACGTTCGCGATTCCGTAAACGATCAACATTCTGAAATGCGCGCAATACGGCTTCCTGGGCAACGTCCTCAGCTCCTTCGTGGTTGTGAAGCACTCCCAGCGCAACGCGGAAGGCAAGGCGGAGGTAGTCAGAAATCTGCTCTTCAAAGTCGCGCGCCACCACGTCGCGAGTGTCCACCGCGGCCCTCTGCACCTCACTCAACAGCGCGCTCATTTCAGATTTCATAAAGCAAGACGCCACGGCTGGGATTCTGGTTCACTCGAATATACTACTGAGCCTATCCATCGCCGACTCCAATCTCATAATCCACATCGCAGTTGATCTCTGCGAGCTGAAATCTGGCATCTTAGCAACTCAACCAACATCCGTAAGCTTTATCACGGCGAGAATCCGGCTGAACAACGGTTTTTGAGACGACGGAGATTCGATGGATAAGATCAAAGGCGGCTTAAGACTTAAAAGTAAAAATCGAACCCCATAGCTGACAGATAAGACTTTTAACTCACTTAAAATAAATGGCTTATTATAATAATTGACAATCATATACTCAAGGATTATTATAGTAACGAACTAAGAGATTTGTGCATCTAAAAGGTTGAGATGCGGTATTAATAATTCTGAGGAGAGCGAGCATGGCAAAGATTATTGGAATTGACCTCGGCACGACCAACTCGGTTGTGGCCGTCATGGAGGGGGGAGAACCTGTCGTAATTGCCAACCCTGAGGGTGCGCGGACCACCCCGTCTGTAGTGGCATTTACAAAGTCGGGAGAGCGACTGGTAGGCCAGACAGCAAAGCGGCAGGCCATTACAAACCCTGAGAATACGATTTATTCCATCAAGCGATTCATGGGGCGTCGCTTCAATGAAGTGCAGAGCGAAATTAAGACAGTTCCTTACAAGGTGGTTGAAGGGCCAAACGGCGACGTACGCGTAGTGGCGCAGGGCAAGGAGTATTCCCCGCCTGAGATTTCGGCTTTGATCCTGCAGAAAATGAAGGACGCTGCCGAGCAATATCTGGGAGAGAAAGTGACTCAGGCGGTGATCACCGTGCCAGCTTATTTCAATGACAGCCAGCGGCAAGCCACCAAAGACGCCGGCAGGATTGCCGGGCTGGAAGTGCTGCGCATTGTCAATGAGCCGACCGCGGCGGCGCTGGCTTACGGCCTGGACAAGAAGAAGGACGAAACGATCGCGGTCTATGACTTTGGCGGCGGAACCTTTGACATCTCGATTCTTGAGGTCGGCGAGGGCGTCGTCGAAGTGAAGTCGACCAACGGCGACACCCATTTGGGCGGCGACGACATCGACAAACGGATCATCGACTGGATTGTGGACGAGTTTCGCAAGGATCAGGGGATCGATCTTTCCAAGGATCGCATGGCCCTGCAACGGCTTAAGGAAGCCGCAGAAAAGGCGAAGATGGAGCTTTCAACGCTGCTTGAAACCGACATCAATCTGCCCTTTATCACCGCGGATGCTTCAGGACCCAAGCACCTCACTATGAAGCTCACGCGCGCAAGGTTCGAGCAGATGTGCGAGGACATCTTCCAGCGGTCTGTTGGCCCGGTCAAACAGGCTTTGCAGGATGCCGGCGTCGGCCCGGACAAGATCAACGAAGTCGTTCTGGTCGGCGGTTCAACGCGCATCCCGCGCATCCAGCAGATTGTCCGCGACCTGTTCCTGGGCAAAGAGCCGCACAAAGGCGTAAACCCTGATGAAGTCGTGGCCGTGGGCGCGGCAGTGCAGGCTGGCGTGCTCGGCGGGGAAGTTAAAGACCTGCTGCTGCTGGATGTAACTCCGCTCACGCTGGGAATCGAAACGCTGGGTGGCGTTTCCACCCCGCTAATTCCCCGCAACACCACCATTCCGACGCGCAAAAGCGAGGTCTTCTCGACGGCGGCCGATAACCAAACATCCGTTGAGATTCACGTGCTGCAAGGCGAGCGGCCCATGGCCAAGGACAATCGCACCCTTGGCAAATTCCACCTGGTTGGGATCCCACCTGCTCCGCGCGGCGTCCCGCAGATTGAAGTCACGTTCGATATCGACGCCAACGGCATCCTGAACGTCTCGGCCAAGGACCTGGGCACTGGCAAGGAGCAAAAGATCACGATTACTTCCTCCAGCGGCCTCAGCAAGGAGGAAATTGACCGCATGACCAAGGAAGCCGAGGCGCATGCGGATGAAGACCGGAAGCGCAAGGAAGAAATCGAAGTTAAAAACCGCGCGGATGCGATGGTCTACTCCACTGAAAAAATGCTGAAGGAACATCGCAGCAAGATTTCCGACGCGGACGCCCGTAACATTGAAGCTGCGATTGAGGAGGCCAAGAAGGCGATCCAGGGTAACGACACTTCTCAGATCACGGCCGCGGTGGATCGGTTGACGCAGGCTTCTCACAAGCTGGCGGAAGCGATGTACAAGCAGGCGCAGCCAGGGGCCGCGAGCTCTGCCTCCCAGGATGGAGGCGCTCAAGCCGGCTCTTCCACAAGCGGCGGGCAAGGCAAAGCCCAGGGCGAAGGCGAAGTGATTGACGCTGAGGTGGTGGACGAAGACAAGAAGAAGAACTGATCCGACGCTGGAGTCTGCGCATTCAGGAACCATACGTGTAACTCGATGCGCAGAGCTTCAGCCGGACCCGTTCAGAAATCGAGGTGAAACTTGCATAGCGAAACCCTGAGAGAAACCGCGCCGGTTAAACACCGGGCGCACGTGGGTGTGGAATGCCCTCAGTGCCATTGGAGACAACTGGTGGAGATTGATTTGGATAAGCCGATCGTGGACAACCCTTTGGCCTATGAGATTCGCCGTCAATTGGAGGCGTGGATGGCTTCGCGCTGCCCGGATCATCTGAACGTCATTTCAAACCTGAGCAAGAACTGAAATGGAGAAGCGTCCTTAACCGGGCAAGCAAATCTAATCAACGATGCCTGTCGGAACCCAAAAAGATTACTACGCCATTCTGGGCGTAGACCGCAACGCCAAGCCGGAAGCTATTCGCAAAGCTTACCGTCACCTGGCGCGGAAGCATCATCCTGACTTAAATCCGGGTGATAAGAAAGCAGAGGAAAGATTCAAGGAGATTTCCGAAGCCTATGAAATTCTGAGTGATGAAAAGAAGCGCAAGATTTACGATCAGTACGGCTTCTACGCCGATAACATTCCTCAGGATGGCTTCCGCGCTGGCGCACAGGCGGGGGCTGGCCCGGGCGGCGGGTTTGGCGGCTTCGATTTCTCCGGCTTTGACTTTTCCAATTTCGGGACTGGCGAAGGCGCCGAGGAAGAGAGCCGGGGAGGATTTGGCGGCGCTTTCCGAGACCTCTTCTCGCAGATCTTTTCGCGCGAGCAGCGTGCCCACGAGCGTGAAGGTCCGCAAAGGGGCAGCGACCTGGAACATCACGTGCGGCTGGGATTCTGGGATGCCATCCGCGGAACTCAACTGCGGCTGACCATGGCGCGCAATGAGGAATGCACGGTTTGCCATGGAACGGGTACTGCCAGCGGTCCAGCCGTCGCCTGTAAAACCTGCGGAGGCACAGGCAAACTGTCGCAGCAGGTGGGCGCGATGCGATTCAGCGGTCCCTGTCCTGATTGCGGAGGTTCCGGCAAGCAGCGGCCAAGGTGTGCAACCTGTGGGGGCTCGGGACTCATTCGCAAGCCGGAGACGTTTGAAGTGCGCATTCCCGCCGGCGTCGATACCGGCTCGCGCGTGCGGGTGGCGGGAAAAGGCAATGCCGGACTGAACGGAGGGCCGCGCGGCGATCTCTATATCATTACGGAAGTCGCCCCCCATCCTCTCTTTGAACGCAAGGGCGACAATATTTATGTGAAAGTGCCTGTCACGGTGACTGAGGCTGCGCTCGGGGCAAAAGTGGAGGTGCCTACGCTGGATGGAACGAGCGTCATTCGCATCCCCCCTGGCACGCAGAGCGGGCAAACCTTGCGGCTGCGCGGGAAGGGAGCGCCTTCACTGCGCGAGCCGGGATTGCGCGGCGATGAATTTATTGAAGTCCAGGTGGTGGTTCCGCGCGTGGCGGATGAGAGAACCAAGGAGATTCTGCGCGAACTGGCGCGGCTGAATCCGGAAAACCCGCGCGCAAATCTGAAAATAGAGTGATGAGAGACAAGAGCTTCACGCGATCAGGAATCAGCATTCAGAGCATTTCGTTTCCAAATGCTGATTGCTGAAAGCCGCTTGTCTTTTGTCTTTGAAAACTGACTTTCGTTATGGCGAAAAGAGGCAGAAAAACTCGCGGCAAGGCTGGCTATATGATCAGCGCGGTGGCGGAGTTGTACAACCTCCACCCGCAAACCCTGCGCCTTTATGAGCGCGAAGGCTTGCTGACGCCGTCGCGAAGTGAAGGCAACACGCGACTCTACACCGAAGATGATCTGGAGCGGCTGGAAATCATTCTTAAGCTTACGCGCGACCTTGGAGTGAACCTGGCCGGGGTCGAAATTATCCTCAATATGCGCGCGCGAATGGCGGAGATGGAGCGCGAGATGAAAGCCTTCGTGGAGTATGTGCGCAGAGAATTTATGAACCCGTCCCCCGAATCCGAAGCGCGAATCCAGAATGCCCTGGTGCGCGTCGGACCCCCTAACCTTATCCGGCTTAACCGGCGAAGCCCGCACGTTTCGTAAAAATCAGACTGTTATCAATACGCGGTCTTCCTGGAACTCGCAATAGTAACCGAGGAGTCGTAATTCTATTCTTCAGGAATATGATGTTAGATAACTCATATTCTTTTATTCACATCTATTAAATCAAAAGGCATGATATGCCCCCTGTAGAAGCAACTGTAACCATAGATGGGTCTTCTAAGAAGCTTCATTCTCGGAATTGCTATGATGCAACTTGTATTATATGATGTGCATCATAGCAAGTGACAAGTTCGAATGGAGCAATGTCCACTGGCCACGGCTTCAGGCGGGCGTGCATACCTGCCCGAAACCGACATCGAATTCCCTGCAATTTATGACGATATCATGGAGAATCTACGGCTCCGTTACGTCATCACTTATATATCTTCAAACCCGGCGACTTCTGGCCCCCAGCGGCGCATTCAGGTGCAATTGATTAATCCCCAGACTGGCGAGCCGTTGAAGATCGTTGACTCAAGCGGTAAGCCTGTTACAGCAAGGGTCTTTGTTCAGGGAAGCTACAGCCCGGCGACGGCTGTGGGAGGATGAAACTACGGATGTGCCTGATCCAAGGCACATTCAGAATGCCCTGCTGAGTATCGTCCCACTTAAGCTCATCCGGCATCGGCGGCGAAGCCCACATGTAGAGCAAGGCGCCGGTTGCGATTCTTCGCCGCCTGCAGCCGCCATGATAGACCTGCATTGTTGCAGCACAGCCCCCCTCCCTGTTCCCCTTTTGAAACAGCTTCGAGGCAAGGTAAAGAGGTCTGCTATATTAGCAGTCGGATTTACTTCGGGAGTGCTTTTAAATGCCTGAGGAGAAAAAAGTCCAGTGGGCTGTGCCTCCTGGCCGCTGGGCGCGTTTCAGACGACTGATCCAGCAAGTGGGGAGTGCGGTTCGGGCGCATTACTGGTTCCCACACATTCCACTCTCTCTGGCGCTTGCCTGCGCAGGACTCCTTCTGCTTTGGATCATCTTCACGCTGCAACGGCGCGTGCTGCTCGCAGATTTTCCCAAGCACATTCTTGACTTTCGCCCCTCCAGCATGCCTTACGTCCTGATCGGCGTTGCCATGCTCATCATGTCCGTAGGCCTGCTTTTCCGTTCCCGGTTTGCCTGGATTATTGCCATTCTTCTGACCGCTTCCACCATCCTGAGCGCCATCATCATCGGGCGTTCGCATCATCGATTTCTCACCTACTATGATGGAATCCTGCTGGCGGCGCTTCTGCTCTCTTACCGCTGGTTTGACCGCAGCAGCCTGGCGGCAGGAACTCTGTTCGCTGTCACCAGCGCCTTGCTGCTCCTGATCTATGCCGTCTTTGGCAGCCTTTATTTTGGCGATCAGTTTTCACCTCCCATCAAAGACCTCGTGACGGCTTTTTACTTTGCTGTGGTCACGATGGGAACGGTGGGCTACGGCGACATCACTCCCAAGGCCCCTGAAGCGCGGCTGTTTACGGTTTCTGTTATTGTTCTCGGCCTGGCTGTGTTTGCAACTTCCGTCACAGCCATTGCAGGGCCCATGATTGCCCGCCTGACAACACGGAAGGAGAAAAGGATGAAACGCGCGAACCACTTTATCGTGATTGGCGCAACTCCTCTGGCGTATAACACCTATCGTGAATTCAAAAAGCGCCATCAGACCGTAACCCTGATCACCCCCCACGCGCCGGCATCGGGCGAAATTGAGCCCGACGACCTCATTGTGGGCGATGCCAACAGCCTTGAAACTTTGCGTAAAGCGGATGCAGACCAGGCCCAGGCAGTTCTTGCTATGCGCGCGGATGATTCAGACAACGCCTTCATTGTGCTGGCAGTTAAAGAGCTGAAGGGCCGGGCCAAGACGGTCGTTGCCATCAACGATAGCAAACACATCGAACGCATCAAGCTTGTGCAGCCGGATTTCGTCATCGCCCCCGAGGTGCTCGGCGGCGAACTGCTGGCCATGATGCTGAGCGGCGAACCCATTACAGGCGATTTCCTGATGGAGCGCATTCTGCATTTTGACCGATCACCTGGCCATACATCCTGAAGCACTTTCTCCTTGAAACCTGACTTTTCCCCGCCCGAAGCGTAGCGCGAAATGAGGAAGTTCGATATAATCATCTTTACAAATTTGTAGAGATTTGATGGAATAGCGCCTGTCTACGTATAAGTCTTGATTTTTCAATTCTTTTAACGCTTGTTGCCGGACTTCCGATGTTCGATTCCCTAGTCATTACGTTGCGTGAGGGCGTTGAAGCGGCCCTTATCGTGGGTATTGTTGCGGGCTATCTGCGCAAAACCGGGCGGTCGCACCTCATTCGATTTGTTTATTGGGGACTGGCAGTCGCGGTAGCGGCAAGCTGCGTCGCCGGCTACTTTGTAGATCGGCTGCGCATCACCGAGGATGCCTATGAAGGCTGGCTGATGCTGATCGGAGCGGTCTTTGTGGCCTCGGTGGTGATCTGGATGTACAAGACAGCGCGCCACATGCGCCGCGAGATTGAAGAAAAGCTTGCCAGCCTGGCCCAACACACTGACCGCAGCGCCGCGTGGGGAATCTTCCTGTTCGTCTTCCTCATGGTCTTTCGGGAGGGCATCGAGACGGTGCTCTTTCTGGCTGCGGTTTCGTTCAATACGACGGAACTGATGAATTTCATGGGCGGCATGATTGGCCTGGCGCTGGCGGTGGGCCTCGGGATTGCGTTCTTCAAGGGTAGCCTGAAGGTCAATCTGCGCAAGTTCTTCAACGTCACCACGCTGGTGTTGCTGGTGGTGGCCTTGCAGCTTTTCATTTCCGGCGTTCACGAACTCTCGGAAGCCATGGTTATTCCCGCAAGCCGCCGGGAAATGGCGCTTGTGGGACCGATTGTGAACAACGACGCCTTCTTCTTTGTGGTGATCATCGCCCTCTGTCTTTTCCTGATTATCGCCCAGAAGATACAAGGTGCGGTGAAAACCGAAGCGCAGCTTGCGAGTCTGCCTGCGCCGGAGCGGCGCAAGGCCGTAGCCGAGCAGCGCCGGCAGGCTTTCTGGAAAACGGCGGCCAGCGCCGTCGGTTTGCTCATCATCGTGCTCATCAGCGC
>Ga0209061_1004706_pt1 | contig 12791 bp, 16 predicted proteins | sample Coa_R1_10_FD_187157 | JGI IMG/M metagenome (GOLD analysis project Ga0209061, IMG submission 187157) | Surface soil microbial communities from Centralia Pennsylvania, which are recovering from an underground coalmine fire - Coalmine... | ecosystem: Environmental > Terrestrial > Soil >...
CGCGTTCGTGCCGGACCCCGCGATAGGATCGGATCATCCGCATCCAGTTGATGTCGTCCCGGCGGCTGGTCTCGAGGTCGGGGCCGAAGAAATGGAGCGACTGGCCGGTCACCGTCTCCTTCGGGTGGTTGATCATCCACGGGGGCAGCCGGGTCGCGATCTGACCCAAGGAAGCTTCGATCCGCTCGACCGTCGGCTCGGGCAGGTTCCCGATCAACTCCTTCGGGTCGACTTCGGCCAGCCGGCAGACCACTCCCGCGATGCGGTGGCCGACGCCTCGGACCCGGGCGATCGCCAGCGCGGTCGGGCGCCGCCCGTCCAGGTCGGTGTTGGAGACCCGGACGATGTAGCGGAAGTTGGGGTTGTCCGGGACCGGCGCCGCCTTCGACGAGCCGCCTTTGCCCTTGCCCCCCTTCGTCTCCTTGCCGTCCTTCCCCTCCTTGGTCTCCTTGCCCTCCTTTCCCTTCGACTCCTTGCCGGCCTTCGGGCTCTTCTCCTTCTTGGCCGGCTTCGCCTCTTCGGACGGCGCCGGTGGGGTCGGGGTCTTGGCGGGTTTGGTTTCTTGAGGTGCGGGACTCATGGGGTACAGGGCACCGAAGCGATCACCCTCCCGGCCAGAGTCGGGGGTGAGGGAACGGGCGCGGCGCCCGAGATGGCCTTCCCTTTTAAGCGCTTCGGGAGGGGTGGCCGCCGAGAGACCGCGTCGGGGCGGCGGTGCCGGTTCGTCGGCAGTCGCATAAGGCCCCAAGGTTAGGGGGGCCGATGCCGAACTCCGACCGGGTCTCGGTGATCCTACCGACCTACAACGAACGGGCCGGGATCGCGTACCTCTACCCGCGGCTCGCCGAGGCCCTCTCGGGGGTGGCTTCGGAGCTCTGGGTGGTCGACGACCAGAGCCCGGACGGGACCGCCGAGGTCGCCCGGTCGCTCGAGGGGGCCCTACCGGTCCATGTGGTGGAACGGGCCGGGGTCCGGGGATTGGCGACGGCGGTCCTGGAGGGGTTCCGTCGGGCCTCCGGGGAGTACCTCGCGGTCATGGACGCGGACGGGAGCCACCCGCCGGAGGTGCTGCCGGCGCTGCTCCGGGCGGTCCGGGAGGGCCGGGCGGAGATGGCGATCGCGACCCGGGAGGCCTGGAGCGGAGACACCCCGGGGCTCGCCCTCGGCCGTCGGATCATCTCCACCGGGGGCCGGTGGCTGGCCCGGCCGTTGACCCGGGTGCGCGACCCGATGTCCGGGTTCTTTGTCGTCCGCCGCCGCCTGCTTGACCGGGCCTCCCTCGATCCGGTCGGCTACAAGATCGGTCTGGAGATCCTCGTCCGCTGTCGGCCCGAGCCGGTGGCCGAGATCCCGTACCGGTTCCGGCCCCGCATCGCCGGCGAGAGCAAGCTCGACCACGGCGAGATCGGGCGGTACCTGAGGCACCTGGTGCGGCTCTACCGGGCCCGGGCGGTCGCCGGCCCCGACCGGCTAGCCCGGAGGACCCGGTAGCCGGAGCGCCGGGCCACGACCTCGACCGTCCCGGGGAACTCCTCGACCAGTTTGCGCTGGTAGTAGAGGATCCCTTGGCTCCCCTGGCCGACGATCCAGAGCCGGCCGGAGGCGGTCAGGTACTGGGGAGCTACGCGGAGCAAGGCCAGAATCTGAGGTCGCCCGATCCGGTACGGGGGGTTCGCGGCGATCACGTCGAACCGCTCCCCGGGGACCGCCTCGAACATCGACCCCGCCCGGACCTCGGCGTTGGTGAGCCGGTTCTGCGCGAGGTTCTCCCGGGCGAGTCGGACCGCCCGACGGTTCACGTCGACCATCACGACCCGTCCCTCCGGCGCCGCCTTGGCGGCCGCCACGCCGACCGCGCCCCAGCCGCAGCCGAGGTCGAGCACCCGGTCGGCGCGGCCCACCTCGAGGCTCTCGATCAACAGGTCGGTGCCCGGGTCGAGGGCCCGGGACGCGAAGACGCCCCGGTCGACGGTAAAGGTCAGGATCTCCCCCCGGTAGAGGAACCGGAGCTGACCCCGCTCGGAGGGGGAGCGGGGCCGGGCCGAATAGTAGTGGTCGACCGAGGGGCCTTCACCGTCCGGCCCGTCCGTCACGGGCGGGCCCCGAAGAGGGTGCCCCGGCGGCCGGTCGGCTTGCGGGCGGAGCCGCCCAGCGCCTCGGCGATGAGCTCCTTCTGCCGGCCGTTCAGGGACGGGAGTTCGACGTGGAGGAGGATCATCAGGTCTCCGCGACGGGTTGAACGGAGGTGCGGGAACCCCTCGCCCCGGAGCCGCAGCCGGCTCTCCGGCTGGCTTCCCGGCGGCACATGGACGACGGCCTCGCCCGTGAGGGTTCGGACCTTGATCTCGCCCCCGAGGAGCGCGGTCGCGAGCGGGACGGTGACCTCGGTGAGCGCGGTCGTGCCGCTCCGGGTGATCCCGGGGACCGGATCCAGGAGGACCTGGACGTAGAGGTCACCGGCGGGACCCCCCCGGCTCCCCTCGGCCCCTTGGCCGGCGAGCCGGAGGACGGCGCCGCTCTCGATGCCCGGGGGGATCTGGACCTCGATGTGCCGGGTGCTCCGGAGCCGGCCCGTGCCCTTGCAGGTCGGACAGGTCTCGACCACGCGCCGGCCGGTGCCGTGGCAGCGCGGGCACTCGGTGATGGTGATCATCTGGCCGAAGCCGCTCGACTGGAGCCGCCGGACCTGCCCCTGGCCCCCGCAGTCCCGGCAGGTCTCGAGCGCGGTCCCGTTGCGGGCGCCGTTGCCGTGGCAGTCGGGACACGGGTCGACCCGGGGGATCTCGAGGGTCGAGTTCGACCCCGTCACCGCCGCCGAGAGCGGGAGCCGGACCGAGACCTCGATGTCGCCGCCGCGCGCCCGGGCGCCCGGCGGGCGTCGCCCGAAGAGGTTCCCCCCGCCCCCGAAGAACTGCTGGAAGAAGGGGTTCGATCCGAGGAGGTCCTCCAGGTCGCTCGCGTGGCTGAAGTTGTTCCAGGAGAATCCCCCCGGGCCGAACTCCGAGTCGACCGCGGCGAAGCCCTCGGTGTCGTACCGTCGCCGTTTCTCGGGGTCGGCGAGGACCTCGTACGCCTCGGAGAGCTCCTTGAAGCGCTCCTCCGCGGCCTTGGGGTTCGCCGCGTTGAGATCCGGGTGGTGGAGGCGGGCGAGCTTTCGATAGGCGCTCTTGATCTCATCGGGGGACGCGGTCCGCGGGACCCCGAGCACTTCGTAGTAGTCCCGTTTCGCCATCTGCGCCGCGGGCCGTCGAGATCGGCTCCCCCCGCCCGTAGGGCTGACGATATTTACGCTCTCACCCGGGAGCGGGGCCCGCGAGCTCGACGCGGGTGCCCGATCGTGCGCCGGTGCGTCCGGCGGCCGACTGTTCCCGGGCCGAAATCTCGATCGTGCCGAAGCTCGAGGCGAGGCAGGCGAGCGCGGACCCCCGGATCTCCGCATAGGCGTCGACACGCCGCACCGTCTGGGCCGGCCCGCGGCCGAGCCGCAGCCTAAGGGGTCCGGTGGGGATCCACTCAGAGGGGAGATTGGTGACGAGGTTCCCAAACCGGTCGACCAGTAGGACCACCCCGACCCACCGGCCGGGCGTTCGGACGGGCGCCGGGACCTCCGACTCCGTCAGCCGGCCGGGGTCGGCCCATTCCCGGAAGGGTCGTCCCTCCCAGACCGCCACGGCGGCCGGCGCAAAGAGGTCGCGGCCGTCGAAGGTGGTGCCGCGCCGGGGGCCCGCCCCCAATCTTCGCTCGTCGATCGCCCAGACCCTGCGGACCCCGAGCCGCCGGGCGAGGGGTACGAGGAGGCCGTTGTCGGGGCCGATCAGGACCGACCCGTCCCGGGCGACGATCACGATCGCCGCCCGGTCCGTGCCGACGCCGGGATCGACGATCGCGACGTGGATCGTGCCGGCGGGAAACCGCTCGGCCATCGCCGCGAGCCAGAGCCCCGCCTCGCCCGCCGCGTGGGCGGGGAGATCGTGGGCCAGATCGATGACGCTGCCCCACGGGAGGCGCCGGTAGAGCACCGCCTTCATCTGGGCGGCGTACGCCCAGCCGATGTCGCTCGAGAGGGTCACTGCCCGGGAGCGGAGGCTCCGGCCCGGGGGCATGGGGCTCCCCCCGTCCCGTCTACGACTTCATGATCGCCACGAGGAAGATGCCCACGGCGATCAGGGCCCCGATGACGGCGGCGAGCAGGATCAGGAAGCTCTCCCAGAGGAGCTGGCTCAGGAGGTGGTACTGCAGGTGGTAGTAGTAGCCCCCCAAGAGCCCGATGATGAGACCCACGACCAGGAGGACCGCACCAATGGCCCGGCTCTTGCCGCTCCCGAAATAGGCGGTGAAGGCCCCGGCGAGAATCAGGAACAGTCCCAAGATCAGGAGCAGGACGGTGATGAACTCCCATGCACCCACATTGTTGCCGGCAAACGTACCCAACAAATCGAACACTCGTTCCACCCTTCCTAAAATTTGATCCCCGTGAGGGTCTTCGTGTCGATGACGCCCGCAATCGACCGGATTCGATCGACGACGAGCTGACCGAGGGCATTAAAGTCCTCCGCCTCCACCTTGGCGATCAGGTCGTACTCCCCGAAGAGGGGGTGCAACTCGACGATCCCCTTCACCCGGAGCAACTCCGTGTAGACTTCGTGCTCCTTGGCGGGGGCGGTGCTGATGAGTACGAATCCGATCGCCACGAAGATACCCCGTGTGGACGGGGAGGAGACACCGGCCCCCCTTTATAAGAGTTGTCCGCGACTCGTCCGGCCGTGCCCGGCGGTCGGCCCGCCGGACTCGTCGCACGGGCCGGGCGAAGAGTACTTGGGGAACCCCGGGTGTCGGGACAGGAAGATGCCGCTCCTCCTGGAGACCACCGATCTCCCCGACACGGACATCGACCGGATCGGCGAAGAACTTAGCCAGGAGCTCGTGGAGCTCCTGCCGAGGATCGCCGAACCCCAGGTCGAGGTGACCGACCCGATGCGGCTCGCCACCCTGCGGTCGCTCCTCGAGGGGGCCCTTCGGTGGGTCCGTTCGGTTCCCCCCGGCGCCTCCCGCCCGGACCGGATCGCCCGGGTCAACTTCTGCTACGATCTGGTGGTGCTGTCGATCGAACTCCTCAAGGGCGCGACCTCGATGCCCAAGGTCCCCCGCGCCCGCACGGTCGGTCCGTCTCCCTGAGGGCGGCCCCGCGACTCGAGCCCGCCGCCTTTAAACCCCCGGGACGTCGCCCGGTCCGATCCGATCGACCATGGGGGCCTCGTTCACGTCCGTGAGCACTTGGCCCCACCGGCTCGTCGCCCGCCCCTGGCTCCTCGCCTTCGTTCCCATCAACGCGGCGACCGCCGGTTTCGGCGTCGTGCTCCCGTTGCTCATCCTGGGGCCGCTGCACGGGAGCTGGTCGGATGTGGCCCTCGCCGCCCTGGGGTTCAACCTCGCCCTGATCGTCGCCTCGTTCGTCTGGGGGCGGCTCTCCGACCGCTACCGGCGCCGCCGGGCCTTCCTGATCCTCAACTACGGAGGCTTCGCGGCCCTCTACCTCCTCCTGGCCCATCTGCCGAACCTTCCGCTCCTTTTCGGCGTCTACGCCCTGATCGGGCTGCTGGCCCCGGCCGGCACGAGCGCCTCCAACCTCCTGATCCTCGAGAAGTTCAGCGAGTCCGAGCGGCCAAGGGCGTACGCGTCCTTCCAGGAGATGAGCATCGTCGGATCGGTGGTCGGACTCCTCCTGGGCTACTTCTGGACCCTCTCGAGCGACACCCTCCTGGCCCTGCTGACGATCCTCGCCGGCCTCGCCGCCCTGAGCGCGCTCGCGGTGGCGCTGCTCGTCGCCGAGCCCGAGCGAAAGCTCACCACGTTGCAGGTCGCCAAGCACCCTGAGAGCCTGCTCTCCCGGAGCCGGGCCCTGATCGGGTTCCGGGTGCCGGTGCCGTTCTTCCCAGTCCGGCCCCATCTCGGATCGGACCCGCTCCGGCGGTTCCTCCGGTGGGTCCGGCGGGAGATGCACCACGAACTGCCCCTGATCTTCGGCGCCGGGTTCCTGTTCAACTTCGCGTCCAATCTCTTCAACATCTCCTACACCCCGTACCTCTACTCGGTCGGCATCGGCTCCTCCTCGATCTTCCTCATCAACATCTCCAACAGCCTCGGCCAAGGGACCGTCTTCCCGGCGAGCGGCCGGCTGAGCGAGCGGCTCGGGCCGGATCGGCTCGTGCAGCGCGCGACCTACCTGCGGAGCCTCGGCTATCTCGCCGTCAGCATGCTGACCCTTGTGGCGATCGTCTCCTGGACGGCTGTCGGTCTCAACTTCGTCCTCTTCGGGATCCTGGGGGTCGCCGTCGCCCTCTACACGACATCGAGCTCCCTCATCCTGTTCCGGGGCGTCCAGGGTCGGGAGGCCGGTCAGCTGTTGGGCCTCAACAGCGCCCTCGGAGGACTCGCGGCCGTGCTGGGGGCGGCCGTCGCCGGAACCCTCTCGGTCTGGGGGAGCTACCGGCTCGTCTTCCTGGTCGCCGCCGGCTCCCTGTTGCTCTCGCTGCCCCTCTGGACCGCGGCCTCCGTCGCGTTCCAGAAGCGGCGGACCCCCGGGGAACCCCCCCGACCCTCGGCCCCGGCCTCCCGGGGGGCCGACGCGCCCGGGGCGGCAAAGACAAAGACAGGTTAAGAGCCGCCGCGACCTTCCCGAAGGGCAGGTTGATGGCATGGCGGAAACGGAAGTGGTCCAGCGAGGACTGGAAGATGTGGTCGCCCTCGAATCCCGAATCTGCTTCATCGACGGCCGAGAGGGCCGGCTCATCTACCGGGGGTACGACATCCGGGAGCTGGCCGAACATTCGTCGTTTGAGGAAGTCGCCTACCTGATGTGGTACGGCCGCCTCCCGACCCGCGCGCAGCTCGCCGAACTCCGGAACCTCCTCGTCAGCCTCCGGGTCCTGCCGAAGCCGGTCGTCGAACTGATCGACCGGATCCCGCCCGAGTCGAACCCGATGGAGGTCCTGCGGACCGTGGTGAGCGCGATGGCGCTTTCCGAGCCCGGGGAAACCAAGCCCGGGGCGAGCTCGATCAGCGGGGCGCTCCGGCTCACCGCCGCCCTCCCGACGATCCTCGGGCAGTTCCACCGGCGGCGGGCCCACCTCCCACCGCTCGCTCCCCGGCCGGACCTGAGCCACGCCGGCTACCTGCTCTACGCGCTGCTGAACCGGGAAGGCACCGAGCTCGAGGTGCGCGCGCTCGACGTCGCACTCATCCTCCACGCCGACCACGAACTCAACGCCTCGACCTTCGCGGCCCGGATCACCGCGTCGACCCTGAGCGATCTCTACAGCGCGATCACGAGCGCCATCGGGACCCTCAAGGGGCCGCTCCACGGCGGCGCCAACGAGCAGGTGATGAAGCTCCTCGACGAGATCGGCACCGTCGACCGCGTCGAGTCGGTCACCCAGGCGAAGCTGTCGAAGCACGAGCGGATCATGGGCTTCGGCCATCGGGTCTACAAGGTCGAGGACCCCCGGGCGACCATCCTCCGCGGCTGGTCCCGCAAGGTGGGCGAGGCGAAGCAGGACCTCCACTACTACGACCTCCTGGTCCGTCTCCAGGAGGTGGTCCACCGGGAGAAGAACCTCTACCCCAACGTCGATCTCTTCTCCGGTTCGATCTACACGCAGCTCGGCATTCCCCACGATCTCTTCACCCCGATATTCGCGGTGAGCCGGATCACCGGATGGACCGCGCACGTGCTCGAGGAGTACGACGACCTCCGGCTGATCCGGCCGAAGGCGCTCTACGTCGGGCCGACCGATCTCCGCTATACGGAGATCGGGACCCGGACCTAACGGGAGCGTCGCCGGCCCCGCCCGAGGCGGCCGAGGCTCATCAAGGGATACCGAAGGTCGGGCCGGTACTGAAGGGCGGCCACAACCCGATGCCGCCCGTCGGAGATCGTGAGGTCGACCCGGAGCATCTCGGGCGTGAGGTATCGGTAGGCGAACCGGCCGCGGCCCACCGGCCCCCCGCGGCGGACGTCGATCCGGACCCGGACCCGATCGACGAACGGTTGGAGCCCCACCGCCGCCTCGATCGCCCGGGCGAGCGCTGGGGCGGTCCGAAGGGCGACCGGGATCCCGAGGTACTGGTGGAAGATCCCGCCCAGCTTGATCCCGGCCTCGAAGCAGAGTTGTTCGATGGGCGTCGGGGAGGCGGCGGAGTCGGGGGCGGATCTCATGGAGGGTTCACGCTCCGTTCGGACGACCGGGGCACGGTCCAGGGCCCGATCACCAGGAAGGCTATGAGACCAGCGCCGGCCACCAGGCTCGCCCCCTCCGCGAGGAGGTAGAGGCTGGTGCCGGCCGATGGTGCGAACTGCGCGGGGATGAGCGCGGCGAGCAGGGCGACCCCGGCCACGACCGCCACCGGTCGGAGGGGATGCCCCCGCTTGATCTTCGGGAACGGCACCGGGACGACCATCAGGAGGGCGAGGATGAGCGCCCCGCCGAGGAGCAGCAGCGGGCGGACTCCCCAGAATGCCGGGGTTCCGGCCCAGAGGATGAGGACCGAGAGGGTCAGGGCCGCCTGGGGCGTCGGCACCCCCAGGAAGTGCGGGCGCTCGAACGCCCAGCCGGTGAAGTAGATGAGCCGGGCGACCGCGGCCGTGAGGTAGAGGGCGCCCACGATCAGCGGGATCGGCCCGAGCGCCGCCCAGACGGACGCATCCGCGGTATGGTAGGTGATGAGGACCATGGGGGCGACCCCGAAGGTGACGGCATCGGCGATCGAATCGGCCACGCGCCCGAACCGGCTCGGAGGCTTCGGGCTGCGGCGGGAGAACCGCCCGTCCAGCCCATCGAGGCCCACCCCGGCCGCCAGGAGGACGAGCGCCCAGACCGGATTGCCCGCCCAGACGTAAAGGACGGCCGCGATCCCCAGCACCGCGTTGCCGGTCGTCGCGAGGTTCGCGGCCAGCCTCCACCGATCGATCATGCCCGGTCCCGGGCGATGGTGGTCACGCCGGCTGTGACCCGGTCGCCGACCTGGACCGCCGGGGTGTACGCCTCCGCCGGAAGGCAGACGTCGACCCGGGAACCCAGGGCGATCATCCCGAGGCGATCCCCCTTCGCGTACTGCTCCCCGGGCCGGACGAACGAGACGAGCCGCCGGGCGACCGCGCCGGTCATCTGGGTGACCTCCACCACCCCGTGCTCCCCGAGCAGCCGGTACACCCGGCGGACGTTGTGGCGGGCCTCCTCGCGGTACGCCGGCCGGAACCCCCCGCCCGCGTCCCCGATCGCCTCGACCCGGGCCGCCAGGGGGAAACGGTTCACATGGACATCGGTCACGTTCATGAAGACAGAGATCCGCCAGAGATCCCCCTCCCGGTCGACGGCCCGGATCCGCCCGTCGGCCGCCGAGACCACCCCGGCCCCGGGCGGGCGCTCGGGGTCGCGGAAGAAGACCGAAAGGCCGATCGCGACGATCGCAAACCCGGCCGAGATCCCCCAGAGCCCGTCGCGCAGGGCCAAAGTCGAATACGCCCCAAATCCGGCGAGGGCCATCAGGACGGCCAAGGCGGTGGTGAAGGCGATCGGCCGGCCCGCTCCCGGCGCGAACACGGTCCGCTAGCTCGTCAGGACAATCTCGATATTGACGCCGTCGGGGACTTGGATCCGCATCACCTGACGGAGCGCCCGCTCGTCCGCCCCGATGTCGATGAGCCGCTTGTGGATCCGCATCTCCCAGTGGTCGATCGTGCTGGAGCCGCCGCCGTCCGGGCCTTTGCGGACCGCGACCTTGAGCCGCTTCGTCGGGAGGGGGATCGGCCCGCTGATGAAGACTCCGGTCTTCTGCGAGATCTCCCGGATCTGCTTGCAGATCGAGTCGACCTTGCCGGAGTCGGTGCCGGTGAGCGAGATGCGGGCCTTCTGCACCATCGATGGGCTCTCCCCTGGATCGAGCTCCGGTCGGTCTCCGGACCTATTCGCGCTTCTTGACGTCGACCACGACGCCGGCCGCGACCGTCTGCCCCATGTCCCGGATCGCAAAGCGTCCGAGCTGGGGGAACTCTTTGTACTTCTCGAGGACCAGGGGGCGGCGCGGGGTGATCTTGACGACCGCCGCATCGCCGGTCTTGAGCGTCTGGGGGTTCTCCTCAGCGACCTGGCCGGTCTTGGGGTCCAGCCGCTTGAGCAGCTCCGTGAACTCGCACGCGACCTGGGCGGTATGGCAGTGGAAGACGGGGGTGTACCCGGCCGTGATGACGCTGGGGTGGTTGAGCACCTGGATGTTGGCGGTGAAGCTCTCGACCACGGTCGGCGGGTTGGAGACCGGGCCCGCGACATCGCCACGCCGGATGTCGTTCTTGTCGATCCCGCGCACGTTGAACCCCACATTGTCGCCGGGGCCGGCCTCGGTGACCTGCTCGTGGTGCATCTCGATCGACTTGACTTCGCCCGACTTCCCGCTGGGGAGGAAGATGATCTTGTCGCCGATCTTCATCGTCCCGGTCTCGACCCGCCCGACGGGGACGGTCCCGATCCCGGTGATGGTGTAGACGTCCTGCACGGGCAGCCGCAGGGGCTTCGTGGTGGGCTTCTCGGGGACCTTGAGGTTGTCGAGCGCCTGGAGGAGGGTCGGGCCCTTGTACCACGGGGTGTTGGGGCTCGGCTTGTTGATGTTGTCGTCCTTGAAGGCCGAGATCGGGACGAAGACCACCTGCTCGGCGACCTTGAAGCCGACGTTCTTCAGCAGCTTGGTCAGCTCCTCGACGACCTCCTTGAACTTCGCCTCGGAGTACTTGACCTCCTGGCGGTCCATCTTGTTGATCGCGCAAATGAGCTGGGTGACCCCGAGCGTCCGGGAGAGGAAGATGTGCTCCCGGGTCTGCTCCTGGACCCCATCGGCGGCCGAGCAGACCAGCACGGCCGCGTCGGCCTGGCTGGTCCCGGTGATCATGTTCTTGACGAAATCGCGGTGGCCGGGCGCGTCGATGATGGTGAAGTAGTACTTCTGGGTGTCAAAGCGCCGGTGGGCGATGTCGATCGTGACCCCGCGTTCACGCTCCTCCTTGAGGTCATCCATGACCCAGGCGAACTCGAACGTCGCCTTCCCCTTCGCTTCGGCCTCGGCCCGGAACTTGTCGATTTCTTCCTGGCGGATGTACCCGGTGTCCAGAAGGAGGCGACCGACGGTCGTCGACTTGCCGTGATCCACGTGGCCGATGAAGACGATGTTAAGGTGGGGCTTCTGTGCCATGCTGCCGGCTCCGGGCGCGCCCAAAAGGTCCCCCTATTTAGGCGTTGTCCAACCGGCCCGCACCGGGGGTTACGTGCCGCTCGGGAGCGAAGGCGGTCGACGATCCCTCGGCGGCCGGGTCCCGGCCGTTAGCTGATAAACCTTCCCCACATGGGGCCCCCTCCGACGGGCCCGCCCCGCCGGTATCGGATCGATGACCGCAACCCCCTCCGCCCTTCCGTCCCCCCGAAGTGTCGCCTCCAGCCGGGCCACCATGGACCGGCTCATCGTGCCGTCGGACGTCAACTTCCACGGCAACGCCTTCGGAGGCAAAATCCTCGCCGATGTCGATCAGGTCGCCTACATCACCGCCTCTCGGCACGCCAAGACCACCTGCGTCACGGCGTCGTTCGATCGGGCCGACTTCGTGGCCCCCGTCCATGTCGGGGACCTCGTGCGGTTCGATGCCCGGATCACCTGCGTCGGGCGGAGCTCGATGGAGGTCTGGGTCCAGGTCGATGCCGAGCCGGCGGAGGGCGGGGCCGCGCGTCGGGTGCTCGAAGCGTACGTGACGATGGTCGCCCTCGACGTCGACAACCGGCCGGTCCCGGTCCCGCCGCTGGCGCTGGAGAGCGAGGAGGAGAAGCGCCGCTACACGGAGGGGCTGGCCCGGATGGCCGCACGGCGCCGGTCCGCGAAGGAGGCCCGTCCATGATCTGCGAGATGTGCGGCGCCGACATGGACCGGGGGATCCGGATCCGGCTCGAACGTTCGGTCCTATCGGTCTGCCCGAAGTGCGCGAAGTTCGGCCAGCCGGTCGACCCTCCCCCCACGGCGCCCCCGCGATTGGGGATCGCTCCGGCGCCGATGGGCCGGGGCCGCCCGAGCCTGTCCGGTCGCCGGCTGGCCGAGCGGGACGTCTTCAGCGAGATGCCCGAGCTCGAGTTGGCGGGCGACTGGGCACGTCGGATCCGCGTCGCCCGGGAGGCCCTGGGGTGGACCCCCGAGGATCTCGGTCGGAAGCTCAACGAGAAGAAGTCGGTGGTCCTGAAGCTCGAATCGGGGGGGTTCCGGCCGCCCGACGCCCTCGTGGGGAAGCTCGAGCGGCTCCTCAAAGTACGGCTGCGGGACGTCAGCGTCGAGTCGACCGACGGGCCGTAAGCTTGGGGGCCCAGGGGCGGGCCGCCGATGGGCGGGGTAGGCGTTCGGGGGCGAGCAGCAACTCCAGGATCGCCTTCTCCGCATGGAGTCGGTTCTCCGCTTCATCCCACGCGGCTGAGCGGGCCCCGTCCAGCACCTCGTCGGTGATCTCCTGGCCCCGGTGGGCCGGAAGGTCGTGGAGCACGAAGGCCGTCGGCTTGGCCCGGGCGAGGAGCTCGGCGTTGATCTGGAAGCCCCGGAACGCCTTCTCCCGCTTGGCGGTCTCCGCCTCGTCGCCCATCGAGACCCAGACGTCGGTGTACAGGGCATCGGCGCCCTCGGCAGCGGCGGCCGGGTCGTCGGTGAAGGTGAGTCCGGCGCCGCGGGGCTGACCGTACTCCCGGGCGAGGGTGACGATCTCGGGGAGGGGTCGG
>Ga0209061_1004707_pt1 | contig 12790 bp, 16 predicted proteins | sample Coa_R1_10_FD_187157 | JGI IMG/M metagenome (GOLD analysis project Ga0209061, IMG submission 187157) | Surface soil microbial communities from Centralia Pennsylvania, which are recovering from an underground coalmine fire - Coalmine... | ecosystem: Environmental > Terrestrial > Soil >...
GGGAATACCCCCTGCCTATCCGCCTCCTGCGCCAAAGAAGGGCAAGGGTGGATTGATCGCAATTGTCATAGTACTGATACTGGCTCTGATTGGCGGTGGGGTTGCCGTTTACATTGTAACCCGCCCGCAGCCGGTGATTAGCGTGACGAGTAGCTATAAGGTTGGTTCTACTTACGCCGGAGCCACCAACACGGTATTCAAAGTGAGCGGGCAGAAGTTCTCCGGCAGCTCGCAAATTACTTTCTTGCTTGATGGTAATCCTGTCCCTGGCAATCAGCCGGTCCAGAGCGACAGCAATGGCAATGTAACCGCGAACCTGACGGTGACTGCTGATTGGACGACGGGCAACCATACGCTCACGGCCAAGGATGCTGGTGGCTACACTACCAAAACCGGAGTGCCAATCACGATTGTAACTCCTGGCCAGGCCAACACCCCTGGACCCAATGGCGCGCCTCCAGACGATGCCAGCGGAACAGTAGATGCAACTGTCACGGCCAACGGCACAAGCGATACTTTCCAGCTAACCGTTACTGGCTCTCCCGATGGGGGAAAGGTCTGTAGAGATCGTGACAATGGCCAGCCGCAATCTCAGCAAGGGACCACCACTGACGGTGTTGCTTATACAGCAACCGTTGCGTATACCTGTAGCGGCACTTATAAAGGTGGTCAGCTCTCCTATACCGAGACAGCGACCAGCGCTAAGGTTGTGTATGCGAATGGTCTCTCCTGCACAGCAAATGTGCCTTTTGTGAATATGCACTTGCAAGGCTCGTTTAGCAGCAATACTGCTATTAGTGGGAATTATTCGCAGGACGCAGTTACTTTTAACTGTAACATGAACGTTGGGGCTGTCACAACCAATGCCGAGACGGGTACCTGGACCGGCATTGCAGCTATGCAATAGTGCCTGTCCTCAAGAGAAGAAAAGAGGCCATCTGCGCGGAAGAGCTTCACGCGGATGGCCTTTCTGTCGTGGTGTGACTGATCTGGCTGGCAAAGCAAAAAGAGCGCTCCGAGGCTCTATGATGCTGCGGTAGAGCGGCGACTACTACCACGGAAGAGGCCGCCGAAGAGAAAATGCCAGATGGCAATCAGAATGATCGCGCCAACCAGCGAGCGAATGAGGGGAATCGGTGGCGTGGTGGGAATATTATAATCCCCGACCCCTGAGATGATGATGACTTGCGTCATCAACCAGATGCCTACCAGCGCCGCGACTATCGCCCCAATGATGCCCAGAGGCGCGCGCCAGCCAAGAATGATCTCAGCTACAGAGCCTATAATGGCTGCCATAAGCAAGTAGACGAGAAAGTTCAAACTGAAAGACCAGACATGACCACCAATATTGATGGTGACTCCAGATGCCAGAATGAGAGAGAACATCGTTTTTCCTCCTTGTTTCTTCCTACATATAGCACGTATTGGAGTATTTCAGCGTTTCCCCTGCACATCTGTTTGAGTGTTTATTCAGAACATGCCTGAATTCGGTTGTGATGTGTATACGCGCCTGCAGCTCTCGCTCGTTTCACAATCTCATGAAACCAATGCATGGCAAAGCCGCGTGCAAATCTCAGGCGAGAGATGACGCGGGTTGTGAGAGGCAGACTCACTTTTATCGCAAGCCAGTAAGGCAAAGTGGGTAGAACTCTTTAGCCCTGTAGGCTATAATCCAAGTAGCGGCGAAAAAATTATTGAGAGGTGTTCTATGCGACGTGCGTTGCGCTATGCAGAAATCATAGGGGCTATCTTGCTCTTTATACTGGTGGGGGGCCTGATCGTTGCGGGCATTTTCGGACGTCTTTTGACCGTGCTCTACATTATCTTGATCATTCTGGCCTTTTTCTCGTTATTTGCAACCGCCCTGCTAATCTACGCTGTGGTAATGTTGATACGAACGATAGCAGTTATGCGCAACGAAATGAAGCCGCTGCTCAGTTCAGCTACGGAGACAGTTGAGGTGGCGAAAGAGACCGCCGAGAAGGTGAAAGAGACAGCGCATCATGCCGGCAGGACTGCCGGGGTAGTAGCCACGGCCGCACATCTGACTACGGAGTATGCGCTCGCTCCAGGGATACGGGCCACCGCTTTGATACTGGCGAGTCGGCAGATGCTCAAAGTCTTTCTGGGCAGAGGACACGCGCGAACACGTGCCGAGGAACGCAGGCGGCAGCAGATGCAGATGATTGAAGCTGCCGGCGGAGGTGAATAAGATGAACCATACGCTACTCGGCGTTGTGGCGCCCTGGGGGCAGGCAGCGGCAATTATCCTGGCATGCTATCTTTTTATCTCAATGCTTCTGAATCTGGTTCTGGCCGCAGCTTTGATGTTCGGCTTTTCCTGGGTGCGCGAGAAGGCAGAACTGATCAAACGAATTCGCCCATTGGTCAATCAGCTCAATGAAGCACTAACTGCTTCGCAGCGTGGCGAGACCCTGCCGCAGGGAATAGCCGATAACAAGATTATCTCGGTCGTGAGCCGGGTGCCCGGCATGGTTGACGGGCTGTCTGCCAGAGCCGGCACCATCGAAGAGAAAGTTGAGCAAGGCAGCAATCGCGTAGCGAACGTTGCCATCGAGGTTCGCGCGCGCAGCGAGATGGTGAAAGCTATGGCCAGAGCTTTCTTCCTGCCCGGTCGGAGGAGAAAATCTCCCATTTTCCCCGAATATGCTACTCTGGTTGAGCGCGCGCCGTCCGAAGTCGCAGAGGGGAGAGACGCCGGGGATGTAGAGAGGAGAGAAGAGGAACGGCCCCTGGAACAAGAGATCGTCATTACCCAATCGGCTCGCTGAACCTCGCCCGTCTTATGCAGCGTGGCATCGAATATCTACGACAATTTGGCCGTTTTCAGCGCAATGCCCGCCTCTACCTGTTGAGCAACGCTCTCAGTGGCATGACCACCGGCATCTTCCTGGTGTTATATAACCTCTACCTGACCTCGCTGGGTTACAAGGCGGATTTTGTCGGAGCGATTCTTTTTGTTGGCACCATTGGGGCGGGCCTGGCGATCTTCCCGGCCGGTGTCTGCATTGATCGCTGGAGTGGAAAAGGGATCTTGATTGGCTCCAGCTTGCTAATCGGCGTGGCGGGAATCGGAGCGATTCTCTTCCGCCAGCCGGGGCCTTTATTTGTGTGTGCTTTTCTTACCGGTGTAGGCACAGCCTTTTCCCTGGTGATCAACGCACCTTTTTTGACTCGCAACAGTTTGCCCCTCGAACGCCCGGATCTGTTCAGCCTGAATATCGCGCTCACCCAGATTGCAGTGGTGCTGGGTGAGGTCCTGGGAGGGGCTTTGCCCATCTGGTTCGCGCACAGCTTATGGTGGATGGCTCCGCTCTCTCCTCGGGTCAACTGGCTGCTGGCTGGCCAGGCGGAGCCACGTTCATACCAGCTCTCCATGTTGGTTGCTGGGCTGATTGCCATTCCGAGTTTTATTCCCCTGTTCTTGCTCAGCAACGACCGTCCGCAAGTGATTCGTGAGAGAAGACCTTTTGCGCGTGGTCGGAGGTCGCTGCCCTGGCGTATATGGCTAGCCTCCACGCGCCGCTGGATACGGCCGGCCTATCTACGTATGCTGATACTCAGCCCTTTTGTAGCCCTGATCCTGGTGCAGACGCTGACAGGTCTGGGAGCCGGCCTGATCATTCCGTATTTCAATCTCTTCTTTGTGCGTCACCTCAACGCCTCGTCGGAGCTTTTCGGTCTGGCGGATGGAGCTGCCAACGGCCTCACCGCGCTGACTACTCTATGCGCGCCCTGGCTTGCTCGCCGGCTGGGTCGCGTCAATTCGATTATCCTGACACGCCTCTCCAGCCTGCCTCTTCTGCTCACAATTGGCCTCACCAGTTCTCTACCTCTGGCAACCGGCCTCTACCCATTGCGTGAGGGCCTGATGGACATGTCTCAAGGCGTGCTGCAGGTCTTTTCAATGGAAGAAGTTGAAGAACAACATCGGGGGATTGCCAACAGCGCCTATCAGGCGAGCTATCAAGTAGCCTGGGCAATTACCTCCTCGCTGGGAGGATTGATTATTGTGTATGCTGGTTACGGGCCACTGTTTATTGGCGCGGCCGCCTGTTACCTGGCGACAATTGTGTTGCTCTGGGGTCGATTCGGCAGGAAGAGGTCAAAACTTCCCCTCACATACATGACTGAGGACAATCATAAGGCTGTTTTGCCTTGATTGCCCTCAATCTATCTTGTGAACAAACGTAACAGGGACTATGCAGCGGCCTCGTTGCGTTCGCGCATGCGCTGGCTAACCTTGATAAAGATGATGGATAGCTCGAACAGGAAGGACATGGCCGCGCCCAGGATCACCGGGCTATAGGGGTCTGCGCCAGGCGTAAGGACCGTCGCAGCAATCCACATACTCACGTGTACGACCGCGCGTTTTCTGGTCAACGTTTCCGCCGTGATCATCCCAATGATCGAGAGGAAGGTTAAGACCAGAGGGATCTCAAACACAATCCCGAACGCCAGCATGAAGTATGCGATAAACGTAAAGTAGTTGCCTGCCGAGATCAGGGTGGTAAAATTGTCGGATGCAAAATTGATCAGCCAGTGGATTGGATATTGTAAAACGACGTAACCCAGGGCCAGACCGGCCACAAAAAGAACCAGGCCGGCAATGATGAACGGGACGGCGTGCTTCTTCTCATGGGCGTAGAGGCCGGGGGAGATAAAGGCCCAGAGCTGGTACAGAATCACCGGGAGAGCTCCAAGAAAGCCGAAGGCGAGAGATACCAGCAGATACGTAGTAAAACCCTCCCCGACGCCGGTAACGACCAGCTTGTCACCTGTATGTCCCGCCAGAACGTTTGAGCCCGGGGGCAGAGGCCAGGTAAGAAAATTCATGAGCTGCACATGGAAGATGAAGGCTACAATCGAGAAAACCACAATGGCGATCAACGATTTGAAGATGCGCCAGCGCAATTCTTCCAGGTGTTCCACCAGCGTCATGGCTGAGGGATCATCGGGGTCTGTGTTTTCGTCACCACCGGAGAAGAGGTTGCCCAGTGCCTCCAGTGGATCTTCCTCTACATTTCTGGTTGCCATATCTTCTCTCCAAGCCAGTGCAGGCGGCAGGCCCTAATCGTTCGGGGCCTGCGCGCTGGCTTCTTCGCTGGTATAAGATGGACTGGTTTCGCCAGGAGTGTCCTTGCTGGCAGAGAATGTGCTGGTTTCACTATGCATCTCCTTGGGAGCGCTCAGTTCGCTCTTTCTGGGGATGTCGGGGTTAGAAAGCTCGTTCATGCCCTTACGGAACTCCTTGATGCTCTTACCGATAGCCGACCCCATCTCTGGGAGCTTTTTCGGGCCAAAAATCAGCAGAGCGATAACGAGAACGATGATCAGGTCCCAGGCGTGAAATCCTCCAAACATGATGGACGGTCCTTTCTGAACACTGTAGAATATACAGCCTTGTATTTTTTGCAAGCGTCAGCATATACAGATGCCTTCGCAGTAATCTACCTACAAAGAATATGCTGGTCTTCTGACGGTATGTGCCGTGAGCGTATTGTGCAGGGTGTTGATGCCAACAGCCACTGCGGCGCCCACGCTTGCACCGCTAAACGTTACCAGTTGGAGAACTCTGCGGCGGCTGATGCGGCGCTGGTTCCAGTTGCTTACGGTTTGCTGCCGGGCAGCTTCTCTGTGAACCATCATTTTCAGCTGCTGTTCCAGGTTCACAGGAACCGGAGCTGCGCTACCGTAGTGGCGTAACAGCAGGGTTTCGATAGAGTCGTTCCGCATGATTCCTCCAATTCGCTGAGGGGTGAGCCTGCCTGGATGTGTGCAGTTCACGGCTCTCAACGCGTTCAGTACGATACTGCTGATTTTCTGCATTGGCCTCCGCAGGCCGGGCTACAGACGTTTCCGAGGTCAAATCGTAGACCTCCTCACCATTTTCCAACCGATATAACTCTTGAAATTGCTTGCGCGCTCGTACCAGGCGCTGGCGAACCGCGGTCTCCGCCAGATTAAGCATCGAGGCGATCTCACTGTTAGAGAACTGCCCAATGATCGAGAGTATGAGGCAGACGCGCAGTGGCTCACTCAAGCGGGCCAGGGTGCGCCTGACCGCGTCCTGTTCGGCGACCAGGGTTGCCAGATCCTCGCTCTCCGTGATTCCGTAGCCGGTGGGCTGAACCACTGCCGCGCATTCATGCAGGCCATCGAGCGTCGAGGCATATGCCTCAGCCTGCTCACCCACCTGTTTCTGTTTAGATAAGCGTGAAAAAGGAATAAAATGGAACAGGCCATGCCGGCGGCGCTGCATCAGCACCGTATTGAGAGCAATACGCAGCAGCCAGGCTTTGTCGGAAAAATGCTCGCCGCTTTTTGCGCGCGCCGCATCAATCGCTTTCAGAGCCTGGTGGAATGTATCCTGGGTCAGATCCTGGCTCTCTTCCCAATCGCCGGTCAGGCCATAGATTGTATGGAAGACCAGCTTGCCGTATTTAGAAATGAGTACTTCCACCGCCTGCGCGGCTGGCAATGTGTCCACGACCTACTCTTTAGCTCTTCGCGCATCTATGAGATTGCGCTTCCAATTACTAAGATGCACGACCAGTGAAGATTGTGACATGGAAAAACGGAAGAACAACAAAACGAGAGGAACGTCTTTTTCTCATTGGTGAGGTATTGCGCCGGGCAAGATAGAAAGAACCTGCCCGGCAGAATATCCCACCACGTATGCAGTTCAGGATGTGTGGAAAAGAATAATGAATTACTTCAGGTGCTCTTCTATATAATCTTCAGCCTCCTGAACAGTTGTGATCTTTTCGGCGTCTTCATCTGAGATTTGCAGCTTGAATTCCTCTTCCAGGGACATAATCAGCTCGACCAGGTCCAGGGAATCTGCGTTGAGATCTTCAACAAAAGAAGCGCTGGGAACGACCTCGCTCTCATCAACGCCAAGCTGATCCACAATAATCTTTTTGAGACGCTCAGAAACGGTTGCCACTATTTCACCTCGCTTTCAGCAATAGGGGTGGGCTGTTGTTGTGCCCGGTTAAATATTGTACCAAGGACGCCATTGATAAACCGGCTGGAAGTGTTACTGCCAAAGAGCTTGGCGAGTTCCACAGCTTCATTGATGGCCGCCTTCGCTGGTACCGTATTATTAAACAGAATTTCGTAGATTGCAAGCCTGAGAATGTTCTTGTCCACGCGCGCCATTTGTTGTAATGGCCATTCACGGGCCGCACTCTGGATATGGGCATCGATATCTGCCAGATGGTTGCAAACACCCACGACCAGTTCATTCGCGTATTCCACCACTTTAGGTTGCAGGTGGCGCTCCTCAATGTGACGCTGCAAGACCTCCTCAGGTGCGTGGTGCGCGGTATCATATTCGTAGAGTGTTTGCAGCGCGATCATCCGCGCCTGTCTGCGTATCCCTATTGGCATACTTTCCTCGTGTGGTTATCTTCTCTGAACTGTCGAAAAGCTCTCCGGTAGTTTGTATGAATTGGTGTGTTTGTTACGCTATCCAGTATACACTCGTACATTGTCTGGTCGGCCACTCAAATGCTGAGTGGTCAGGCAGAGCTTATGTTACATCCTGGATGTAGACATTCACTTCCTGGACCTGCATGCCTACGATATGCTCAAGGGCAGCGGCGACTTCTTCCTGGACGGCGGTACCCACGCTGACGATGTCGGTTCCCATTTTTACTACGAGATAGAGGTCAGCCGAGACGGTATTCTCCTTTACGGTCAAAGAAACGCCCTGGTGGGGTACATTGTGTCCCAGCCAGCGTATCCATTGGTCTTGAGGTTGGGCCATCCGCACTACGCCTGGGATCTCCAGCGCTGCGTTTGTAACGATGGTTGAGAGTACTTGCGGTGCAATCCGCACGACTCCCAGCGTTTCATTTGCCATCAGGTGCCCTTTCCAGAGAGTTGAGTGTTGTCCAGATAGCCCCATATCCGGCAATTGACGGGATGAACTGATTCTCTTCTCTGCATCGCATTGTCGCTCTTGCGTAGAAGGTTGTCAAGTATATTCTAGCACGATCTACATAGTCGCGGCTCAGGAGTGGGGTACCTGACCAAGAGTACTAGCCACCCTGGAAATGTCAGCTTCACTGCTGACGTTTATCAGCGCAGCGCCTCTGGCAATGCGTTTGACCATGCCGGTCAAAGCCTGGCCCGGACCGATCTCGATAAACGTGGTCACGCCCTCGCTCACCAGGTATTCGACGCTGCGAGTCCATTGCACCGATGCAGCAATCTGCTGAGATAGCTCCTCGCGAATATCCTGAGCATTCGTCAGAGGCATACCCAGGATATTGCCGATCAGCGGAATCTGCGCGTCGCCGACAGGTGTAGCTGCGATTGCTTGTGCCAGCCCGGCTATCGCCGGCTGCATGACGGGCGAGTGGAACGCTCCGCTCACCGAGAGGGGCATGACCCGTTTGGCTCCCCGTTCTTTAGCCAGCGCTATCGCCAGATTGAGAGCTTTCGACTCGCCCGAAATTACCAACTGGCCGGGGGCATTGTAGTTGGCGATAGTTACCTGACCCTCGCCGGGATGCAAACCATTTTTGTGTGTACTGGCCTGAACTGTGGCCTCTTCGCAAATTTTCTGCACGGTGGCCTCATCCATGGCGATGATCGCGGCCATACTGCCGGGGCAGAGCGTGCCTTCGTGATGCATCAGGCGTCCGCGTTCGCGCACGAGGCGAGCTGCGTCGGCCAGCGCGAGCGAGCCGGAGACTACCAGGGCGGCATACTCCCCCACGCTATGACCGGCCGTAAAAGCGGGGGTAAGTGGATGCGTCCAGGAAGGAAGAGCAGCCGGCGCTTGTTCGGCAAGGGCCTCCTGCAGCGCTGCGAGAAGAGCCAGGCTTACAGTGACGATTGCGGGCTGCGCGTTAATCGTCTCGCGCAAAGTATCTTCGGGTCCAGTGAAACAGATCTGGCTGAGTGAGAAACCCAGCGCCTCGTCAACACTCTCAAAGACGCGACGAGCCGCCGGCGAAGACGCAAAAATATCAGCCCCCATACCTACTACCTGACTGCCCTGCCCAGGAAAAAGAAAGGCAATTCTGGTCGTCATTCTTATTGTCTCTTGTATAAAAAAGAGGCTGGGAATGTTTGGTATCCCGCCTCTTTACAGAACATTACTGCTTTTTCTCTTTCGGATAAAACACCCTGTGCCCGCGATACATACCGCAGTGTGGGCAGGCGTGATGTGCCCGGCGAGGCTTGCGGCAGTTTGGGCATGCCACCAGCTGGGGCAGGGTCAGATGATGGTGCGCGCGCCGCTCGCCCTGCCGAGCGTGTGAAACGCGCTGCTTAGGTAACGCTCCCATTCGTTCAATTCTCCTGTTCCGCCAGTATGCCATGTGGTGGAGTGACCAGGCATACCAGATGTTACTATAACATGCTCATGTCGGTGCGCCGACTATGGCTGTAATCCGTTTTGCAACAGCTTTTCCAGCGCGTGCCAGCGAATATCCGTCTCTGGTTTGCAATCGCAAGGGCCAAAGTTGAGATCCTTGCCACACTGTGGACAGAGGCCCTTGCAGTCCTCCTGACAAATTGTCACCATCGGCAGTGCGGTGAGAACGTTCTGGCGCACCGCTTCGGTCAGATCCACCTGGTGGTGGTCGTCGATAGGAAAGATCTCTTCCTCATCAAAGGCTGGTAATGGCATGCCAGTTACTACATCGACGGTTGGATAAAACTGCTCTTCAAAAGTCACATGCATCGGCTGCTGGAAATCTTTCAAACAGCGCGTGCAAGAGAGTTCAAGTGTCAGATCCACCCAGCCATCAACAAGCAAGCCCTGGTTAGTGCGGCGCATACGTGTGTGCCCTGAGATCGGTCCCGCCACCTTGAGATCGTTGTCGAGTGTTATCTCGCCACTTTCTTGAAAGTCCGTCACGAACGAAGATCCAACAGGGGACTTCATAAGTTGCGCCACGTTAAAAAGCATTGCATCCATCTCAAATCCTCTCAATGTTTCTACAGGTCGAGCGAATTGTTGCCTATCGAAATAGTGCGGCGCAATCGTGGGCAGCTTTCGGTGCATGCCCAACTATTATAGGGGAGGTTTGACCAAAAATCAAGCCTTGTTGTCGTAGCCGCGTCCTTGCCGTGACGACACATCCCGGCTTCCGCTCATATGCTCGTCCCTGTTCTCGATCCAATCCTCTTCTTCCTGAGCATAGAATGGTCCACCTACAGTATCGGCGGCCAGGGAGGCACGCCGGGGCACAGGATTCATAGCCACGTCTTGCTCCTCGTCTCCGGTCACATTCTCCGGCCCGCTTTCCAGGCTGGCCAGACCCTTCTCGATGCTGAGTATCGAGCGCCCGATGTCGGTCTCGATACTGCTCAAATGGTCGCGCAGGGCGCGCAGTGTCTCAATAACATAGCCATCGGCTTCATTCTTTAACTGTTCTGCTGCTTCTTCGGCTCGCCTGACCAGCTCCTGCGAGCGTGCTTCGGCGGCTTTGAGCAACCCTTCGCGGTTAACCGCCTGTTCCGATTCGTTGCGAGCACGGGCAAGCAGCGCGTTGGCCTCTGCCTGCGCCTGGGCCAGGATACGCTCTTTATCCTGAATGATGCGCCTGGCCTGTTTGATCTCTTCAGGAATCGTGGTGCGCAGCTGGTCAATGATATTCAGTATGTCCGGCTCTTTAATGATGATCTGATTCATCAGCGGCATCCGGCGGCTGCTCGCGATCAGGTTTTCCAGACGATCAACCAGGTACAATATATCCACGCTCTGGCTCCATCCCACCTGTTTCTACAAAAAACGCGCTACTTCCCAAATTTTTCCTGCAATGCCTGTATCACAACAGGGGGCAACATATCGTCTACTTTGCCGCCCAGTCTGGTGACCTCTTTGAGCAGCGAAGAGCTAATAAAGAGCTGCTCTAGATTGGTGAAGAGGCAAACGATCTCGATCTCGGGGGCCAGTTTGTGATACATCAATGCTTGATTAAACTCCACATCAAAATCATTATGCGAACGCAATCCTCTGACAATCACCTGTCCGTCCAGCGCGCGTACATGATCTGTAAGCAGGCCGGTAAACATATCTATGCGCACGTTGGGTAAATGCTCGTCGGCGATCACCTTATGCCAGAGATCCAGGCGCTCTTCGACGGTAAAGAGCACATTTTTCTCTGGGAAAGCATAGACCGAAATAACCAGCGTGTCAAAGAGCCGCGCTGCTCTCCGCGCGATATCGAGATGCCCATTGGTTAGTGGATCGAAACTTCCCGGATACACCGCGATTCGCTGCGGTCGCCCCTGAGTACTCAACGTTTTTCTCCTCCAAGCTGGAGCGACACTCCCATTGTGCTGCCCAGAATCTGCTGATGTTTTCCGTTATTAAACCATAACGATTCATTTTCGACAAGGGAATGGTGCTGGCAGAAGCTCCCATCTAGCACCAATGGACCCTCCAGACAGATGTCTCTGTACCATGCTCGTGATATAATGACAGGGTAATGTGTCTACCATCCATGCTTGAAGGAGAGAAGGAGCCACAGCGTGAGCACACTGCGCTTACAGGGCAAGACCATCGGCTACCTGGTCGGCCCGGAAGTTGAGGATCTGGAATACTGGGTGCCCCTGATGCGTTTGCAGGAAGAGGGTGCGCGTGTAATTTCAATTGGCATTACGAACGAGACGCTCCACGGCAAACATGGCCTGGAGATTACACCGGATGTAGGCGTGGAAGAGGCCCCATCGGCCAGCGAGCTTGATGGATTGGTCATTCCTGGCGGCTGGGCGCCCGATAAGTTGCGCCGCAATCCTCGCGTTCTACAATTGGTGCGCGAGATGGACGCGCAGGGCAAGATTATCGGTGCGATCTGCCACGCTGGCTGGGTGCCGATCTCCGCCGGCATCATGCGCGGGCGCAGGGCCACCGGCACCACAGCAATCAAAGACGATATCAACAATGCCGGTGGTACGTGGATTGATGTGCCGGCTTTCCGCGAGGGTAATATGGTTTGGGGTCGCGTTGTCGCCGATATTCCTGATTTCTGTCGCGAACTGGTAAACGCGTTGGCAGAATAGGCGAGTAGTCTCTTCTCGCAAATAGTGAAGGATCAAGGTGGATAAGTAGTAGAGTGAAAGGACGCGATAGAATGAAGGCTATTGAAGCAGATGGCTAGTGCCTGGTAAGGATAAAGGGTGATCATCGCAGTACAAGCATTCCGGGAAATGAAGAAGGGTAACTCTACCCGGCCATCCAGGCCAGGGGATGCCCCCCGGAACGTGATTTAGCGTCTGCTAGAAAGCCTGGTGCAACTAATGGAAGTCTCAATTCCTGATTCCGCCGCTTGAACAATCATTTTGCTGTCACATACACATAAATATAGCCCTGACGTTCAGCCAGACTAGCATTTCATTCAGGCCCATGAACACTCCTCAGGGGATAGATTGGAGGATAGATCCATGAGCAGATTCCTTGACGCCCTCGCTCAACGTGTCATTATCTACGATGGAGCCATGGGCACGAATATCCAGCGCTATCAGCTCACTGCAGAGGATTATGGAGGGCAGGCCACTGAAGGATGCAATGAGTATCTTCTTATAAGCAAGCCCTCAGTGATTGAGGAGATTCAGGCTGGCTTTCTGGAGGTTGGCTGCGATGTGTTGGAGGCGAATTCGTTCATGGGCAGCCGCTTGAAGCTGGAAGAGTACGGGCTGGGCAAGTATACGCATGAGATCAATTTGAAGGCGGCGCAACTGGCTCGCCGCCTGGCCGATCGCTATAGCACACCCGAACAGCCCCGCTTTGTGGCTGGTTCGA
>Ga0209061_1004709_pt1 | contig 12788 bp, 12 predicted proteins | sample Coa_R1_10_FD_187157 | JGI IMG/M metagenome (GOLD analysis project Ga0209061, IMG submission 187157) | Surface soil microbial communities from Centralia Pennsylvania, which are recovering from an underground coalmine fire - Coalmine... | ecosystem: Environmental > Terrestrial > Soil >...
GCTGCCGCTTCGTGGTAATGCTCTTCATGGCGTGGTCTCCAGTCCGACGCTTCAACGCCGGATGATTCGAGGTTGATCACCCGGAGACTACGCCACCCTCAATTCCTACCAACCCAGCGACGGCACCTCGAGATCCTGCGTCACCCATTTTGATTTGATCATTTGATTTGATAAGTGGAATTTTGGCATGCGCAGCACCGGATCAGCCTGGACCATCGGCAGGCACCTGGACATTCGGCCCTGAATGCGCGAGACGGAAATTCGGTGATAAATTTTGGATAAGCCGGTTTAGCTCAGCTGGTAGAGCAACTGATTTGTAATCAGTAGGTCGCGGGTTCGACTCCTGCAACCGGCACCAATGAAATCAAGGCAACCAGCAGCGAGCAACCAGCAGCGAGATTGATGTCGCCTTCTTGCCGAGGCGCACGCGCACGGCCGTGCCGTCGAGGATATTCGGATGACTGGCTCCCCCTTGAGCGAACGCGGTTCCTGGCGTCTCAGCCGCCTTTCGTCTTGCGCCAGACCCGGCTGACTATGCCCTTGCCCGGCCACACCGCCGGACAGCGCCAAGCCATGACGCGAGCCAGCCGCCCCTTTGGGAGACCCGCCGCCGGCACCCGCGGAACATTCGTACCGCGCCCGTCCCAGCGCGGCGGCGAGTTGGCTTCGAAAAGCTCCCCGATAAACCCGCGAATGCGCGTCCGCACCCCTTTACAAAGGATCGAACCAATCGTTGCAGAGAAGCGTGTCACGGACCTCGTGCTGTCCTGATCATGGCGCGATCTCCGCCGGCGCGCTAGCGCCGCTTATGCTTTGCTTTCACAAACTAGAGATTACGCCACCTTCGCCAGCTGGGGCTAGCAACGCGGCCGTCCGAGCCTCGCGGCGATCGGCGCCATAGCGTGAAAAAGAGCTTAGCACGCAGTCTACGCTGCGAATGGCCATTGTCATTAGCCATGCAATGCCACAGGTAAGATCGGGAGGCGTCAAAGCAATGCGAACGCTGCATTGCTAGCAAGTGCAAAGCAAAAGTAAGTGCAAAGCAAAAGGCGGCCTTGAAGCAGGCATAACCTCGACGGATTATCTGGAGGCGCGGCGCATGGAAACTTATCCAGTTGATCTCGACGCTGGGCAAGTCATCCGCTGGGTCATGGCGGAACAGCGAGCTAACCCATCCACGTTTAGAATTATCGCGAGGCGTGTCACGGAAGTGCGGGAAATTCCTGTGCGGCAGGAGCTTCACCTTGGCGATGAGGAACGTGAAGACTTACAGGAAATCGCTACCATTGCCACCGTGGAAATAGCGCCCTTTCATGCTCACGAGGGATGGCGATTGACGATCGTCGTCGAGGACGAAGCCGGCCCACAAATGCCAGCAAGGCGCATGGCCATCGGTGGAGAAGAGCAGATTGATCTTAACACATTTTACAAGGAGTTCATTCGTCCCGGAAGAGGAGACGCGAACGTCACCGCAGAAGTGGAGGACCCGGCTGCCAGGGCCCGGCTCACCCGCCTCCTCAACAGCATTGAAACGAACCGCCACGGCGGCGGCAAGGCCTGAATATACCGGAAGTGCCAATGCCTGATGAGACGCTCATGAAAGACTGGAATGTCATCATCACGGTCTTTCAGGATGGGCACCGGCGCGCGATCCGGGCTCTGCATAAGCTTGGTCCAGCCGAGCGCAGCCCTTACCACAACGTGCTTTTGATGCCGGTTGAAGATCCAATCACCTTGCGCGAAGCGATCGAGCGTCAGACCGAGGCGAATTCCCGCTCTATGATGCGATCTCGCGCGTGGCCCCCGCCGAAAGATCGTTCGAATTCCATTCAAGCGTGGACTTTCTCGCGAGGGCGAAAGAGACCGTCATGGAATGGCTGCCTCATCTTGCCGGATGATCGTTCCGCATCCGGCTGCACCGGCGCGGATCGAGACAAAGCCTGAGGTCTCCAGATGCCGAATGCAGCCCCGGTAAGGTGCTGCTGGACGCTGAGAGAGGCGGGCACGCCAGCTACTCTCTCCTTCTCCGATTCTGACGCAGTGATAGCCATTGACACCGTAGATGACCATGCAGGCGTTGGCATTTGGGCGCGTGAAGATCTCATGCGCCATCGCCTGCTTCGCCTGGATTGACGCACCATGCGCTGCAGCTTCTACATTGAGGCCCGGCAACACCACCTCGGGCGGAACTTTGCTCGGGTCTTTGAGTTTGATCCGGCGCGCTCTTTTACGCAGGAAAAGCGGGGCTGGCGCCGGCTTAGGCCTGCGGAGACAGCGCAGGCCCAGAAACCTCCGCTTAAGGACCGCCGGTTCAAATGCTGCGAATTCCACACGAATTAAAAGAAGAATTTCCCGAAGCTGTCACAGTCATCGACGGGCTGATTGAGACCAATCACAGCTTTGCCCGGCTCGCGGCCGAGTATGACGATGTCAATCGCACGATCTACCGGATCGAGTCGGAAAAAGAGGCGGCGAGCGATGAGCGCCTCGAAGAGCTCAAGAAGCAGCGCCTCAATCTGAAAGACAAGATCGCTGGCATTCTTGCGAAGGTGGTTTGAAAAGCCCTTCTTCGCCTCGCGTGCGGCCGGGCTGAATAGGCTCCCGGCGCTGGCATAGAGAGCTATCCATGAATGAGTTTGCTGCGGACATCTCACGGCATGTGTGGGAGGCGAAATACCAATATACAGACCCTTCCACACATGAGCAGACGGTCGCCGACACTTGGCGGCGGATAGCCCATGCCATCGCACGAGTCGAGCCTGCGGAGCCCGCAGCCTGGGAGGAGCGCTTCTTCACGATCTTGCAAGATTTCAAGTTCCTCCCCGGCGGACGGATTCAGGCTGGGGCAGGCACCAGCCGCACGGTCACGCTCTTTAACTGCTTCGTCATGAGAAAGATCGAGGATTCGATTCCGGGTATCTTCCAGGCTCTGCAAGAAAGTGCCGTGACCATGCAGCAGGGCGGCGGCATCGGCTGTGACTTTTCGACGTTGCGGCCAAAAGGCATGCAGGCGCGCGGCGCAGGCTCGACTGCCTCCGGCCCTGTCTCATTCATGAGGGTTTGGGACGCAATGTGCGCGACCATCCTCTCCTCTGGCGCCCGGCGGGGCGCCATGATGGCCACGCTGCGGTGCGACCATCCTGACATCGAAGAGTTCATCCGCATCAAAAAGCAGCCGGGTGAACTCCGGCGCTTCAATCTTTCCGTTCTCGTGACCGATGCGTTCATGGCTGCGCTTCGCAAGGATGAAGAATGGCCGCTTGTGTTTCCCGCCGCAGCGATGGGCGGAGAGGGACCAACAGTCCTTCGCGAATGGCAGGGCGAAACGGTACCTTGCCGCATTGTGAGCCGTATCCGCGCCCGCGAGCTTTGGTCCCATATCTCGGCAGCGGCATATGACTGCGCGGAGCCTGGTGTCTTATTCATCGACCGTATCAACAAATACAATAATCTTTGGTATTGCGAAACGATAAGCTCGACCAATCCCTGCAGCGAGATTCCCTTACCGCCTTATGGTGCATGCGATCTTGGTTCGATCAATCTAACGCGGTTTGTGGTCCAGCCATTCACTCCAGAAGCACGTCTTGACACTGCGGCGATTGCAAAAACCGTCCGCATCGCCGTCCGGCTCCTCGACAACGTGATAGACGTGTCGCGATTTCCTTTGCCAGAGCAAGCCTGGAACGCTCGATCAAGCCGGCGCATCGGCCTTGGCATCACCGGGCTTGCCGATACTCTAATGATGCTTGGGCTGACATATGGCAACGATCGTTCCCTGACAGCCGCAGCCGGAATAATGGAACTCATATGTCATACGGCCTATCGTGCTTCCATTGCCCTTGCCGCCGAAAAAGGCGCGTTTCCTTTATTTGACCGGGACATGTATCTGCGCGGGCCATTCATCCGCGCGCTTCCCGAAGACATCCAGAAAGACATAAAAGACACTGGCATACGCAACAGCCATCTCATCGCGATTGCGCCGGCCGGGACGATCAGCCTTCTTGCGGGAAACGTATCAAGCGGTATCGAACCAATTTTCGCGGCTTCTTATAGGCGGAAGGTGCTTGACTTCAATGGCGAGCCAGAGGAATTCATACTCACCGACTATGCGCTTGCGCTCTGGCGCTCGAAATTCAAAATGCCAGACGGCTTGCCAGACACTTTTGTCAAAGCAAGCGATCTGCCGGCCAATGCCCATCTCTCGATGCAGGCGGCGCTTCAGCCCTTTGTGGATCATTCAATTTCGAAGACAATCAATGTTCCGGCAGCCTGCCCCTTCAATGAATTTCAGAAGATCTTTGAACTTGCTTATGACAAGGGCCTGAAAGGCTGCACGGTCTTCCGTCCCAATCCAGTGACGGGGATGGTGCTCAGCGAAGAGGAGGCCGGTGCAGGCGCGCCACATTGCTGCGTGCTCGAACGCGAAGGGGACTGAAGGATAAGTTGTACAGGACCCGATTTTTATGCCTAAGCTGACGGCGATGCAGAGCCAGAGTGTGAGCGATAAGCGAGCCTGGCCCTGATCCGGTGGGTGAGGGCCAGGCAATTGAAATCATCGCTTCCGAGCCAGGAGTCCGTCACGTGGAAAATGCTGCTATCTCCGCTTGTCCAGCCGTTCAACCTTTGACTCCGGACAAGCTCTACCGGCGGACCGATCTTTCGGGCCTGGCCTTTACAACAACAGCTGAACTTCAGCCGGTCGATGGACTTGTCGGTCAAGCGCGCGCCCTCGAAGCAATACGCTTTGGAACACGGGTCGACAAGGCTGGCTTCAATCTCTTTGTAATCGGGCCCAATGGTGCCCGCATGCAGGATGCTGTCAAAGCCCTCATGGCGGAAGAGGCACGGGAAAAGGCCAGTCCTTCAGATTGGGTCTATGTCAACAATTTCACGGATGCGGACAGGCCCGCCGCCATTGAGCTCCCTTCTGGCCGGGCCCGGAAGTTCCAAGACGCGATGCGCAAGCTGATTGATGATCTCAAGAGCGCGCTTCCGGCAGTCTTCCAAAGCGAAGATTATCAAACGCGGCGGGCTGCGATCGATGAGGCATTCCAGAAAAAGCAAACGGAAGCCTTTTCCGCGTTGCGCGAAAAAGCAGCCGAAAAGGACATCATCATGCTGCGCACGCCGCTCGGATTTGCTCTGGCGGTTGCTCGAGACGGAAAGGTGGTTCCGCCCGATGAGTTCAGCACCTGGCCGGAGGCCAAGCGTCAGGAGGTTCAGTCCACCATCGAGGCTCTAGAAAAGGATCTCGAGCATATCCTCCACCAGATTCCTCAATGGGAGACGCAGCGGCGTGATGAAACGCGCGAGCTCAACCGTGAGACCGCAAAGTTCGCCGTCGGCCATTTAATCGACGAGGCGAAGGCCGCATTCAGTGATGTTCCAAGGATCATCCAGCATATAGAGACTGTCCGTGCGGATCTTGTCGAGAACGTCACCTTGCTGATCAGCAAAAGTGAAGATGGCGGCAATGAAGCGATCGACATGAAGCCTGGAAGCCCATTTGAAAGGTACGAGGTCAATGTTTTGATCTCTCAGGATGGCCGCGAGCCAGGTGCTCCAATCGTCGAGGAGCTCCATCCCACACTCGGCAATCTCATTGGCCGCATTGAATATGTCTCGCTCCATGGCGTTCTGGTGACCAGCTTCCGTCTCATCAAGCCCGGTGCCATTCATCGCGCCAACGGCGGCTACCTGCTGCTCGATGCGCGCAGCCTCTTGCTCGAGCCATTTAGCTGGACTGCGCTGAAGCGAACCTTGCGGCGGGGTGAGATCAGCATCGAGGATGCTGCGAGATTTATCGGCCTCCCGAGCACAGCTTCCTTGGAGCCAGATCCGATCCCCCTCAAAGTGAAGGTGATCTTGTTTGGCGATCGCCTGCTGTATTATTTACTCGCTTTGCTCGACCCGGAATTGGGAGAACACTTCAAGGTTCTTGCCGATTTCGAAAATGACATCAGCCGGACGCCAGAAAACGAGGAGCTGCTCACCCGGCTGCTCGCTTCCATTGCGCGGCGCGACGGCCTCAACAGCCTCGACCGTGACGCCGTTGCGCTTGTGCTTGAACATGCGGCGCGGCTCGCTGACCACGCGGGCAAGCTCTCGCTTGTCGTGGAGCAGCTGCACGAAATCCTGATTGAAGCAGATTTTTGCGCGCGCGAGGCTAAGCGGAGCATCATTTCCCGATCTGACGTGGATCGCGCTCTCACGTCCCGCATTCAACGTGCCGCTCGATTAAGAGACCGGGCACAAGAGGCGATCCTGGAAAAGGTGGCTCTTATCGACACGGCCGGCACCCGAGTCGGCCAGATCAACGGCCTTAGCGTTATTGAACTTGGCGGCTTTTCCTTTGGGCGTCCCACCCGCATCACCTGCCAGGTGAGAGCCGGAGCCGGCAAAGTCGTTGACATAGAGCGCGAGGTCGAGCTTGGCGGACCTGTGCATTCCAAGGGCGTTTTGATCCTGTCGGGATTCCTTGCCGGCCGCTACGCTCTGGACACCCCCATGTCGCTGTTTGCGAGTCTAGTATTCGAGCAGTCCTACGCTGGCGTCGAGGGTGACAGCGCATCATCTGCCGAGCTTTATGCCCTGCTATCCGCATTGTCGGACGTGGGGCTGCGCCAGGATCTGGCTGTTACCGGCTCGGTCAACCAGCTCGGTGATGTTCAGGCCATAGGCGGTGTCAACGAGAAGATCGAAGGCTTTTTCGATATATGCAAGGCCCGGGGTCTGACAGGGACACAAGGCGTCCTCATTCCCGAAGCCAATGTCCAGCACCTCATGCTGCGCAAGGATGTAATTGAAGCTTGTGCCGGAGGCCGCTTTGCCATTTATCCGGTCGCCAGGATCAATGAGGGGATTTCCCTGTTGACGGGGCTTCCTGCGGGTGAACGTAATGCTGACGGAGCCTATCCGCCCGGGAGCGTCAACCGCCGGGTGGAAGACCGGCTGCGGTCCTTCGCCGCCATCTGGAGGGCCTTCGGCAAGCAAAGTGGAGATGGGATTCCCAGCGGATAGCCATGGCCGCTCACGGCTTCAAACGGGTTCTGCTCGGCTTTCAGCCAGGCTCTCTTGGCCGCACCATAAATTTTGCGGTGGAGCTCGCCAATCTCCTTGATCTCGAGCTGCTCGGTTTTTTTCTCGACGATCGCAACCTTCGCGATCTGGCAAGTACGCCATTTGCGCGCGAGCTCAGGCCTCTCGGGGGCGGCTGGCACCCCCTGGATCTTGAACGGATGTCGCGCGACCTTGAAATTGCTGCTCGCGCTACAGAGCGAATATTCATCACCACGGCGGCGCGCCTCGCGGCCAGATACCAATTCGAGGTCATCCGTGCGCCAATGGCCGAGGCTGTCGCCTGTGTCTCACGGACTGGCGACATTGTCATGATCGTGGAGCCCCTCAGCCCAGCTGAGCGCGCGACTCAGCAATTTGCTTGGCTAATCGAGGCCGCGTTCCGCTCGGCTGCCGCTGTCATGTTCGTGCCAATGAGCATCGTGCGAACCTCGGGTCCCATTGTCGCGATTGCGGCGGCACCAGACGATCCCTCCGTTCAGGCTGCGGCTGGCATTGCAATTGCAGCCAAGGAGGCGCTGATCATCGTTCATGCGTATGATGAGGGCGCCGCCGATGATTCATCCATTCGCAAGCTGAGTCCAGATCCTGCCCTTACGGTCGAGCATATTGCTGGCAGCAAATCCCTTCTGTCCGGCCCGGCAGCCTTCTCCCGCGCGTTCCATGAGCTGCGGGAGCGGCTTCTGGTCATGACCCGCGATGTCTTCGAACCCGAAGCTGCCTCGATGATCGCTTGGATGCGGCATGTTCCGGTTCTGATCATCGAGCGGCCGCTGGAGACGATTGACCATACTATACTTCCGCGGCAGGAAATGCCGCGTGATTCGGGCACAGAAAAATAGAATCACGGACACCAGCTGGGCAGCAGCATAGCGGTCACGGATCTCGAACTACTTTCCGCCATCAATTGGAGAGACTCACCACCATGCTGATTGGCGTTCCGAAAGAAATTAAGGCTGGCGAATACTGTACCTGGCTCATTCCCGCAACGATCGCAGAATTGGTGGCACGCGGTCATAAGGTGGAAGTGGAAAGCCAGGCCGAAGAAGGAGCAGGTATCAGCGGCGGCGGGTACACTGCGGCCAGAACCAAGACCGCCGGAACCGCCGATCCCATTTTCCAGCGTGCTGAATTGACTGTGAAGGTGAAAGAGCCGCTTTCGTCAGAGCGAAAGAAATTGCACCAAGGCCAGATGATATTCATCTATCTGCACCTTGCTGCGGACCGCGAGCAGACGAATGAGCTTCTGGCATCCGGCGCAACCGCCATCGCCTGCGAGACCGTGACTGGCGAGGCAGGAAAGCTGCCTCTCCTTGGTGTTGTTCATTACTGTGTTGCGAACATGCCGGGAGCGGTGCCCCGCACCTCCACATTTGTGCTCAATAATGCGACACGCCCTTTCGTTCTGGCTCTTGCGGATAAGGGATTCCTGCAAGCGCCTGCCGGGGATGTACATTTGCGGAACGGGTTCAACGTGCATGGCGGCCGAATCACCTGCCGCGCGGTGGCGGATGCTCTTCAGCTGCCTTATACACCTGCGGCAGATGTGATCGGGGCCTGATAAGAGTGCGGGTGCCGCCCAGACGCCTAAGATTTTGAAATGGAAGCCGCAAAAGGGATTATGGAAGCTGGTCAAGGGCCGCGATTGCCGCACTGGTAATTCCCGCCCTCGGCTTTTGGAAACGGCTATGCTAGACTTTCTCACCAGCCGGAAGGGAGGGATACAATGACTTTAGACAACAGAACGAAGCTGGGAGCCATCATCGCGGTTTCGGTGATTGCTGGGCTCGCATTCGTATGGATTGCCGTGCTGCTTTTGATAGTCGCAATATTTTTAATAGCATGGGGGCAAGCACCCCAGCGTGTCGAAACCTTTGTTAAGGGCTTACCCTATGGCGACTCCATTATGGGGACGCTGGATAAATGGATCTGATTTGACCGCAGGATCTCGCGCGAGCGGTGCACGGCAGCGCCGTTCGCCGGTCAAGGCGTTTTCGTGATTCATTTCTCTTCAGATACCGCCTAGTCTCTTCGGACGCCGCCTAACCAAGGCCGGTCTCTGCTCTTAGGCTGGAGCCATTTCTGCGATTAAGGCGCGGTGCCGGTGCCGAAAGGCCCCGGCTATGCTGTTTTCGTGTGAAAACAGCATAGCCGGGTACCCATCTCCATTCCACCGGTTCTCGCGAACATCACTTCATTGTAAGTGAAGCTTGTGCGGTCTACCTTGCCGTCAATAGCGGGTGCTGATAAAAAGACTGGAGCTTGGCCGTGGACAACAAGGAAGAGGCCGCCAGCGCTGGACCGGAGCAAAACAATAAAAAGCCGGTCGTTGTTGGCATCGGGGCGTCCGCGGGCGGCATCCGCGCCCTGCAAACCTTCTTTGACGCTCTTCCTGATGACCCAGGCGCCGCTTTTGTCGTGGTGGTGCATCTTGATCCGCAGGTTCATAGCGAACTCTCGAACATCCTGGCGGCGCGCACCCGCATGCCTGTGGTGCAGGTCCGGGGGACAGAGAAGCTCGAGACAAACCACGTCTATGTGATTGCGCCAGGCAGCCGGCTGAATCTCACCGACCGGGACATATCCGCCGCCGAGTTTGAAGAGCCCCGCGGACAGCGGGCGCCGATCGATTTGTTCTTCCGCTCCCTTGCAGAACAGCACGGCGACGGTTTCGCAATCATTCTCACGGGAGCCGGGTCCGACGGCACGACGGGGGTAAAGGAGGTGAAAGAAGCTGGCGGTATCGTTCTCGTCCAGGATCCAAGCGAGGCCGAATATCCATCCATGCCGCGCAGTGCCATCGCAACGGGCCTTGCAGATTTCGTTCTGCCGGTGGAGGAGCTTGCGGCCCGGATTGTCGAACTCATCCGGAACAAAGACCACGTCGCGATCACCGCCGAGCAACATCTCGACGAGGAGCTCGTGCGCCGGATCCTCGCCCATGTGCGGGTGCGGACCGGGCATGATTTTTCAAAGTACAAACGCTCGACGATCTTGAGGCGCCTCGCGCGCCGCATGCAGATCACGAGGAGCGATGAGCTGAGCCGCTACTATGATTTTCTGCGGGACAATGCCGAGGAGGCGCAGGCGCTGCTCGGCGATCTTCTCATTTCCGTGACGACGTTTTTCCGCGATGGCGAAACTTTCGATATTCTGAAAAGCTGGGTGATACCGCATATCTTGCAATCCAAGGACCCCAGCGCTGTTGTTCGCGTCTGGGTGCCGGGCTGTGCCACGGGCGAGGAAGCCTATTCGATTGCCATGCTGCTGCTTGAGGAGGCCGCGCAGCACCAGATTCGGCCTGCCCTGCAGATCTTCGGCTCCGATCTTGATGCACGGGCCATCGCCATCGCGCGGGAAGGCCGCTATCCTGCCGCCATTGAAACCGATGTGAGCGAAGAGCGCCTGCGCCGGTTTTTCTCACGAGAGGGCGAATATTACCACGTCAAACGGGAGCTTCGCGACATCATCGTGTTCGCCGTTCATGACCTGCTCAAAGACCCGCCCTTCTCCCGGATCGATCTTCTCTCCTGCCGCAATGTGCTGATTTACCTCGATCGCGAAGTCCAGCAGCAGCTTTGCACCACCTTTCATTACGCGTTGAACCCGCGCGGTTTTTTGGTCGTGGGCTCGGCCGAAACCGCCGACAATCCGCCTGGTCTATTTCGCGCCGTTGACCGCAAGGCACGTATCTATGAGTCGTTGAACCTCCCCGGTGAGAAAAAGCGCACGCTGCCGCAATTGCTTGGCGGCCCGTTCCGGGAGTTTGCGCATCCTCCACTCGCAGGGGCGGGTCCCATTGGAGCGAGAATTGCCATCAGCGAGGCCGCACTTCACCGGCAGGTCCTTGAAACAATCGCGCCGCCGAGCATTCTCGTGGACCGGACGCATCGGGTCATCCATCTCTCCGATCATGCCGGCCGCTATCTTCAGCCCTCGGGTGGCCCGCTCACCGGCGATGTCGTCGATCTCGCGCGCCCGGAACTAAGATTGGAGCTGCGCGCCGCCCTGCATCGCGCGTTTGAAAACTGCCAATCGACCTTGAGCCTGCCTGTCCTCGTTCAATTCAACGGAGCACCGCATCGCGTTCATATTCAGGTCAGGCCCGTCTCCGAAGATCACGAGGAGCAGCCGCGAAATGCGGTCGTGATGTTCATTGAAGGCGAGGCGGTCGATAATGCGACGGAGGCGAGCCCCGAAGAGTCGGCCACCGATGAGAGGATACGCCGCCTGAGCGATGAGCTGCAGTCGACCCAGGCGCGCCTCCGGACGACCCTCGAAGAGTCGGAATCGGCCAATGAGGAGCTGCGCGCCGCCAATGAGGAGCTGCAGTCGATCAATGAGGAATACCGCTCCACTTCTGAAGAGCTGGAAACCAGCAAGGAAGAACTCCAATCGATCAATGAGGAGCTGCAGACCGTCAACAGTGAGCTCAAATCGAAGTTCGAAGCGATCTCCCGTGCCCATAGTGATCTGCAGAATCTGATGGCAGCCAGCGATTTCGGGACTTTGTTTCTCGACCCTAGCCTTCGCATCAAACGCTTCACCCAACCGGTGACAGAGCTCTTCAGGATCACCCCGAGCGACGAAGGACGGCCCTTCACGGACTTTGCCCATCAGCTCGACTATCCCGAGCTCGGCCGAGACGCACAGACTGTGCTCACGCACCTCACCCCGATCAGGCGCGACGTCCGCAGCCTGGACAACAAGTGGTATGATGTCACCTTGCGCCCCTACCGGACGGTCGATGACAAGATTGACGGCGTGGTCATCACCTTTATCGACGTGACGGAGCGCCGCCAGGCCGAGCAGGCTTTGCGCGAGAGCGAGGAACGCCTGCAGCAGCGCCAGCGCCTCATTGAACTCTCGCATGATCCAATCTTCGTGTGGGATCTCGACGGCGGGATCGTCGAATGGAACCGCGGCTGTGAGGAACTCTACGGCTATACCCGCGAGGAAGCGCGCGGCCAGAGTAAGGCGCGGCTTTTGCGCTCGGAGGGGAACGGCTTTTCCTTTGCCGATGTCAAAGCCAAGCTGGCCGAGGACGGCAGCTGGAGCGGTGAGCTCAATCAGACAACCAAAGATGGGCGCAGGCTGACGGTCGATTCAAGAATGCAGCTTGATCAGCATGCGCGCCGCCTCGTGCTCGAAACCGTCCGCGACATCACCGAACGCAAAGCCTGGGAGCAGCGCCAGCAGCTCTTGCTGCGTGAGCTGAACCATCGGGTCAAGAATACCATGGCGGTGGTTCAGTCCATCGTGCATCAGACATTGCGAACTCATCATACGGACGAAGATTTTGAAACCTCGCTGGATGGCCGCTTACTGGCGCTCGCCTGCGCTCATGATCTCCTTGCCGAATCGAATTGGCGCGGAGCAGATCTTGCAGCCTTGGCGCGGCACCAGCTTGAGCCTTTTGCCGCGGAGGAGCGCTGGACCCTTGAAGGTGAAGCTGTTTCGCTGCCCCCCGACATCGCAGCGAATTTCGGACTCGTGCTGCATGAACTCGCAACCAATGCCGCCAAGCATGGCGCCCTCTCGCAACCGGATGGTAAGATTCACCTTAGTTGGACCTTGGCGTCCGGGAAGGTGCCGTCGCTGGGTTGGTAGGAATTGAGGGTGGCGTAGTCTCCGGGTGATCAACCTCGAATCATCCGGCGTTGAAGCGTCGGACTGGAGACCACGCCATGAAGAGCATTACCACGAAGCGG
>Ga0209061_1004710_pt1 | contig 12785 bp, 12 predicted proteins | sample Coa_R1_10_FD_187157 | JGI IMG/M metagenome (GOLD analysis project Ga0209061, IMG submission 187157) | Surface soil microbial communities from Centralia Pennsylvania, which are recovering from an underground coalmine fire - Coalmine... | ecosystem: Environmental > Terrestrial > Soil >...
ACTCCCCCGCCAGTTGGGCGTAGGACCTCGACGCGGAGGCCATTGGACACTTGGCTTTCGCGCCACGAGGGCGCGGCGGAGGACGTACTTACACTGAGCCTAAGATATGCCGAAGCCGCCCACAGAGGGACCGACCTACCGTAGGAGGAGCTTGCTCAGGAGGCCCTGGAGAAGAAGCGGGCTAAGCTCGCGGAAGCAGCCGCCCAGGCCGCCGTTGGATCAGGGCCGACTCTGGATGGAGGCCGCCAGGAGTCGCCCGCGGGGAAGATCCTCAAGTGCGGCCACTGCGGCCATGAGTGGCTCTATCGCGGAAACTCGCCACTACCCTGGGCCGCCTGCACTTCATGCGGCAAGAGGGTACGAAAGCGCCCGTACGTACGCTTCCGGGCGCCTGGCAAACTCTCTGAGAGACAACGGGAGGAGGAAAGCGACCCCCAGCCTCCACCGCCCGAGGAGGGCCAGAGTGCCTGAAAGCAGCACCCCGAAGGGGATCCGGGCCGTGATCTATGCCCGTTGCTCGACCTCTGAGCAGGATTACACCCGCCAACTGACCGAGCTTAGGGCCGCGGCTGACAGGCTCGGATGGCAAGTTGTGGCCACTCTGGGATCCACCGTCTCTGGGGGATCGAACGAGTCAGATCTATCCCGCCTCCAGGCTGTGGCCAGGAGGGGAGAGTATGACCGACTCATGGTATGGGAGTTGTCGAGCCTCAGCCGCAGGGGAATCGGCCCGCTCCTGCACCTGATCCAGCAGTTCGACGCCCAGGGAGTTCGAGTCTACTCGATCCGAGAGCCGTGGGTGGGCGATGATGGCCCGGCTCGTGAGCTCCGGGTAGCGATACTTGCCTGGGCCGCCCGGTGGGAGCGGGAGATGATCTCGGCCAGAACCCGGTCGGCCCTCGCCTCCCGCAAGGCGCTCGGGATCCATGTGGGACGCCCCAACGGATCCCGCGACCGAGTCCCCCGGTTCCGCAGGCCAAAAATGGGGGGGTCCCTTGCCATCGAGGAGCCGGCTCCGCTCTAAAACCGACCCCTTTTAGCGGCCGAAAAGGCGCCCTCCCCGGTCCGGAACAGGGCACCGACAAGACCGTTTCAGGACCCCCCGGCTTGCCCATGATATACCCCCCGGCCAGAGTCCAAGCGGTGAACCCATGAACCGGTTTGACGAAACCTACTGGGAAGGAGCGAGGAACGCGGCACTGGCGGTCTACCGCGTAGTCAGGGAAAGAGACGACGTCCCGGAGGACATCCGAAGGTTCGCGGAGCAGCTGCTCGGCGCCACCGGCGACAAGCGGAACTCTTCGTTCCTGGAGCAACTCGGGATCCGCTTCCCGTGAGGGCATCTCAACTGCGGGTCGGATCACTGGCGCAAGGTGCTTTGAACCGTAGCATCTCCAGACCCCATCGCCTTGATCGGCAAACTCGGGTTTCGAGTCACGCATCGTAATGAGGTCGGGGCTTTGGAGAAGACAGGGTATCATGCTCGAACGATGGCTCCTTCGGCCTTATCACGACTGACCGAGAGCGCCCGTGCCTCACACCGTCAGGAACGCTGAAGACCGATATGGACGGGGAGCGGGGTGGAGGCCTGTCCATGGGGACGCTTCCATCATGCCGACCTGTCGCCCAGCGCTCGACTCTATCGATCCATGTGCGGATATGTGAAGGAACCTCCGGTTTCAGGCGAGCTTGGAAGGACAGAACCCTCATGCGTGGGTATCCAAGCCGTTTTGCGACGACAATGCGGTGGTTCCCATCGCCTTGATTCCAGTAGAACCCATGTAGTTTCACCATCTGTGGCAGCCGATTCTCTGGGCCCCCATCAATCGCGTCTTGGCAACTCCATCGGCGGGGGTGGTTAGAGGTCGCCCCCATCAGCTCCTCAATTCGTCCCGCATGGAACCGATTCCCGTCAGCTAATTGGCGTCTCTCGACTTCCGGCCGAATCCGCCAATCCCAAGTGAAGTCCTTAGCGTGAAGAGCGCCGAGAATCCTCCAAACATCGATCACCTCATTCTGTTCCTTTCCGACTTGCGTGAGCCACTTCTCAATCACTAGGTATTGGGGCACCGTGGCTCCTTGCCACACCTCGTCTCGCATCGTCAGCCCTTCTCAAACTAAGCTCGAGCTGACTTGGCGGAGACCGAAGCTCGGTGCCAATCCGGCTTCGAACATCTCACGGACGACCAGCCCTAGCGAGCAAGGCGGCCTCCCCACCCATCAGCGTCACGCTCTCGCCGCGACAATGCATAGTCGACCCAATGACACGCCAATTCAGGCCCGCCAATAATCACCGCCTGTGACCAATGTCAACCAAGTATTAAATACATCGTGCACATTATGGAATTCGATATGAGTTCCCGATTGGTGGCATCGAACCTTACTGCCCACGATTTCGTCGGTAGATCCGACGAACCGCTCCCTGACTTGGGCCCGCAACTCCACCGCAAGAAGGTCGCTCAAGCTGTGAAAGCCTTTCCAGACGGAATCAGCACGGGTGACGTAGCTACGGCGACTGGACTGTCTGTCCCGACCGTGAGGCGCATTCTATCCGAGCTCGAGAGGGAACGTGAGGTCTACTCCCGGAGCCATACCCAGAAGCGGATTCTCATTTGGTATCCTAACGGGAGGATTATCCATCAGTACCTGGAACTCCAGCGCGAACTCCGCGGTAAGACCTACCGCGTCACCGTGCAGGAGGGACGATCCGGTCCGACTGTTCAAATTCAGGAGCGAAGGTTCTCCCTTCTCGATGGCGAGCATGTCGAGGGTGCGATTTTCGTAGATTACGAGTCCATCGACGACCTATGCGCGCTTCTTGACGAGATGAAACATCGTTACGAGTCATACGAAGCAGGGGGTGCGCGATAGTCGATGGAGGGAGGCTTCAGGACGCTCAGCGTCACACGCCGAGTAGGAGAGAGCATCACTGGAACCTCCCTGTGGGGTTCAAGGTTCGAACGCGTTCCAGTCGGCCGTACCTTCCCGATGCTGCGGAAGCTGGAGGATGCCGAGGCGATTCTGCGGTGCGGATTCATTGATCCTTGGATGCCGATTGAGTTGAACATGATCAACTCCGAATCCATACGAGCGCGGCTGCAGCAACGACTGCTCATCGACACCCATACAGAAGGTTGGCTGCATCCCGAATCCCTCTTGCGGTCCCGTCCATCTATAGGCTACTTGCCGCCCGAGCTGCTCTGTACTCCAAACATAACAGGGCTAAAGGCTCTCTCAGAGAGCAGCGTCAGCTCAGAGGCCGTAGTTCGGCAGCGGCTAAACGATCCGCCGATAGTTGACGGGGAGGTCGACTGGTTGTCGATAACGTCCGAGAACATTGTCGGAGACGGAACCTTTTGGACTCAAATGGCGAAGTCGCACCTCTACCCCAGATGGATCGGTGACCTGCTCGCACGTGGCGACAACGTCCGCCTATCCTTGCTGGCGCCACCTGTGCCGGTGCTGCATGGTGAACTAGCAAAGAGTGCGGACCTTCAGTTCGAGCTCAATGCTGCCGCCTCAACTCTGATGAACCCCCTCTCCGGATCCCAGCTATCCATTCGTCCTCTCTATTCGATTCACATCCATCCAAGCGCACTCGGATGCCCCGGGCTGCTACAAAAAGCCCTTTCCGGGCTCCGACTTGCAATGGCCGGGTCTGAGTATGGGTTCGTTGGCGTCCATCTGGCTTTCACAGACCTTGGAGCGGTCGGATTTGAGGGCGCTGCCGCCATTCGAACGGCCAAGGACCTCGCGGCCAAGGTTGCCGCAATAGCGCGTGAAAGTGGTCGATTCCTAATTGTGAGTGGCACCGGGCCGGTGGGGCCGGCCTTCTTGGATTTGGGAGCAGCCTTCGCGACGTACGGGATGGGCATGAGTATGAGCCGGGTCTACCGGATGGTGCGCGCTCCTAAGAATCAAAGTCAGACGACTCGCAAGAGGGCACATGAGTCAAAGTACGGGAAGACCCTCGGTGGTCCTTGGAATTACGTCCTCCTTCGTTACCGCGATGTGAAGGCTCAGGGATGGAAGCTGGAAGACCCAGGGGAGAAGTTTGCCTCTGAGGTGCCCCCGAGCCTTCGGTACGGGCCCGAGGACAGGTATCGGATTGACTTCAGCAAGCCCTACAACACGGCCGTCCAAGAGGTGCTCAATGACCTGCGTGAGCGTGAATTGAGCAAAGGGGGCAACTCGCGGCCGGGCAAAGCATCTCTTGGGAAATCAGACGACCCTAGCATAGCCCCTTGGGCCTAGTGACTACACCGGCATGGGTTCTTAGCACATGGAGCAGGGCAGCCCTTCTCGACGACAGCGGACCGAGACGGTCATCTTCGATGGGCCAATCGTCAAGGGTCCCGGAGGTGAATGGCATAGCACTCCGATCCGTGTGCCAGCTGGGAACGACCTCGCGATTGAGGCACGGAGCCCTGTAAGATTCTACGCCGGGATCTTCGACGAGGCGAACTATCAACGCTTACGTCGAATGGCCCACCCTGCATTCCCGTTCCGATTCGGAACTGACCAAGTGGCGTTCAGTATCAGTCGGCGTGCGCCAATCGATGACGACTATCGTGTAGTACTGCGGGTGGGCGTGTTTGGTGGACAGAGGGCGACTATCCAACTCAGAATAACGCTGACGGATTGATGATGCTGGGGGGACAGTCTGAGGTCGTCGACATCCGAAATCTCAAGTTCGAACGCAACGCACTCCGACTCGCAATCACAGCGTTTGTAATCGTTGTCGCCCTGGTGATGATCTACGACTGCGTGCTGTGGGCATATTACGGCGGTCTACCGACACTGGATTCGAGTCTCACGGCGCAGGGGACCTTCGCGCTCCCAATCGTCGCTGGCGTAGCAGCTCTCGGAGCCGGGTATGGTTTCTTCCGAAACATGTACAAGGGCGTCCCTCTGTTCGGCGAGCTGCCGTATGAAGTCAGGAAGACCATTGAAGAAGCAGACGCTCGACCGTCGGCCGCTCCCTCGACGCTGTCGGCCGCACTCGCGGGAGCGATGCCGAATCAGGTCAAAGAGGATGTTTCTGCGCCAGGCTCGGGGGCGATGACCGCGACCGGTGCGGTGGTTTCCGGGCCCCCCGAGGGCCCAGCCTGAGCCCATCTAGCGTCACCTCATCCCAGATTCCTGCTCACCTACGCAGCGCCGCTTACGAACCGATGCTGAACCCGCGGAAGCCCTCTGTAACCGATAAAGAAAGGCGTCGAGGAATTGACCGAAGACTGGCTGACAGACTTCAATCTTTGGCGCGTGCACCAAGCCCTGCCGACGGGTCGGGAGAAGTCGCGGGAACAGGGCCAGCGACCAATCCCTGAGGAAGAATGTCCTATAGGCGATGGCCCTCCTACAGTGAAGGGCATCTGAGAATCGGCTGGCACGATCAACCGTTCTCTTTGGTCGGCACTGGAAAGACCCATGGAAAACGGTCACGGACGACACGCTTGGCTTCGTTCTGAATTCGACCATTCTCATCGCTACTTCCGTAGATACCAACCCGTGCTGGTTGACCTCCTGAGCGAAGAGGACGAACTTCGCCTTCGGTCGGTCAGGTTCTCAGACCCATCGATTCACGCCCGCAACACGGCGATGCTCCTCCTTTCCCTGGATCAGGGACCGCGGAGGGAGGAACTCATCCATCTACGACTCTCCGACCTGGTGGACACGCCTGGGGGCGGGAAGGGACTGCTGGTCCGCCGCGGCAAGGGAGACCGACCTCGGCTGCTCTACCTACCGAGGAGACCCGGCAGGCGATTGAGACATACGTAGACCACTACCGGATCCAATCTGACCCGTCAGCGCTCTTCACCAGCCGAGGGGGGCCCATCTCCTACGGCATGATGGGCAAGATCGCCAAGGACATTGGTCGCGCCGCCGGACTGAAGCACTTCTCATGGCACCGAGCTCGGCACCGGATGATCGATGCGATGCTGGACAAGGGAGTCTCCCTACCTGCCATCCAGGAGGTCGCCGGACACTCACGGGCTGAGACAACCGTCGCCTATGCAAGTCGTAAGGCGCTAAGAACTCTTACAGAGCGGGAGATCCGGAACTTCCAAAAGCGACGAATCGTCGAGCCGGAGAGCCCTCCCAACCTCGAGGACCTCACGTCAGTAGTGGCAAATCCACCTGGTAGTATGCGAGAGAGAGGTGGGAGCACGGGGATTTGAACCCCGATATGCGGGTCTCTCCGCGCGCTCCAGTCACTCGTCATCGGGGTCCATTCGAACCCCTCCGCAGACCCGAATCAATTCACAGGGGATCCGTAGATCGCCCTGACTGGAGCCCGCTGGTCTGCCAGATTAGCCTATGCTCCCTCCGCGGGGCCGGTGGCGCCCGACTTCATAGCGTTTGTTGTCGCCCGAGGGCGCGGAGCGGGTCCCGGGCCCGGGTACCAATCGGCAAGCGCTATATGCAAGCCTATTTGATCGGAATCCAATGACATTGAATGACCCCTCCCCTCCGCCGTCCCGCCGACGAACCGTTTCCCTGACCGTCCTGGTCGTCGCGATCGTCCTGGTCGCGGGGGCCGCCGTCGGGACGACCGCCGTGTACTACGCACTCCACCCGACGGGCTCAACGAACTCGGGAGGAAACTCGACCACGACCGTGATCGACGATCTCGGCCGGAGCGTCACGGTCCCGCTTCGCCCGACGCGAGTGGTGGTTCTCGGGCCGTCGATCGTCGACTCGATGGTCCTCTTGGGAGTCCGCTCATCGATTGTGGGCGTTGACTGCTCGAGCGCGGCGTTCGGGGGCATCCTCGGGGACTACACCCCGGCCCAGGTCGCCGCCTGGAACCTGTCGAGCCGGATGTGCATCACGGCGTATCCGGCCCTCTACCCGCCCCAGATCCTCAATCTGACCCCCCAGCTCGTCCTGGCGGCGTCGATCGTCTCGGAGAGCACGCTGGAGAGCTTCCAGGCCACCTACGGGATCCCGGTGGTCATCCTCGCTCCGTCCACCATCGGGGGCATCACCTACGATGTCCAGGTCCTCAACACCATCTTTGAGACCGGATCCGCCGGCGCGCACCTCGTCCAGCAGCTCCAACGCACCATCCAGGAAGCCACCAGCTTCGTCACCAACCTGACCGACAACGGCACCCCGCTCCGCTCCGTCCTGCTGACCTACTATGTGGTCCCCAGCGGGGGGTATGCCGGCTACTCGACCTTCGGGCCCGGATCGTTCGGCCAGTCCCTGCTCGATCTGGCGGGGGCGGTGAACATCGCCGGAGGGACCAACCAGGGCCAGTACCCGTCCCTCTCGGGCAGCCAGGTCCTGAGCGCCAACCCCTCGGCGATCGTGGCGGGCTACGGGTTTGGCGTGACCAACTCCAGCTACGCGGCCGGACCGGACTGGTCGAGCTTTTCGGCGGTCGTCCACGGGAACGTCTCGTACGTCGATGTGACCTACATGACCGAGGCCGACCCCACGATGGTGCTCTGGATCCCCACGCTGGCCGCGATCCTCTACCCCGGAGTCCCGTTCGCCTGAGAAGGAGGATCGCGGCGCCCCGATGGCTCGCATCGGCGGGCCCGACCGGCCCCGGCTGAGGGCGCTGACCTACGGGGCGCTGCTGGCGGGGGCCTTCATCGTCTTGTTCCTGCTCGCGGGCATCCTCGGCCCGGTGGCCATCGCACCTCTGACCGTCTTCCACATTCTGGGCTACGAGATCACCGGGGGCGCGTTCGGCGGATCCCCCTGCGGAGGTTCGGTCGACCCCACCCGATGCGCGACCCTCGTCCTCATCGTCTGGGAGTCGATCGTGCCGGAGATCCTGCTGGCCTTCCTGGCGGGCGCCCTGCTCGGCGTCTCGGGCGGCCTTCTGCAGGGGGTCTTTCGCAATCCGCTCGCCGATCCCTACCTCCTCGGGATCTCGACCGGCGCAGCCATCGGGGCGTCGATCCTCTTCGTCTTCGGGGTCGGGGTCGCCCAGGCCAACCTGACGCTGCCCCTGCTGGCGTTCGTCGGCGCCCTCCTCACCGGACTCGTCATCCTGCTGGCGGCCCGGAGCCCCCGCAGTTCCATCGAGACCCTGATGCTCACGGGGGTCGCGCTCAATGCCTTCCTCTCCGGCGGCCTCGTCTTCACCCTCCTTTACAATCCCATCGGCAACCTCCAGCTCAACTTCTGGCTGCTCGGCGGGGTCTTTGGAGCCACCTGGAGCCAGGTGGGCCTCTTGGTGGGCGGGGTGCTGGTCGTCGGGGCCCTCGTGGTCCTCCACGGCCGCGCCCTCAACCTCCTCCAGCTAGGGGGGGACGTCGCCCAGAGCCTCGGGTTGGACTCCCGCCGGGTCGTCATGCGGTCGATCCTCCTCGCGTCGGTCGCCACCGCCCTCGCGGTCGCCTTCACCGGGGTGATCGGATTCGTCGGGCTCATCGCCCCGCACATCGCCCGTCGGCTCTTCGGCTACGACTACCGTCGGGTCCTCCCGATCTCCGCGGTGGTCGGAGCGATCCTCCTCGGGGGCGCCTTCGACCTCTCCTTCGCGATCCTCCCCTCGACGGAGCTTCCGATCGGGGTCCCGATGGCTTTCCTCGGGGGCCCGTTCTTTGTCTACGTGCTCTACCGCTACCGACAGCGCTCCGGCCCGGGGGCGGAGACATGATGCGCCGGGCCATCCGCCTGGAGTTTGACCAGGTGTCGGCCGGCTATGACGATCGGCCGGCGCTGCACCGGGTCTCCTTCCGAGCCGACCCGGGGGAGGTGGTCGCCCTCACGGGACCGAATGGCTCCGGCAAGACCACCCTCCTCCGGGCCACCCTCGGTCTGCTCCCGCTTCTCGGCGGCCGGATCTCGATCGGCTCAACGTCCACGGCCCAGCTCTCGATCCGGGAGCGCGCCCGATGGTTCGGCTGGATGCCGCAGTCGGAACCGATCCGGGAGGATATCCGGGTCCGCCAGTACGTCCTCTATGGCCGGAATCCCTGGATCGGCCCTTGGGAGTCGGAGGGGCCGGAGGATCACGAGGCAGTCGATCGGGCGCTCGCGGCCGTCGACCTCTCGGTCCCCCCCGAACGGGGGATCCTGGAGTTGAGCGGGGGGGAGCGCCAGCGCGCGCTGATGGCGCGGGTGCTGGCCTCGGAAGCGCCGTTCCTGCTGCTTGACGAGCCGACCGCCCACATCGACATCGGCCACCAGATCGACCTGCTCGAGCGGGTCCGGTCGCTCTGCCACCGGGAGCAGAAGGTCGCGCTCGTCGCCCTCCATGACCTCAATCTGGCGGCCCGGTTCGCCGACCGGATCGTGACCCTGCACCGGGGGCGGCTGGTCGCCGACGGCCCGGTGCGATCCATCCTCTCGCCCGATCTCCTCCGGGAGGTCTGGGGGATCGTCGCCGAGCTCAAGCGGGACCCCGCCTCAGGGCTGCCCTACCTCCTGCCGACCCTTCCGGGGCCGGTGGTCCGATCGGGCGGCTCGGCCTTCGAAGGGATTGTCCACGTCGTGGGTGGAGGCGGTGCGGCCCGGGGGCTTCTCCAACGGCTGCACGGGGAGGGATTCCTCCTTTCCTTGGGGGCCGTCCATCTCTTCGACTCCGATTCGGAGCTGGCCCGGGAGCTCGGGATCCCGGCCGTCGTGGAGACCCCCTTCGCTCCGCTCAGCGAGGCGGTCCGTGAACGGCACCGGGAGTTGATCCGATCGGCCCGGGCGGTCGTCGTGGCTCCGTTCGCCGTCGGGCCGGGCAACCTTGCCAACCTCGAGGACCTCGTCGATACCATCGGTGCCCGCCCGTTGGCGCTCTACGAACCGCCGGGGCTGCCCGCCCGGGACTTCACGGGGGGGAGGTCGGAGCCGCTGCTCCAGGAGCTCCGGCGTCGGGGAGCGGCCGTCCTCGCGACCCTCGACGAGGTCGTGGGGTGGGCCGACCGGGCCGTCGCCGCCCGGGAGCGGATGCCGCCCGCAGGTGGGCCGGCCGGAGCGGGCGGACCGCCAGGGGAGCCGAGCCGGGGTCGCTGAAGGAGCCGAGCAGGCGCGGGAGCTCCGTCTCCGAAACGAACAGTAGGCACGGCACCCCGAGCCGGGACGACTCCTGGGCGGCGGCCGCGAGGCCGAACCGGCGCACCGGCGTGACCGAGATCCGCCGAAGGAGGATGACGGCCTCGAGGCCCTCGGTCCCGATCCACCCCGGTTCCGTCTCGGCGATCAGCCGGCGGGCGGCCGCCTCGAGCCGACCGGCCGGGCCCCCCGGGGGTACGGTGCAGATGGTGACGAGGCCCGGAGGGATCGGGACGATCCCCGAGAGCTCCTGGACCTCGACGATCTCGCCGGCCGATCCGCCCGCCAGCACCCGCCCCTGGGAGCCGCTCCCCCCTCCGGGAAGAGCGGTCAGGAGGCCGTCCTGCATGACGAGACGGACCGTGGCTCCGGGCGGCAGTTGGACGCCCGCAAGGGCGCGCGTCGATCGCACGATCGTGAGCTGCCCCAGCCGCTGGCTCATATCCCGGGCCAACGCCTCGAGGTGGGAGTGCAGCCATCCGACCCCGTCGACCGTGGGGCGGTAGCATCCCTGCCGAAACTCGGCCAGGTTACGGCGGGCGAGTCCGCGGTAGAGGTGGGAGACCGCCTGGACGGTGACCCCCATGCTCCGGGCCACGTCCTGAAGCCGTCGGACCGGCTGGGTGGCGCAGTCGTACAAGAACAGAAGGTCCGACACCGCCCCGCTCCGGCGGAGGTCCACGAGGCCATCGCCGGCCCGAGCCGGGAGGGGCCCGGCCGAAGAGGCGCGGATGGATCGTGTTCGGGTCATCGGAAGGGATCTCCGGCCCTACCGAAGAGGCGCCCCGAGAAAAACTCATTAGCTTTCGATCCCTGACCCATCCTATGTCGGCTCAGGGCCTTGAGTCCGACGGCGGCCGCTGGGATTCGGAGGAGCTGCTGATCAAGTCGCTGCGACGCAGCCTGACCGGCTACTCGGCCCTCCTGCGACGCGCCTGCAGCCCCTCGGGGCTTCTCCCGACCGAGTTCCGCACGCTCTGGGAGGTCGGGTTCCGGGGGGCCCACCGGGTGACCGACCTGAGCCGTCAGCTCGATCTGACCCTCCCGGTCTGCTCCGAGGTCGTCGAGCGGCTCGTCCGCCAGGGGCTCCTCACCCGAAAACCAGATCCCCAGGATCGACGGGGGGGCATCCTGCAGCTCACGGACGACGGTCGGCGCAGGGCGATCGCCTGCCGCACGGCCATCCATGAGTGCCTTCAGACGGTCCTGACCCAGCTACCGCCGGAGAAACAAGAGGCGCTGGTCCGGCTGCTCCCCGAGCTCCCCCGGGCGATCGAGCGGGCCTCGGAGCTTCCGCCGGGAGATCCGTTGGATCTGGAGCCCCCCCAGGTTCCGGATCCCGCGCCCGGTCCCCTCACCGGGGGCCCCGGGCCGGTTTCGGCCGGGCCGCCGGCTTCTGGAGGGCCCTCAGCCGATCCCGGATCCGGGCCGCCTCCTCAAACTCCAGCCGTTCCGCCGCCAACCGCATCTCCTCCTCCAGGTTCGCGACGACGAGGGGCAGCCGTTCCTTCCAGGCGCGCGCGGAACCGCGCCCGGTCCCTTCCGGCACCTCCGTGAGATCCTCCTCCGAGAGGATCGAGGTGACCTCCTTGCGGATCGACTCGGGCACGATCCCGTGGCGGCGGTTGTACTCGAGCTGAGCCTCCCGCCGACGGGTCATCTCGGCCATCGCGCGGGCCATCGATCCGGTCACCCGGTCGGCGTAGAGGACGACCCGCCCGTCCACGTTCCGGCTCGCCCGACCGCTCGTCTGGATGAGGGAGCTCTCGCTGCGCAGATACCCCTCCTTGTCGGCGTCGAGCACCCCGACGAAACTCACCTCGGGAAGGTCGAGCCCCTCCCGGAGCAGGTTGATCCCCACCAGGACGTCAAAGCGGCCGAGCCTCAGGTCCCGGAGGATCTCGATCCGCTGGAGGGTCTCGATGTCGCTGTGGAGGTAACGGACCTTGAGCCCCTGCTGAAGGAGGTGCTGGGCCAGCTCCTCGGCCGTCGCCTTGGTGAGGGTCGTCACGAGGGCGCGGTCGCCCCGGGCGATGCAGGCCCTGAGCTCCCGCAACAGATCGGCGATATGCCCCTCCAACGGGCGGACCTCGACCGCAGGATCGACGAGGCCGGTCGGGCGGATGATCTGCTCCACGATCCCCCGGGACATCTTCCGCTCAAACGGACCGGGGGTCGCCGAAACGAAGACCGCCTGGGGGACCCGGGCCAGGAACTCGTCGAACTTGAGCGGCCGGTTGTCCCGGCAGGACGGCAGGCGCCAGCCGAACTCGACGAGGTTGTCCTTGCGGCTCCGATCGCCCTTGAACATGCCCCCCAACTGGGGGATCGTCACGTGGGACTCGTCGATGAAGACCAAAAAGTCCGGGGGAAAAAAGTCGAGCAGGGTGTACGGCGGCTCCCCGGCCGGGCGTCCCGAGAAGTACCGGGAGTAGTTCTCGATTCCGGCACAGTAGCCGGTCTCCCGGATCATCTCGAGGTCGTAGTCGGTCCGGCCCTGGAGCCGCTGGGCCTCGACGATCTTCTCCTGCGCCTTGAGTTCGGCGACCCGCGCCTCCTTCTCCCGTTCGATCGCGGCCAGGATCGTCCGCAGCTGGTCGTCGACCGTCAGGAAGTGGGTCGCCGGGAAGACGGAGAGCCGGGTGAGCTCCTGCCGCTCCTCCCGGGTCACCGGATCGAGCTCGGTCAGCGCCGCGATCCGGTCCCCCTCGAGCCGGATCCGGTGGACCGCCTCCCCGGCGCCCATCACGTCGATCATGCCGCCCCGGACCCGG
>Ga0209061_1004711_pt1 | contig 12784 bp, 11 predicted proteins | sample Coa_R1_10_FD_187157 | JGI IMG/M metagenome (GOLD analysis project Ga0209061, IMG submission 187157) | Surface soil microbial communities from Centralia Pennsylvania, which are recovering from an underground coalmine fire - Coalmine... | ecosystem: Environmental > Terrestrial > Soil >...
GCAACGCAAACCGAACTGGAGTTGTGCGAAAACGATTGAGCGCAAGCGGGTACTCTATCAGTTAGAGCAAGCTGTGGCTGTTTAGGAGGTGCCTTGTGAAGCTGGCTGGTGAACAGGGGGCGGTTGCTCATTTCTTGATGACGGTAGAGATGCGTCATTATTCCCCCTACACGTTGGAGCGGTACACCTATGCGCTTTCGGTGATGATGGACTTGCTAGAGTCATTATGTAAAGTGACTGAGCTTGAGCAGGTGACAGTATTTCACTTGCGTCAATGTGTGCAGCATTTGATGACTGCTTCTGTTCCTATACAAAAGAGCCGTCGCCCCCCTCAGAATGGAAAAACGCTCTCTGCGTCTTCTGTGTGTACGCTTATACGGGGATGGAAGGTGTTCTTCAACTGGTGTTTCAGGGAAGAATTGATCGAGAAGAATCCTGCTGCACGGTTGGAGTTTCCGAAGGTTGAGAAGAGGATTAAACCATCGTTCTCGGATGAGCAAGTGCAGGCTATGCTTGACTCGTTTGATCTGTCTACAGAAGAGGGATTTCGTGATTACCTGATTCTGCTTCTGTTGATTGATACTGGTTTGCGACGTTCTGAGGTGATCGGCTTACGAGTAGAGGACGTGCAGTCTGACTACATCAAAGTTTTTGGAAAAGGGCGTAAGGAACGTCAGGTGGGGATTTCTCCTGAGTTAAGTACGCTGCTCTGGAAGTATATTCATAAATATCGGCATCCGCGCAAGCCTGATGAGCCGATTCTGTTTCTTGCGACAGGAAACGGGAATGCGGGTAAGCCGTTTGGACGTGGTGGTATGAGTGCGTTAATGAAACGTCTGAAGGAAACGACCGGTATTGATGACGTGCGCCTTTCTGCTCACACGTTCCGGCATACTTTTGCCAAGATGTACCTCGAAGAGGGTGGTGATCTGTTCAGCCTCTCGCGTGAGCTAGGCCATAGTGATATTAAGACAACGCAGAGGTATCTGGAAAGCTTTTCGAGCGATAACGCACGTAAACATCATACTGCGTTTTCGCCGTTGAATCGTCTTAAGGTGAGAACGTCTCGCAAGATGAGAAGGAAGGGGAAAGCAAAACAGTAGGGTCTGGTGGGGGGTTGTAGCATCTGGAACAAGCGTTGCGGGTGCTACAATTCTCTGAAAAATCGGTAGAAACCTGAGCCATTGAAGGAGAAAAACCTGAATGGCTATTTGTGTTGGTTGGGCTTGCGGCGCGGACTGGCTATTTATGGGCTTTGAGGGGGTTGGTGTTGCATTAAGGGGGTATGTATGCTACAATATATCCTAGTGAATTACTCGGATTAATCGGAGATAGCAAAGACAGCGAAGTTAGCGAAGACCGGTGAAAACGATGAGTCACCGCTCGAGATAAGAAGACGAGAAGGGAGTAGACCGTGATATTACAGGTATCTACAAGAGGTGAGTATGGCGTGCGGATCATGGTCGATCTCGCTCGTCATTATGGAGAACGTCCGCGCTCGCTCACGGATATTTCCCAGGCTGAGGCGCTGCCACTGGCATACCTTGAGCAACTGGTGAAATTGCTGCGCGAGGCAGACCCGCCGCTGGTCGTCAGCACACGAGGGGCGCATGGCGGCTATCGTTTGAGCCGCCCGCCGGAACAGATCACGATGGGCGAAGTTGTGCGCGTGCTTGAGGGACCGATTGCCCCTATGATGTGCGCGACCGAGGGCGAGATGACCGAGTTGTGCGATTTCCTGAGTTCGTGCAGGATCAGAAATCTCTGGGCGAAGCTCCGTGACGTGGTCGCTCAGACGCTCGACAACATGACGCTGGCCGACCTGGTCAGCGAGTCGCAAGAACAGGAACAAAGCGCAAACAACCATTTCATTGCTCTCTCTGATATTCATATTATGAACCAGGGTCAGGGGTTGAGCCGGGCCGGTGGTGGAACAACCGGCCAGGGCGGAGGCAAGCTCCGCCCCTACCAACCTGCGAATCAGTAGCGAACTTCCGTGGTGAGTAGGGGCTACTTCAGAGGCGCGGGGCTGGTCTTTGCCGTGGCAATAACACCATCTTATTGAGGGTTTCCGCCTTCCGCGCTTGCTACTCCAGACTCGTACATTCATTATCCTGAGGAGGATTAATTTTCGAAATGACTTCAGAACTCGTAATTAAAAACCTTCATGCCAGTATCGAAGGCAAACCAATCCTGCGTGGCGTGGATTTGACCGTGCGCCAGGGTGAAGTTCACGCGCTGATGGGGCCGAACGGCTCCGGCAAGAGCACGCTGGCAAACGTGATTATGGGCAACCCGAAATACGAAGTGACCGAGGGTGAAATCTGGTTCAAGGGCGAAAATATTCTGGAATACTCGCCCGATCGGCGCGCCCGCATGCGCCTCTTCCTCGCCTTCCAGTATCCCATGTCCATCCCCGGCGTGAGCGTTGCCAACTTCCTGCGCCGCTCGCTTGAGGCCGTGCGCGAGGGCAACCGACCGCTGCAAGAGGGTGAGAATCCAAGCGGTCGCATGACGAAGCGCAAGAGCATTCCACCCGCCGAGTTCCGCAAGCTGCTGCAGGAGAAGATGCGCCTGCTCAAGGTCGATAACAGCTTTATCAACCGCTCCATCAATGATGGTTTCTCCGGCGGCGAGAAGAAACGCGCCGAGATTTTGCAGATGGCCCTGCTTGAGCCCGAAATTGCCTTGATGGACGAGACCGACTCCGGCCTGGACATCGACGCGCTCAAGATTGTCTCTGAGAGCGTGAACGCGCTGCGCGGGCCAGATCTGGGTATCCTGCTCATTACGCACTACCAGCGCATCCTGGACTACATCAAACCCGACTTCGTGCATGTGATGTACGATGGCCGTATTGTCCTCTCCGGTGGCCCCGAACTTGCACCCGAGCTTGAGAAGAAGGGCTATGAGTGGCTCAGAGAGAACGATGAGGTGGTTGCCAATGGCTAATGTGCTTGCAAGTGGCCTTTCTCGCGGCGCGGTCGAGGGAATCTCGCGCCAGCAGGGCGAACCGGAATGGATGCTTCAGAAGCGCCTGCAAGCCTGGGAGACCTTTGAGAGCCTGCCCGCTCCCCTGGGTCGGCGCGGCGACCTCGGTACGCTACGTACCCTTGCAAACTTCAAGTTCCAGCAGATCGCGCCCTACGCTGCCAGCGAGGGGCTGACCCCGACCATCGAGCAAGCGCTGCAATCGGCGCTGGCAAGCGAGCGTGCCGGGCTGATCGTGCAGCGCAACTCGTCGGTCGTCCATGCCGAACTCAGCGAAGAACTCAAGAGCCAGGGCGTCATCCTGACCAGCCTGGAAAATGCCCTGCGCGAGCATCCCGAACTGGTGCAGGAGTACTTCATGACGAAGTGCGTTCCAGTCGAGACCGACAAGTACACCGCCATGAACGCGGCCTTCTGGAGCGGCGGCATCTTCCTCTACATCCCAAAGGGCGTGGAGATCGAGCAGCCCATCCTGGGACAGGTCTGGATCGACACTCCCGGCAGTGCTATCTTCGGTCATACGCTGATTGTCGCCGACGAAATGAGCAGCGTGCGCTACGTCGAGGAATACAACTCGGACCTCGCGGGCGATGCTCCCGCGCTCTTCAACGGCGTCGTCGAGGTCTACACCCGCAGCGGCGCGCATGTCGAGTTCAGCAGCATGCAGGACTTCGGCTTGAACGTCTGGAATGTCACGCACCGGAACGTGGTGGAGGAGAACGATGGCAGCGCGACCTGGGTCATGGCCGACCTCGGCAGCAAGGTCATGCTCTCGGAGATCGGCTCCGGTCTGAGCGGCAACGGCAGCGCCGCCGAACTGGTGGGCGTCTTCTTCACCGACCACGACCAGCGCTACGCCATCAACTCGCTCGCCAACCATATCGGCCTCTCCACCAACGCCGAAACGCTGGTCAAAGGCGCGCTCTCTGGTGAGTCACGCGTCGAGTTCTCCGGCATGATTCGCATCCAGCCGAAGGCGCAGTACACCGCCTCCTTCCTTTCGGACCACACCCTGCTGCTGAGCGAGAAGTGCCGCGCCGAGTCGATTCCCGGCCTGGAAATCGGCGCCAACGAGGTGAGCGCCAGCCACGGCGCGACTACCGGCAAGATCGACGAGGAGCAGCTTTTCTACCTGATGGTGCGCGGCATTCCGCAGGACGAGGCCGAGCGCATCATTGTGCAAGGCTTCTTCGAGCCGGTGCTGCAGCGCATCCCGCTGGAAAACCTGCGCGTGCGCCTGCGGCGCAGCATCGTGCGCCGCATGCGTGGTGCCTATGAGACCGAAGCCGACACCTGGGTCGATGCCCAGGAGCGCTGGGAGATCGAAGGCGTCGACGAAGGCGCCGTCCACCTCGACGAACGCCCGGCGGAAGATGAGATTCAACTGACGGAATATTAATGTAGCATTCCCATCCGGCCCCACCCCGGCCACCCGCAAGCCAGGCCATCACTGCAGCAGGCGGCGACAGGCGGCGACAGGCCACCCGCAAGCCAGGCCATCACTGCAGCAGGCGGCGACAGGCGGCGACAGGCCACCCGCAAGGGGTGGCCCTACTATACACGGGCAGCTCTACAAACAATATGGGGATGGGGGCGTATATAGTAGGGCCACCCCTTGTGGGTGGCCTGGGATGCTGACGGCTGGCCCGCCACACTGACGGCTGGCCCGCGTCGGCTGGGCAGTGACGTGCGGCTGGCCCGCCACACTGACGGCTGGCCCGCGTCGGCTGGGCAGTGACGTGCGGCTGGCCCGCCACACTGACGGCTGGCCTGGCATACGGGACACCTGGAACTCGTGGGTATCCTGTTATATAGAGGAGCAGCACATGCAACAGGTTGACGTAGGGGCGCAATTCATGGCGCCCGACATTCGTAAAGACTTCCCTATTCTGGAGCGGCAGGTTCACGGCAAGCCCCTGGTTTACCTCGATAGCGCGGCCAGCTCGCAGAAGCCTCGAGCCGTCATTGAGGCTATGAGCGCGTACTATGAAACCACGCACGCCAACGTCCATCGCGGCGTTTATGAGATCAGCGAGGAAGCGACGGCGGCGATGGAAAGAGCGCGGGTGAAAGTTGCGCGCTTCATCAACGCCCGGCAGAGCAAGCAGGTCATTTTCACGCGCAACACTACCGAGAGCATCAACCTCGTTGCCTATAGCTGGGGCGGGGCCAACATCCACACGGGCGATCTGATCGTCCTGACCGAAATAGAACACCACAGCAACCTCGTTCCCTGGCAGTTGCTGGCGCAGCGCACAGGCGCACGGCTCGAATTTGTCGCCGTTACCGACGAAGGCACCCTGCGTCTCGATGTCTACGAGGAGCTGTTGAAGCAGCAACCCAAACTTGTCGCCTTCACGCACATGTCCAACGTGCTGGGCACGATCAACCCGGTCAAAGAGATGATTGCCGCCGCGCACAACGCCGGTGCGACAGTCCTGGTCGATGGCGCGCAGAGCGTCCCCCACCTGCCGGTAGATGTGCAGGAACTCGACGCCGACTTCTACTGCTTCAGCTCGCACAAAATGCTCGGCCCCACCGGTCTCGGCGTGCTTTATGGCAAGCGCGACCTGCTGCAAGCCATGCCGCCCTTCTTGGGTGGCGGCGACATGATACGCACCGTCAGCCTGCGCGAGTCTACATGGAACGACCTGCCCTGGAAATTCGAGGCAGGCACGCCCTCCATTGCCGAAGCCATCGGCCTCGGCGCAGCCGTGGATTACCTGAACCAGCTCGGCATGGAAAACGTCCACCGCCACGAGCAGGCCATCACGCGCTACGCCATGGAGCAACTGCGCCAGGTGCCGCAACTGACCATCTACGGGCCAGAGGCGGAGCAGCGCGGTGGTGTCATCTCCTTCACCCTGGCCGACATTCACCCGCACGACCTGGCCTCCATCCTCGATCAGGAAGTGGGCGTCGCCATCCGCGCCGGTCATCATTGCGCGCAGCCGCTGATGGAACGTTTCGGCCTGAGTGCAACCGCGCGCGCCAGTTTTTACGTATATACCATGCCGGAAGAAATCAACATCCTTGTGCAGGGCCTGCATAAAGCCTTGCAGATATTCCAGGTGTAAAGTATTCCGGCGAAGGATGAACGCTTATGTCAATGGATTATCGTGAATACATTCTGGACCACTACCGCAACCCGCGCAACTACGGCACGCTGGAGCAGCCGGACGCGCACGCGGAGGACTCGAACCCGTTGTGCGGCGACCAGTTGGCGATTGACCTGCAAATCGAGGGAGATCGCGTCTCGGCTGTGCGTTTCCGTGGGCGCGGCTGCGCCATCAGCCAGGCCTCGGCCTCGATGCTTTCAGAGATGATCGAGGGCCAGCCGGTGGAAGAGGTCGTCAAACTGGGCAAGGAGGACATCCTGGAGGCGCTGGGCATTCCCATCAGTCCGGCGCGCACCAAATGCGCCTTTCTGTGCCTGCGCGTCCTGCACCGTGGTCTCGCGCTCGCCGGGCTGGAGAAACCCACGAGCACGGCTGAGGAAGATGACAACGAAGACGCATAGCAGGCGGCTGTGGCGAAGAGGGAAGGAGATCCTATGCGTTTAGACAATCAAGTTGCTATCATAACCGGTGTGAGCCACGCCGGTCAAATTGGTTTTGCTCTTGCTGACGCCTTCGTCCGTGAAGGAGCGCGGCTGGCCATCAGCGCCCGCAGTGCCGAGCGTGTGCGGGCACGGGCGCAGGAATTGCAGTCAAAAGGCGCGAAGGTGCTGGCCGTGCCAGCCGACCTGACCAGCGAAGAAGGTGCTAACGCCCTGATCGCCAGAACAGTAGCAGCCTACGGGCGTGTTGATATCCTGGTCAATCTGGCAGGAGGGCTGACGCAGGTGCGCCCATCCTATGAACTGCCCCTGGTGGCCTGGAACGCCGAACTGAACAACAACCTGCTCTCCGCTTTTCTCTGCACCCGCGCCGTCTGGCCCGTCATGGTGAAGCAGGGCTACGGCAAGATTCTCAACTTCACCCGCGCGGGCGGCGCGCAAAGCTCCGGCCCCAACATGGTCGCCTACAACTGTGCTAAAGCGGCCATCGACGCATTGACCTTCACGTTCGCCAGAGAGGGCAAGCAGGCGGGTATTTTTGTCAACGCCCTCGCCCCCGGTCTCGTCGATACCGAATCTAATCTTGAGGCAATGAAACCGAACCCCGAAGAACTGGCGAAGAACTGGGTGAGCAAAGATCAGGTCATCAAGGCAGCGCTCTTCCTCGTCACGCCCGACAGCAACGGCGTCACCGGCGCGATTCTGCCCGTCGTCGGCATCGGCATCCAGAACTCCTGAATGTGCTTCCCTGCACACGGCAGGGACAGGAAAACGTATGACAGATTTCATGAAAGCAGCGGAGCTAAGTGATTTAGAAGAAGGCGACCTCCTGGCGGTAGAGGTAGATGGCGAGCCGGTCTGCCTGGCAAAGGTAGACGGCACCATCTACGCTTTTACTGACAACTGCACGCACATCAGCGGCCCTCTCAGCGAGGGCGATCTCGACAACTGCGTGCTCACCTGCCCCTGGCATGGGGCGCGCTTCGACATCCGCACCGGTAAAGTCCTGCGCGGCCCCGCCCGCCAGGACATCCTCACCTACCCCGTCAAAATCGAAGGCGAATCGATACTTATTCAGTTGCCGGACGAGGAGTAGACGACTGAATAAGGGGAGGTTAAAGCCTGCCTCCCCTGTTTGTACTTCTTGCTTATGCATCTTGCCCTATAATGAGGCGAGAATCTTGCTCGCGATTTTCTCTTGTACCTGCCTAAAACGATGCTCTCTCTCAGAGCGTCCAATAAGCTCAGATATTCTTACGCAAAACATCTCTGTATCTTCTGATAGATAGATTTCTGAAGCTCTTAACTGCGCGATCTCTTTTGCCAATGCAAAGTTCATGCCATTCAGTTGTTCTTCGATCTGTTCTATCTGGTTCTTCATCTCCCGGTTCTTACGGATGTTCTCTACCGTATATTCTGCTTCAGCCGATTCCTCTAAACCGAGCCTCTTGAAGATTTCACTCACCGCCCGTTCTTCTCCTTCATCAAGCAATCCATGAGTAGTCCACTTACTCAGTCGTCCTACAAACTCAGGTGCTTCCAATTTTACCTTCTCGTAAAGGGCAACAAGAGATGCTTTAAGGTTGCGACGCCCATCGAAAAGTCGTTTTGATATCTCACTCTGTTCCTCTATCAACCGATCACGCTGCGCCACCAACACTTGCAGCCGATCAATCAGGTCAGCAATTCTCTCTCGTTCTGGGCTTTCTATATGTTGTAAGTGATTTGTTGCAAACACCTCAAGATGCTCGTTCAACGTCTCATTTCGTTTCTCGTACTGGAAAATCCATCCCTTATAATCGCCCCATGTATTCAATTCTCTAAAGCGAACAAGTCTATTAGGATGGAAGGAACCAAGTGCAAACAACCAATCATCAGGATACGCCTCTCGTAATCGACTGAGAACTTTGTACATGAAGTCCTCATCTCGTACCTGTGCATAACGAGCCGTTTTCTCAACTTTACGCAACAGTCCGCCAATAGCAATATAGGTATACCCCAACGCTTTCAGGTCTTCATAGTTCTTGATATATTCATCCTCCTTCGTCCCCTGAGCAACACCAACGAGCTTGAACTTTCCTTTGAAAGATTCGTAAGCTTGCAATGCCTCTTTTGCACTTTTGAGCGTAGAGATAGGATCAAGAAATACATCTATGATGATCCCATACTCCACACCCATTCTGACGTAGGCTTCAAATAATTGCTGATAATTAAGTGTTGCTCCTTCACGAGTAAAAATACCTGAGTCACACATTTTAATAGTATGATCGAGGATATGTCTACGCACAGGACAACCCGAAATACCATCTTTATGATGGCAAGGTCCTCTCACGGCATCACAGTAATCAAAATTATCGCAAGGATATTCATGAAAAGCATGCTGAAAGTTCAGCGAGGTATTGGCATGCGCCATGATACCAATCCTTGCATTGGGATAATTCTGCAAAGGAAGCCCCTTGAGCAAACGCAAGCTCATAGGCCGATCAGCTACAAAAAACGGAACTACGCTCATTTTCTACTCCATCGCACAATATTGAAGCAGTATCTCACTGGAAACTCCCAATCCTGCTCGTAACCAATCTTCTGGAATGCGATAAGCGGGGATTTCCAGGCGTTGCTGCCATACAGCAGGCAACCATGTATCGTCAGCAAGGAAATAAGATGGAATCAGATAACATTGTCTCCAACTCACTTTTATCTCCGGCAAATCTATGCTGGTTTGGAGACGCTTTGCCTCGCAAGTGATACGCTTTTGCCAGCGAATGGTATTGCTCGCATCAACAAGCTCCAGAATAACGCCTGTTTTCTGCGGCCCACTGACAGTTATATCTATTCTATTTTCTTTAACGGTTAAGTTATGGATAAGAGGCTTCCAGCAAACAAAAAACGTACTTTCTAGCCCTTTACTCAGGATGGTTATGGCCGTTCTCTCCGCTTCGCAATACCTTTTTAGAAAGCTCAGATTCTTGATTAGTATATGACCATCTTCATCCGCTTGCTCTGTCCTGCATCTAACACCGTTCACACATATCGTTGCTACTCTAAGGGCCTCTGTATGTACGTAGAGTACAGATGTTTCTAAGGCATAATAATCAAGCTGATTTACCTGCTGATAATCCGCTTGCCCTTGCCGCTGATACAGGCGAAAACCAAACACCACAGGGATGATTTCTACCTCAACCGTCTCACCAATAACAGGAAACGTAATAGGGATACACATAGGATCAGAACCCCAGGCACGAATCCCTCCAGATACTTGCTTATCATTCTTCCATGGTTGCCCCAACAATCGGGGAGAAAGCAGAAAATCTGCCTCTTGAACCTGTTTGCTCATCTTATGCGACCATATTTTCAGATGCGGAGATTTTACCCTTACCAGATTTGCCTGCCCTTCAGCAAACAGAGGAGGTACATCGATCTGAATCTCTGGTATTACGCTCAGAGAGGTTTGACCAAGTAATTGTCTGGTTCCCTCTCCACTTTTGCCCTCATAGAAAAGAAGATCAAACTGCCCATAGCGATGCAGTTCAACAGTCAAAGAGTTAAGGCGTTTGATAGTAGCCTCATCAAAGCTATACAGGCCTTCACTGCGTTTTTGATAACCAACAGCGATAACCTCCTCCACGCCTTGATGGAGTATGCAGCATGTCAGAGATCTAACCTCCGTCAAATTACGATTTGTCCATATCTGAATATTCTCCCGAGAGAAGTAGTTTAGCTGCTGTCTTGCCAGCCGAACCAGTCCCTGTAAATGCAGATGATTCACCTGTACAGAGAAGTATTGTTGTTTGTCAAAGAACCAGGAAACATTTCCAGCCTGCAAATGAAAAGGATGTTGCTCTTTATGCCACGTTACCTCATAGACGGCATAACTACCATACCATCTTTCCTGTCTGTCAAGCTCCACCCCTTCGCCAGCCTGTACCACCTCATCGGTATGAACAAAAAGATAGTAACGTTGATCGCCCCATTCACGCCTCGTTCCCGCAGGAATACGTTGCTGAGTCAAGCGGGAAAAGAGATACGCCTTTTCCACTCCCATAGTTTTACTAGCCAGTTGCTGTGTTCCCAGATATATGGAGATCGTAACAGGCTCATCCAATCTTTCTAAGGGGAAGCTAACGTCTCGATTGCGTTGAAGCACTCCATTCTGATCAAGAACATATGTTATCTCTTCATGACCTTGTGAGGTGCGAATAATAAGCCTCTGCCCGCGTTGATCTGGATAAAAGGCTTTCAGCCAGTCAAAAACAACGACAATATCAGGCTCCCCATCCTGAGTAAAGCCCAAGACCAGAGAAATTTCCCAATTCACACCCGCAGAATCTGGATGAACGCGTCCATCGATGACAAGTGGCTGCCCACGAGGAACTTTGTCAGCCCAGATATAACATACCCCCCCTTCTTCAAGAAAACACTTTCTGGCTTCTACACGTCTACCTCCAATCTGAACCATAAAACGTTTGCTTTTCCTGTATGCTACGTAATCCTCTCTAGGTAGCTTTACAAAATCCTCATCATGCCATCGCTCGATCATAGTAAGCCTGAGCCAGGAAAACGGCACGACGCGATACTCTTTCTCTCCTAATCTATAGATACCGTATTCTAAAGTGTCTGCCTTCCATTGCTGGTAGGCAGCGGTTCCACGAAGTTCTTGCCTGCTAGGAGCCTTTACCCACAATCTTTGATTATCATGCAAATCGCGCAAAAACTGAGAAGGGGTACGATGATTTTCCAGTTTAATAATAAGTTTCGCGATTGTTTCTCTCTTGCCAATTAAATGTAATCGCTTCAGATCATACATCTTGCTCACAGAAAGAATCGTTTGCTGATAGGAATCCAGACCCATCTGAGCCATAAAGAGATCATGTTCGGTAGCATAATCGATGATATTTGCTAAAGTCTGACAATCTTCACTGAGAGTAGGAATAGCCTTCGGATCAATAGATAAAGCTTTTCTTTCCTGATCTGCATATCTTTGCAGAAGTTGCGCAGTCACTACAGCTTCCGATGGTTTTTTTGTTGGCCGATACTGCTGGTAGTACCAGCAAAAGAAATCAATACAATCTTGTCGCGTGCTTTTTGCATCTTTTACTTCCTTGAACAGAGTCCTGACAAATAGGCGTCTCTGCTTCTGTTCTAGTTTGATATTCTCTTGATCAAAAGCCAGTTCAAATATCTCATACATCAGGTTTCTGTGTTCATTCCTGCCTATGCCAACTGTATCTTCGAATTCATCCCAGAACCGGTTATCATCAACATAGTGTGTATATCGTAGGTATTCGAAAACAAAAGCGAGAAAAACTGGCCTTGCCTTCTCTTGCTTCCAGGCCCTCCATCTCTCATAATTCTCAATGATTTCTAGTGTCCACTCAAGCAGCGCCTGGTATTCAGCATCGTCGAACTCGACCAGTGATAGTCGCCCCAACTGCTCTTTTCTCGTTTGTATATTATGATAGATAGCCTCTAAAACAGAGGGTGCAGTAAATGCCATTGCTACCTCTTTTCAACTGAGACGAACTGGTAAAAGGCAAGGGCAAGATGGGGACACAGATCGCGGTTATAACGTGAACAGGTGTAGGGAAGGGCAAGTTGGCCTCGTTCATCCTGTGCCGCTTCGAGCAATTCTCCGACGATTTGCCAGATTTGATCCCAGTTCTTACGTAGCAGGTACATACTTCCTGAGCCGCCCTCAATTGTATCTACCAGCACCAGATCGTAGTCTTGCTCATCATTAGGATAGAGGGTGCCACGAACCTGATTCTTGTTGATGCCGGTATATTTGGGCATAGCAGTGATAATGGCATGCTCTAAGGTGTGCAAGACCAGGTAGCGCAGGTGGCGTCTGCGCTCAAAGTGCGGGCAGACATCACAGAGGGCCTCTTCGCCAGGACAAACCTTGCCTGCTACCTTTCCCTGGACGATATCACACCACTTTCTTCTGGGATCTGGTTTTCGACCTCGCTCCCAGGATAGTTTAGTCAGCACGGGCTTCGTAACATCAACTTCCTCCTGGTCATCAACATCAACCAGAACCTGCCCGGCCTGCTCTCTACGACAAGAGCATTGAAGGCCGAGAGAGCAGGTGAATGAAGAGGTATCTGTATTGAGGAAGCGATCGAGTATATCGCTAAAGCGGAAGTAGGTCGCATGTGTATCGTAGGTGTTTGCCAGGTAGCTGTTAGTATCAGAAAAAATGGGTTTGAGATCAACGCTCATTTCATGGGTTTTTGC
>Ga0209061_1004714_pt1 | contig 12774 bp, 10 predicted proteins | sample Coa_R1_10_FD_187157 | JGI IMG/M metagenome (GOLD analysis project Ga0209061, IMG submission 187157) | Surface soil microbial communities from Centralia Pennsylvania, which are recovering from an underground coalmine fire - Coalmine... | ecosystem: Environmental > Terrestrial > Soil >...
CAATCCGCGACCACTCTGTATCCGAAAGCCAATAAAGTGCCGGTGCCATCCAAACCTCCAACCCAGTTTGAAAGTTTGAATCACATCGACGCCGGTTTGGGAATCCTCTAATTGAGTACGGACCCTAACGCAGACCCGGGGCACAGCGGCTCAGGCGTGAAATAGGCCGAATGCTCGCTCGCAGGGACGACCTGGCTGCCCGAAGCCTGCGTCCACACAAAGGAAGGAGACAAATGGTCTATATGAGTATTGCTTGCTTGGACCCTGAGACGCATGTTCGGGAGATTCGTCTCAACTGTCCCGAGCGACTCAATGCGATCGATGAGGAGGTCGCGATTGAGTTGAACCAAGCTTTTGGCGAAATCGCTCGCGACGAAGACATTCGGGTTGTCATTCTTTCCGGCGAGGGACGCGCATTCTGCGCTGGAGCAAATTACAAGCGTCACGCCCAGAATGAGCGCACGATGTACCAGAGGCGGGAATACGTTCGTATACTTCTTGATACGTGCCGCAATCTTTACCGCTTTCCTAAACCGATTATCGCTTCCGTTCAAGGCTATGCCGTCGGTATCGGAGCGGAGATGTGCCTGAATTGCGATTTCATCGTTATGTCTGACACGGCCGAGTTGGGCTTTCCGGAGATCGGAATTGCTACCATGGTGGGCGGAGGCGTGACTATGCTACTACCCAGGTTGGTTGGGCTCGCGAGAGCACGTGAGATGCTGATGTTGGGGAGTCGCATAACTGGAAAGTACGCGGCAGAAATTGGACTCGCCTTCCGATCTGTGCCTACAGCGACACTTAAAGATGAGACGCTCTCTCTTGCGCGGAAGTTGGTAAATCAAGCGCCTGTGTCATTATCTTCCGCTAAACAACTTCTCAACACCGACTGTGATTACGAAAATATCCTCACGTTGGAGCGAGAGGCAGTGCTTACATGCATGATGACAGAAGATTGGCAGGAGGGAGTACGCTCGTTCGCGGAGAAACGTAAGCCAGTATTTAGGGGCCGATAATCCTCTTGTACGGGTCTGAGAATGGCCGTAGTCGAGCTGCGTATTGACCGGCGGATCGCGTGGGTAACGCTCAATCGTCCACAAGTGCTGAATGCTTCGAACATCGAGATGAAGAGGAGATTGCTAGAGGTCCTACTTCAGATCAGTGACGCAAAGGATGCCGGTGCCGTTGTCCTTACTGGCGCCGGACGTGCGTTCTGCACCGGCGGTGACACCAAGGAGGCCAAGACTTTTACCACAGAACAATATCGAGAGTCGCTGCAACTGCAGCGTCGGTTATGTTCAATGGTATACTTGTTCGATAAGCCGGTGATCGCGGCAATAAATGGCTATGCACTCGCTGGCGGCTTGGAACTGGCGATGGTATGCGATATCCGTATCGCTGCGGAGTCGGCGCGCATCGGTGTTCCTGTCATCCAAGCGGCGTCGGTCTCGACTGCGGGATTATACCTGCAGCTCGCTCGCTCTATTGGCGTTGGACGTACCGCTCATTTGGTGCTCGGGGGAGAGCCCATAACGGCGGGAGAAGCCGAACGGATCGGTCTTCTGAATAAAGTTGTCCCGGATGATTTGCTTTTTGAGTCTGCCGAGGTGCTCGCTCAGAAGCTTATATCCTACCCTCCTCTTGCTCTCACACTCGCAAGGCGTGGGCTGCGACATGCCGAGCATGAGATTTTTGAGTTGATGGCTGAGCTTGACGAAGGCTTAGCGCTTGCAGCTTGGGGAGGAAGGCTCCTGGAATAATGTCATTGGTCCAGACGAAATCGGTTCAACTGCTTTTCATCGATCATCACACCAATCCCCGGACCATTTGGAAGTGTGAATTTGCCATCCTTGATCTGAATTGGCTGAGTGAGCAAATGCCCTGCTGCGTCGAGAAACGACGTAAGCTCAGCCGGTCCTTGAGCCAGCAGCCGATGACCGGCACAAAAGTGGGCGGCTGCGATAGCTCCTAAATCGCTGTCGCTTTGGCTCCCGCTCACAGGGACAATTCCAAATGCTTCGCAAAGCAGTAAGATCTTTTTAGATAATGTATAGCCGGTACCTCCCGTTTTTATGCTGATCAGGCGGCTATGTCCGCTCGTGACTTCCGCAGTCACCGCGGCGACTGTTTTACAGCTTTCGTCTGCCATGAATGGAATCGTTGTCGAGCGCGCTAACAGTGCACGACCTCTTCGATCCCACGCTGGGCATGGCTCTTCGACCCAAGCAATATCGTATTCTTCCCATGCGCGCATAGCCTTGATCGCGATTAGACTGGAGAAACTGTGATTGACATCGAGGTATAGGCGGACCTTGGGACCGACAGCCCGACGCACTGCGCGCACCATGGCAGTATCGCGGTCGAAATCGACGCCGGCCTTAAGCTTCAGTGTGCGAAAGCCATAATCGGAAATCGCCTTAACTGCCTGCTCGGCAATTTGGTCGGGCGACCCGAGCCCCAGGATATAGGTTAGTTCCACGGTATCGGACCAGCCGCCGAATAGCCGGTAGAGCGGTAGCCCGGCAATCTGCCCCAGGATGTCATGGAGAGCAATATCGATAGCGGCTTTAGCTGCAGAATTATGCTCAACTGTTTCTAGACGGGCGAAAACGCACTCAAGATCGGTTGGGTGGAGGCCGATAAGGGCAGGACCAAACCAATCCCTCACTGCAGTGAGAACCGAGCCGACGGACTCTCCGTAAATCATCGGGCGAGGCGGTGCTTCGGCCTGACCTAAAAGCCCCTCATCTGTGTAGATCCGCACCAATACGTGATCGAGCGACGTAATTGACCCGGTTGCGAAGTGTTCAACCTTTGTCATCGGGATTCGGAAGGGAATAGCCTCTACTTTCGTGATTTTCATGTCGTCTCTCCAGGCAACTCGATTCAGGCTATGGTGAGTACCTTTCATCCGGTGGTGAGCGACGTTTGGGAAAAACCGGTACGTCACTATAGGCCTTTACCAGGGGAACCGGGTGAAAGGATCATGCGGCGATGAGGCTTGCGAGGAATTCGTCGTCCCAGGCTGCGACCTTGCGGCGGAGGCGGAGGGAGTCTTTGCCGGGAGCTTTACGGATCAAGTTGTGAGCCATGTGTTTGAGGGTTGTGAAGTTGGCTGGGGCGTGATTGGTTCGAACCCGGCATTCGTCGTCGCGGAAGGTCATGTCCATCACCCAATGCAGGCTGTTTTCGATGGCCCAATGGCTGCGTACGATTGATCCCAAAAGGCGCGCCGGCAAGGCGAGCGAGGTGATGTAGAAGCGGGTCTCGCGCTCGGTCTTGCCGGCGCTCTCTCGTGTGCTGTCGACGATGATGACGGCTTTCAGGCCGGGCCAGTGGTGGCGTTCCTGCGGCCAGGCGACATCATGGATGACGGTGGTGGCTCTGGTCTCGATGCGGCCGTGATCGCCGTCGACGCGCTCATCCCGGCGGATCTCGGTGTCCTTGAATTGCCGGGCTTTTTGCTCGCTCACGAAGAGCTCGACATCCTCGCGCAGCGTGCCCTGATTGCCCTTGAGCGCGAGCACGTCGTCGGCCTTCTTGTCGAGGATCTTCTGGGCGATGTCGCGCTGGCAGCCCATCGCATCGATGGTGACCACGGCACCCTCGAGCGCCAGCATCTCCAGCAGCTTGGGAATGGCCACGATCTCGTTGGACTTGTCCGCCACCTTGACCTGGCCGAGCACCAGGCGCTGGCGCGCGGCGAAGGCCGAGACCATGTGGATGGCGGCCTTGGCGCCGGCCTTCTGGTAGGCGCGACGCGAGGTCTTGCCGTCGATGGCGATCACCTCGGCCGGGGCGCCGGTCAGCGCGCCGACCCAGGCGACGAAGCAGCGCTGGAAGTGCTCGGCATCAAGCGTGGCGAGAATGTCGCCGAGATGATCATGCGCCGGCGTCCCGTCGCGAAACGGCCGGAACCGGCGCAGGAGATCCAGCTTCTTCTCGCCGAAGCGGGCGATATCGACGAAGGTCTCCGCCCCGGCCAGCACGGCGAGCAGGCACAACAGCAGCACCTCGTCGAGCGGATAGATCACCTTGCCGGCTTGGCGGTGGTCCGGCAAATCGCTGAAATGACTCAGAAAACCAACCGCCTCACTCAACGCGCCACAGTCCGCTGCCGACCCTTCCATCGCCGTCCTCCGCAATGCCACCCAGAGGACCACCACAGATTCAGCCTTTCGCCCTTTTGTCACGCACTTCCTTCACCCGATTGCCCTGAGGCCTTTACACATTTTCCATACAAGTGTATACGATAGTGTGTAAAGAGGAGAAAATGTCATTTCCGCACCCGAGAGATTCCCAACAAGGCACGGTAACATATGGCGATCGAACACGAGATCGTGATTATAGGCGCGGGAAATGCGGCGTTCTCTGCTGCCCTCGCAGCACGTGAGCGAGGCTGCAAAGTTTTGATGCTCGAGTGCGCTTCTGAGGCTGAGCGTGGTGGCAATACCCGATTCACGGCCGGCGCTATCCGCTTCGCTTATCGCGGAGTTGATGATCTCAAAAGGATCATGCCCGATCTTAGTGACGCGGAGATTGCCAATACGGACTTTGGAACCTACACGACCGACCAATTTTTCGATGACATGTTCCGGGTGACGCGCTTTCGGACGGATCCGGAGCTATGCGAGCGACTTGTCGTCCGCTCATTCGATACGATGGTTTGGCTGCACTCGAAGGGGATTCGTTTTGCGCCGATCTATGGCCGTCAAGCATTCAAATTGGACGGAAAATTTAAATTTTGGGGTGGCCTAACAGTCGAGGCGTGGGGCGGGGGGCCTGGGTTAATCAATCAGCTTACGGATAGTGCTCTAAGGGAAGGTGTGGAGATTCGCTATAGCACGCGAGCAATTTCGCTTTTGTACGATGGCAAAAGGGTGACAGGCGTTCGAGCCAAAAACGATGCCGGATTCTCCGAAATCCGAAGTCGTGCCGTAATCCTCGCTTGTGGAGGATTCCAGGCGAACTCCGAGTGGCGAACCCGTTACCTGGGGCCTGGATGGGAGCTCGCCAAGGTACGAGGCAGTCGATTTAACATGGGGGACGGTATCCGCATGGCGATTGAGATCGGGGCAATGCCGTACGGAAACTGGTCGGGCTGCCACGCGGTGGGCTGGGATTACAATGCCCCCGAGTTTGGAGATCTCACAGTAGGCGACAATTTCCAAAAGCATTCATACCCGTTTGGCATCATGGTAAATGCCAACGGCCGTCGGTTCGTCGACGAGGGGGCCGATTTCCGAAACTATACTTATGCCAAATATGGTCGCATTGTCCTCGAGCAACCGAACCAATTTGCTTGGCAAGTATTCGACAAAAAAGTCTTGCATCTATTGCGGGATGAGTACCGCATCAAGCGGGTCACAAAAGTATCTGCAAGCACCCTTGAGGAACTCGCCGGTAAGCTCGAGGGAGTAAACAAGGAGGGGTTTCTCGACGAGGTTGAGGCTTACAATAGAGCGGTTACCACGCATATACCGTTCAACCCCAACATTCGCGACGGCCGTCGTACCGAAGGGCTCGCCATACCAAAGTCAAATTGGGCCAACCGAATAGATGAAGCCCCCTTCGAGGCCTACCAAATTGGCTGTGGAATCACCTTTACGTTCGGGGGGGTGCGCCTTAAGCCCGACAACGCGCAGGTACTGGATACTTGCCTCGAACCGATTCCCGGTCTCTATGCGGCGGGAGAGCTCGTGGGGGGATTATTCTATTTCAATTACCCGGGTGGTACCGGTCTGCTGTCTGGAGCTGTTTTCGGCCAGACCGCGGGACACGGAGCGGCGGAAGCTGTGCTGCAGGATAAAGTGGCGGCCGAGTGAAAGGTCGCATGATCTGGAGGCATACCGATGGATCAGCCCGCAACGCAAAATAGTGTGCTCGCTGTAGCGGGCGTTCCGAAGCTAGAGCTACCAGGGCTCAAGTCGCTGATCAACGGAAGACATATTGACGGTGAGGGCGAATTCTCCGTCTTCGAAAAATTCACCCAACAGTCCATTGCGACTCTGCCGGAGACGACGCGCTCAGAGGTAGAACAAGCCATCAAAGCGCTATCTAGCGCCTTTGCGAAGGGTGCTCCTTCTCCCAATGAAAGAGCGAAAGTCTTGCGAAAAGCCGCGTCACTGCTCGATCGCGCTCGTACTCGAGTTGCCGAAGTCATAATTGCTGAGAGCGGCTTTACATTGACCGACGCCAATCTCGAGATCGACCGATCGATCGTGACACTCAATCTTTGCGCCGAAGAGGCGACTAGGCTTGTGGGAGAGATGGTGCCGTTTGCCGCATCACCAGGGCAGCACGATCGAATTGGCTTCACTCTGCGCATACCAATCGGGATCGTTTGTGCCATTACGCCGTTCAACTCGCCCCTTAATACAGTTCTACACAAGGTCGCACCGGCTCTTGCTGCCGGCAACGCCGTGATACTCAAGCCATCGAATCTGACACCACTGACCGCAGCGTTGTTATGCGAGATATTGCTCGAGGCGGGCCTGCCGCCGGGACTCTTAGCCCTATTGCACGGATCCGGGGATATGGTTGGCCGCTATCTGCTCGAAGAGCAAGCAATCGCGTTTTACTCCTTCACCGGTTCGACCCGTGTGGGCAAGATCATCCAGCAAGCTGCGGGTCTGCGGCGTACGCAGCTTGAACTCGGCAGTATCGCTAGCACGATCGTGTGCGCGGACGCAGATCTGGATCGTGCAATCCCAAAAATTGCAAACGCTGCCTTCCGGAAGGCAGGCCAAGTATGCACTTCAGTACAGAGGCTCTATATCCAGCGGCGGATTGCTGACGAGATCACCGACAGTATTGTCCGCGAGGCGAAAAAAATGCCCGCAGGCAACCCGTGGAAGGCGGAAACTCGTGTAGGGCCCATGATAAGTGAGGCAGCCGCAGCTCGAGCCGAATCTTGGGTAGCAGAAGCGACGCAGGCGCAAGCACGTGTCCTCACAGGCGGAGGCCGCTCAGGATCCGTCATGCAGCCCACTGTTTTGACAAACGTTCGCCCAGGATTGCGAGTCATCGACCAAGAAATATTTGCTCCTGTCGTTTCCCTCTTAATATTCGATGACGTTGAAGAGGCTATAGCTCAAGCAAATAGCACACCATACGGTCTCGCTGCTGGAATTTTTACACGCGACGTAAACTGCGCCATTCGGGCTTCACGGGCACTGCGCTTCGGGTCGGTCCACATCAACGAAACTTCCAGCTCACGCGGAGACGCTATGCCATTCGGTGGCGTCAAGGATAGCGGATTCGGGCATGAGGGTCCGAGATACGCTATCCGAGAGGTCACGGAGGAACGTCTCGTCACGATAAACAACTAGAAAAGATACTTGTTTCGACTCAGCTAAGCGTGAGGACGATCTATGGCCGATCAGGCGATTCGCAATATCACTGAGCTCGACGAGTTCGTCGAGTATATGGTGCCCAACACGAATTCGCTGCCTGTTATTGTCAAGGGAAAGGGCGCGGAAGTTTGGGATTCGTCGGGGAAGAAGTACGTTGATCTGGAGGCGGGGCCAGGGGTCGCCTCGGTCGGTCACTGCCATCCACGTGTCGTGGAGGCGATCAAGACGCAGGCCGAACAATTACTGCAGAGTCCCGGTCGCTTTCATAGTAAGCTCTCGATGAGCTTGGCGAAACGCGTTGCTGCTCTGACCAAAGAGAAGTTGAAGCGAGTGTTCTTCGCCAATAGCGGCGCCGAAGCGAATGATGGGGCCGTCAAGATCGCCTTGAAGCATGCGTTCAGCACCGGAAAGCGTGGCTTTGGGATTCTAGCGCTTGAGCATGCATTTCACGGAAGGCTGTCACTCGCGCTTTCGCTTACCGGAATGGCGTCAAGAAAAAAGGGATTCGGACCATATGCGTCGTTCCCCGGTGTCGTGCATTTGAGCGCACCGTACTGTTATCGGTGTCCATTCGGACTTTCGCGACCTTCATGTGGCACGAAGTGCGCGACCGCGATCGAGGATAGTCTGAAGACCAGGGTACCGGGCGAAGCGGCGATCATGATCGCGGAACCCATCCTAGCCGTAGGGGGTGTGATCGTTCCACCCGATGATTATTGGCCGAAAGTTCAGGAAATTTTGAAGCGGCACAATATTCTTTTGATCCATGATGAGGTGTTCACTGGGTTCGGCAGGACAGGACAACCATTTGCATACCAGCATTGGGGCACAACGCCGGATGTCGTGTCGTTCGCGAAGGCCATCGGGGGCGGTATTCCGCTCGGCGGCTTTATCGCAACTGAAAAAGTTAGCAGCACGTTCGAGGACGGCGACCATTTCACTACGTTTGGGGGAAACAACCAGGTGGGGATCGCAGCTGGGCACGTTGTGCTGGATGTTATCGAGGATGAGCACCTGCCGGAGCGCGCCACCACTATTGGCGAGTATTTCATCGAGCGCTTGTGTGAACTGCAGCGAACCTGTGGCTTCATCGGCGACGTGCGTGGCCGAGGGCTGATGATTGGCATGGAAATCGTCACGGACAAGGAATCCCGGAAGCCGGCACCCGACTTGGCCAAGCGGATTCAAGCAGAAATGCGCGACCGCGGCATCATTATTGGTGTAACCGGCAACTACGGATGCGTGCTGAGGGTTACGCCGCCTCTCGTAATATCTGAGCAGCAAGTTGACCAGGTCATCGCGGAATTTCGCGAGACATGCAAGCGCATGTGATCGCCATCCTATTTACGAAATTTGCAGGTTCAAAAAGGGGATCTACTCGTGGTGATGGAGTGGAATAGCGACACGACGCCGTATACTGAAACCGAGCAGAAAGCCGACTTCGCCGCGCTGATGCGAGCGAGGACGATCGTGGTGATCGGTGCCTCCGCGGGCGAAGATATTCAGCTTAAGTTGACCAGCCGACCGCTGAAGTTCCTGCAAAAATTCGGCTTTCAGGGGAGAGTATACGGCATAAACCCGAAATACTCAGAACTCGACGGCGTTCCGTGTTACCCCTCGGTTCTCGACGTCCCAGGAGCGGTTGATCTTGCCGCAATTTTTCTGCCGAAGCCACGAATTCTCAAAGCCGTCGAGGAATGCGGCAACAAGAGTGTAAAAGCCATTGTCATCTTCAGTTCTGGCTACGGCGAGACCGGCGAGCAAGGCAAACGCGATGAAGAAGAGTTGGTGCGGGTTGCGCGGTCCCACGGAATGCGCATTGTCGGCCCAAATGCGTCGGCGGTCGTAAATGTCGCAAATGGAATGGTGCTATCGTTCCTCACCGCATTCCTTAATGATGAGGCGAAGATCGGAAACATCGCCTTCGCTTCAAACAGCGGCGCACTCCTCAGCACAGGAATAACATTGATAAGGCAGAAAGGGTCGGCCTTCAGCTTGCTGGCTGCAACGGGAAACGAATCGGATCTGACGATGAGTGATTTCGTTTCCTATGCCGTTGACGACCCGGGTACCTCAGTGATTGCTGCATTTGTCGAGGGAATCAAGGATGGCCCCGGGCTCATCGGCGCCCTACAACGCGCTGCATCACAAGGGAAGCCTGTGGTGGTCGTGAAAGTCGGGGGGTCAGAACGGGGTGAAAAAGTTGCAGCGTCCCATACAGGTGCGATAACAGGCAATGATCAGGCATATTCTGCGGCGTTTCGGCAATTGGGCGTCACGCGGGTGCGGGACATCACCGAGCTTGTTGATGTGGCGTCGCTCTTTGCTCGTTTTGGGATACCCGATTGTCCTAATGTCGCAATCATAAGCGTGGGATCGGGTGGGGCCGCCGAAATGATGGCGGACCTTGCAGAGGTCCATGGCCTCAAGCTCGCGGATTTTGCGCCTGAGATTAAATCCAGATTGCCGGAATTGCTGACACCATTCAGCATCTTAGTGAATCCTATTGATATTGCCGGTATGACCTCCGACCTAAACGAGGAGCCGCTGCTCTATCGCAGGTTGATGGAGTTCCTACTTGCTCAGCCGAGCGTGGGAATATTCGGCCTCATTATACCTTATCTTCCGTATATGAAGCAGTTGGCCCAGCATGTCGTCGAGTTACTAAGAACAACGAGAAAGCCAATTGTTCCGATACTCACTGGTACAGAGGAAGACTCTCAATGCATTGAGATCTTCCGGGCGAATGGAGTTCCCTTCTTTAGCAGCCCGGACCAGGGAGCGCGCGGCCTCAAAGCGCTGCAAGGCCGAGCGATATTCGCTAACAAATCGGTTTCCGCAAGCCTGGTGAGCTCAACACACGAAGCGCGGAAACTTGCGGCCAGAAGGGAAATGGAGAGGTTGCTTAGAGCTGGTCGCTCGACTTTCACGCTGTTTGACGGCCGGGCGATTTTAGAGGCCTACGGCTTGCGTCTACCAAAGCAGGGGCTCGCGCGATCAGAGGCCGAAGCGTGCAAGATTGCGGCTGAGATCTCCTTCCCAGTGGTGATGAAGGTTGAGTCCGCGAAAATTCTACACAAGACGGAGATAGGCGGCGTTCGGGTCGGGGTCGGGTCATTGGACGAGGTTGAGAAAGCATTTTCCGAACTCTCCGCTGCCGCTAACGAAGCCGCAGGCTCTGACGCGCTAGATGGGGTCCTCGTTCAGCAGATGGTGAAGCCCCATACGGAGGTGATTGTCGGATCCAGTCACGACGTTGGGCTCGGTCACGTGCTGCTTGTGGGAATGGGAGGAACTTCAGTCGAGATCTTTAAGGAATTCGCGCTGCGCCTACCCCCGATCGACATGGCCGAGGCACGCTCCATGATCGCGGAGAGCCGCTTGGAAAAGCTCCTCTCCGGATACCGCGGCAAGCCGCCTGCGGATCTAGATGCGCTGACTGACTTCGTGGTAAATTTTTCGATTCTCTTATGCGATCTCGGGGATCTCATCGATGAGGTAGAAATCAATCCTATCTTCGTTCTCGAAAGAGGTGAGGGGGCATTGGTCGGAGATGCACTATTCACATTACGCCCTTTGACGCGCTAAGCCTCTGCGGGTCTCGACTTACCGAGGGTGATTCGACCGCAAATCTCAGCGGGAAGGGGCAGCGCCGCATGCATCTCCGCCATATCGGACAATAAGTGAAACGCGTGCTCTGGCAGAGGTGCAGCACGGCCAGTCGCCCTTTTCACGTGTACAGCAAGAAGCTCGTTGGTAGCCGCCGTCGATCCATCGCTCAGCAACATTGAATGAAATAAGTGGAGCCGCTTGCTTCCGACGCCTAGGACAAGTGTGCCAACTCGCACCTCGTCGCCGACGCACAGCTCCCGGCTAAGGGTAGCGTGTACCTCGACAACATAGACCCCGCAATTCATAGCAGCCGAGTACGCGCGGCCTAGGCCGACGTGTTCTCGAAGCGCATCGGTAGCCTGGTCGAAGATGTTCATATACCCACCGATATTGACATGCCCGTTAGTTGTCCATTCCGAGCGTATGGGTGTCGCGAATGTCGAATACATGGTTGACCCCCTGATGATGCGCGCTACCGACGCGGATAGCTCATTTGACACCAGATCGTACATGAGTATACAGTTGAACACATATAGGAGTTCTAAAAGGGTGAGATAAGATGTCGAAGGTATCAGCGGGGCAGCCGTTACTCTCTTCGGATTGGACTTTGCAGGCCCAGTGCGACACGATCGCCGAATATTGGGTTTACCAGTGGGGTTGCCTTCAGCTCGCGCTCCTGCGGGAGCGAGGCGGGGACGAGCTCGCAGCAGCTAAACGAAAGATTTTGCGCCGACACCAGCGCGAATACTTTTTAGCGGGTGTCGAGAAGCTCGGCATCAGCCGAGACTTGCCGCCGGCGGTAGTTGCGGCGAGGTATCATTATTTTTCGAATGCGCTCGGCAGCCTACAGATGGAGTATATCGAGGAGTCCCCGAAAAAGGTTTGGATTCGCTATCGGGCACCGTCCTTTAGCTTTACGGGCATCGGCCTTGCTGCCGTTCCATCGAAGGTGCAGCGTTGGATGTTTTCGGGCTGGCACCCCTATAACGGGGAGGCCCTCGGATGCCCTAATCTAGGCTTCGTAGTAACGAAGGTCTTTCAGGACGGCGAGCCCTACGATGAGGGTTATTTCCAGGAATATGACAAGCCTCTACATCCGGATCAGCGGATCCAATACAGGCCCGTCTCGATGTCTCCCGATTCCGACCCCAAGAAGGCGCCGAAACTCGACCCTAAACTCTGGCCAGATGAGAGACGGTGGCGGGCAAACCGCAATTTTGCCCGTGGCTACATAGAAGACACGATTCGCGTTTGCTTAGAGCTCTACGGCGTGCACGAGACGGCAACACACGTTGCCAATGCACTTCGAATTTTTTCAGTCCAGTTTCACGAGTTCTATAGACGCAAGCTTGGGGTTACAGGCTCTCGGGCCATCGACCTCGCTCGCCTATATGGCGCGATTGCCCACATGGCGAATGAAGATCCAGTTCTGGAGGAGGTGAAGCCGGGTAAATACAGCCTTACTAGGCTGAATAGAATGTGTGCTGGTGATGAACTCCCAGCAGAGATCTACTACGCACTCTTCGAGTGTGTGAAGCTAAGCGCAAAGATCATGAGCGCTCGCATCAGGGTCTTGCTCGATTCATTGGTCGTCGAACCTGGTAAAGGAGTCCGAGAAACGTGGTCGATTGAGGATACCCAGGATCGCTTATTTTGACAGCTGCCCCAGGGTTAGAGACTGTTTGAGAATTGGGATTCCCTCGGAGGCGCATTCGTGATTCACACTATCCATGTGGACACGACAGACGCGAGGCCGTATGGCCGCGATCGAGCGGAAGACCAAGCGCTATCCGACCGATCTCACCGA
>Ga0209061_1004716_pt1 | contig 12771 bp, 6 predicted proteins | sample Coa_R1_10_FD_187157 | JGI IMG/M metagenome (GOLD analysis project Ga0209061, IMG submission 187157) | Surface soil microbial communities from Centralia Pennsylvania, which are recovering from an underground coalmine fire - Coalmine... | ecosystem: Environmental > Terrestrial > Soil > Unclassified...
TAAGGCACTGCAGATCGTCAGGACAAGGCATGGCGAGCGTACGGCGGCCCAGAGGGGCCCGGAAGGGGGATGGCATGACGGAGACGGCGGGCGGTTCCGCTGCGTCCAGGGACGAGAAAGCGCGCAGGGGGCTGACGATCAGCCGCATCCACACCAGGGAAGGCGTGCATCCCTACGACGAGGTGACCTGGGAGTCCCGCGACGTCGTCATGACCAACTGGCGTGACGGGTCCGTCAACTTCGAGCAACGCGGCGTGGAATTCCCCGGCTTCTGGTCCATGAACGCCGTCAGCATCGTCACCACCAAGTACTTCCGCGGCGCGGTGGGCACGCCGCAGCGCGAGCGCAGCCTCAAGCAGCTCGTGGACCGCGTCGTCGGCGTGTATGTCGCGGCCGGCCGGGAGCACGGCTACTTCGCCACCCCCAAGGACGAGGAGATCTTCGACCACGAGCTGAAGTACGCCCTCATCCACCAGATCTTCAGCTTCAACTCGCCGGTCTGGTTCAACGTCGGCACGTCCTCCCCTCAGCAGGTGAGCGCGTGTTTCATCCTTTCCGTCGACGACACGATGGACTCGATCCTGGAGTGGTACAAGGAGGAGGGCCTGATCTTCAAGGGCGGGTCCGGGGCCGGCGTCAACCTTTCCCGGATCAGGTCCAGCAAGGAACTCCTGTCCTCGGGCGGCACGGCGAGCGGCCCGGTGTCCTTCATGCGCGGCGCCGACGCGTCTGCTGGCACTATCAAGTCCGGCGGCGCCACCCGGCGCGCCGCGAAGATGGTCGTCCTGGACGTCGATCACCCCGACGTGATGGAATTCATCGAGACCAAGGCGCGCGAGGAGGAGAAGATCCGCGTCCTCCGCGACGCCGGCTTCGACATGGACCTCGGCGGCAAGGACATCACGAGCGTCCAGTACCAGAACGCCAACAACTCGGTGCGCGTGTCCGACGAGTTCATGAGGGCCGTCGAGAAGGGCGGGACCTTCGACCTGCTGGCACGGCGGACCGGCGAGGTCGTCGAGACCGTGGACGCCAGGACGCTGTTCCGCGCAATGGCGCAGGCGGCCTGGGAATGCGCCGACCCCGGCATCCAGTACGACGACACGATCAACGACTGGCACACCTGCCCGGAATCCGGCCGTATAACCGCAAGTAACCCGTGCTCCGAGTACGTCCACCTCGACAACTCGTCGTGCAACCTGGCGAGCATCAACTTGCTGAAATTCCTGCGCGACGACGACACGTTCGACGTCGAACGTTTCCAGCGGATCACCGAGCTGGTCATCACGGCGATGGACATCTCCATCTGCTTCGCCGACTTCCCGACCAGGAAGATCACCGAGACGACGCGCGCCTACCGGCAGCTCGGCATCGGCTACGCCAACCTCGGGGCGCTGCTCATGGCCACCGGGCACGCCTACGACTCCGAGGGCGGCAGGGTGATCGCCGCGGCCATCACGTCGCTGATGACAGGCACCGCGTACAAGCGCTCCGCGGAGCTGGCCGCCGTCGTCGGGCCCTACGACGGCTACGAGCGCAACGCCACGGCACACAAGCGGGTGATGCGCAAGCACGCAGATGCCAGCGAGCAGATCCGGCCGGTCGGCGACATGGAACGCGAGATCATCGCCGCCGCGAATTCCGCCTGGCGCGAATGCCTCGACCTCGGCGAGAAGAACGGATACCGGAACGCGCAGGCGAGCCTGCTGGCCCCGACCGGGACCATCGGCTTCATGCTCGACTGCGACACCACCGGTATCGAGCCGGATCTGGCGCTGGTCAAGTTCAAAAAGCTCGTCGGCGGCGGCTCCATGCAGATCGTCAACCAGACCGTGCCGCGCGCCCTGAAGAACCTCGGCTATCAGCCCGAGCAGATCGAGGCGATCACCGAGTACATCGCAGAGCACGGCCACGTCGTGGACGCGCCGGGCCTCAAGCCGGAGCACTACGAGGTCTTCGACTGCGCGATGGGGGAGCGCGCGATCAGCCCGATGGGCCACGTCCGGATGATCGCCGCCGTCCAGCCCCACCTCAGCGGATCGGTGAGCAAGACCGTCAACATGCCGGAATCGGCCACGGTCGAGGACATCGAGAGGATCTACTTCGAGGGCTGGAAGCTTGGCCTGAAGGCGCTGGCGATCTACCGCGACAACTGCAAGGTTGGGCAGCCGCTCTCCGACGCGAGGAAGAAGCGCGCGGCCGCGGCACAGGAGCAGGCGTCCGCGGCCGCTGCCGCGGACGGGGAAGCCGGGCAGGCGGAAGCCCGCGAGCGCAGGCCGGTGCGCAAGCGGCTGCCCAGGCAGCGGCCCGCTACGGTGACCCGGTTCTCCGTCGCGGGCGCGGAAGGCTACATGACGGCGTCGAGCTACCCGGACGACGGCATCGGCGAGGTGTTCCTCAAGCTCGGCAAGCAGGGCTCGACGCTGGCCGGCGTGATGGACGCCTTCTCCATGGCCATCTCCGTCGGCCTGCAGTACGGCATCCCCCTGGAGTCCTACGTCGCCAAGTTCACCAACATGCGGTTCGAGCCGGCTGGCCTCACCGACGACCCGGACATCCGGATAGCCAGCTCGGTGATGGACTACATCTTCCGGCGCCTGGCCCTGGACCACCTCCCGTACGAGCAGCGTGCCGCGCTGGGCATCCTGTCGGCGGCGGAGCGGAACGCCCAGCTCGCGGGCGAGGACCCGGCGGCGCTCACCGAGGAGGTCGACCCCGAGGAACTGGCGCAGTCCGCCGCCGTCGAGCCGGTCACCCCCAGGCGGGACGAGCCCGGGGCGCGCCATGAGGCCCGTAACGGGGCCCCGGAGCCAGGGTCAGGGCGGCGGCCTGCCGCGCCGGAGTCGTCAGGCTGGGGCGCCCACAGCTCGATAGAGCTGATCGAGTCCCAGCAGGGCCGCACCGCCGACGCCCCGCTCTGCCTCACCTGCGGGACGAAGATGCGCCCGGCAGGAAGCTGCTATGCCTGCGAAGGCTGCGGCTCCACCAGCGGCTGCAGCTAAAGGCGAGTGGCTGGTGACGTGTGCCGGGCTCGCCGGGGCTTACCCGGACGGCCCGGCACACCGGCATAATGGCGGAGTGCATCAGCCGGGGATCCGGGTGCGGCCCGTCGCGGACAGCGACCGGCCGACAATCGCCTGGCTCATCGAGGAGCTGTGGGGCTCCCCAGTGCAGGTGGTCCATGGCACGGTGTTCCGGCCTGCCGGCCTTCCGGGGCTGATCGCGGAGCGCGCCACGAGGCTGGCAGGACTGCTCACGTACGACGTCACCGACGGCACTCTGGAGGTCATCACCCTCAATGCGCTCGAGCGCCGGTCCGGCGTCGGGACGCTGCTGATGGAGGAGGCGGCGGCCGAGGCCAGGCGCCAGGGCTGCCGCCAGATCCGGCTGACGACCACCAACGACAACCTGGACGCGCTCCGCTTCTACCAGCGGCGCGGGCTGCGGATGGTCGCGCTGCGCCCGGGCGCGGTCGACAGGGCGCGCCTCGACAAGCCGGAGATCCCGCGAACCGGTGACTACGGGATCCCCCTCCGGGACGAGATCGACCTCGCCCGCCCCGTGTAGGCATCACGGGCAGGCTCACGCCGGAGCGCCACGTGGCACCAGCGTCACTTGACGCCCCCGCATGAGCATGATCCATCATGGTGGGACGTCCCGCCCTGACTGCCAGGATCCGCAGGAACCCAGCCGCGAACTTCACTCCCCGTATCCGGCCGTGTGCTGCCGGGCGAGAGTGATCATGCGCTATACGATGGATCGGGTGCGAGGAAGCGAGATGCCGCCACACGACAGAACCCAGTCCGCGGCTCCAGCCGCGCCAGGCCCGGCGGCCCGTGCCGTGGCGGCGCTTCGGCGGCTGCCGCTGGCCGTCAAGATCGTCCTGGCTGCCGCCATCGTCATCTTCCTGCCGGCGGTGCTCGGGATCGCCCTCCTCGCGGGCCTCGGCTACGGCATCGTCGCGGTAGCCGAAGGACGGCGCACCGCCGCGGCGTCGGCGTCAGCGGCCCTGTGGGGCATCGCCGCCGTCGCGGCGCTGGCCGGGGCACCGGACGGCTGGCTCTTCCCGCTCCTGGTCCTGCCCCTGGCGGTTGCCGCGGCTGCGCACGCCCGCGTGCTCGCCCGATGGTACGTGCCATGCCGCACCGTGGCATGGGCGCTCCTGTGGGCCGTCCCGGCAGGCGTCGCCGGGCTGCGGCTCTGGCCGGCTGAGCCGTTCATCGGCATCGCCGCCGCGTGGCTGCTCGCCTCCCTCACGACCGGCTGGCGGCTGGCCAAGGGGCTGCAGGACGCCCGCGTCTACGGGAGCCGCCGGGCAGGCGGGGCGCTGCGCGCCGCCCCGGTAGCTCCCTCCGCCGCCGCGGGGGCAGCCCGGGGGACAGGGCTGCCGCTGCCCGCCCCGGGCATTCCGGGTCCCGGGCAGCAGGCGAAGGACCAGCCCAGCGCCGAGGCTCTCCCTGAGATCTCGGTCGCCGACGCGCTGGCCGAACTCGACGCGATGGTCGGCCTCGCCCCGGTCAAGGACGAGATCCGCTCGATCGCCGCCTCGGTCGAGGCGGCACGCAGGAGGGCGCTCGCCGGGGTCGCCACGGAAAAACCCATGCGCCATTTCGTCTTCCTCGGGCCGCCGGGCACCGGCAAGACGACCGTCGCGCGGATCGTGGCGAAGGTCTTCTACGCGTTCGGCCTGCTCGACCGGCCCGTGGTGGTGGAGGCGCAGCGGGCCGACCTGGTCGGCGAGTACCTGGGCGCGACCGCGATCAGGACGAACAAGCTGATCGACTCGGCGCTCGGCGGCGTGCTGTTCATCGACGAGGCGTACAGCCTTGTGAACGAGGGTGACGGGCAGGGCGACCGGTTCGGCGCCGAGGCCGTCCAGGCCCTGTTGAAGCGCGCCGAGGACGACCGCGAGAATCTCATCATCATCCTGGCCGGGTACGAGAAGCAGATGGAAGGGTTCCTTTCCTCCAATCCCGGCCTGGCGTCGAGGTTCGCGACGAGGATCAAGTTCGGCAGCTACTCGCCGCCGGAACTGCTCGCGCTCGCCGAGTGCCAGCTCGAGCGGCGCGGGGAGAACCTCGACCCGGATGCCCGGCCGGTCCTGTGGCGGCTGCTTGAGGACGTGGGGCGCCGGGGGCTCGCCGACGAGCTCGGCAACGGCAGGTTCGTCCGCAGCCTGCTGGAGAAGGCCGGGCAGGCGCGCGACGTGCGGGTGATGACCGAGCAGGCCGAGCCCGGCCCGGCAGACCTGGTCACGCTCAAGGCGGCCGACCTGCGGCGGGCGTTCGGCGAGCTGACCTCACGGCTCCGCGGGTACAGCGACACGCCGACGGTGGACAGCGCGATCGCCGAACTCGACGAGCTGATCGGCCTCGATCCCGTCAAGCAGCAGGTCCGCGCCATCGCGGCCCAGTTGCGCGTCGCGAAGCTGCGCGACAGGCATGGCCTGACCAGCCAGCCGCCGGCGCGGCATTTCGTCTTCACGGGGCCGCCGGGCACCGGCAAGACCACGGTCGCACGGATACTCGGGCGCATTTTCGCCGCCCTCGGCCTGCTCGTCCGCCCCGTGGTGGTGGAGGCGCAGCGGGCCGACCTGGTCGGCGAGCACCTGGGCGCGACCGCGATCAGGACGAACAAGCTGATCGACTCGGCGCTCGGCGGCGTGCTGTTCATCGACGAGGCGTACTCGCTGCACAACGCAGGCTACGCGGGCGGCGATGCGTACGGCGCGGAGGCCGTGCAGACGCTGCTGAAGCGGGCCGAGGACGACAGGGACCGGCTGGTGGTCGTGCTGGCCGGCTACCCGGCGGACATGGACCGTTTCCTGCGCAGCAATCCGGGGCTCGCCTCCAGGTTTGGCACGCGGGTCGAGTTCCCGAGCTACTCGCCCGCCGAGCTGTCGGCCATCGCCAGGCTCTTCGCCAGGCGCGCGGGCGACGTGTTCGACCCGGACGCGCTGAGGGTTCTCGATGAGATCTTCAGCCGTGCGTGTGCCGAGGGCCGCATCGACGAGCTGGGCAACGGCAGGTTCGCCCGCTCGCTGTTCGAACGGAGCTGTGCGTGCCGTGACCTGCGCGTGGTGGGCCTGGGGGAGGCGGCGACAGCCGAGGACCTCACCACCGTGACCGCCGGCGACCTGCAGGCCGCCTACCGCGAGCTGGCCGGCGAGCGGCTGGGCACGGCCGAACAGGACCAGGTCCCCTGATCAGCCGAACGGATGGCGCGGGCCGTGGCCTGCCCGCCAGCAGTCCCGGGGGGATTCCGCGGCGGTCCTTTACCGGCTCAGCGGTCCCGGGCCGTCGGCCCGGGCGAGCGGCCGGCGGTACGGGGAGAACCACAAGGGAACCCGGCGGCCCGGGGGCCGTCCCCCCGGGCTGACGGAGCCCCCGGGCTAACGGAGGTCGCGCAGCGCGGCGGCGATCGCGCGGGGGTCGTCCCCGGCGGCCTCCACCGTGTCCATCAGCGTGTGCAGAACGAGATGCCGGTCCTGGCCGGAATCGAGGAGCCGCTGCGCCGCGTCCCACAGCTCGGGCGGGTCGCCCCGCCACAGCCGGTCGGCGATCGCGAGGTGCCGGGTGATGTGGCGCCCTGCGCTGCGCCTGGCCGCACCGGAGTCGTGATCGGCGGCGAGCAGCGTGCGCCGGTCCGCCGGGTCCGCCGGGTCCAGGGCGCCCAGGTCGGTGCCCGCATACCAGCCGTGCAGCAGCGGGAATGCGAACGCGCGCCTGGGCAGCGCCTCCAGATCCCCGTCGGGCAGCAGCCGGGCGACGAGAGCGGGATCCAGGCCGAACTCCGCTGGGTCACGGTAGGCGCGGCTGAACGCGCTCATCGAGTTGAACACCGCATCGAGCGTCTCGCCGATCTGCTTGCTGCCGAGCCCGCGGCACCTGCCGGACCAGCGTACCCACGCGGCGAGCACGTGCGGCATCGCGTCCTGTTCCGCGGCGGACAGCATCACCTTGCGCGGCAGCCAGCCCAGGAGGAACTTCTCCACCTTGACCGGGCTCATCCGCAGCGGGCGCCCGAAGTCCTTGTCGCAGCCGTAGTCGATGATCCGGTCGGCGCAGCGGCTGGCAGCACGCCGGTCGGACAGGTCCTCGGCTTCGTCGGAGGCGAGGAACTCAGCCGCCAGCATGGCCCTGCGGTCCTTGCTCCAGGGCCGCCGCTGCGCGGGGCTGCCGCCGGGGCCCAGCGGTCCCGGGGGAACGTCCGCACCCCTGGGTGGCGGCAGCGCCCGGATCCGCGCCCTGATGAACGCGTGATACGACGCGAACGACTCGCTGACCACGGCGCCGTCCGCGGAGTCCGTCTCCGCCAGCGCGGCCTCCAGCAGGCGCCGCGCCTGGGGGAGGGCAATGGGCCTGAACGTGCTCTCCGTTCCCGCTGCTCGTCCCGCCCCCTGTCCCCCGTCCGCCTGCCTGCAGCGTTCGAGCAGCTTGCTGACGTGGGAGGTGACCCAGCCGTCCCTGATCATCCCGTCGGCGTTGTAATCCACCACCGTGACCAGGGCGTGCGGCTCCTCGCCCGCGTAGCTGAACACGCAGACGACCTCATCCGTGTCACCATAGGAGTCGGAGTTCAGGTAGCACTCGGAGGCGGTCACGGCACCGAGGTGCTGCGCCCAGCCCGGGCTGCGGACGCCCCGCTCCATCAGCTTGAGCGCGGCCTGTTCCGCCCGCGATGCCTGCCGCGGGGTACCCAGGCAGGCGATGCCGGAGAGCAGGGCGAGCGCCGCGGGGCTGCTCCTGCTCGCGGCATACTCGACAAGCCCCTCGCCTACCAGCTTCTCAACATCCGTGCCGCCGGGCGCGCTGTCGCTCCGCTGGCCCCACCAGGTGCCGAGCAGCTCGCTTACCATCAGTTCCGCATCGAGCGGGCTCCGGACGGCGAGCAGCTCGCGCGCTGCGCGCAGCAGTTCGTCGAAGAAGGCGTTCGGCGGGGGGACGACCCCTGATGGTTTCCGGCGATTACCGCCGTGCCCGCCGGGGGAGGGGCTGCATTGTCGGCTCTGCGGACTCACCCTGATAGCCTCTCAGATCTGCGCATGTGAACGCTACGCTACGGTGCCATGCCCGCTGTAGTTTCCGGGCGGGGCATGCCGGGCCGCCGTGACGCCCCCCGGAACCCCTGAGTTCCCGCCGCATCACCCTGCTTGCCATATGTTCATCACCCTGCTTGCCGTATGTTCGCGTGCCCGCCAGGTGCTGCGTGGCTCCTGCCGTGCGGGGTTCGCCGGCTGCCCGCACGGGGCGCCGCGAAAGCGCCGCCGGCCCGTGCTCGCCGGCCCGGTACGGAATAAGTCCTCTGACCTGTCGCGCTGCCCGCCGTACGCCGGCCGCACATAGGCTACGCTCCCGGGCCGCCGGCCCGGGAGCGCCGGGCTGTGAAGGGACAGCCCTGGAGCGGGCGGTCACGGGCCACCACGGCTGGCGGGAACCATGCGTTCGCTGGCGTACAGCCGGGCATCATGGAAAACGCAATGTCACATGTGCGGCTACGTGGTCACGGAGGTGCCGGGAATGTGGCAGGCTTTACTGAATAAGTGCTGCGCTGACGGTCCTGGGGGATACCCGTGAGCGTTGTTCGCCAGCCGGCTAGCAGGCCAGGGCCCCGCGAGGTGCCGCCAGGCTGCTGGCGACCGTGGGCCGTGAGTCTCCGAAAGACCGGGAAGGAGCTGCCCATGGCAGGCCCCTGCGCGGGACGCCGGTTCCCGCTGTGAGCACTGATATCTCCGTGCGGCGGTCGCGGGTGCCCGGCGTGAACTCTCCCGATGCGGCATTGCTCGACACGCTGCTGCGCGAGGCACCGCTTGGCTTCGCGCTGCTCGGCACGGACCTGCGCTTCCGCCGGGTCAACCACACGCTGGCGAAGCTGTACGGGCACAGTCCCGGGGACTATGCCGGCCGTCTCCCGGCCCAGGTGTGGCCGCCCGCCGTGGCCGCCAGGGCCGAGTCCGCGATCCGCGAGGTGCTCGCGAGGAACCAGCCGGTTTCCGAGACGGTCCCGCTGGCAGTCCCGGGGGCGCAGTCGCCTGACGGGCAGGCCGGCGGCCAGCAGGCCGGCAGGCCGGCAGGCCCCGCCGGCACGTGGCTTTTCTCGTGGTTTCCCGCCCATGACCCGGCAGGACGCATGACCGGGGTCGCGCTTGCCGCCGTCGATATCACGGGCCAGCAGATGCCGGAGGAGGCTATCAGGCGGAGCGAGGAGCGGTACCGCTCGCTCGTCCAGGGCGGCGCGCAGGTGGTGTGGGTGGCGACCCCCGAGGGTGATATCGCGGAGGACTGCCCACAGTGGCGGTGGATCACCGGGCAGTCAGCCGAGGAGTACCTGGACGGCGGGTGGCTGGCGGTGGTGCACCCGGAGGACCGCCCGCGGGTGGAGCGCCGCTGGCAGGAGTGCGTGCGCACGGGCCGGCTCTTCGAGGACCGTTACCGGATCCGCGCGAAGGGCGGTTCGTACCGGCACTACGATGTCCGGGCCGTACCGGTCGAGCACGGCGGGAAGATCGTCGAGTGGGTGGGGGCCAGCACCGACGTGACCGGCCAGCGCGAGGCCGAGGAGATGCGCGGCCGGCTGACCGAGCAGCTGTCCGCCGCCGCGCTGCGCACCGCGAGGCTTCAGCAGGCCACATCGATGCTCGCCGAGGCGCTGACCGTGGAGCAGGTCGCCGAGGTGATCACCGAGATCGGTCGTACCGCAATCGGGGCGCAGCGCTCTGCCGTGGCTCTGCTGGACCCGGGCCGCTTGCGGCTGCGCGTGGTCAACCCGGACGGCATGCCCCCCGGCCCTGCTGCCCTGGGAATGGAGATCCCGCTCAGCGTTCCCGGGGTGATGGCGCGGGCGGTTACCACGCGCCGCCCCGTGCTCGCGGAAGACCTCGGGGAACTGCGCGCCCTGGTCGGCACGGAAACTCCCGTACCGGAGTCTTTCGGGGTCGATGAGCGCTCGTGGGCCGGCCTTCCGCTGCTGGCCGCCGGCGCGCCACTCGGCGCGCTGAGGTTTGCGTTCGGCAGGCCGAGGAAGATCAGCGAGGAGGAGCGGGTCTTCCTCGAGGCGCTCGCCGGGCAATGCGCGCTGGCGGTGGAGCGGGCGATCATGTACGAGCGGGAACACACGACCGCCGAGACGCTGCAGCGCAGCCTGCTGCCCGACCAGCTCCCGCGCGTGCCCGGCCTGGTGATGGAGGCGAGATACCTGCCGGTCTCGAAGAACATGGAGATCGGCGGCGACTGGTACGACGTGTTCCGCATTCCCGGGCAGCGGCTGGCGGTGGCGGTCGGCGACGTGATGGGGAAGGGCCTGCCTGCCGCCGCCGGCATGGGCCGGGTGCGCAATGCCCTGCGGGCGCTCGCCCTGACCGACCCGGAGCCTGCGGCGGTCCTCACCGGCCTCGACCGCCTGTTCAGCGCCACCGAGATGGAGGAACAGGTCACCACCGTCGCCTATCTTGTCATTGATCCCGAGACCGGTGAGGGGTTCGTGGGAAACGCTGGCCATCCGCCCGTGCTGCTGCTCGCAGCCGGCGAGCGGCCCCGCCTCGGCCAGACCGAGGCGGGGACCCCCCTGGGCTGGCCGAGCCAGCGGCAGCAGCACCCGTTCCGCCTGCCGCCGGGAAGCACGGCCGTCTTCTATTCTGATGGTCTCGTGGAAAACCGCAGGCGAGGGCTCGACGACGGCCTCGATGAACTGGTCGCGGTCGCCGCCCAGGCGCCGGATGAGGCGGCGGGACGCCCGGACAAGCTCCTTGAGTATCTCGTCGGCAGGATGCTCGCGGGTTACGAGCAGGACGATGACGTGACAGTGCTCGTGCTGCACGTACCCGAACGTGGCAAGGAAGACCAGGGATGACATCCGGATGGGGTACCGCGCGATCCGCGGGGGCTGCTGCCGGGCGTATCCCCGCCCGCTGGCCCGCCGTGCCCTCCGCGGACAGACCGTACAACTCATACCCGGCCTCCGCCTATGGTGGTGTGGGTGAGGAGACAGGAGGGCTGGATCCGTTCCCGGTGCGGTCGGGGAGCCTGTCTCTCAGCACGGTCGATGTATCCGGGCTTCACGGGCCCGGCGGGCGCAGATGGTTCGCTTCCGGGCTCTCCGGGCTCCTGGGGAAGAACCCGGATACCGCAATAAGAACGCAGGAAAAGGCGCCGTTGCCGGCTGCCAGTCCGACATGCGGGCCGCCCTGGCGGCCGGGCATGCCGCCATCCAGCGAAGGAAGGGGTGACCGTGGTGCGCGCTGACTCCGCAGCGCGAAAGCGCTCCCGGCCGTCGGATCGGGATACGCGGGCTCCCGCGGAGCGACGGGAATCCAGGACGGCGGGCGGTCGCATGAGAGATGACGGAGACCGCACACAGGCACCTGGTTCCGATCGTCCCGCCGAACTCGCGGTCGTTGACCTCGATGACGTGGGAGATATGGAGGAGTCGGTCGATCTGGAGAATTTTGACGAGCTCGCCGCCGTCGACGAGGCCGACCTCCGCGATCCCCAGCTCATCGCGGACCTGGATGAGGCCGACATCGCCGCTGCCAGCGAGGGCGACGGGGTCGCCCTCGAGGAGCCCGACGGGCTCGAAGGTGGCGAAGAGCCGGATTCCGCCGACCTCCTCACGGCCGGTGATGCCCAGGACGTCGCCGCCCCCGACGCCGGCAAGACCGCCGGGGGCGGCGAGGGGGACGACGAGATCCTCGTCCTCGGGGACGACGACGACGATCTTCCCGCCGCGCAGGTCGCTGTCGCCGGCGCCACCGCGGACCCGGTCAAGGACTACCTGAAGCAGATCGGCAAGGTGCCGCTCCTCAACGCCGAGCAAGAGGTGGAGCTGGCAAAGCGGATCGAGGCAGGGCTGTTCGCCGAGGAGAAGCTCGCCGAGCTCGGCCCCGGCGACATCTCCTCCGATGAGCGGATCGACCTTGAGTGGATCGCCGAGGACGGGCGCCGCGCCAAGAACCACCTGCTCGAGGCGAACCTGCGCCTGGTCGTGTCGCTTGCCAAGCGCTACACCGGCCGCGGCATGCTCTTCCTCGATCTCATCCAGGAGGGCAATCTCGGCCTGATCCGTGCCGTGGAGAAGTTCGACTACACCAAGGGATACAAGTTCTCCACCTACGCGACGTGGTGGATCCGCCAGGCCATCACCAGGGCGATGGCCGACCAGGCGCGGACGATCCGCATACCCGTGCACATGGTGGAGGTCATCAACAAGCTCGCGCGCGTGCAGCGGCAGATGCTCCAGGACCTGGGCAGGGAGCCGACCCCCGAGGAACTGGCGGCGGAGCTCGACATGACCCCCGAGAAGGTCATCGAGGTCCAGAAGTACGGCAGGGAGCCGATTTCGCTGCACACCCCGCTCGGCGAGGATGGTGACAGCGAGTTCGGCGACCTGATCGAGGACTCCGAGGCGATCCAGCCCGGCGAGGCGGTCAGCTTCACGCTGCTTCAGGAGCAGCTTCATTCTGTCCTCGACACGCTCTCCGAGCGGGAGGCGGGCGTGGTGTCGATGCGGTTCGGCCTCACCGACGGGCAGCCCAAGACGCTTGACGAGATCGGCAAGGTGTACGGCGTGACCCGGGAGCGCATCCGGCAGATCGAGTCGAAGACGATGTCGAAGCTGCGCCATCCCTCCAGGTCCCAGGTCCTGCGGGACTACCTGGACTGACAGGGGATCGCGAGGCGGCTCGTGCTGGCCGGTGCCCTGCGGTCGCCTTCCCGGGAGCCCGCGGCGCTGGCCCGGGACGACCACAGAATGCGGCGGGCCGGGAGGGAACCCTCC
>Ga0209061_1004717_pt1 | contig 12771 bp, 11 predicted proteins | sample Coa_R1_10_FD_187157 | JGI IMG/M metagenome (GOLD analysis project Ga0209061, IMG submission 187157) | Surface soil microbial communities from Centralia Pennsylvania, which are recovering from an underground coalmine fire - Coalmine... | ecosystem: Environmental > Terrestrial > Soil >...
CCGCATGGAAGCGAAAGGTGTTGACCACGTAGGCGAGCTTAGCGCGTGCGCGGCCCAGCCGTTCCCGATACAGTCGCGCGACCGGGATCGTCGCCTCCGGCCGCAGCACGACGCGCTCGCCGGTCCAACCATCCCAGTCGAAGAACGAATAGACGTTCGTCAGCACCTGCGGCGCGAGTGTGCCGGTGCTGGTGAAGAGATAGAGATGTTCGATCGTCGGGGTGCGCACCTCGGCGTAGCCCCACGCCCGCGCCGCGTCGAGAAATACTCGCTCGATTCTGCGGAAGCGCGCCATCTCCTCGGGTAGAAGGTCACGCATGCCGCGGGTGAGAAGCGAGCCGGGCGCGCTGAGCACGCTCGAGCCATCGCCTGCAATCATCGTCGCTGCCAGTCCGGCCGTCTGTGGCTACCGCAATCGTAGCCGTTCGCGCACGACCGGTCCACCCGCCCTGCCCGGTAGCAGAACGCGAGGCTGGCAAGCCCGTTTCCGTCTTCAGCCCAGGCTGCCACGACGATGCCGATCACCGAAATCGCGCCTACCATCTCGCAGGGCACGCGGCCGGATTGTTGTACCGATGCTCCTGGCTGCTCGGGCAAACGCGGTCCGCTCAGTCCAGCAGCCCCATCTGCATCGCGATGGCACGATAACGGGCATTGCCATCATCATTGGCGACGAAGGGGGTGATATCATCCTCGCCGCGCAGCCATTCACTGCGCACCTGCTGCCAGAACGCCTCATCGACATCGTCCCACGATGCGACTCCCGACGCCTGTACCAGGGCGCGGATCTCGCGCCGGCCGCGCCGGGGGTTGTCGCCGGCGCGGCGCAGGTAGTCCGCATAGACGTCATCGAGTGTGGCCACGCTTCGCGCCTCCCGGTTCGCGCGTGGCGGTCATGTCCGTCTGCTCGTTCGTGCCGCGCTTTCGCGCAGACGCACGTAGTCCTGCAGCAGATCGGCTGTGCTGAGACCGCCATCGACGGCGATCGATTGCCCGGTCACAAGATCGGCCGCGCGCGAGGCCAGATAGACCGCCGTCGGGCCGATCTCCTCTCCTTCGAGGATACGCGTCGCGGGCGTCATGCGCTGGATGCGCTCTGCCAGCGCCGAGCCTTCGAGCGCGCCACCCCACAACTCGGTCCGCACGACGCCGGGGATGATGCAGTTGACCTGGATGTTGTCCTTCGCCCAGGCGGCGGCCAGCGAGCGGGTCAACTGCACGACGCCACCCTTGCTCGCTGCATAGGCGCTGACGTGCACCGCCCCGTACAGCGAGTAGAGCGAGCCGATGTTGATGATCTTGCCACCACCCGCCGCTTTCAGCAGCGGGTAGGCCATCTGCGAGAGCAGAAATACCGACTTGAGGTTGGTATCGAGCACCGCGTCCCAGTCCTCTTCCGAGAGCTGCTCGGGCGGCGCGGGCCGGTTGATCCCGGCGTTGTTCACGACGATCGTCAGTTTGCCGAACGTCGCAATCGCGTGGTCGAGCGCAGCGCGCAGGTCGTTTTTGTTGCGCACATCGCAGCGCACCGACGTTGCGCGCGCGCCCAGGCCGCGCAGCTCCTGCACGACCGCGGCGTTACGCTCTTCGTCGCGCGCGGCGATGACGACCTCTGCCCCCGCCCGTGCCATCGCCAGCGCGATGCCGCGGCCGATGCCGCGATTACCGCCCGTGATCAACGCGACGCGCCCTTTGAGGCTGAACTCGTCGAGCATATGCTTTCCTCCCAGCGGAACGACACTCCGCACCGGGCATGCAACGTTGTCGGCATCGCGGTGTCAAGCCCGGGGAGGACAAGAACGGGCGCGACGCGGTAGTATGCGCGCCGAAGACCGCCACGCGCACACGCGCACGAGGGATAACGACGATGCAGCGCGAACGGACCGGCACCGCCCTGCACGCGATCGTGCGCGGCATCGTGCAGGGCGTCGGCTTCCGCGCCTGGGTCGTGGCGCGCGCGCGGGCGCTCGGTTGCACCGGTTGGGTGCGCAATCTCGCCGACGGCCGCTCGGTCGAGGTCTTCGCCGAAGGTAGCGAGGCTGCCCTCAACGCGCTCGCCGAGGCGCTGCGACAGGGCCCGCCGGGCGCCTACGTTGCCGAGGTCCGCGCCGAGCGCCTGCCCGCGACCGGCGCCTTCTCCGACTTCAGCATTCTGCGTTAGGAGGAGCGATGGCCGCGCGACGCCCGCCGCCACGCCCACACCGCCGGCCGTTGCCGCGCCTCCCGCATGGCTTCGCGCGCTACGTGCTCATCGGCTGCGGCGCGGCAGCGACGATCGCTCTGTATCTCGCGCTAGAGCGCGGCGCGACGCGACACGTCACCGTCGAGCTGCGCTCGCCCTCCACACCAGCCGCCGCCTCCAGGGGCACGACGCCGGCTCCGCCCCGGAAAACGCCGGCGACACCCGCCACGGCTCGTGTCGTCGCGCCGCCCGATGCCGAGGTCACGCCACCGGGCGCAACGCTCGCGGAGCGTATCGACCTGCACGATGCGGCCGGCAACGTCATCGCGGTCGCCGTGCAAGCAACGGCTCATGGCAGCGCGCCGAGCTGCCCGTTGCTTCTGCTCTATGTGCGCGAGCAGCAGAGCTGGACGCCGCGTTTCGACGCCACGCATGACCCCGCCGCCGCACCGCTGCTCGCCGATTGCGGCGCGGCGATCGCGCTCTTCCAACCGCTTGGCGCCGGCGCGGAGTTCGTGGGCATCGCGACGCGGCTTCCCGACGGACGGGCGCGGGCGCTCGTGCTCGACGCGACCGGTACAGCACGCACCGACACCACGACGCGCGGCCCGGGATCGATCCTGGCCGGAATGGATGGCGTCTCGTTCGAGCTCGATGAACAGGCGATCGCCGTGGCGGCGGGAACGGAGCCGTTCGGCACGCTGGCGCGCATCGTCCGCGCCACGGCGACAGAGATAACTCTACGCGCCCGCGTGGTGCCCGCCTGCGACCGCGGCAGGCTGGCTCCAGGCAGCGCCGCGCGCATCGCCGCCGCGAACGGCACCGCGCTGGTGCGCGTGCAATGCTCCACCGGTGGCAGCGCCGCCGCGCTGGTCGACGCGAAAACCGTGCTCGACCTGCTCGATGCCCCGGCGACAGCGATTCGCGACTTCGATTATGTCGAGCTGCAATTCGACGATGCGTCGCTCGATGCTGAGCCCGATGCCGACGAAGCACCCATTCCTCGCCTCGCGCTGCTGACGGACAACGCCGCGACGGGTCGCGGTGGTGCGCCACCCACCCGCGCCGCGACGGTCTCGCATCCTCCAGCCGCTCCTACGCACGCCGCGCCTGCTCCTCCCGTTTCCTCGACGCGAAGCGTGCCATCAGGCGGCTCGGCAAGTGGCACGGGATCGGGTGGCTCGAACCGCGGTACGCACCCGCCCGCCGATCCCGTGCCGACTCGGTCAGCACCGGCGGCACCCGTGCCGACGCGACCCATCTTCCAGCCTCCCGCACCACCTCAGGGTCCGCCCGGCGCGGGTCCGCCACCCTGATGCGCGTCTATACCCGCGCAAGGAGAGAAAAGGTCATGCCCATCCATGTGCTGCAGATCGATGCGTTCACCGCCGAACCGTTCGCTGGCAACCCGGCCGCCGTCTGCTTGCTGCCTGCGCCCGCCACGGCGACGTGGATGCAGCGCGTCGCGCGCGAAATGAACCTCTCTGAAACGGCGTTCGTCTCGCCCCGCCCCGCGGGAGACGGTTTCGATCTGCGCTGGTTCACGCCGAAGGTCGAGGTTCCGCTCTGTGGCCACGCCACGCTCGCGAGCGCGCACGCCCTCTGGGAAGAGGGGTTGCTACCTCTCGACGAGCCAGCGCGCTTCCACACCGCCAGCGGCCTGCTAACCGCCGAACGCACCGCCGGCTGGATCGAGCTGGATTTCCCTATCGATCCGGTCGCGCCGGTCGAGCCACCGCCCGCACTGGCGGCAGTGCTGGGTATCCGGCCCGTTCACGCCGCGCGTTCGCAGAACCGCCTCCTCGTCGAGCTAGACGATGAAAAGACGGTGCGCTCGCTGCAGCCCGATTTCGGCCTGATCGCTGGAATGCCAGTCCAGGGCGTGATCGTCACAGCACGGGCGGCGGACGCGCCCTACGACTTCGTCTCGCGCTACTTCGCGCCGCGCGTTGGCATCGCCGAGGACCCGGTGACCGGCTCAGCGCATTGTAGCCTCGTGCCCTACTGGGCGGAACGGCTCGGCAAGCACGAGCTACTCGCCTACCAGGCGTCCGAACGCGGTGGCACGCTGCGCCTGCGCCTGGCCGGCGAGCGCGTGAAGATCGGCGGCCAGGCGGTGACGGTCCTGCGCGGCGAACTGCTTGCCTGACGCGCTCAGACGAGCAGCGAGCTATCAAGCAGCATCACGCGCACCCGCTCGCCCGGCTGAACGTCCGGGCTGCCTTCGGGCACCACCGCCAGACCGTTGGCGCGCGCCAGCGCGCTGAGCGCGCCCGAGCTCTGCGATCCCGCTAGACGACAGATGTAGCCATCGCCCTCACGTTCGACGATGACACGGGCATAGAAGCGGCGCGCGTCGCTCATGCGCAGCCGGTCGCGCGTGGTTGCCCAGACCTCCGGCCGCGGTGCCGGCGGTCGCCCCAGCATCTTCTGGATCGCGAACCGGCCGAAGAGTTCGAAGGCCACGAGCGAGCTGACCGGATTACCAGGCAGACCGAGGTGCGGCACCGCGCGGCCCGTCGCCGCGTCGCGCAGAATGCCGAAGGCGAGCGGCTTGCCTGGCCGCATATTGACCAGATGGAAGGTGATCTCGCCTTCGCGGCGCAGGACTTCTTTGACGACGTCGTAATCGCCGCGCGAGACGCCTGCCGAGGTGATGATGAGGTCCGCATCGAGACCGGCGCGCAGCTTTGCCGTCAGGTCCTCGACCGTATCGCGGGCGATGCCGAGCGAACGCGGAATGCCGCCGGCCTCGCGCACGGCGGCGGCCAGGCTCCAGCCGTTGCTGTCATACAGCTGACCGGGCCGCAGCGGCTCTCCCGGCGCCACGACCTCGTCGCCGGTCGAAAGAATCGCAACGACGGGCCGGCGCGTGACGCGCACGCGCGTGCGCCCGAGAGAAGCAAGCACGCCGATCTGCGCCGGGCCGAGCAGCGTCTCACGCGGCAGCACAACCTCGCCCTCTCGCACGTCATCGCCCGCCGGGCGGATATTGGCCCCCGGCGCCGCCTCTTTCAGCACGCGAACCGTGCGCGCGACCCGTCCGGTGGCGCGCGGCGCGGAGAGACCGCTTTCGTCCGTCTCTTCGAACGGCACCACGGCATCGGCCCCGGCGGGGATCGGTGCACCGGTCATGATGCGCACCGCGGTGCCAGGTTCCACGCGCCCCTCGAAGACGTATCCCGCGGCCAGTTCGCCGATCACGCGCAGTTCAACGGGATGCTCCGGGCTAGCACCTGCCGTACTGGCGGCGACCACGGCGTAGCCATCCATCGCCGTGTTGGGCAGCGTCGGGATGGCAAAGGGCGCGCGCACGTCCTCGGCAAGCACCTGTCCGAGCGCGTCGAGCAGGGGTTTCTCTTCATCCTCGAGGCGACGCACGAACGCCAGGATGCGCTCGCGCGCCTCTTCCACTGGCATCATCGTAGCGACCATCGCGGTAGCCTCGCTTCTTCGCTCACAACCGCACCGCCAGACACGTCGTCGTACGCTTGACGCCGTGCACGGCCTGAACCCCTTCCGACAGCGCATCCCCCAGCGCGTCGAGGTCGGCCGCCTCCATATATACGATGACATCGTAAGGCCCGGTCACCGTATCGACTGATTTGACCTCGGCATTATCGCGGCGCATGGCCAGAATGTGCGACGCGACGTTACGCGCCGATCCGACCTCGGTTTCGATGAGGATGTACGCCCGAACTGCCATGATCTCTCCTTCGAGCGCCTCAGCGGCGGGATGTGCATCGATGCGATGGCTCAGCGGGCGATGTCTACCCGCGCTTCGCGCGGCGGCAACGCCCAGTCGTTCGTGGCGATCATCGCGATGATGAGCGCGACGAGCAATGGGATGAAAGCGCAGGCAACCGGCGCGCCGTAAGCGCGGAACGGCGTGCTCGACATCCACGACCAGTGATACCGGTACTGCTCGACGATATCGAAAAACGTCGTGCCGAAGGCGGTGCAGACGACGACCATGCTCCACCACGCCGATGGCAGTAACGCCACCAGCGCCATGAACCAGAGAAAGTACCACGGCCGGAACCACCACGTGCCGAAGGTGAGGTAGGCGACCAGCGCCAACGCGCACGCCGCTACGAGCGCGGGAAAGCTTCGCCGTCGCCAGACACCGACCAGCAGAGCAAGGTAGGAGAGCGCGAACAGCGCATCGCCGCCGATCCGGGCGATCCGCTCCGCTTGCGCCTGGCTGAAGCGCGGCTCCAGCGCGATAGCAAACCATTCGGGCATGGCGGTAATGTGCATGTTGGTATTCTGCACAAAGGTCTTGAACGTGTCGAACCCGCGCCAGAACGGCGCAAAGACGGCGATCGCTGCCACCACCGCGTAGCCCGCACCGATCGCCACCTCGCGCCGCCCGCGCGCATCGCTCGCCGCCCAGCCATAGACGAGGGCAAAGGGAATCACTAGGGCAGTCGAATACTTGATACAGGCCGAAAGGGCGAGCAGCGGCAGCGCCCAGCGCCAGCGCCGCAACGCGACGCAGTACAGCCCGGCGAGGGCGAAGGCCATCATCACCAGGTCGTTATGGCCGTTGCCAACCGCGCGGAAAACGACGAACGGATTCCAGAGGAACGCGAGCAGCGCGAACGTCTCGCGCCCGGGCCAGAGGCGGCGTGCGGCGAGGAACACGAAGACGCCGCAGACGAGCACCGAGACGAGACCGAGCATTTTGAAGCCGATCAGCGAGGCCACGGCGTGATCGCCAGCGAACGCGACCGGCAGGCACGCGATCAGTTGCCAGAGCGGCCCGTATGGCGACGGTTGCTGCGCCCAGCTAATACCGATCCAGAACGGGTGCGCCTGCGGTGGCACCTGCATCGGGTTCTGATGATAGACCCAGAGCGTGCGCGCATCGGCGAGATAGTGGAAGACATCGGCGGCCGTGATCGGGTACAAACCGAGCAGGGTGATACCAAAGAGCAGAGCAAACCCGGCCACGATCGCCAGTCCCAGCCGGCCGCGCACCCGGCGCACGACGAAAAGCGCCGGTACGTAGCCGAGAAATGGCCCCGCGAGCACGAGCATGAGCCAGCGTGCATCCGTCGCCCAATCGCCGCTCATCTGCTGGGGAAAGCCGAGCGAAACACCGGCACTGGGAAACCAGCGTGTCAGAGGGAAGCGGGCGCGCAAGATCAGCAAAAATACCTCGATCACCGCGCCTAGAGCGACCAGGGCAAGCAGGGTATCAACGGCATCGCCGTCCTGCCAGGAGCGGAGCCGCGGCAGAATACCCAGCCCCCGTGCAGGCATGGCTATGGGCTCGGTGACCCGGTCACGTTCTTCGGGCGCAGAAACGTCGGCAGCGCCGGATCGATAACTCATGAGCGCAGTATATCGGTGCCTGGCATCTCCGGGTTAGCGCACCGCGTCGCCGTTCAGGGTTCGCCGAGGTCGCGCACGGCGGGCACTCCCGCAACGCTCTCTGCCAGCCGCACGGCGCGCGCGACCGCCCGGGCCGCGGCGTAGCCGGCCAGTGCGCCGGTAGCGGTCAGATCGGCGCGTGGTCCTGCGCCAGTGGACAGCGCGAAGACGATGTCGCCGTCACCAGGGCCAAGATAAGGCACGATCGCCCGCGCCAGGCCGGCGTGCGTCATCTCCGCAATGCGCAGCAGCTCCATGCGATCGAACGGCGCATCGGTTGCCACGATGGTCAGGGTAGTGTTGAACGGACCGTCCTCCTGCGGCAGCCGCTCGCGCAGCAGATCGATCGCGCCCCGGCGTTTGCCCGACTCGTCCGCTCGGGCAACAGCGATCGGACGGCCGCTCTCCACGTCATAGATATCGCCGGAAGCGTTGGCGACGACGAGCGCCGCCACGACCGCGCCCCCTGCCAGCCGTTCGAACGCCATACCAACGCCGCCCTTCACCGCCCGCTCGGATCCGGCGACCTTGGCCACCGTCGCACCCGTGCCCGCGCCGACGCTGCCCTCGGCGATCGTTGCATCTGCCAGCGCCGCTTCGCAGGCGAGGTAGCCCGCTCGCTCGTCCGGACGCGCGCGCGCATCGCCAACGGCCAGATCGTAGACCACGGCGGCGGGGACGATCGGCACCCGCCCCGCGCGCGTGACGAAGCCGCGGCCACGCTCTTCGAGCCAGCGCACCACGCCGGTGGTTGCCGCCAGCCCGAAGGCGCTGCCGCCCGTGAGCAGGATTGCATCGACCTTCTGCACGAGATTGCCCGGCCGCAGCGCATCTGTCTCGTGCGAGCCGGGCGCTCCGCCCAGCGCGCTGCAGGCGGCGACGGCACCACCCTCCGGGCAGAGCACCACGGTGCAGCCGGTGGCGCCTGTCCTGTCCGTCCAATGAGCGACGCGCACGCCGGCCACGGCGAAGGAGCTGCCTGCCTCAGGAAGATGATTCATCGCCGGAGAAGCCGCGGGCGAAATCGTCCGGATGGTGCAGCGAGACGAACGCGAAAACGAGGTTGCGCGTCAGGCGCGTCAGCGTCTCGATGCCATCGACCACGTTGCCAAGCGTCTCTTCCTCGATGGAGAGCACGTTGACATCGAGACGCCGTTCCTCGCGGTCGAGCGTCAGCGCGGCGACCTGGGCGGGGCCAAGTCGCCGCTCCGTGAGCCACTCGGTCTGCTCGGTGAGGCCAACGGGACCGAGCAGCCGGCGCGAGGCGGCGCCCAGCGCACGCCGCCCGATCTCGGCGTAATCGGTCAGACGGGTAAAGTCGGCCAGCAGCGCGAGCAGCGCCTGTCGCACCTCGCGCATCTCGCGGCGATCGAGCAGCGCGCTTTCGGCAGGAAGCTGATCGGGATGCGGCAGGCCAACCGCATGCAGCATCTCGATCGGCCCCTCGGCGAGCAAGCGGTCGAAAAAGGCGCGCGCCGTCTCTTCATCGAGCGTAAAGCCGAGCACGCTCGCCATGATCGGCTGCTCACGGCGGCGCCGGAGTGCGTGGTACAGGCCGATCAGATCGCCGGCAGCGGCGATGAAGCGCTCGTAGATCGTCATCGCCAGTAGCTTGCGGTCGGCAACGTCACTCAGGACCAGCCCCTTGAGGCAGGCTTCGGCAACAATGATGTGGCTGCGCGCTCCCAGCCGTGCGTAATTGTCGAGGAAATCGGCATCGAGGCGACGCAAGTAGGCATCGAAGCACGGCGCGCAGCGGCGTTCGGCCGTCGTCGTGCCGAGCGGCAAGCCGCACTCGGGGCAGGTTTGCTGCAGTTCGCCGCCCTTCATCGCCTTACCTCCCCGCATCAGCATCGCCCTCGCCATCGAACGGCTGGCACGTTGGGCAGAGATGCGTGCCCCTACCCCCCACGACAATACGCGCGATCGGGGTGCCGCAGCTAGCGCACGGCTCACCGCGACGCCCGTAGACGAGCAAATGCTCGCGGTTGCGCCCTTCGCCGCCGAAAGCGTTGACGAACGAGCGGAAGGTCGTGCCAAAGTTGGCGATCCCTTTGTCGAGCGCGATGCGGATCGCCGCATGTAGCCGGGCGACCTCGTCACGGGTCAGCGTGCCCGCCGATCGCCGCGGGTGGATCCGCGCCAGATGCAGCGCCTCGTCCACGTAGATGTTGCCAAGGCCGGCCACGCGCCGCTGGTCCAAAAGCACGGCTTTGATGGGCGCGCGGCGCCCGGCCAGTGCTCCGGCAAGCCGGTCGATGGTGAAGTCCTCGTCGAGCGGCTCCGGCCCAAGGCGCGCGTCGAGTGCGGCGGGCTCATCACAGATCGCCCAGGTGCCGAAACGGCGCGCATCGCGCCAGCGCAGTTCGCGGCCGTCGTCAAGTTGGAGCGCGGCACGGAAGAACGGGCCATCAGGAGCGTCGCCCGGCTCGACCTCGAAGCGGCCGGTCATGCGCAGATGAGCAACGAACGTTGCGCCGTCGTCGAGGGCGAAGAGAAGATACTTGCCACGCCGGCGGATATCGTCGATACGGCGGCCACGCACGCGCGCCAGGAACGCCTCGGTCGGCACACCCCGCAGCAGTCGTTCGCCGGCAGGCGTCATCCGTATCCCGACGATGCGCCGACCGCGCACGGCCTCCGCCAGTCCGCGCCGGATCGTTTCGACCTCGGGCAGTTCAGGCATCGGGCGGCCTCGACGGGATGTGCGTCGCCTTCAGGCTACTCCATCTCGCCCCAGTTGCGCCCTGTCTTGACCTCAACTTTCAGCGGTACAGACAGCTCCATGGCGCCACTCATCAACTCGACGACGAGCGGCGTCACGACCGGCAGCTCTTCGTCCGGGCATTCGAAGATCAACTCATCGTGGATCTGGAGCAGCATCGCCGATTCGAGGCCACGCTCCTGCAGCGCGCGGTCGATCCGGTTCATCGCGATTTTGATGATATCGGCGTTGGTGCCCTGGATCGGATGGTTCATCGCCATCCGTTCGGCAGCCTGGCGCAGCGAGACGTTCGACGAGTTGATCTCAGGCAGGTAACGGCGGCGTCCGAGCAGCGTCTGCGCATAGCCGAGCTGGCGTGTGCGTGCGATCGTCTCGTCCAGATAGCGCTTGATGCCCGGGTAACGCTCGAAATAGTGGCGGATGAACTCCGTTGCCTCGGCGCGCGACATCTCGGTGCGCTGCGCGAGGCCGAAATCGGAGAGACCATAGATCACGGCGAAGTTGACCGTCTTGGCGAGGCGGCGCTGGTCCGGCGTCACGTCGTCGATCGGCACACCGAAGAGGTCCGCGGCGGTCGCCTTATGGATATCCTGGTCGTTCTGGAACGCCTCGATCAGGCGCGGTTCGCCGGACATGTGCGCCAGGATACGCAGCTCGATCTGCGAGTAGTCGCAGGCGAGCAACATCATCGGCCGGTCGGCGCCGCCGGGATCGCGCGCCACGAAGGCGCGGCGGATCCTGCGCCCCAGTTCGGTACGCACAGGGATGTTCTGTAGATTCGGATCCGAGGACGACAGCCGGCCGGTGGAGGCGGTCGTTTGATTGAAGCTGGTATGCAGCCGCCCCGTCTTCGGATTGATCATGCCCGGTAGGGCATCGACGTAAGTCGATTTCAGTTTGGCGAGCTGACGGTACTCCAGCAGCAGATCGACGACGGGGTGTGTGCCCCGTAGCCCTTCGAGCGCCTGGGCATCGGTGGAGTAGCCTTGGGTCGTGCGTCGCGTCTTGGGCAGCTTCAGCTCCTCGAAAAGCACCGCGCTCAACTGCTTGGGCGAACCGAGGTTGAAGCTGTGACCGACGAGGTCGAAGATCTGCCGCTCGATGCGCTGCAGCTCGGCGCTCAATTCGCGGCCCATCTCGCCGAGAACGGCGGTATCCAGCGCAACGCCACGCCGCTCCATCTTCATCAGCACCGGGATCAGCGGCAGCTCGATGTCGCGATAGAGATGCAGCAGGTCGCGCGCGGCCAGTTCATTCTCGACCGGCTCGCGCAGGCGCAAGGTGATATCCGCGTCGGCGCAGGCGTACTCGGCCACGGTGCGCATCGAGACCTGCGCCATGCTGAGCTGGCGCGCGCCGGTGCCGATGAGGTCGGTGATCGGCGTCATCGAAATGCCCAGCATCTCGCGCGCCAGCGCTTTTAGACCGATCTCCCGATCGCCGAGCAGGTAAGCGCCGATCATCGTATCGGCGTCGACGCTGGCGATCTGGACCCCCGCGTTCGCTAGCACCACCATGTCGTACTTGGCGTTGTGAGCCAGCTTTTGCACCGCCGCGCTCGCGAAGAGCGGCCGCAGGCGCTCGACGACGAGCGGGAGGGGCAACTGCGGCGGATCGTCCAGCTCCGGGTAGTGGCCAACGGGGATGTACCATGCCCGCCCGGGCGCGACCGCCAGCGAGATGCCAACCAGCCCCGCTTCCATCGCGCGCTGGCTGGTCGTTTCGGTGTCGAAGGCGACCTGTCCCGCCGCCAGCGCCGCCGAGACCGCTTCGTCAAGCTGCTCTTCCGTCGTGACCAGCGTGTACGCCGTGGCGGTGGCGCTGGCAGCGGGCTTCGGCGCGGCGGCGATCCGTCCCTGAGGCACGCGCGGGATCAGCGAGCGAAACTCCAGCTCCTCGAACAGCGCGAGGACGCGATCGCGGTCGAAATCCTGCACCACGCAGTGGTCGAGATCAAGCTGCACGGGTGCGGTCGTGACGATCGTCGCCATCTCGCGCGACAAGCGCGCCTGATCGGCGTAGGCACGGAGCAGCTCGCGGATACGGGGCGGCTCGACCTCATCCAGATGCTCCAGAATGCCATCGAGGCTACCAAACTGGTGCAACAGCTTCACCGCTGTCTTCTCGCCGATACCTGGCACGCCGGGAATGTTGTCCGAAGCATCGCCCTTGAGCGCTTTGAGGTCGGGAATACGCTCGGGCGGTACGCCGTAGCGCTCGATCACGTCCTCACGCGAGGCGTAGATCTTTGCGCCGCCGCGCGCTGGCATGTACATGTAGACGAACACGCCCGGTTCGACGAGCTGGAGGATGTCGCTGTCAAGCGTCACGAGGTAGGCCGGCACGTTGAGCGCACGCGCCTGCTTCGCCAGCGTGCCGAGTACGTCATCGGCCTCGTAGCCCGGCGCTTCGTAGACAGGGATGTTGAAAGCGTCGATCAGCTCGCGGATGCGCTCGATCTGACCGCGCAGCTCGTCGGGCATCG
>Ga0209061_1004718_pt1 | contig 12769 bp, 10 predicted proteins | sample Coa_R1_10_FD_187157 | JGI IMG/M metagenome (GOLD analysis project Ga0209061, IMG submission 187157) | Surface soil microbial communities from Centralia Pennsylvania, which are recovering from an underground coalmine fire - Coalmine... | ecosystem: Environmental > Terrestrial > Soil >...
ACGATACGGCCGCCCGCCGCCGTCAGCGGCGGCGCAGCAGCGCGATCAGCTCCGCCCGCTGCCGCTCGGAGAGGCCGCCCATCGTCTTGGAGGGGGAGATCCGGCAGGCCTGGAGCATCTTGTTGACCCGCACCCTCCCCACCTTCGGCACCGCCAACAGCATGTCGAAGACCTTGGCGTTCTCAAGGTAGGGCGGGGTGTCGATCAGCAGTTCGTCCAGCCGCCGCCTCCCGGCCTTCAGGTCCCGCTTCAGCTGGGCGCGGGCGCTGCGCACTTCGTTTGCCCGCGCAAGGGCTTCCATCCGCTGGGCAAGGGAGCGCTCCGGCGTCGCCTGGCCCTCCTTCCTGTCCTCCCCGGCTGCCGCAGCCGGCTGCTGCTGCCTCGACCTTCCCTCTCCAACAACCGCTTCCATCCGCTCCGCTGCGCTGACCATGGACGGCGAGTCTACAACCGATCGCGCCGCTTGCGCAAGCAGATCGCGGAGAAACCCTAAGGCTAAACCGAAGCCTTAGTCCGCTTGAGGGTGGTTGACCTCCCCGCCCCCTCCTGGGGGTAGCCGAGCTCGGCGGCAATCCGGGCCGCCGCCAGCGGATCGCGGAAGCTCTCGGTGCCGACGGCGACAAGGGTTGCCCCCGCCTCAAGCATCGCCCGCGCCTGGGCGCCGCTGGTCACCCCGCCGATCCCAACGAGCGGCAGCTCCACCGCGGCGGCCACCCGCTCAAGCTGGGCAAGGGCGATCGGCGCCACCGCTGGACCGGAGAGGCCGCCCCCGGCGCTTGGCACCCTGCCGCCCCCCCACCGCCCCGCCGCGGCAACGGTGTTGATCAGCGACAGCGCGTCGGCCCCCCCGGCGGCGGCCGCCCTTGCCGCCTCCTCCGGGGCGGCCGTGTTGGGGGTGAGCTTGACGATCACCGGCAGCTTTGCGGCGTCCCGGGCGGCCGCCAGGGTGCGGGCAAGCAGCGGCGGGTTTGCGCCCAGCTCAAGGCCGTCCTCTACGTTCGGGCAGGAGGCGTTCAGCTCGATTGCGCCAACCCCCTCCTGCTCGCTGAGGGCGGCGAACAGCTCCCGCAGCTGGCCGACGTCGGAGCCCATCACGTTGGTGATCAGGGGGACCGGCAGGGAGCGCAAAAGCGGCAGCTCCTGCTCGATGTAGGCGGCAAGGCCGGGGTTGGGCAGGCCGATCGAGTTGATCAGCCCGGCCGCCGTCTCCCACAGCCGGGGCGGGGGGTTGCCCGGCCTGGGCTCGAGCGTGATCGTCTTGGAGACGAAGGCGGCAAAGGGAAAGCGGGCGATCAGCTCCTGCCCGAAGGCGGCAAGCGCCCCGCGCAGGTCGAAGGTGCCGGAGCCGTTGATCACCGGATGGGCGAGGGAGAGGCCAAGGAAGCGGACCGGCCCTGCGCGCGGCGGCGCCGGCGGCGGCGCAAGGCGGCGGTGGCGGGGGTAGCGGCGGGCCCGCTGCCCGCCCCTCAGGGGGGCAAGCTGCTCGGCCGCGAAGACCGGCCCCTCGGCGCAGACCCGCAGGTAGCTGCCGTCCGCCCCCGCCACCACGCAGCCGTGGCAGGCGCCAAAGCCGCAGGCCATCGGCGCCTCAAGGGCAAGCTGGCAGGGGATCCCCTTGCCAAGGGCAAGCCTGCGCAGCTCCTCCAGCAGGCCCTGCGGACCGCAGCCGCACAGCCAGACCCCCTCGCTCACCTGGGCAAGCCGCTCCCGCAGCAGCTCGAGGACCGTCCCCCGCCTGCCAAGGCCGCCGTCCTCCGTTGCCACGGCGGCGGTCGGGACAAGCTCTGCCGCCGCCGCCTGCTCGCCCGTTGCAAAGCCAAAGAGCGCCTCCACCGCCAGCTCGGTTCGGTTGGCAAGAAAGGCAAGGGGGGCGATCCCCGTGCCCCCGCCAACGGCAAGGCAGGTGCCCGGCCGGGGGCTGAACGGTCTGCCAAGCGGCCCGATCAGCCAAACCCGCTCGCCGGGACGCAGCGCCGCAAGCCGGCGTGTGCCGGGGCCAACGGCGGCCACCAGGAAGGAGGCGACCCCCTCGTTGAAGTCGGCGTAGGAGAAGGCGCGGGGCAGGTAGGGGCGGCCCTCCTCTCCCCCCCACCCCTCCGCCGCCGCCAACATCGCGAACTGGCCCGGCCGGGGAGGGGGTGAGGTCGGGTCTGCCACCTGAAGCAGCCGGTAGGGGCCAAGCGGCCGGCAACCCACCACCTCCGCCAGCCGCCGGCCGAGCGGGGCGGTCGGCCGCATCAGCCCACCGCCGCCGGCGCCGGCCGGCCGTGCAGCTCCTGGAGGGCGCGGACCGCCAGCCTGCCGCCCCCGGCAAGCCGGCCGATCGCCCGGACCGCCGAGGCGGCGGCGGGGATCGTCGTCAGGCAGGGGATCCCGTGCAGCACGGCCGCCCGGCGGATCTCGTAGCCGTCGGCGCGGGCGCCGGAACCGGATGGGGTGTTGATGATCAGGTCGACGGCCCCCCGCTCGATTTCATCGATCACCGTCGGGCCGCCCCCTTCGCTTACCTTCCGCAGCGGCCTGGCCGGCACCCCCAGCCGGGAGATCGCCTCGGCCGTCCCCTTGGTGGCAAGCAGCTTGAAGCCGTGCTCGTGGAGCGCCTGGGCGAGGGCGGCGGCGGCCGGCTTGTCGGCGTCGGTCACCGAGATGAAGGCCGTCCCCTGCAGGGGGAGGGCCGTCCCGGCCGCCGCCTGGGCCTTTGCAAAGGCAGTTGGGAAGTCCTCGGCGATCCCCATCACCTCGCCGGTCGAGCGCATCTCCGGGCCAAGCAGGGCGTCGCTGCCGGCGAGCCGGTCGAAGGGCAGGACGGCCTCCTTCACCGAGACGTGGCCGCCCCTGCCAAGCCCTTCCCGCTCGGTGGGCAGGCCGAGCTCGGCGATGCTCTCGCCAAGCAGGATCCTGGTCGCCAGCTTTGCCAGGGGCAGGCCGATCGCCTTGGAGACGAACGGCACCGTCCGGGAGGCGCGGGGGTTTGCCTCCAGCACGTACAGCTCCCCGCCGTGGATCGCAAACTGGACGTTGAGCAGGCCGACGACGCCCAGGCCGCGGGCGATCGCCTTGGTCGCCTCCCTGATCTGCTCGATCGTCTCCTCCGCCAGCGAGTGGGGGGGCAGCACGCAGGCCGAGTCGCCGGAGTGGACCCCCGCCTCCTCGACGTGCTGCATGATCCCGGCCACCCACACCTCCTGGGCGCCGGCGCGGACGTTGCACAGGGCGTCGACGTCGACCTCGATCGCCCGCTCCAGGAACCGGTCGAGGTAGATCTCCCTCGTCTGGGCGCCGGCCTCCCGCTGCAGGTAGGCCTCAAGCTGCTCCTCGCAGTAGACGATCTCCATCGCCCGCCCGCCGAGGACGTAGGAGGGGCGGACAAGCAGGGGAAAGCCGACCTCCCGGGCCTTGGCAAGCGCCTCCTGCACGGTGGCGGCGGTGGCGTAGGGGGGCGCCTTGTAGCCGAGCCTGGCAAGTAGCGCCGAGAAGCGGCCGCGGTCCTCGGCGAGGTCGATCGTCTCCACCGAGCTGCCGAGGATCGGCACCCCGGCCGCCGCAAGGCCGGCGGCAAGCTTCAAGGGTGTCTGCCCGCCGAACTGGACGACAACCCCCTCCAGCCGCTCCTCCCGTTCGCAGATCGCGATTACGTCCTCCAGGGCAAGCGGCTCGAAGTAGAGCCGGTCGGAGATGTCGTAGTCGGTGGAGACCGTCTCCGGGTTGCAGTTCACCATCACTGCCTCCCTGCCCAGCTGGCGGGCGGTCTGGGCGGCGTGGACGCAGCAGTAGTCGAACTCGATCCCCTGGCCGATCCGGTTCGGGCCGGCGCCAAGGACGACAACCGTTGGCGCCTTTGCCTTCGGCAGCTCGCTTGCGCCGCGCCGCTCGTAGCAGGAGTAGAAGTAGGGGGTGCGGGCGGGGAACTCGGCGGCGCAGGTGTCGACCGCGCGGTAGCAGCGCCTGCCGGCAAACGGCCCCTGCGGGTTGCGGGCAAGCTCCCGCAGCTCCTCCAGGAACCAGGGGTGGATCCCGGTCCGCTCCCGGACGGCCTCGACTGCAACCCCCCTGCGGAACGCCTCGAGGATCGCGTCGTAGCGCTCGGCGCTTGGCACCCCAAGCCGCTCAAGCAGCTGCTCGTCGGAGAGGCCGTCGAAGCGGGGCTGGCGGTCGAGCTCCCGGGAGCGCAGCGCCTTGGCAAAGGCCTGCTGGAAGGTGCGGCCGATCGCCATCGCCTCCCCCACCGACTTCATGTGGGTGGAGAGGCGGGCATCGACCCCGGGGAACTTCTCGAAGGCGAACCGGGGGACCTTCACGACCACGTAGTCGAGGGTCGGCTCGAAGGATGCCGGGGTGACGCCGGTGATGTCGTTGGGGATCTCCTCCAGCGTGTAGCCGACGGCCAGCCGGGCGGCGATCTTGGCGATCGGGAAGCCGGTTGCCTTCGAGGCAAGCGCCGAGGAGCGGGAGACGCGCGGGTTCATCTCGATCACCAGCACCTCCTCGGTCTGCGGGTTGACCGCGAACTGGACGTTGGAGCCGCCCGTCTCCACCCCGACGGCCCTGATCACCGCAAGCGCCTGGTCGCGGAGCCGCTGGTAGAGGCGGTCGGGGAGGGTCTGCTGGGGGGCGACCGTCACCGAGTCGCCGGTGTGGACCCCCATCGGATCGACGTTCTCGATCGAGCAGACGACCAGGGCGTTGTCGTTCCGATCCCGCATCACCTCCAGCTCGAACTCCCCCCAGCCGAGCACCGACTGGTCGATCAGCACCTGGCCGATCGGCGAGACCTCGAGGCCGTGGGCGACGATCTCCCGCAGCTCCGCAAGCGTGCGGGCGATCCCGCCGCCCCGTCCGCCGAGGGTGTAGGCGGGCCGGACGATGCAGGGCAGGCCAAGGTCGGCGACGACGGCGACGGCGGCCTCAACGGATTCGACGGCCGCCGATTTGGGCATCTTCAGCCCGGCCCGCTCCATCGCCTGCCTGAACAGCTCCCGGTCCTCGGCGGTGGCGATCGCCTCCAGGTTCGCGCCGATCAGCTGGACGCCGTAGCGGTCCAGCACGCCGGCCTCGCTGAGCGCCCGCGCCAGGTTGAGGGCGGTCTGGCCGCCCAGCGTCGGCAGCAGGGCGTCGGGCCGCTCCGCGGCGATCACCTGCTCGACGGCCTCCGGCTGCAGCGGCTCGATGTAGGTCCTCGCGGCAAACTCCGGGTCGGTCATGATCGTCGCCGGGTTGGAGTTGACCAGCACCACCTCGTAGCCCTCCTCCTGGAGGACCCGGCAGGCCTGCACGCCGGAGTAGTCGAACTCGGCCGCCTGGCCGATCACGATCGGCCCGGAGCCGATGATCAGGATCTTGCGCAGGTCGCTCCTCCTGCCCATCAGCCCTCCTTTGCCATCGCCACGATCCGCTCGAAGAGCGGGAAGCTGTCGTGGGGTCCGGGGCCGGCCTCCGGGTGGTACTGGACCGCCGCCGCGCCGCCGCCGACCAGTTCAACCCCCTCGACGGTGCGGTCGTAGAGGTTGACGTGGCTGATCGCCGCCTCGCCGAAGGGGCTTTCAAAGCGCACCACCCGGTCCTCGGCAAGCACCGTCTGCCCGTCGGGCAGCCGGGCGGCAAAGCCGTGGTTTTGGGAGGTGATTGCAATCCGCCCGCTGGCAAGCTCCTTGACCGGGTGGTTTGCGCCCCGGTGGCCGAACGGCAGCTTGAAGGTCTCAAGGCCAAGCGCCCGGCAAAGGAGCTGGTGGCCAAGGCAGATCCCAAAGACCGGCACCCTGCCCAAAAGCCTCCCCACCTCCTCCACGAAGGGCGCCAGGGCGGCCGGATCGCCCGGTCCGTTTGCAAGCAGGACGAGGTCCGGCCCGTGGCCAAGCAGCTGCTGCGCCTTAGTGCCGTAGGGGAGCAGGAGGACGGCGGCGCCGCGGCGCAGCAGCTCGCGGAGGATCGAGGCCTTCACCCCGGTGTCGACGATCGCCACCAGCGGCTTGCCGTCAGCGCTGCCAACCGGCGTCTGGCCGGCAAGGTGGCGGTCGAGGTCGGCCTCCTCGCCGAGCAGGGTCGCCTCCCGCACGCCAACCTGCGCGGCGAGGTTCCTGCCGACCATCGGCGGCTCACCTAGGACCAGCTCAAGCGCCTCCCGCTCGCCGACCTCCTCCGGGAAGACGCCGCCCCGCATCGCCCCCTTGGCGCGGATGTGGAAGACAAGCTCCCTTGTGTCGAGGTCGCTGAGCGCGGGGATCCCCTCCGCCCGCAGCCAGTCCAGCCAGCCCGGCCCCCCTTCCGGTCGGGCGTTGCGCGCCTCCCTCATCACCGCCGCCCGCGCCCACGGTCGCTGCGACTCGCAGAACCGCGGGGCCGTTCCGTAGTTGCCGATGTGGGGGTAGGTGAAGACGAGGATCTGGGCGGCGTAGGAGGGGTCGGTAAGCGACTCCTGGTAGCCGGACATCGCCGTTGTAAAGACCACCTCGCCGACGGCGTAGCCCTCGCCGCCGCAGAAGCGGCCGTCAAACCGCCGGCCGTCCTCCAGCAGCAGGTAGCCGTCGCCGCTCACTTCACCAGCCCCTGGACGGCTTTGAAGTCGGGGTGGTCGGCGCCGCCAAGCAGCTCGAAGAGGACGGCCTCCACCGTCGTTGCCACCGCCCCGGCGGCGGTCAGCCGGCGCAGTCCGACCAGGTGGTCGAGCCGGTGGCGGGAGCCGACGGCATCGACGACCAGGTGAACCTCCACCCCCTCGCCCAGCAGGTCGAGGACGGTCTGGGCGACGCAGACGTGGGTCTCAAGGCCGCAGACGAGCACCTGGTCGCGACCGCCCAGGGAGAACCCCTCCGCCCTTGCCGCCGAGAAGACCCGCTTGGCAAGCGGCCGCTCCTCGACCAGCCCCACCTCCGGGACCGTTGAGCCAAGCCCCCGGGGGTACTGCTCGGTGACGATCCGCGGCAGCCCCAGCAGCCTTGCCCCGGCAAGCAGCTTGGCGGCGCCGGCCGCCACCCGGGAGAAGCAGTGGTAGCGGCGGAAGGCCTCCTGGACGTCGACGACCAGCAGCGCCGTCCGCTCGGCCGCCAGCCGGCTCGCGGTCATGCCGCCACCTCCACGCCAAGCCTGCTGAAGGCGAGCCGGCCGGCGCAGAGGGTGGCCACCACCCTGCCCCGCAGCTGCCGCCCGGCAAAGCAGCAGTTGGCCGCCTTGCTGCGCCAGCCATCCTCGCCGGCAACCCACCGGGCCTCCAGGTCGACGGCGCAGAGGTTTGCCGGGGCGCCGGGACGGAGCGTGGCCGGCTCGATCCCGTAGAGCCTCGCCCCGCAGCCAAGCGCCTCAACCAACCGCGCAAGCGAGAGCAGGCCGGGCTTGACCAGCTCGGTGTAAAGGGCGGCAAAGGCCGTCTCCAGGCCGGTCGTCCCCATCGGCGCAAGCTCGAGGGGAAGCTCCTTCTCCTCGGGGGCGTGGGGGGCGTGGTCGGTGGCCAGGCAGTCGATCACCCCGCTGCGCAACCCCTCAAGCAGCGCCCTGCGGTCCGCCTCGTTGCCAAGCGGCGGGTTCACCTTCAGCGCCGTGTTCGACAAGCTCACCTCCGCTTCGTCGAGGATCAGGTGGTGGGGGGTCACCTCCCCGCTGACGGCAAGCCCCCGCTCCTTTGCCTGGGCGAGCAGCTCGACCGAGCGGGCGGTGGAGAGGTGGAGGAAGTGGACCCGTCCCCCCTCCGCGCCGATCAGCTCCAGATCGCGGGCGATCATCGCGCTCTCCGCGGCCGCCGGGATCGCCGGCAGCGCCAGGCGGGTGGCGGTTGGCCCCTCCCGGATCGCCCCGCCGGCGGCAAGCTGGGGCTCCTCCTCGTGGAGGGCGATCACCCCGCCGCAGAGCCGCTGGTAGCGAAGGGCGTCCCGCAGCAGCGCCGCCGAGGCAACCGGCCTGCCGTCGTCGCTGAAGCCGACGGCGCCCGCCTCCCGCAGCGCCACCAGCTCGGCAAGGCTCTTGCCGGCAAGGCCGGCCGAAAGCGCGGCGAAGAAGCCGACCTGAACCCGGGCCTCCCGGCCCGCCCGCTCGCGCAGCGCGCCAAGCAGCTCCGGCGCATCGACCGGCGGCTGCGTGTTGGCCATCGCCAGCACCGCCCAGAAGCCGCCGGCGGCGGCCGCGCTTGTGCCGCTGGCAAGCTCCTCCTTGTGCTCCTGTCCCGGGGTGCGCAGGTGGACGTGGGGGTCGAAGAAGGCCGGGAGGACCATCAGCCTCCCCGCGCCCGCCAGGACGGTCTCCCCCTCGCCGGGCTCAAGCGAGCCGGCGGGGGCAAGCTCGGCGACCTTCCCCTTGGCGATCCGCAGGTCGTGCGGCCCCTCGATCCCGGCCGCCGGGTCGAGGGCCTGAAACTCCTTGAGCAGCAGCCGCTCCCCGGCCGGCTGCGGCCCGACCAAAAGACCGCTCACGCAACCCCCCCAACGGCCTGCACGGCGGCCCGCTCCCTGCCCCCGGCAAGCAGGGCGTAGATCACCGCCATCCGCACCGCCAACCCCGCCCGCACCTGGTCGAGGACGGCCGACTGGGGCAGGTCGACCACCCTGCCGTCGACCTCAACGCCCCTGTTCACCGGGCCGGCGTGGCAGAGCAGCTGGCCGGGGGCGAGCCTGCCGCCGTCGATCTGGTAGCAGGCGGCGTACTCCCGCAGGGAGGGCAGGGGCAGCTCCGCCATCCGCTCCCGTTGGAGCCGCAGCGCGTAGACGACATCGGCCTCCTGAAGGCCGGCAAGGGTGTAGCTGACGTCGGCGCCAAGCGCCTCCACCGCCGGCGGGATCAGGGTCGGCGGCCCGCAGACGGTTGCGCGGGCGCCGACCTTCTGCAGGGCGATCAACAGGGAGCGGGCGACCCGGGAGTGGGCGATGTCGCCGACCACCCAGACGGAAAGCCCCTCCAGCCTGCCCATCCGCCGCTTCAGGGCGTAGAGGTCGACCAGCGCCTGGGTGGGGTGCTCGTGGCCGCCGTCGCCCGCGTTCACCACCTTCGCCCCGCTCCAGCGGGCGACAAGCTCGGCCGCCCCCGCCCACGGCGCCCGCACGACGATCAGATCCGGCCCCTGGGCGGAGAGGGTGAGGACGGTGTCCTTGAACGACTCCCCCTTCTCGACGGAGGAGCCGGCGGCGGAGAAGTTCAGGACGTCGGCCGAAAGCCGCTTGGCCGCAAGCTCGAAGGAGCTGCGGGTCCGGGTGGAGGGCTCCATGAACAGGTTGAGCACGGTGCGCCCGCGGAGCGCCGGCACCTTCTTCACCTCCCGCAGGTCGATCCCCTCGAAGCTCTCCGCAAGGGCAAGCAGCTCCTCGATCTCGCGCCGCTCCAGTTCGCCGATCCCCAGCAGGTTGTTCATCGGCCCACCCCGCCGCTTGCCTGGACCTCCTCCCGCACCGCGATCGCCACCTCGTCCCTCCCGTCCACCTCCCGGACGCTCACCACGACGTGCTCCCGCTTGGCGGTGGGCAGGTTCTTGCCGACGTAGTCGGGCCTGATCGGCAGCTCCCGGTGGCCCCGGTCGACGAGCACCGCCAGCTGAACCCTCGCCGGCCGGCCGTAGTCGAACAGGGCATCGATTGCCGCCCGCGCCGTCCGACCGGTGTAGAGGACGTCGTCGACGATCACCACCGTCCGCTTGGCCGGGTCGAAGTCGATCCGGGAGGCCCGCACCACCGGCAGCTCGCCGCGCAGGGCGAGGTCGTCCCGGTACAACCCGATGTCAAGCTCGCCGATCGGCACCGGGCCGACGATCCGGGCAAGCGCCGCCTGCAGCCGGCGGGCAAGCGGCACCCCCCTGGTGAGGACGCCAACCAACGCCGGCGGGGGCGGATCGGGGTTGCGCTCGGCGATCTCGTGGGCGATCCGCACCAGCGCCCGGTTGATTTCCCGCTCGCGCAGGACTACCTTCAAGCTTTGCTCCTTCTGGCCTCGCTGGACCGAGTTAAAGGACCTGCTCCTTGACTGTATCAGCGGCGGCGGCGACGCCGCTGCGATCCTCCCCCACCAGCCGCGGCAGCCCCCGCTCCGGATAGGGGATCTCGATGCAGTCGAAGTCCCTGGGGACGACCGTCTGGGCGAAGGCGGCCTGCGCCTCTTCCCGCACCGCCTTGGTCGGGTAGCGGCCGGAGTGGTGGACGAGGGCAAGCAGCCTCACCTGGGCTGAAGCGGCCAGCTCGGCGGCCTGGCGGGCGGTGGAGTGGTTGGTCTCGGCGGCCCGCTCCCGGTCCTGCTCGAGGAAGGTGGCCTCGTGGATCAGCAGGTCGGCCTGGTGGGCGGCGACGGCAAGCGGCTCGCAGGGGGCGGTGTCCCCCGAGATCACCAGCTTGCGGCCAAGCCGCGGCGGGCCGAGGACCTGCTCCGGCGCCACGCCGTTGACCACCTCCCCCCGCTGCAGCCGGCCGAAGTCGGGACCAGGCTTGATCCCCAGTTCCTGGGCGCGCTTGGGGTTGAATTCGCCCGGCCGCGGGTCCTCGACGAGGACGTAGCCGTAGGCGGCCCCCCGGTGCTCGACCGGCACCGCGCTGACCGCGTAGCCGTCCCGGCGGACGGTCCCCAGCGGCTCCAGCTCTTCGGCGGTCAGCCGGTAGGGAAGGTCGCCGTAGGCGATCCGCAGCGCCCGCAGCACCTCCCTGAGGCCGGGCGGCCCAAAGAGGGCAAGCGGCTTGGTCCGCGCCTGGAGGGCGTAGGTCTTCAGCAGTCCGGGCAGGCCGAGCCAGTGGTCGGCGTGGAAGTGGGTGATGAAGACGCAGTCGAGCTCCAGCAGGCCGACCGAGCGGACCAGCTGGCGCTGGGTGCCCTCGCCGCAGTCGAAGAGCAGCCGGTCGCCGCCGTGGCGGACGAGCAGGGCCGGCATCCCCCTGCCTGCCGAGGGGGCGGAGCCGCCCGTTCCAACGAACACCACCGAGAGATCCACATCGGGGAAGGTAGCGGCGGCCGCTCGTCTTGGCTGCGCGGTCTAGGCGGAGCCAACCCCTTCCTCCGCTTCAACCCCCTCCGCCAGCTCGACGAGGGTGAGCTGCAGCGCGCTTGAGATCGCCCGGACCGTCGACCAGGCGGGGTCGGATTGGCCAAGCTCGATCCGCGCCAGGGTGCCGGTCGTGATCCCGGCGTGGAAGGCCGCCGTTTCCTGGGAGATCCCCCGCCGTTCCCGCTGGCGGCGGAGAAACCGGCCGAGGGCTGGGTCCGGGTGGCCAACGCGCTTGCGCATTGGCGCCAGCATGATCGATACGGATCGTCAAGTCCATGCAGTCGACCATGGACGGTTGCCAACCCGTTGTCGACCGTGTAGCGTTTAGCTTCAACATCGGCCGGCGGGAGGGCCGCTCCCGCCGTCTTTTTCGGTTGGGGCTGCGCAAGCTGCGCTCGCCGACTATCCTGGGCAGTGTCAGCGCCCGTAGCTCAGCGGATAGAGCGCTCGCCTCCGGAGCGAGAGGTCGCGTGTTCGAGTCACGCCGGGCGCGCTTCGGATCGGCAGGGGCACAGGCGGGAAAGGCAGTCGCCTAGACCGCCCGCCCAGCGGCGAGGAGCCCTGCCGATGCTCCTCGCCGCCGCAGGCGCCTCCCGCCCTTGCAAACACGCCCCGGTTGCCGGTCCGGGCCGCACGCCGGCACGGTGGGATCGAGCTGGCCAGCCGCCGCGGCTGCGCAGGCAGCCAGTGCCCCTGCCTTCCCAGCCGACCCCGACGGGCAGAAACGTGTCATTTGATTCAAATCGTAGCCCCTTGGCGGGTCTGGTGCAAGCCAAGGCAAGACAAAAGCGGCCGCCTCTCGGCAGCCGCTCTTCCTCTCTCCTCGGGATCGCCCACCCCCTTGCACGCGCCCCGGTTGAAAAAACGGGGACGGGGCCCCTCGCTGCCCTGTCGGACGGCCCCGGTGCGCTTGGAGGACGAGAAGCGCCTCCGGTCTTCCCCGTCCCCGCCTTTTGCCGTTCCGATTATCACCGGCCGCGGTGCCGCCGTGTTTTCCCATGTGTCGCGTTTGCGCCCCGCTTTTTTGGACAGGAAAGCAATGAGCACGCCGTCCCCCTGCCAACCGGACGGCACGCCCTTCCACCGCTCCGCTAATAGGGTTCGTTATCGAAGGCTGCAGCTACTCGGCGCTGACGCCCAGCTCCTCGAGGGCGAGCGCCGCCTGGAGCTGGGGCGCGCACTCGTTGATCAGGCGGCCAAGCTTTGCCTCGATCTCCCGCAGCCGGTAGGCAACGGTCCGCCGGTCAACCCCAAGCAGCTTGGCGGCCGAGGCTCCGTTTGCGCCGCAGGCGAAGTAGGCGCGCAGCGTCTCCCGCGCCTCCTTGCCGCTGATCCGCAGCCCGTCCAGCGGCGCAAGCAGCTCGGCGACAAGGCTGCGCGCAAGCGCGGGCCGCTCCAGGAGGGCGGCGCAGATCGCCACATCGGCCCAGCGGACCGCCCGCGGCGGCCCCCCATCCCGCATCCGCTCGACAACCCTGGCGGCTGAGCGGGCCTGCTCGTGGGAGAGGCGAAAGCCGGCCGTCTCGCTTTGCGGCTGCCCAAGCGCAAACCGGGCCTCCCCCGTTTCAAGCGTCTCGATCAGCGCGCCAACCGGCAGCTCCCGGCTCGCCCCAAACCAGCCCCAGGCAAGGCCGGGCCGAACGTTTAGGGCAAGCACGTCAAGGCCGAGGCGGGCGCCGGCGGCAACCAGCTCCCGCCTCGCCCGCTCGCCGAGCGCCACAACCGCCAGGTGGCGCCGCCCCTCCAGCTCGTAGCCAAGCAGCGCCCGTTCGTCGGGGGCAAGCCCAACGCCGCCAAGCACGGCGCGAACCGCTTCAAGCTGCCGCTGTT
>Ga0209061_1004721_pt1 | contig 12765 bp, 11 predicted proteins | sample Coa_R1_10_FD_187157 | JGI IMG/M metagenome (GOLD analysis project Ga0209061, IMG submission 187157) | Surface soil microbial communities from Centralia Pennsylvania, which are recovering from an underground coalmine fire - Coalmine... | ecosystem: Environmental > Terrestrial > Soil >...
CTCACCCCACCCTTTCATTCAGCGCGGGAATATCGATCCAGCGCCGCTCGCGCCACGATTGCAGCCCCAGTTCGGCAAGCTGCACTCCCTTCGCGCCCGCCATCAGATCCCAGGGGAACGGCGTATCGCAGGCCACGTGTTTGAGAAACAGTTCCCACTGGACCTTGAAGGCATTCTCGAACTCTTCGTTGTCGGGTACGTCCATCCAGCCAGCGCGGAAATCGATGGGATTGGGAATGTCGGGGTTCCAGACGGGCTTCGGCGTATTCACCCGGCTCTGCACCTTGCACTCGCGCAGGCCGGCCACCGCGCTGCCATGCGTGCCATCGACTTGCAGCGTGAGCAACTCATCGCGGTAGACGCGCACGCACCAGGAAGAGTTGAAATGGGCGATGATGCCGCCCTCCAGCATGAATGTCGCGTAGGAGGCGTCGTCAGCCGTGGCTGTGTAGCGCTCTCCCCGCTCGTCGACGCGCTCAGGGATGTGGATGGCGCCCAGGCAGGAGACGGCCTGCACATCGCCGAAGAGGTTGGCAAGCACGTACTGCCAGTGGCAGAGCATATCGACGATGATGCCGCCGCCCTCCTCCTTGCGATAATTCCAGGATGGGCGCTGCGCCGGCTGCCAGTCGCCCTCGAATACCCAGTAACCGAATTCGCCGCGCACCGAGAGGATGCGGCCAAAGAAGCCGCTCTGGATGACGCGCTGCAACTTGCGCAGCCCCGGCAAGAAAAGCTTGTCCTGCACCACGCCATTCTTTACGCCAGCGCTGCGAGCCAGGCGCGCCAGTTCGAACGCCGCAGCCGAATCGGTAGCGGTTGGCTTCTCGCAATAGACATGCTTGCCCGCCTGGATAGCAGCGTGCAGGCCGGCGGCACGCAGGGTAGTCGCCTGGGCGTCGAAATAAATCTCATCCTCTGGATTGGCAAGGCAGGCAGCGAGGTTCGTGCTCCACCGGGCGATACCGTGTGCTTCGGCCAGCGCGCGCAGCTTGCTCTCGCTGCGCCCGACGAGGATAGGATCGGGCATAAGCGTGTCACCGTCGGGCAGCCGGACTCCTCCCTGCTGGCGGATCGCCAGAATCGAGCGGATGAGGTGCTGATTCGTCCCCATGCGCCCGGTCACGCCATTCATGATAATTCCAATTCTCCGTGTCCCCATTCGCTATTCCCTTTCTGCTGACCATGTATTCCATCGATAGTAAACGTTTACTATATCCAAGTATAAGCGGACCCTCCGAACCTGTCAAGGGAGCCAGAGAAGCTATGGCCTTCTTGCTATTTTTCCCCGGATTAATTAATGCCATGTGCAAGTTGCGCTGACCGCTCACCGCTGCGCGGCTCGCCAGGAGGAAGAGTCAGCGGGCACAGCGCCTGTGGCGCTGTGCCCGCTGACTCTTCGGCGAAGGGTGCGCCTGCGGCGCACAAAAACATGCACATGGGGGACAGGACGCCGCAAGAGGCGTCTCTACGTTACGCCTGCCCCCACCAGCGTGAAATGTGGAGACGCCCCTTGCGGGCGTTATTGATAGGTCGGGCATGTGATAGGTTTCGTCTTTTACCTGCCTCCGTATGGTTGCCCCATATCGTCACGCCCCAGGATATCCGCTGCCCGCTGCGCTCGCGATGCGCTCGCGCGCCACGCGTTCAGCGTAGCCGCTGGCGCGGAAGGCGGCGATGGGATCGGGGTCGCGCCCCTGGCGTCTACGCACCTCGGCCAGCAGCGGGCGCACATCCGTCTCATAGGCCGCCTGGAGCACGCGATATGCTCCCAGCACGTCGCCGGCTTCCTGCGCCTCACGCAGCGCCGCGCGATCCACCAGCAGCGCCTTCGCGTAGGCGGTCTGAATGTTGAGGACGCTCTGAATCATCGCCTCAATCTTCGGCTCGATGTTGTGCGACTGGTCGATCATGTAGGCGATACGCGTGGCATTGGTGTTGCCATCGGCGGCGGCGCCGACGATTTCATTGAAGATGCAGAAGAGATCGAAGGGGTTCTGCGAACCAACGATAAGGTCATCGTCGGCATACCTGCGATCATTGAAGTGGAAGCCGCCAAGCCGGCCCTCGTCGAGCAACTGCGCGACGATCTGCGCGACGTTAGTTCCCTGCGCGTGGTGGCCGGTATCTACGAGCACCTGCGCCTGCTCGCCGAGCTTTTGCGCCATGAGCAGTGATGTGCCCCAATCCGGTAGATCGGTGGCGTAGAAGCCCGGCTCGAAGAACTTGTATTCGATGAGCAGGTTCATGCTGGTCGGCAGCGCGGCATAAATCGCCTGAAGAGAGTCCAGCAGGCGATGGCGCCGGCGGCGCAGGTCATCCTGGCCGGGATAGTTGGTGCCATCGGCCAGCCACAGGCTGATCGCGTTCGAGCCAACCTCGCGCGCAATCTGGATGCATTCGAGCACGTGATCGATGGCCCGCTGGCGTACTCTTTTGTCGTAATGGCAGAGGCTGCCCAGGCGATAGTCGTCCTCTTGAAAGAGGTTCGGGTTCACTGCGCCGATGTGCAGGCCAAGCTGTTCGGCATATTGCTTGATCGCGCCCCAATCGCTTTCTTTGTCCCAGGGAATATGAATGGCGACACCCGGGCAAGCGCCCGTGACGCGATGTACCTGCGCTGCATCCTCCAGCTTCTCACGCAAGGTGCTGGCAGCTCCCGGCCAATGAAAGACCTTGAAGCGTGTCCCCGAATCACCATAGCCCCACGAAGGCGTTTCGACGGTGAAGCGTTGGATGTTTTCTAAAACAGCCTCGGAGTTGGTGGTTTGCTTGCCAGGATGCTCGTTCATCGTATGTTTCTCTTTCTCGATTTCAATGCATCTTTCAGACTGCATGGGCTGCCAGCTGCTTCCTCTTTTTCCTCGCTCTGCCTGCGGCAGAGAACAAAAAGAGAAAAAGGGGGGATTTGGGGAACACCCCCGCGCCCTCGCCAGGGGGCTGCCGCCCCCTGGCCCCCCGCTTAGAAGTTGAACTGGTCGATATTCGACTTGTCGAAGACGGTAGGCGGGCCGAGCAGGACAACCCCATTGGGGCCAATCGTGTAGTTGCCCAGAGTTCCGGCGCTAAAGCTTTCACCCTGCTTGCCGGTGATCTTGCCCTGTACGAGATCGGCGGCTGCATAGTATGCCAGGTAGCCCAGTTTGCCCGGGTCCCACAGCGCGAACTGCGGTACCGTGCCGTCCTTCACATATTTGCGCATCTGGTTCGGCGTCCCCAGTCCGGTGAGCATGACTTTGCCGCCCTTGCCTACCGATTCGATAGCGCGCGCCGCCGCCGCGATGCCAACGGTTGTCGGCGAGATGATGCCTTTCAGATTGGGATACGCCTGCATCAGCGAGAGCGCGTCGTTGAAACTCGTCTGGTCATCGTCGTTGCCATAGACGATCTTGACCAGCTGCATGTTCTTGTACTGCGGCTTCGCCAGCTCCTGCTTCATGAACCCGATCCACGCGTTCTGGTTCGTGGCCGTACTTGCCGCGGAGAGGATCGCGATCTGACCGCTGTAGTTGATCTCCTTGCCCAATATCTGCACTTCGATGGTGCCGATATCCTGGGAGTTGGCCTGGTTCACGAAGATAGAGCGCGCATCCTGCTCAACGTCCGAGTCGTAGCTGACTACCTTGATGCCCTGCGCCATTGCCTGCTTGAGCGCCGGCGCGAGTGCTGTCGGGTCGTTGGCCGAGACCACGATGGCGCTGACGTGCTGCGCGGTCAGGTTGTTGATGAACGTCACCTGGTCAGCCGCACTTGCGGTGGACGGTCCCACCTGCTTGAAGGAGCCGTTCAGTTCTTTGGCGGCTTGCTGCGCTCCTTTGGCCGCCGTATCGAAGTATGGGTTATTGATGGCTTTGGGAAGGAATACGATGTTGAGGTTCTTGCCGCTGGCGGCGGGAGTGCTGCCACTGCTGCCGCTGCTGCCACTGCTGCTGCTACCACCGCCGCCACAGGCCGCCAGCAGCAGCAGGACGAAAATTAAAGTAACCGGTCCGAGCGTCTGGAACAGCTTTTTCACTGTCTCCTCCTTCACACTTGCTTGGAACGAACGTTAACTACAAGATCGGCCATCATTTGTTGCGTAGCCGCGCGATGATGAAGGTTAACACCCAAAATCGGGAATGCCGGGTGTGGTAGGGGCGCGGCGCTGGCCGGGAGGGGCAAGGGGGCGGTGGGGGCCGAAGCGCAAGCCCGCTCATCTGCGCCACCACGGGATGTGGGGGTGAGATGCAAAGCGGGCTTGCTTCTGGCCCCCACCACCCCACCCGACCACCCGGCCAGCGCCGCGCCCCTACCCCGTCCCATTATCCCTTCCCACTTACCGTTTTTGGTTGTTAACTTTCATTATCGCGCTTTCTCGGCCTGTGGAGCGCCCCCAAGCGCGATAAATCGCGCGGCTACGCACCGGGGGACATTCCCGCTTTTGGTTGTTAACTTTTATCAGCCCCGCGATCCCGCCTCATCCTGTCTTTGACTGAGTACTGCGCGCAGCCAGGCGTCTGCGCGACAGGGCGCCCTGGATACGTTGAGCAATGTTGGGACCTAAAACCGAGAGCACGAGTAGCGTACCGATGACGGTATTCTGAATATCGCCACTGATATTCGCCAATCCTAACGCATTACGTAAACCTCCTACGACGAACAATGCCAGAATAACGCCGATCAGGGTGCCGCGCCCCCCGAAAATATTAATACCGCCCAGCAGCACCACTGTAATCACCAGCAGTTCAAAGCCCAGCGCATTATCGGCGCGTGCGCTGGATATGCGGGCGGTAAATACGACACCGGCCAGCGCGGAAAGCAGGCCGGAAAGGACGAAGAGCAGCAGCTTCAGGCGATTAACCCATATCCCGGCAAACCGCGCGGCCTCTTTGTTGTTGCCAATAGCGTAAAGCTGCCTGCCGATCCAGCTACGGTGCAGCACGACGACGCAGAGCAGCGCCAGGAAGATGAAGAGCAGCAGCGTCCAGGGGATCAGCGTGCCGGGGATATAGCCGATACCAAAGGTAGTGTAGCTGCCGGGAAAGTTGCTGACCGCCTGGCTGCCCAGGATAACGTAGGCCAGCCCGCGATACAGCGCCAGCGTGCCCAGCGTCACCACCAGCGAGGGCAGGCCCAGGCGCGTCACCAGCAGCCCGTTGAAGAGGCCCGCCACAGCGCCGACGGCGAGCGCGATGACGATATCAAGCCACAGCGGTATGCCCGCGCTCCACGTAATACCCATGATTACGCTTGCCAGGCCGAGCGTCGAGGCTACCGAAAGATCGATCTCGCCCACGATAATAATCAGCGTCATCGGCAGCGCCATGATGGCGATCTCCATCATACTCTCGACCATGAGCGCGAGGTTGAATGGCGTCAGAAAATACGGTGAAAGCGCATTGCCCAGGATGGCCGTCAGCACCAGCAGCACAATCAGCAGCGCTTCCCACCACCAGGAACTCAAAAGGTTGCTCGCTAGCTTCATGGCTTATCGCTTCCTCCCCGTAATCAGCAGGCGCTGCACCCAGCGCGTGATAAAAGCGTCAAGCGCGACGGCGACCAGGATCGCGGCCCCGTCGATGGCCTGTAGCCAGAACTGCGATACCCGCAGGAACGAGAGCGAGTTGTCGATAGTCCCCAGAACCAGCACGCCGAGGATCGCGCCCAGGATCTCGCCGGAGCCGCCGAAGATGTTTACTCCGCCGACCACGACGGCCGCGATGACCTGCAATTCGAGACCGGTGGCGGCGGTGGCATCGACGGTGGCGAAACGCGCCCCCCACAGCACACCGGCGAAGCCGCACAGCAACCCGGAGATGGCAAAGGTGATAAAGACCAGCAGATTGCTGCGGATGCCGATGAGATGCGCCGCGTCGGGATTGCTGCCGATGGCGTACAACTGGCGGCCGGTGCGCGAGGCGTGCAGCCAGTAACCGAAAATAATGGCGAGCAGAGCGGCGAACCAGATCAGCAGCGGCACGCCGAGCAGAGGCGCCGTCGCCAGGCTCAGGAAACTGTCGGGGACATCGGAGGCGCTGACCTGGTTTCCTCCGGCATAGATAAAATCGAGGCCGCGATAGGCATAGAGCGTGCCGAGCGTGGCGACGATAGAGGGCACGCGCCCCCAGGTAACGATCAGCCCGTTGATGACGCCCAGCACCAGCCCCAGCGCGCAGCCCAGCAGGATGCCGAACAGGAGGCTCGTTCCCGGCTGCTGCTTGAAGAGGTTGGCCGCGACAAAGGCAGCGAAGCCGACGATGGAGCCAACCGAGAGATCAACGTTCCTGGTCAGGATGACCAGCGTCTCGCCGATGGCGACAATCGCCAGAATCGAGATCGAGAGCAGGATCTGCACCATGTTGGATACCGTCAGAAACTGCGGCACCAGCACTCCGACAACGATCACGATCAGCAGGAGCACGACGAGCAAACCCAGTTCGCGCACGCGGCTTATCAGGACGACGAGACGATTCGCTCCCCGGCGCGATGGCGTGGCTGCCTCCTGCACATGTTCACTGGTAGTGGTCATTGGTCTGCCCCGTTGCTGCAAACATGACTTTCTCCTGATCCACATCCGCGTGGGTAAATTCTGCGGTAATACGCCCTTCGTGCATGACGAGAACGCGATCAGCCATCGCCAGCACTTCCGGCAGATCGCTGGAAATGAGTATGATCGCCAGCCCGTCGCGCGCGAGGGTGGAGATAATGCGATGCACCTCGGCTTTGGAGCCAACGTCGATGCCGCGCGTCGGCTCATCGAGGATCAATACCGATGGGTTGGTAATCAGCCATTTCGCCAGTACTACTTTCTGCTGGTTGCCGCCGGAAAGCGCGCGCACCAATTGATCTATTCCCGACGAACGTACCTGGAGTCGCGCCGAGTAGTTCCGCGCGACCTCACGCTCGCGGCGCTGATCGACGAGTCCAAGCATGCTGGTCTGGCGCAGGATGGGCAGCGTCATATTCCTGACGATGCTGAAGTCCATAATCAGGCCGTGCTGATGGCGATCCTCGGGAACGTAGGCGATGCCCTGTTTCATAGCGGTCTTCGGCGATGAGATCTGCACCTGCTTACCGTTGATGCGAATCTCCCCGGCATCGGCGCGGTCAATGCCGAAGATTACCCTGGCAACCTCTGTGCGCCCGGCGCCGACCAGGCCAGCAAAGCCCACGATCTCACCGCGCCGCACCTGGAAGCTGATATCCTCAAATACCCCTTTGCGTGTCAGGCCCCGCACATCGAGGACGACTTCGCCCGCCTCGACCTCGCTCTTGGGGTAGAGCATCTCCAGCTCGCGCCCGACCATCTGGCGGATGATCTGCTGCGTGGTCAGTTCGGCGACGGGGGCGGTAGCGACGCGCATGCCATCGCGCAGCACAGTCACGCGGTCAGCCAGTTCAAAGATCTCTTCCAGGCGATGGCTGACGAAGAGGATGGCAACGCCGCGCTCGCGCAGTTGCCGGGCGATGGCGAAAAGCTGCTGGACTTCATGCGCGGAGAGCGCCGCCGTCGGCTCGTCCATAATCAGCACGCGCGAGTTGAGCGAAAGCGCCTTCGCAATCTCGACAAGCTGCTGGTCGGCGACGGATAGCCCCTGCACCGGCGTGTAGACGTTCAGACGCACATCAAGCGAAGCGAAAAGACGCTCGACCTCCTGATACATGCGCTTCCAGTCCACGCGCCCGAAACGGTCTCGCGGGTGACGCCCCATGAAGACGTTCTCCGCGACATTCAAATCGGGGAAAAGCGTCGGTTCCTGGTGAATGACAGCGATGCCGGCCTGGCGCGATTGCACGGGGTTGTGCAGTTCAACCTCCTGCCCATCGATCTTGATAATACCGGCGTCGGGGCGGTGAATGCCGGCCAGTATTTTGACCAGCGTGCTCTTGCCCGCGCCGTTCTCGCCGACAAGCGCATGCACTTCGCCCGAGTACAGAGTGAGATCGACGCCGCGCAACGCCTGGACGGCTCCGAAGCTCCTTGCGATGCCTGCGAGTTCAATAACGGGATCAGGAGGCTTCACCATTGCTCCCTCCTTGACAGGCCGGATTCTGAACAGTACAATTATTAGCAGGTTGAAACGTTTCAATGGAAAGCAAAAATAAAAGGGTGCCGGAAACTTTGAAACGTTTCAATGAAGCAAGTATAGATGCAAAATGGCGTCTTGTCAAGACGCCTGTTCCTACTCTGGCGCTATCGCGTGCTCGCGCCTGCGGCGCTCGCCGGATAGATATTGTATTGTATGAAAATGCGCTGCGCGCATTTTCATACAATACAATATCTATCCGTGGGACGGCGCTGCCGCAGGCTTGCGATGGGGAGAGAGGGCGCTGGAGTATCCGTGGGACGGCGCTGCCGCAGGCTTGCGATGGGGAGAGAGGGCGCTGGAGTATCCAAACTCTCTAAAATAAGGAAATGAACACATGAGGTCAACGTCGAGTATCCGCGAGGTGGCGAAGCGCGCAGGCGTTTCGCTGGGAACGGTGTCGAACGTGCTCAATCGGCCCGAAGTAGTGGCGCAGGAGACGCGGCGGCGGGTGCTGCAAGCCATCGACGAAATTGGCTTTGTGCGCAATGGTTCGGCGCGCCAGCTTCGCGCCGGCAGAAGCCAGCATATCGGCCTGGTTGTACTCGATGTCGCCAACCCTTTCTTTACAGAGGTTGCACGCGGCGTCGAGGACCTGGCGAATCAAGCGGGCTATGTTGTGATCCTGTGCAACTCGGACGACTCGGTTGCGAAGGAAAACCACTACCTGCATGTGCTGGAGGAGCAGCGCACGCGGGGCATCCTGATCACGCCGGTACAGAACGACGCCAGCTACCTGCAACGTTTTCGCCAGCGCGGCATCGCCGTCGTCCTGCTGGACCGGCCCAGCCGCAGCAAGGATCTCTGCTCGGTTGCCGTAGATGATGTGCTCGGCGGCGACCTGGCGGCCATGCATCTTATAGTTGAGGGGCACACACGTATCGCCTTTGTGCATGGGCCGCTCATTATCCGCCAGTGCGCGGACCGCCGGCGCGGCGTACTGCGCGCCTTGAAGTTCGCGGGCCTCGATCCCCAGGAGGCACTTCTCGATATCACTACCTCGGCCCAGACTATCAGAGAGGGAGAGGCAAGCGTCGAGCGGCTGCTGAATGCGAGCATAAAACCAACGGCGGTCTTTTGCGGGAACGATCTTCTCGCGCTCGGAGTGATGCGCGGCCTCATCGCACGCGGGATCTCAATTCCCGATGATATAGCGCTGGTAGGCTACGACGACGTTGAGTTCGCCAGCGTTCTTTCTACGCCGCTCACCTCGATCCGACAGCCGAAATACGAGCTTGGCCGCGCCGCCGCCGAACTCCTGATCGACGAGGCCAACAATCCCGACACCCACCAGCACCAGCACATCATGTACCAGCCCGAATTGATTGTGAGGGAATCGAGCAGATCTTAAACGCGCCTGCCGCGCCTCCTCAGTAGCGCCGATAATAAGCGATGCTGCTCCAGAGGACAACAAGCATTGCCGCTGCGATGATTGTGCTGATGAGCGGCACGCCCGCTACAGTAGGTTCGCCGGCGATATGGAAATGGAAGAAGCCAACGATCAAGAAAATTGATAACAGGCCAAGCATGATGGCCCCCAGAATACCAGCGGGGGCGCGCCGCCCCGCGATCAATTCGCCAAGAAAGCCGATGACGGCGGCAATAATTACCCAGATAATGAATTGAACAAGAGTGACTGTCATAATCCCTCCCTGGAAAAGATTGCATGCTCTATCCGAGCAGTTCAGTTATAGCACGATGCATAAGTCTCTACAGACTCAGGAGTAATCTCCGATTGAAACTAATAATCTGTGCTGGCCGTATTTACATTGGGTGAGCTTTAGTAATTGAAGAGCTATCTTTAGCCATTACAGGGCTATACGATAGCGAGTAATATTAGTAGAGGAAAGGGAGCTTAACGATGAACAGCTTCATGAAAGGTGTGCTGGTCGGCGTCGGCATTGGCCTGCTGGTCGCGCCAATGAAAGGCGAAGAGATGCGCAGAATGCTGGGGCAGCGCTTAGGGGAACTGCGCGGTTATCTGCCTGAGAATGTGCAGCTTGACCAGCTGGGCCAGTATACGCAGCAGGTCTCTGATCGTGTCGCGCAGACGGCTGGCAATCTGAAAGGTTACGCCCAGCAGGCTGCATCGACGATGCGCAATACTGCCGGCAGCCTGAGCAGCATCGGGAAAAACGCTGCCTCGGATGTCAAGCAGACAGGCCAGGACGTGGCCGATACGACCAGACGCGCCGCCAATTCTACCACACAGTCGTAAGGGCTGCTCTTCTTAATTAAGAAACCCGATGTGCATGTTTTTGGGCGCCTGAGGCGCACCCTCTGGCGAAAAATCTGCGGGCTGAGCGCCTGCGGCGCTCAGCCCGCAGATTTTTCATCCTGGCGAGCCGCCCAGCGGTGAGCGGTCAGCAAAACATGCACCTGGCGTTAAAGAATCAAAGACTGGAAGGTCGCCGCGAGGATGCGGCGGCCTTCCAGTCTTTTATATGATAGGGGAAGTGAGCGGAATGCGTTCGATTTTGAGGTTCATAGACGCCAGGCGTGGCACAATATCACCATAGCCGCGCTCCAGAAAATCAACGCCAGTGATGATCGTGCTGCCGCTGGCGATGGCAGCCGCGATCACATAGGCCAGGCCCGCCCGCAGGTCGGGAATAGTGATGCGCTCGACGGCGGTGAAGGGCGTCGGACCCATAATAATAGCGCTATGCTCGTAGTCCTTGTCGCGATAGCGGCAGGGCAGGCCGCCAAGACAATGCGTGGCTACCTGCGTCCTGGCACCCAGTGCATCGAGCGCTTTGAGATAGCCAAAACGGTTTTCGTGTACCGTCTCGTGGATAATCGAAATACCCTGCGCCTGCGTCAGCAGGATCGCGAAGGGCTGCTGCCAATCCGTCGAGAAGCCGGGATAGACATCGGTTTCTATCACTGCCGGGCGCAGTTCTTCCCGGCGGAAGAAGCGAATTCCCTCCAAACCTTTCAGTTCAACGCCGCCGCCGATCTCCTGAAAATAGGAGAGAAAATTCCCCAATGTGTCGGGGCGGATACCGCGCACGGTCACATCGCCATTTGAGGCACAGGCCAGGCAGGCCCACGAGGCGGCTTCGATGCGATCACCGAACACCGGCATACTGGTCCCTGTCAATCGCTTCACACCTTCAATACGAATGTCGCGTCCCGACGAGGTGAAGATGATCGCTCCCATGGAGCGCAGCATGGTTATGAGTTCAAAGATCTCCGGCTCGATTGCGGCGTTCGATATCAGCGTGCGTCCCTCGGCCAGCACACCAAGATACAGGCACGTCTCCGTCGCTCCGACGCTGGGATAGGGAAGCTCGATATGCGCACCCCTGAGCGGCCCGACGCGGCGCGCGACGTAGCCTTCCGAAGTCTCTTCGACGACGCCGCCAAATTTGCGGATCGCATCCAGGTGGAAATTGACCGCGCGCGTGCCTATTCTATCGCCTCCCACAACCGGCACCGAGACCTCACCGAAGCGATGCAGCAGCGCGCTCAGCAACAATATGGGAATGCGATTGCTGCCAGAATCGGGCGTGGGCACCATCGATATACTGAGAGAAGAGGGATCAATAGTAAGTTGCTGGCTGTCCACCCACGCAACCTTTGCCCCGATAGAGGTTAACATTTCAGCAGTAATATCGACATCGCCGATATCTGGCGCATTGATGAGCGTTGTTGGCGTATCGCCCAGCAGAGCGGCTACCATTGCTTTTGTCGCGAAATTCTTGGCACCCAGACAGGTGATCTCTCCAACCACAGGGTAGCCGCCTTCGATACGATAGGCATACGAGTTGAGAGCCGGCACTTTTGCCTTACCTTTCCCAAAAAAGAACCACAAACACGACGACTATCTATATTTCATCGTCCCGATCAGCGTTTCCAGTATCCTATATCGACAGCCCCGCATGCAAGCGAGTAGCAAAAATGTAGGGAAAGCGCTCTTCTTCCCGAGTTCGCGTGGCGGAGCCGCGCAGTGGATGTATTGGATGGTGTGGACAAGGTACAGCCACAGCGCTCCCACAGTGTATAATAGATGTACGAAATTCAGCAGAATGGATGGACACTGCCCGTGATCTTTTACGAGGCGCTCAAAAAATGCGTCAGCGTCTTCTTCAATGTCCTTAATTTCCTTCTGGCCGGAAACCTCCCGCCGTTTGGCAGCGCCGGCGTTGTTGTGGAGAAAGATGGCCGCTACCTGGTTATACAACAGCTTAAAGGCGACTTTGCCTTCCCCGGTGGCTTCATGCGCTGGCGCGAACACCCGGCTCAGACGGTGCGACGCGAATGCAAAGAGGAGACCGGGCTGGAGGTTCGTGTCGGCAATGTCATCGGCTACTACTCGATCACGAGCCATCGGATTGATCGCATGAGCACGCTCAACGTAATCTTTACGGGTGAAGTGGTCGGCGGGCAGCTCCGCGAAAGTATCGAGGGACGCCCATGCTGGATGCGCGAGGAGGATCTGCGCGGCAAGCTGACCACCCTGCACAAAGCTGTCCTCGCCGATTATCTGCGCTACCGTTCACAGGATCATGCGATGGATGTCAGGCAGTTATAGAACGAGAAACGTGCAGGCAGGCGCAGAGAGGCGGATCCACCCTCCACCATATGCGCGCCCGCTGCACAATCTATACGAACGGCCTATGCCTCCTCCATCGCCTCCTCGGTTTCCGGGATGTGATAGAGTTCCTCCACAGTCTGATAACGCGCCTTCTCGATA
>Ga0209061_1004723_pt1 | contig 12755 bp, 9 predicted proteins | sample Coa_R1_10_FD_187157 | JGI IMG/M metagenome (GOLD analysis project Ga0209061, IMG submission 187157) | Surface soil microbial communities from Centralia Pennsylvania, which are recovering from an underground coalmine fire - Coalmine... | ecosystem: Environmental > Terrestrial > Soil > Unclassified...
GACCAGCCTGTGTTACAGGATTCAATTGGAGGAAAGCGGCGCGGCTCATCCATTGATTTGGAGTGTGCGGGCCAATATTGGGATTTGAGATCAGATCCGGACGGCTTGAATAAAAACCGGTGATTTCAGGTGCGGTTCCCTGTAAGGATACATTCGCGCTATCGTAAACCGTGAACGGTGTCCCTGAGGCAAGCGAGGTGATCGTGTTCACTTGCCAGCCGTTTACAATCCAGCTTGCCAAGCGCGGCGCCGTGCGCCAGACAGGTAGAGTATACATCCCGCTAAAGACGAACCGATTTGTGGCGTCGAAGAGGGACGGGCCGTGTTCAGCGCGTAAATCAAAAGGATTTTGAGCGAGGTCATTTTCACCGGCGACTAGCGTAGGGGCGGAGCCGGCCAAGTTTAGCGAAGAAATGTAATCCAGGCTTTTCGACCACCAGTAGGATACAAGGAAACTGAAACCATTCCGATATTGTCGGGAAAGGGCGACCTGTAGTGCGTGATAAGTCGAGCTGCTGTTATCTGCGATCAGGCCAACGGAAGCAAAGGCGCAGGAGCCGAGAGCTGGGGAGCAATCAGCATACTCGCGCCTTGCATCTGCATTCTGCTCGGTGGCGCCGGGCTGATAGATTGATGGGTTTGCTTCGATGAACCTGGGCAGATGAGTGCCTTTTGTGCCCACATAACGGATGTCCAGTAAGTAAATGTTTCCAAGCACGTTTTCTATAGAGAAGTCCCAATTCTGGGAATAGGGCGGAAGCATGCCGGACTGGACCGTCAGAATGGTTGCGGGGCGAACAAACGACTGCGTGGCAAAAGGAGGAACCTGCCCGTTATATGGATTAGCAAAGTTCAGTCCCGGCCCTGGGAGTTGGAATGCTTCTGTCCATGGGAGTGCGCTGACAGCGGCTTGGAGCGGGCCTCCGGTGCCGTTGGTATAGCCGTCGTAGAAGATGCCGTAGCCAGCGCGAAGGGAGGTTCGGCCAGTTCCAAAGGGATCCCAAGCCCAGCCGATTCGCGGCATAAACTCGTGATAGTCAACGGGGGCAATGCCCGCGGGAACACCCCGATCGCCCGGGAATAAAATGCCTCTGGGAGCATTCGGCATGATAGTGGATTGCTGTCCAGGAGCCCATGCATTCAGCCTGTTGCGAATTTCTGTATAAGGTGTGTTGATTTCATAGCGCAGTCCGTATGTAAGCGTGAAATTACGTGTAACATGCCATTCATCCTGAGCGTAACCCGCCGCAATCCACTTACGCAGGCCTCTGTTGAAATCACCGCCTCCCTGGAAAAATTGAACCGGCTGTCCGATTAGAAAACCTCCAAAGGAATCACTCACAGGGAAAGGAGCAAAAACGAAAAACCCATTGGTGGCGATTCCGAGTAAAACATTGATTTGCTGCCGGTCAAGATCTCCGCCGAATTTGTAATTGTGAGATCCTTGGGTCGTTGCGAGCGAATAGTAGGCTTGACCATCATTTTGATATGTGTTCTGTGGTCCGGTAATCGGGTTTCCAATGTCCGCATATCCGCTCACAATCATGTACGGAATGCCAATGGACTGCTGAAGAGTCGGTTGATATTGGAACCCGAGCGTGCTGCCCGGCGTATGGTTCTGTGTATCTTCATAGAGGAATACATTGCGGAAGAACGCCAAACGAGCTGTCTGGACGGTTCGGGGCGAATAGGAATGCACTTCGGAAATCGTAGCCGAATTAGTAGTAATGGAGTCTGTTACGGGAAATCCTGGGACTCCCGACCCATTGATGGGCAGCGGATCAAGCGTGCTAACGGAAGAGGTGGCATAGCGCGCAAATAACTGGTCGCCATTGCCGAAATAGTGATCCAAACGGAACCCGCCTTGATCATAGTTGTTCGTCAACATTTGGGTGGAAGAAAACAGATTAGGGCCTACGTTGGGGAGAGGGTAAAAGGATTCGGCCTTTAGAGAAATCGAATTGAGCATAAAGGGAGGGATCCGGTTATTTGGAAATGGCTGTCCGGAAAACTCATTGATTAGAAGCTCCGGCTTTCCGGTGCTGGGATTTACCAAGCCGGAAAAATCGCCTGTTCGTTCGGCTGCGGTAGGAACGATTGCCGCTTGAGTTTCACCCTGATGATCGCGCTGGCCTTCGTAATAGATAAAGAAAAAATCTTTATTGCGGCGGATGGGGCCACCTAGCGTCACGCCGAACTGGTTCTGATGGAGCGGTTCAGTGGCTGCTGCGAAGAAGTTTCGAGCATCAAAAGCGTTATTGCGCAAAAAATCGTAGACATCACCATGAAACTCGTTACCGCCTGATTTGGTGACGACACTCGTAGTTGCGCCGCTCGTCTCGCCATATTCGGCCGGAGCGTTCAAAGTGAGAATCCGAAATTCATTCACTGCGTCAACTGGTACTCGCAAAGCGAAACCACCGTTGACGCTATCGACGTTTGTCACGCCATCAAGCAAATAATTATTGGATTCTGGCGGTTCTCCATTTACTGCATAGGCTTGTCCGCTTCGGAGGATGCCTCCAGCTTCCGCCAAGCCAAAGGTCATAGGCGCCACTCCAGGTTGTAAGAGGCCAAGCTGAGTCAGATTGCGGCCATTCAATGGCAGATCTGTAGCTTCTCGTGATGAAACTACGTTACCGAGACTCGGGCTGACATCAATCATTGCTCCGCTTTCTTCCACATTGAGCTGGGTTCTGCTGGAGGCAATTTGAAGCGTAATGGGGATGTTAATACGCTGGCCGACATCGACATGTATGGACAGTTCATCAAAATCAGCAAAGCCAGCCGCGGCGACATGGAGATGATACTGGCCGGGAGACAGAGAGGGGAAATGAAACGAGCCATCGAGAGCGGAATATTGCGATAACTTGACCCCGGTTACCGCATTTGTTACGACTACTATTGCGTGCGGGATGCTGGCCTTTGAGGCGTCCGCAATCTGGCCTTCGATAATTCCTGTTGGGTCCTGCGCCAAGAGAACCGAGCAACCAATGAAAGTGAAAACGAGAGAACACCGCCTGAAGACATTCAGCATGGAATATTTCGTCAAGGCAGCGTATCAAGCTTTTTCTTCTTTGTCTTGAGCGCTGAGGTGTAGATATGATTCCAACTAAGGTTGCATATTTGGGGCTTGTTGTTTATGCGTTGGGTGCGGTTGTCAAGCGCTGCTGCGGGGAGAGAGAATTTCTCTTTGAATCAGCAGATCGAAATTACCGTTTCTCGCCCGAAATTGAGGCTGAAAAAGCGGTCCATTCGTGAGCCGTGATGTCTTTCAAAAGCGGGGCTTGCCAGGCGTATTCTTTGTGTTTTTGTAAAAATTCCGCAGCATGAAACTCCACCCCGCAAGGATGGCCATATGCAGCGAGGAAGGACAGGCGGGATGCCATTGCGGCGTCTGTTACTTTGGCTTCCACGGCTCCAGCCGGGCCGTACGGATCTTGCCATCCCTTCAAACCACGGCTGGATCTGTCGACATGTCCGCAGAGAGTGCGCTCATCTGGTTCGATTTGTTGGGTAACCATGTCGTAGTGGTCTGTTTCGAATTTCTTGGCAGCTTCTAAATCGATGTGTCCTTTGTATTGGGCCATAAGTGCATCCCAGCGACGGTGACGCACATTGTCCGGTGTGTTGGGATCGTTCGGGAAATCGGTCTCTTCCGCAATTAACTTAGGATTGACCGGAAAATTAGCGCCGACGAAATAACCGTCCTTTGTGCGTTCTAATGTCACGTATTTCAAGCCAAGCTCCAGGCGCGCGATCTCATTGGTTTTCAGATCGCCAAGCAACCAGGCATTCGCATAGCCCCCGTTATTCCCTTGTTCCATGATGCGAGCGAAGTCATCGATTGAGCTGGCATATTGCATGGCTTTACGAGCACGCACGAATTCGGGCACGCCATTGGTGTCAAATCCGTGGAAGTTCCCGATGGTGGTTTCCGTGATCAATATGCCGGCGTCGTTCATGCCGAAGTCATCTCCGCTATGGATCAAACCAGGCACGCCATCCATGATGAAATGATGTCCGGAGGCTGGAGCAATGTCAAAAATGATGTTCCAGCGGCTGCCGCTCAGGTAGTCGCTCCAGTTATTATGGCCCATGACAATACGGCCGTCGCTTGTATAGGCTCCAGTTGCAATAAATGCGCTGCAGTGCTCCGGCGGTTCGGTCTGGACGCTCTCTCCTATGCCCTTGGCCTCGCGCCGGCGCACCTCATCGTAGTAATAAGGGAATTCCATAAACGCGTTCATGGCGAGCAGGTCCTGAACGTCTAGCTGAGACCCGCGAGCTTTGAGGCCTTGCTCGATTCCCTCTAACTCAGCCCGATATTCCGGAGGGACTTTGGGCCAAAAATATTTCTCTGCCACTTGTCGCAGTTCTGCCCAGCTCCGATTTACGCCATGCGTTGTGCTGAGCTCGATTGCCCGCTTCGCATCCTCGATCTCAGGCGCCAGGAGATAGCCATGTTCGAACCCGATTTCCGATGGGGCGCCCTGCAGGTGAACAAAGATCCAGCCCTGATTGACGGCAGAGCGGAAAGCGCCGTGCAGGTCTGTGTCAGCGGCGGTGGCATGCGTTGCCAGCGATAAAAATCCGAACCCAAGTGCGGGGAGAAAGAACCAGCGGCTTGCTAGAGGCATGTACTAGGATTTAAACACGTTCGCAACCAATCTTCCCGACCGGCAAGAGAGATCATAGTAGATAAAGTGCCATCTCTCATCGAACCAGCTACGCGCGAACGCGATCTGAATTCTCTCTCGATTCTTACGGTCTCGGTGGTCTTGGCGACCGTTACGATGACCTTCGGGGCGATGATCACGGTTTTCATTGTGCGCTCCTATGGTCGTATCTGGTGGGGCGCTCTCCGCGTCCCGCACATTCTTTGGGCAACTACTGCGATCCTGATCGCAAGCAGTGCTCTGCTTGAGAAGGCGCGGCGGAGGCTCAAGGCAAACGATCAGCGGGCGTTCTTCCGCTGGGCGCTGTGGACGACCATTTTGGGGGTGCTTTTTTTGGCTGGGCAAATTAGCGCCTGGTTCTCTGTACTGCATTCCGGGGTAGTTCTTTCCCGCAATGCACACTCCTGGTTTGTGTTTCTTTTTACGGGACTTCACGGCGCTCACATCATCGCTGGACTCGCGGGGTTGGTCTATCTGCTCGTTCGCACGCACGAGCCGGCCAGCGGGCCCAAGTACCAGATGATTACTCGCGTGGTGGCGAATGGCGTTTCCGTCTTCTGGCATTATCTCGATTTCCTCTGGCTGGTTTTGTTCACGCTGCTCTTAACTTGGAGAGCATGAGGGAGCACACCGCGGGAGTCTTCTGAGTCCAAATTGCCACAAGTTGGCTAAAAATATCTGCGAAGTGTTGTAAAATTGCCACACTTGTTGTCTCTAAGTCACTCTAAATGAATGACTTGTGCGAGCGAGGCTGCTATGCTGGAAAGTTCTCGCGATGCATTGCGAAACGACGATCTGCCGGCCGGTTGAAGTGGACGGGGTTGGCCTCCACCACGGCGCTCCGGTTCATCTCTGCATTCGCCCGGCCCCTCCCGGCACTGGCATCGTATTCATCCGTACCGACCTTGATGGGGCGCAGGTTCCTGCAAGCTGGGAGTATGTGGAGCGAGTCAGTTACGCCACCAGCTTGATGCACCCTCGCGGCATCTTCATCTCCACAACAGAACACCTATTAAGTGTGCTCTATAGCATGCAGATTGACAATGCGTTTGTGGAGCTGGATAACCTCGAATTGCCGATCCTGGACGGCAGCGGCTTGCCGTTTGTTCGGCTCCTGGAGCAGGCCGGGCGCTGCGAGTACCGGCGGTTGCGGCGCTATCTGCGTGTAAAGAAGCCAGTCATGGTGGAAGTAAACGGCAAACGGGTTGGCATTCTCCCGGACGATCGTTTCCGGCTTCGCTGCCGCAATTTTTTTGATCATCCGCTGGTGGGAGAGCAAAGCTTAGAGCTGGATGTTACGCCCGAGAATTATGCACGTGAGATTGCACCTGCGCGGACGTTTGGATTTGAATACGAGTTGGGGCAATTGAGGGAAATGGGGCTAATTCGGGGAGCTTCGCTTGAAAACGCGATCTGTTTCACGCGCGAGGGAATTGCGAATCCTGAGGGGCTGCGCTTCCCGGATGAGTGCTGCCGGCATAAAGCCTTGGACCTGATAGGCGACCTGGCATTAATTGGGAAGCCACTGCTGGGCTTGGTGGTGGCGGAAAAGGCCGGCCACGCGATGCATGTAGCACTGGTGAACCGTCTGATGTCCGATCCCTCCCTGTACGAGCTCGTCACGTTTCCGCGTGATGGGGCGAGAAAGCGAGCCGTGGCCGCATCGGTACTGGTATCCTGATCGCGGCATTTCGTATCGATCCACTTGCGCCTGGTTCCGAACGCATTAACTCTGTTTCGCCTCGCAGCGGCTCCTTTCCTGGCTTGGCTGTTGCTCAGCCGTGCATTCCGGCAGGCGCTTTTTCTAACGCTTATAGCAGGATTGAGCGACTGGTTGGATGGTTTCACTGCGCGGCGGTTTGGCGTCACGGGGCGGACAGGCGCTGTCCTCGATCCGGCAGCCGATAAGACGCTGCTGGTGACGCTCTTTCTCGTGTTAGGTGTGACCGGCAGAATTCCTGTCTGGATGGTTGTCCTGGCGGTAGCGCGAGATATCGTGATCGTGACTGGTGTGTTTCTGTTATGGGCGTTTCGCGGGATCCGTCACTTCTCGCCAGCGCCGCTTGGCAAGATTAGCACGTTTTTTCAAATCCTTCTGGTTCTGTTAACATTAGTTTGCGCGGCTTACCCCAACAGTCTGCATATATTCCTGATGCGAATCTCGTTGTTGCTGAGTGCAGTATTCACGGTGCTGAGCGGCGTCGATTACGTACGCCGGGGGCTCGTGCTAGCGAGGAGCATGCGTGCGGCGTGACATGGTTGCGCATTGCGTGATTGACGCCATTTGCGGCTGGGAGTAGCCTGGAAACATGGAGCCGAACGAAATCTACCGGCCTTCGCCTATGTATGCGCGTGTGGCGTGGGCAGCCCTGGCCGGCTCCCTGCTGTGCCTTATCTGCGCGCTCCGTGCGCCCCTTGCCGCGGTTCCGGCAAGCTTGTGTGCCATTACTGCGATCGGGTTGTTCTGGCTGGCTACGCGCCCGGAGATCCGTCTGGGTGATTCGCAATTCAACATTGGCGAACGGGCCATAGCCTGGCGCGAAGTGCGGCAGATCAAAACCAACCGGTTGATTGCCCGAGTAGTTGTTTCCCCGCTTGTGCTGGAACTCAAGCTGACAAATTCACGCCGTAAGGCCTTGATTTTTCCCGGGGAGCGGGATCAGATTGCACGCCTCGTGTTTCAGCTCCGCAAAAACTGCTTTCTCGCCAGCTTTGATGGTATTCCCTGGCAAGATCAGGTGGAAGCTGAGCCAGCGGAAGAAATGAGCCCCAAGCGAGAGCGAAAGAACTACTCAAGCCCTCCTGTGCATGTATTGAAGCCTGAAGATGAAGAAGAGATCGAGCGGATGTACCAGAGACTCAAGTCTGTTGGTCATATCGACTCGCGGGGGGACGCACAGACATCCGATGAAGACTAAACCATAAGCTTCGGATCGGCGGACCCGGGCTCATGTTGAAATCATTGGCGACCCTCTGGCCTTATTTGCGCCGGTACCGGGGCGGGCTGGCGCTGGGCATTCTCTCCTTATTGCTGAAGGACGCGTTTGCAGCAGCCCTGCCGATCGTAATCAAAGATGGCATAGACTCTCTTACGCGTGGTTTCCGCATCGAAATCATCCTGCAACTGGCAGGTCTGCTGATCGGGCTATCGCTTGTCAAAGGCCTTTTCCAATACTGGATGCGCGTGATCCTCATTGGAATCTCGCGCGATATCGAGTATGATTTGCGCAATGATCTCTTTGCACATCTGATTTCCCTCTCACAGGATTTTTACGCGAAATACCGCACCGGGGATATCATGTCCCGCTGCACGAATGACCTGAATGCGGTTCGGATGATGCTCGGCCCGGGGGTGATGTATTGCAGTGAGACATTGGTGATGCTCATTTTGGCAATCGGTGTCATGGTGCACACGGATGCCCGGCTGACGGTCTTCTCCCTGCTGCCTGCTCCGCTGGTTTCCGTAGCGGTCATCCTATTCGGCCGGCGGATTCATACGCGTTTTGAACATATCCAAAAACTGTTTTCTGACATCAGCAGCCGCGTTCAGGAGAATCTGGCGGGCGTGCGTATCGTGCGCGCCTATGCTCAAGAAGCGGCCGAGATGGACGAATTTGAGCGGCTAAACCGGCGCTATATCCAGGAAAATGTTGGTTTGGCTCGTATTCAGGGCATGTTCATGCCGCTGCTGCAAGCGCTGATTGGCGTGGCCTTTTTGCTGGTTCTTTGGGCTGGCGGGCGTCAACTGCTTGCGGGCCGCATCAGTCTCGGCAGCTTTGTCATGTTTAACACATATATGGGCATGCTCATTTGGCCGATGATCGCAATCGGATGGGTGGTCAACCTGATGCAGCGCGGCACTGCCTCACTGAATCGCATTAATCAAATCCTGCAGGAGCAGCCCACGATCCACCGCCCTATCGGGCCATTTCCTCACTTAGACCAAGTTGCGGGAGAGATTCGATTTCGCGATGTAAGCCTGAGGTTGGGCGACCGGATGGTGCTCAAAGAGATCCATCTCGCGATTCAGCCCGGTGAGACGATCGCTGTGGTGGGGCCTACCGGAAGCGGGAAAACGAGCCTAGTTAACCTGATTCCGCGCTTATTTGACCCGAGCTCGGGGGCGGTTGAGCTGGATGGTATCGATCTTCGCGATCTCGATCCCGAAGAGTTGCGCCGGCAGATCGGATTCGTTCCACAAGAAACGTTTCTGTTCAGTGCAACGTTAGCGGAGAATATTGCCTGGGGCGCCCCCGAGGCGAGCCGCGAGGAGATCCTTTGGGCCGCGGATGTGGCCGGCCTCACACCAGATATTGAGACCTTTCCCAAGGGGCTGGACACAGTAATTGGCGAACGGGGTCTCACCTTGTCGGGCGGCCAGAAACAGCGCACGGCGATTGCTCGAGCAATTCTTCGAAATCCGCGGATTCTGGTTCTTGATGATGCCCTTTCAAGCGTTGACACTGTAACCGAGGAGCGAATCCTTAACCGGCTAGCTGGACTGATGCAGGGCCGGACGACGATCTTGATCTCGCACCGCGTTTCGACGGTTCGCAATGCCCACCGTATTGTTGTGCTGAGCCATGGCAGAATCGTCGAGATGGGCACACACGAACAGCTACAGCGGTTGGGCGGCTACTATGCCGATCTGTATCAAAAGCAGAAACTTGAAGAGGAGCTCGAAACGATCTAACTGTTCCAAACCCTGGAATTCCACTCCGCCCACTTTTCTGAAATTCATAGATTAGGGTTGGATCTGCTTCCTCAGCTCAATAACTTACAGAGCGGAATGCAGATTGCTTCAGCCTTTAAGGAATTGCGTGGGAGGCTCCTGATTCTGGAATGAACAGGGGCATCTCAAGAGGAAAAGCCGCTTCCGGGGGTAAAGAGGCGGATCCGCGCATTTATCCGGATCCGCCCTATTGTGATCCGTCATCTTTCCTCTCCGTTTCTTCCGCGCTATCCTTGCATTCGTGAACAGACGCGACTGGATTAAAACCGGAATTAGCGCCGCTGGGCTGGCGGCGAGCGGTGGTCTCTCAAGAGCGCAACCCTATCACATCGCCGGTGCAAATTTTGAACTCGGCGTAGCTTCCTACTCATTCCGCAAATTTTCGCGAGCTCAAGCGATCGCGATGACCAAGCAACTTGGTACTCCTTATCTCAACATCAAGCCGGACTTCCATCTTCCCCTCAACAGCACGCCGGAAGAGATTGATGCGGCGAAAAAGGAGTTTGCAGACGCGGGAATCATTCTGGTGGGCTGTGGAACCGTGAATTTTCATAGCACTGATGAAGCCGACATCCGTAGCAAGTTCGAATATGCGAAACGCGCCGGTTTTCCCCTGATTGTGGCGGCTCCTACGCACGAAACGCTCCCAAAATTGGAGCCATTTGTAAAGGAATACAACATTAAAATCGCTGTGCATAATCACGGCCCTGAGGATAAAAATTTTCCGACGCCGCAGAGTGTGCTCGAGGTCGTCCGGGGGCTAGACCCGCGCATGGGTTTGTGTATCGATGTGGGCCATACCGCGCGCACGGGCGTTGACGTGGTGGCCTCTATTGCTGAAGCGGGCTCGCGTTTGCTCGATATGCATGTAAAAGATCTGGCAAATACTCGGGAAAGAGAGAGCCAGGTGGCGGTAGGAGAAGGGAAATTGCCGTTTCCTCAAATTTTCCTGCAACTGATCAAGATGAAATACAACGGCTGCGTGAATCTCGAATATGAGATTCATCCCGAAGATCCATTGCCCGGAATGCAGAAGAGCTTTTCGTATATGCGAGGCGTTCTGGCCGGGATCGAAGGCGCGCGGGCCGAGATGTGAAGCCGAGGATTTGCCTTTCTCTAGTCCGATTTAGCCTGTACAGAAGTCTCTAGCGCGACGCTGTGATCTTCCAGTTCGGGGATCTCGATGAGGGTTCGTGTGCCTTCACCTGGTTTACTGTCGATGATCATGCGATAGCCTGGGCCAAAGAGAACACGCAGCCGCTCGTTTACGTTGCTGACGCCGATACCACTGTCAAAAAGAGCTCCCAGTTTCGATTCCGGAATGCCGACGCCATTATCTTCGATCAGAATATGGAGCCGTGTATCTTCCAGCCATACTCGCAGCCGGATTTCTCCTCCATCTACCTTGCTTGCCAGGCCATGCTTAATGGAATTTTCGACAATAGGCTGGAGAATCATGCTGGGCACCAGTCGATCTAATGCTTCCGGATCGACCTCCTTGTGAAAACGCAGTTTGTCGCCAAAACGCACCATTTCGATAGAAAGATAGTCATCGATAAAGGAGATTTCTTCGCGAAGCGGCGAAAAATTTTCGGATTTCCGCAGAAGCCGTCGCATGATATTCGAGAGTTTGTAGACCATACTGCGGGCTCGGTCCGGATCAATGCGTATCAGGCTAGATACGGAATTGAGCGTATTGAACAGAAAATGGGGATTGATCTGATTGGTCAGTGCAGCAAGCCGGGCTTCGGTGAGGCGGGCGCGCTGCGCCTCCAATTGCCGTTCGGCGCGGAAGCTGCTCCAGATGCGCAAAGGCAACGCGACTGCGAATAGGGTGGTGGCCGTGGAAGCCGCAAACAGCCAGGAGTTTAGCCGGATCTGGTCAAAGAGGAAAAAAGTGCCGTGTTTCGGAAACATTTCGTGCACTGCCCAGCGCAGAACCTGCGCGACGACAACGAGAATATTACAGCCAACGTTGAAAGCTGCGCGTTCGACAACACGGCGCTGGATGGGATGACGCTTCAACAGGACCACCTGTTTGATCAGCCTATACAGGTTTAAGTCGATAAAGGGGGAGAAGTACCAGATGTCTTCCCGCTGCACGGCCAAGTCGTGCATGAGTGCGCCGATCAGGCCAGCTACGGCAAACAGCGGCATGGACATAAATTTGCCCGTAAACATGTCTGGCAGGCAGACGCATAATCCGGTAACTAGTCCGCTGACGTAGCCGCCTAGCATGCCGGCAATTAGCGCCCCCTCAAACGCTAGATCAATCGCCTGGTATTGCTGCGGGCTGAGGATGCGGACGGTGGCGCTCGCTCCATAAAGAATGGCAAAAATAAAAGCGAGCTGCAGCCGGTCAGCCACTGTGCGTTCATCACGCAGGAGAAGCCTCTGCATGCGTGCGAACCGCATGAGAATGCTAGCAATAGAAGCGGAGACGGCAACCTTAACGAGCAGTGTTGCCAGTTGCTGCTGTGTCAGACAAGTCCTCCCGGACTTTTATAATAAAGATCTCACTAGGAACTTATTTGTCTGATCTTACCTTACGCAAAATCGCCGAAGCAGATTTCCCGACCCGGTTTGGTCACTTTCGCATTTTTGGATTTGAAGGACTTCGCCATGGCGACACGGAAGAGGCTGTTGTATTGACATTGGGCGATCTGTCAGCCAAGCTGGGGCCTCCGCTGGTGCGTGTCCATTCACAATGTCTCACAGGTGACGTGTTTCATAGCCTGCGCTGCGATTGTCGCTCACAGCTTGAGCTCGCGTTGGACCAGATCGCGAAGGAAGGCCGGGGAATCCTGATTTACGAGCACCAGGAGGGTCGGGGGATCGGCTTGATGAACAAACTGCGGGCCTACGAGCTGCAGGATCAGGGTCTGGATACAGTAGAAGCCAACGAACGGCTTGGCTTTGCGGCTGATCTCCGTGATTATGCGCTTCCGGCGTCTATTCTCTCCTATTTCGGAGTCCAGGAAGTTCGACTGTTATCCAACAATCCGAACAAAGTGGCGGCGCTGGAGCGGGCAGGAATTCGGGTGGCCGAACGCGCGCCGATCATCGCTCCTCCGCTTGCCACGACTGCTGAATATCTGAAGACCAAGCGGGAAAAGCTGGGTCATCTGGTTTGAGATGCTCTTGTCAGAGCCGGCCGGTCTTGCCGATCTCGTGAATCTGGTTCAAAATTTGATTGGCTTTGAGCACCAGGGATTGAATCTGTCGCAGGTGTGTCTTCTGTGCCTCATCTTTGGAGGTAAGTTCCAGATAGTAAGCGAGCGATTGGATTGCGTCCAGCGGCTGGCGCAGCTCGTGAGCCAGCTCCAGCCAGGCGGAGGTGGGCT
>Ga0209061_1004726_pt1 | contig 12752 bp, 10 predicted proteins | sample Coa_R1_10_FD_187157 | JGI IMG/M metagenome (GOLD analysis project Ga0209061, IMG submission 187157) | Surface soil microbial communities from Centralia Pennsylvania, which are recovering from an underground coalmine fire - Coalmine... | ecosystem: Environmental > Terrestrial > Soil >...
CCTCTGTGGACATCGCCCGACGAGACGGCGACCGCTTTCAACTTCGTGCTGAGCCGCGCCCAGGCCACGCGCCTTCTCACTGTGCCCGACGCCGCCTCCGTCGAACGCTTCATCCGTGCGCGCCAGCTTGTTGTAGATGCGCGCTAGCCTTATGTGAAACGCCTCGTCTCTCCTGATCAACCTTTCGGCAGTTCCGGCGAAACCTCTTGAAGAGAGAAGAGGAACATATCGGTTTTTGCACAGTGCAAGTAACCGCCAAAACAAACGATATGCGAGAGGAGAACACCGTGAGAAAGATCATCGTCACCATGTGGACGAGCCTCGATGGCTACATTGCAGGGCCAAACGGAGAGATGGATTGGATCGGCGAGGTCTACGACGAGGCAATGGGCGCCTATGAATATGATCTGGTGAGTTCGGCAGATACTCTGTTGCTCGGACGAGTGACCTATCAGAGCTTTGCCGGTTCCTGGCCAAATGTCCCCGACAATCCCAATGCCTCGGAAGGCGAGAAAATGTACGCGCGCCAACTGAATGCGATGCGGAAAGTCGTCGCTTCCAAAACGCTCGATAGCGTGGACTGGAACAACTCCACGCTGATACAAGAGATCGTCCCAGAAGAGATCATGGCGCTCAAAAACGAGCCAGGAAGCGACATCGTGATCTACGGCAGCGCCAGCATTGTGCGAACGCTCACCAACCTCGGCCTGATTGATGAATACCAGATACTGGTTCATCCAGTGATTTTGGGTGGTGGCAAGCCTCTCTTTCAGAACATCGAGCGGAAGGTGAACTTGTCGCTGGCAAGCTCCAAAACGCATCCGTCAGGCGTTGTGCTGCTCACTTACCGGCCAAGAAGCTGATTGACTGAGTTTGTTCATAGCGTTGCTCGTGTTCCGTCCGCGCCTCATGTAGCAGGTTGGCGCTCTCATCTGTAAATGCAGAACGTCCACGCATGATCTGTCGGCGGACGGCTATCAGGTGCGATACGGCAGCGGAAGAAATAGAGCCTGTTAGGGACTCAACATCGATACCATCAGAGCTGGTTCAAGACGTGATTCGAGTCCGCCGCAGCCCTCTCGAATGGAGCAGGGCGCAAGCAACAGATCAGCGTGCGACGCCGCCCGGGAGGGTCAACCGAACGCGGGACAGCGGGTTCTCGCTTGGCTGATCGTGCATTCTTGGGCCGTTCGCCAACTCGAAATCAAGCTCATAACAGGCTCTATGCAGAATAGCAAAAATTTCTTATTAGACAGGCGGCGATTTAAGCGCCAAGTCAAAAGGCATGAAATCTCTGCCCGCTTAGTAGAAGACTTATGCCAATCTGCATAAGCGGATTGGCATAAGTCTTCTTCCAAGCAAGGAGCGATACTTTGCTGACACAGATGGGCCGGTGATCACAGGCCGCCTAGTAAAAGACTTTTGCCGTTCTGCTTAGGAGGAAGCTGCTCTGCTTCAAGGGATATTTTCATTTTTCAGCGCCGAACCTTTCCCACACAGATGTTGTTGCATTCTTCTCTCTCATTCACACTATCACAGTCTGTCTCTCTGTGCAGAGGTTGCATAGAAGACCCTGTTCACTGGCAGTTTGGCGCCCCCCGCGCGTTGCCCCCGCTTGCATGTCTGATCGCTCTTTCCTGCATACCCATGGCATACAAGGAGGAAACCCTGATGACTACACATACACTCCACGCGTCGCGTGAGCGCGTGCGTCACTCTAAACATTCATCACATTCATTGCGAAGGCTCCATGACACACAACATGGCTGGCTGGCGCGCTTTGCCGGACAACCGCTCCCATTGCTGGCGCTCGAATGCGCTCTGGTGATCGCGCTGCTCACTCTGATCTATCTCACACAGGTTGTCGCCGTGGATGCAGCGAACACCCAACTTCAGGCAGCGCAAGCGCAACAAGCGCAACTCCAGCGGCAGGATGAACAAGTGCACGAGCGGCTGGCGCTGGTCGAAAGCCCTGCGTACATTCATCGGCGCGCTATCGCACTTGGCCTGCGTCCGGCGGCGCCGGGGCCAATCATTGTCATACCCAAAGGCAGCGGGCAATGATATACCCATCGGCTGAACTGGCGCGCATAGCCAGTCAGCGTCGTCGTCAGGCGATCCTATTGGGGGTGTTTCTGCTGGCGCTGTTGGCGCTGGGCGGGCGCGTCGCCTACTGGCAGATAATCCAGCGAGCGGCGCTCACCGCGCGCGCCAACGCCGAGCACCTGCGCGCGGTTGTCTTCGCCGCCGAACGCGGGATGATCCTCGACGCCAACGGAAACATCCTGGCGCTGAGCGTCACGCGCGACCTGGTGATCGCCGATCCTGATGTGATCCGCCAGAGCGGCGCGCTCGACACTGACGCGCAGTCACTTGGCCTTGCCCTGAACCTGCCGCCGGGGTTGCTGCGCAGTCAACTCAACATTCCTGGCGCGTATGTGGCGCTACGCGACGCGGCAGGCGCGCCCATGTTGCTGGATGAAGGGCAGCGAGCGGCGGTGAACGCGGCGCTGGCGAACGGCGCGCTGGTGGGCGTGGCGCTCTATCCACAGGTGATACGCGAGTATCCCGATGGCGGGTTGGCGGCGCAGGTATTGGGCTTCGTGCGTGCCAGCGATGGCGTGGGACAGTATGGCGTTGAGCTTGGTGAGAATGCGCTGCTGGCGGGCCAGCCGGGAATGCTGCTCACGACGGTAGACGCCAACGGCGATCCGCTGGCGACGGGGCCACAGCAAGAGACGCCCGCGATTGCCGGCGCCAACATCACTTTGACGCTCGACGCCACCATTCAGTATTGGGCAGAGCAAGGGCTGGCGCAAGCCATCGCCCAGACGGGCGCAGACGGCGGCACGGTGATTGCGCTCGATCCACATACGGGGGCGATCCTGGCGATGGCCAACATGCCCTCGTTCAATCCCAACGCCTACGGGCTGGCCCCGCTCGCCAACCTGATGAACCCCGCTGTCAGCGCGGTCTACGATCCCGGCTCGGTGATGAAGGCAATCACGATGGCGGCGGGCATTCAGGCGGGCGCCATCACGCCGGAGAGCAGTCTGTATGATAACGGCTCGACCGTGGTGGATGGCGTGCGCATCTATAACTTTGGCCGACAGGGGCATGGCCGCGAAAACATGGTTCAGGTGTTGCAATACTCGGCGAACGTGGGAGCCATCTGGGTGGCGCAGCGTGTGGGGCTTGCACGCTTCAATGCGGCGCTGGCGGCGTTTGGCTTTGCCGCGAAAACGGGCGTAGACCTGCCCACGGAATCGGCGGGGTTGCTGGCGCAGCCGCGATCTGCGGGCGAGGCGGCGCTGACACTTGCCGAAAACTCGTTTGGCGAAAGCATCGGCGTGACACCCTTGCAAATGGTTATGGCTTACGCCGCGTTGGCCAACGGGGGCGTGCTCATGCGCCCATACATCGTGGCGAGCGCGACACTCGATGGCGGCTTTGGCCAGACACTCACCTATCGCCCAGAGGCAAGACGACGAGTAGTCAGCGCAGCGACGGCGCAAACGGTGACGCAGATGCTTGTGGATTCGGCGCTGGTGAGCGAGGCGCAGATGAACCTGGTGAGCGACTACAGCGTGGCGGCGAAGACCGGCACCTCCACGCCCGATCCGGCGCGCCCCTGGCTGACCTACGCCTCGGTGCTTGGGTATGCGCCCGCCAGCGATCCGCGCGTGGTGTTACTGGTCAAGCTCAATCATCCGCGCTCGACGATCTTTGGCGGCTCGGCAGCCGGGCCGCTCTGGCGCGCGCTGATCGAGCAGATTCTGCGCTACTACCGTGTTCCGCCGGATCGATAGAACCTATCCCCCAACCCCTTCCACAGAGGAAGGCAGGGCGATGTCAAAGTCAGGGCAAAAGATAGACGCATCAGGTATGCTGACAAGCAGTATCGTTCGAGGAGTGCTTGTGAGGAAACCCGATGCGCGCAGCAGCGTGTCCCACATGGGAAGCAGTGTTCGAGCAGACGCCTGATCCGCGTGCGCGGCGAGGCCGTCGGTATCACTGGGCGACGTTCCTGGCGCTGATTTGCGCAGCGTTTCTGAGGGGGCAGCAGCAGGGGGCAGCCATTGCGCAATGGGTGCGGGAGCATACGTCGGAGTGGCAGGTAGGGACGCCGACAACGCGCGGACGCATCCCCAGCGCGGCCACCCTACGCAACGGCGCGCTTGCGCTGTTCCGGCTCGCGGGCTGAACCAACCTGGCCGCCGCCTTCCGTCATACCGCCGGCCCAGGTCTCCCGCGCATTCCGTCTGCTCGGCTGTGCGCCCGCCCCCGCGTGACTTTGACATCGCCCTGCAGGGGAAGGGGGCTATGGGATCGCTGCGCCAAGCCGTTTCCTCTCTGTGCGGCGGGCGTAGCGCGAGAGTACGATCAGCCCGATCAGCCAGCCAACCGCTGCAATCGCCATTCCTGTTTCAATCTTGCCCGCTGGCTGGATTTTGTACTCCGCGAGCGGCCCCAGAAGGATGAAGAAAAACATCGCGGCCGCTGCCAACGCCAGCCGGTGGCGCGGCCCCCAGCCAGGTCGCCTGCCCCATCGCCAGACGATCAACGCCGCCAGCGCCACATAGGCTGCCATCAGCGCCATCAGGATCGGCGGCCGCTTGATGACATATGAGCCGCCCCAGTTGAGCGCGAAGAAGATGACGGTTCCCAGGAAGGCCAGCGTACGCACGCGGCCCAGCTTCGGAGCCGCACGTCGCGAGACTGCGGGTGGCCTCCCCGACCGCCCCAGCAGACGCGGAACCTGAACCGCCAGCAACACCAGCGCGACGCCAATCGCGAAGATGACACCGATCTGCGGCAGCGGCGCAGCGTAGCCCTGCTTATGAAACATCACAAAGCCAAAGAGCACAAAGCCAACGACCGAGGCGAACGTCAGCCAGGCGGCCAGCCAGCGGAAGCCGACGCGCCCCAGCCAGGGGCGATCAGCCAGCGCGGGGAAGATCGCTTCGACCAGGATGATCGGGATGGTGATGCTGACGACGGCATGGAAGATGGTCAGCCCTTCCGCCCAGAACCAGTTGATCCCCCAGACGCGACTATAGCCATGCAAATAGAGCACATCAGGCCAGTAGGGATTCGTCCAACTGGTGACGACCAATCCCTCGTTGAGCACGCCAAACGCCGCGCCCAGCGTCACAATGCTTCCCCAGCCGAGATGTCGCCGCCGCACAACCTCGCGCACAATCAATGCGCCCGACCCGTAGATCGCCGTCTGGAAAAGTAGCGAGAGCGGTTGGATGAACATCAGCGGAGGCGTCGAGCCGGTCAGCATCTCAGCCACCATTGGCGCCAGCACATAGAGCGCCAGCGCGGCGTACCATGTGCGTGTGGGTGTTACAGACGCCTGCGGATAGGGTTGTGGCGCTTGTTGGATCGGCCTGGCTTGCCCATTGGGCGGTTGCTGCGGCTGACCCCAGCGGATCGGCCCACGACTGGGCGGAGCTACAGGAGGCGCAGGCTGAGCAGGCGGCATAGGAATGGTTGGCCCATTGTCGCCCGGCGTGTTCCAATCTGGCGGCAAGGGATCGGTCGCGCCGTATACAGCAGGCGTAACGACTGGCGACGGACTCATGGGGCTCATGGGGCTCATGGGACTCATAGGAATCGTCGCGCCGGGCGCTTGGTTGGGCGCGGGAGTATGTGGGTTCATCTGCGCTTCCTCTGGGCTTCCTTGATGAGTAATGAAGACAATGAGCCGAATACACGATAGTGAGGGGTGCTATGAGATAGTACGCAGCAAGGTAGACAAAGTTCGCTAGTCGCTATTCCGTGAGAACAGGCCGCGTAAGGATGGCGAGGTAGGCGCGCCATGGGCCAACCGCCTCGCTGTATTGCCGCGCCATCACCTCGACGATCTGACCGATATGGTTCAGGTCGTGAACCACCCAGGTCGCCAGCAGTTGGCTGAGCATGACCTTGCCCAGCGCGGGATGCGCGCCTGTCAAGGCTAATTGCTCCGGCGTGATATGCAGTTCGTCAAGCGCCGCCAGATTCATCGCCCGCGCCTGCTCGAACGCAGTGAGCAGTTGATCGAGCGAGTAGCCCTTATACTTCTCGAACATGGCCGTGCGGTCGAACGACTCGAAGGGATGGCTCTCGCCGTGTTCCAGGATGATCTGCGCACGCTCGATCCAGTCGGTCTCCTCGCCGTGCAGCAGATGCCCCACCACGTCATAGGCGCTCCAGGTATCCGGCCCCTCGGCCGCCCGCGTCCACTCCTCAGGCAACCCATGCAGCAGCGCCGAGAGCGTGGCAGGCGTTCGGCGCAGAATCGCGAGAGCTTGATCGTATTGATAGTCCATATGTATCCTCCTGCATAGCGGCGTCTTACGTTGTATAGTACAACAAAGAAACGCTCTACCATGAGGCGCGCAATGGCGATACATACCGATATATCTGAAACATCTGAAACATCTGAAGTGGCTGCAATCACCTCCACCGGATGGGCCATCTGCTATGCGCATCGCGGCGCACGCGGGCATGCGCCCGAAAACACCCTGTTGGCCTTTGATCTGGCGTTCGACCTCGGCGCCGACGCCATCGAATGTGACGTACAGCGCAGCGCCGACGGCCAACTGGTCATCATCCACGACGGCGCGCTCAACCGCACGACAAACGGGCGAGGATTGGTCTCGGCGCAGAGCTTCGCGGCCTTGCGTGCGCTCGACGCCAGCCGCGCCTATCGCCCCTATCGCCTGAGCGGCGCGCGACGTATTGTCGCGCAGATTCCCACCCTGGATGAGACGCTGGCGCTGGTGAGGCGACGGGGTGGCGCGCTCAATCTGGAGATCAAGGGTGAGTCGGTCGAGGAGTCGGTGGCGACGGCTGAAACCGTTGCGCCAGTTCTGCGCGCTCTGCCCGATGATGATCCCCTGCGAGAGCGGCTGCTCGTCTCGTCGTTTGAACATCCCGCCGTGCGTCTGCTCAAGGAACGTTTGCCCTGGCTGCGTGTGGCTGCGCTCTTCAGCGGACGCGAGTGGCGACCCGAGACGATGCTGGCGACAGCGCGTGAGCTTGGCGCCGAGGCGATCCACCCAGGCGTCAACCTGACCTCGGCGGCGTTGATTCGCCAGGCGCATGAGCAGGGATTGCGTGTGAACATCTGGACGGCGAACAGCCCATCCACCATTCGCCAGTTGCTCCTTTGGGGCGCCAACGGCCTCTTCAGCGACTACCCTGAGCGCGTGATCATCGAGCGTGCATGGCTGGCGTGGAGACAAACGGGCGAGTAAAAACAAGGGAGACATCCATGAAGGAGCGTTGGTATGGTTTCCGTGAATATCTGCGGCGGCTGACGCCTGCTGGATGGCTGGCGTTTTTGCTGCTGGCGGTCAGCATTGTGGTTTTGTTTATCGGCATATCTACACGGCCCTTCAATCAGTTGCTTGTGGATATCCCCTATATTCTAGACGGATGCGCTTTGCTTTTGCTGGGACTGATGTATAGCATCCGCTCTAATCTACGCCTCCCTGTGTGGACACAGACCCACACCCGACCGCATACGTCTACCTGGTTTGGCTACGGCCTTTTGCTCGTTGGTCCATTTCTTGTGCTACTTGGCATCCACTCGTTGATCTTCAGCGACTACTCATATGCGTTCCAGGATGCTATTACCTCGTATGGCGTTGGCGTAGTGATAGGAGCAGGGATTCTGCTCATGGCTGACGCTTACTTGCCTCATTTCGTAAACAGATGGAACAGATGGCGACAACAGCGCGCTCTTGCTCAAAACGACAGGAGCGCCAGCCGGGGGCAGTTCAATCGGGGAAACGCCGCCAATGACGCAGCGTCAGCCACTCCTACAGAGGCGCCTCCGGCGCGTGTCTCGCGGCGCACGCTGTTCGTCGGAGGCGCTTCTGCGCTGGTGGCGCTGACAGGCATTGGCTGGCTGATCGCCGATCTACCTGCGCTTCTCCCCTTGCGTACAGTCTATGCGGCGAGTGAATTGTTTCCGCCTGTTTTCCCTGCCTGGGCGCCAGATGGGCGTCGCCTCGTCTACGACGCAGGCAAGGGAAGCGCGCAGGTATACGACGCTACGACAGGCGCCAACCTCCAGTGCATCGACACTGGCGCGGACGCTATCAACGGGCTGGCATGGTCGCCTGACGGCGCACGGCTCGCGGTTGGCGTCATGACTAACCAGCTTGATACTGGTGTGCAACTATGGGAGGTACAGGCGCAGAAGCTGCTGCTGACGCATCCCAACGGAAATACCGACACAACGTATGGAGCCAATCTTGTCACAGATGTCGTTCTCTGGCAGCCACATGGAGAGGGACTGATTATCTCAGCGAACAACGCCATCATTATTTGGGATGCGACAACCGGCAAGCAGCGCATGAAGATCACCAGCGCCAATGCGGGGACGGAACTGTTGGCATGGTCGCCCGACGGGCGGTATCTGGCTGGCCTATCGGAAAACCAGGTGGTTATCTGGGACGTTACATCAGGCAAGCGGGCTGCGCTCTATTCGCCTGATCCGAATGCCGCTGAGGAGGTAAGGGGTTTCACCACCCTGGCATGGTCGCCAAATGGCCAGCGAATCGCGGTAGGATACGACCACAACCAGACGATCATCCTCGATGCGCTGACTGGCGCGAACCGACAGATTGCCCAGGGTACACTCGATTCGATGAACCAGTTCCCCAACATTCTCACCGTCAACGCGATCTCCTGGTCGCCGGACAGCCGCTACTTTGCGGTCGCCAGCGAGGACACCACAGTGCGTATCTGGCGCGACAACCCCAACGGCCAGCCCGAACCTGTCTTTGTCTGGCGTGGCAATCTGAGCAGCGCAGGTGTAAAGGGCGTGGCATGGTCGCCAGCGGGCAATCTGATCGCTTCCACTGGCTTTGAGGGCATGATACAGGTCTGGCGACCCCAGGGCGACCTGTGGGGATGAGATCGCGACGGACTACTTCGATCCCGCAGTTGACTTCATGACGACAACGACCGGCTGGGTCGCGTCAGACACGTTCAACGCCTATAGCGCGCCGCCCGCCACGCAGATTACCGTGTGGAGCACACACGACGAAGGCCACACCTGGAGCGAGTCAACATTACCACCGGCTCACACCATCAGCCAGCCAATGCTCAGGCTGACCTTCCTCGATAGCCTGCATGGCTGGCTGGTGATGAACACTCCCAAAGACGGAACCGGCGTCATCTTCATCACACAGGATGGCGGCGCGACATGGGAACAGGCGCCACTCCCCTTCGCAGGCGATATAACCTTTGTGACGAAGCAAGTCGGCTGGCTAGTCGCCGATTGGTTCGGGGCAATATCACCAGGATTGCTTGCCGAAACCCATGATGGAGGTCACACCTGGCGGCAGGTGAAACTCCCTGTTCCAGACTTTCAGCCCGGCTCCTATACGCAGGTTGATAATCCGCTGATGGTCTTTTCCACCAAAGATTACCTCCTGCCCGTTGGCTATGGCCCTGATCAACGGTTATACCTTTACTCGACAGCAGATGGTGGGGCAACATGGCGCCTGGCGCCTTTTTTCGCGCAGACGAGCGGTGGGGGGGTCAACGAGGCAACAAGCGGCATGACCGGCCACCTGGCCGATGGCGCAACCATCTTCCGCACGACGGATGCAGGGCAGCATTGGGCGATTGTCCAGCCGGTCAATGGGCTGACGGGCGCGCCGCTGGCCAGTTGGGTTGCTCTCCACTTCGCCACGCCGTTGGCCGGGTGGACGCTTGCCTGGAACACCGGCTGCACGTTTTCCAAAAGCGGGAAGGTGTGTACAGATGCGCGCCAGGTGTTCCACACGGGCGATGGCGGCCATACCTGGCGCCTGATGGTGAGCTACACGCAGCCATTTGTGTGAGATCGGTTCGCGCTATCTATCAAGCTGGCGCAGGGGTAAGCCCGTCTTCTCGGCGATCACTCGCCTCAGCGTCGCTGCGATTTTGGCCTGCTCCGCGTCAGATGGCTCCTGCCAGGTGAGCAAGGCGCCTTTAGCGGTGACGATATAGATGGCGGGCGAGTTATGTGTCGGTGTAGTATCTATTGCCCATGCGCGAAGCTCGTCCCAGCGCGCCTGCGCCTTCACCTTGTCGTTGAATCCACAGAGCGTGAGGCCATGAACATCAGCAAAGATGATCGGATGGGTATTGCGATAGAACTGCGCTTGCATCATAACAGCCAAGAACATCCCCATAAGCCAGCACACCAGAACAAACACACCAAGCCAGATCAGAGTTTGTGGATCGAGCAAATCGTTAGGCGAGATAAAACCACCGAGTACGAGTCCTATACCCCAAAAGATTGGCGACCAACGAAGCGCACGCTTGAAGAAGTCGTGTTGTGGCAATGGTGGTTCCAAGCGTACCTCTTTTGGCTCATGAGCAGTCTCTAGCGCCGTAGCAGAAGGGACGTGGAGGAATCGCTCCGGCTCAGCAGCCAACGGGGCGCTGAGAATATCATCAATGGTGTAGTCTTGCGCAGTGGACGAGCCTGTCGCCGAGGGGATCGCAAACGGCTGACCACTACGGCTGGTGATGGTGGCCAGCAGGCGTAGCGCGTTGGTTCTATACTCTTCATGTGCGGCGCGAAAAGCCAGTTCCCTGCGCGACCGCAACCAGGGCGGTACAAACCGAAGATCAGCCTGCTCTTGCTTGATCGCAGTCCTCTTGCGCGCCTCAATATCGCTGTTTGGTACAACATACTCCGCTATCGAAGGCCCAGCGAACGAGATGACCTCATCACGGCTGAAAACGCAATAGTTCTGGACGCCAGACTTGTATGTCAGCAGAATGATGTCATGCCAGGCTATGGCTCGTGTTCGCCGTAGCGGAGCTTGCCAACGCAGCCCTGTACTATCGGCCAGGAGCGTCTCTCGGAAAGGATGAAGACGAAGCAAGATGAAGACAAGGGGAAGCAGAAAGCCAATACCCAATGGCGCAAGCACAACCAGCCATTCCAGAGGCGCCAGGGGCGTCAGCGGAGGAATCGCTTTGGGATTGCTGGCGATCAATCGCAATCGCTGTAGCAAGTGATACCATAACGCGCTGAGGCCACGTAGCAGATGCGGATCAAACGCAAGCGTGGGTATAACAAGTATGATCAAGAACAAGAGGAGCGAAAAGGAGAAAGATCCTTGCTCGATCTGCTGATTCAGTCGGAGGCTACGCAGGCGTAGCGTCTCCCCCCGCTTGAGCGCTAATGCTGGATCGGGCTGATGGCGTACCGGTGTAGCCTGTGACCGACCATCCAGGCCGAATATTCCACGGCGGTGTAACTTGCGCTCCTGCAAGAGCGTGAGCAAAGGAAACCCTAGCAAGAGATAGATACAGAAAAAGCCATCAATCCACAAAGGCCCGGCAAGCGCAAATTGGCGGCGCGGGAAAGGGAATAGTGCCAGCGCCACGCGAACGGTAAGCAGCAGAAAAGCGCCAGCGATAAGCAATCCTACCGCCGCCCGATATTCTGGCGTGTAGTGTAGCCGCATGAATCATCCGCACCTTTCCAGCACATGCTTATTCTTGCGCATGGCAGTGATTGCCTATTCTCTGCTTATACTATGTAACGAGAGTTTTGATGGCGCAGGATGAGTATAAGAGCATTACCCTTCCTGACAAGTATGTGCGGCATTTGGAATACATGAGCAGAGCATGACGACGGACAGAACAACGATGGCAAACGATACAGCGGACGCGGCAAACGCTGGCGATGAGACGCGCCAGTATGATGTGATAGTGGTGGGCGGCGGCCCGGCGGGGCTGAGCGCAGCCGAGGCGGCAGCCAAAGCGGGCGCGCGTGTGGTCGTGTTGGAGCGCCAGAAAGAGATCGGCTACCCCGTGCATACCAGCGGCGGCAGTTGGATCAGCGATATGCGCGCCCTGGGCATCCCCAGCGACCTCTACTATCCCATCTCCAGCGTCACGTTTCTTTCGCCCCACAACCAGGCGCGCTTCGACTATACCGATCCCGTCTGTTGCGTGCTGGATGTGCGCGGCGTCTATCAGCACCTTGCCACGCGCGCAGTGCAGGCTGGCGTCGCCATTCATCCCAATTCGCCGGTGGAAGGGCCGATCATCGAGGATGGCCGTGTGGTGGGCGTGATCGCCAAAGACCATCGCAATCGTCCCGGCCCCTGGCGCGCCAAGCTGGTGATTGACGCCAGCGGCTTTTCCAGCACAATAGTGACGCGCGTCGGCTTGCGCCAGGGCTTTCATCGCTATGGCTACGGCGCAGAGTTTGATCTGGCTGCGCCCAACTACGATCAACAAAGCCTCTATTTGATCATGGGCAGCCAGGTGGCGCCCTCCGGCTACGCCTGGGCCTTCCCACGCGGCAAGGGACGTGTGCGGCTGGGCGTCGGCGTCATCCGGCCCGATGTAGATGAGGACGCGCGCGAGTATCTCGACACCTTCGCGCAACGGCTGCCATCACTGGCGCCTGCCTTCGCCGGAGCCAGCCCGCTGGAATACCACACCGGCCTCTTCCCGTCTGAGGGTGTTGTGGAAAAGTTTGTGAGCGACGGTCTGATGGCGACCGGTGACTCCGCCGGGCACGGTTCAACCCTTGTGGGCGAGGGCATCCGCTTCGCGATCTACAGCGGCCAGATGGCGGGCGGCGTCGCGGGCGAGGCGATTCGCGCGGGCGACACGTCGGCAGCGTATCTGCAACGCTATGAGAAGCAGTGGCGCGCGCGCTTTGGACGTGAGATGGAGATCTCCTATATCGTCAACCAGCGCATTGCCGCATGGAGCGATCCCCAATG
>Ga0209061_1004728_pt1 | contig 12744 bp, 7 predicted proteins | sample Coa_R1_10_FD_187157 | JGI IMG/M metagenome (GOLD analysis project Ga0209061, IMG submission 187157) | Surface soil microbial communities from Centralia Pennsylvania, which are recovering from an underground coalmine fire - Coalmine... | ecosystem: Environmental > Terrestrial > Soil > Unclassified...
ACGCGCGTCCGTGGGGCCCAACCAGCTGGTGCAGCAGCTCCGCCAGGGTGTCGAGGTCTACCGCACCCGACAGCACCCCGGCGAACCGGCCATCAGCGGCGAACACGGGCTCCCCGATCAGCAGCACGGGCTCATGGCGCGCCGCCGAGACGATGGCGCGGATCGCCGGCTGGTGCGTGGCGCGCACGGTTTCGAACACCGGCGAGCCGGCCACGGGGGTCAGCGGGCGACCATCGCTGCGGGCCACGGGCTGGCCGCTGGCGTCGTGCAGGGCAAACGCCACGATGCCGATGTAGGCATCGTCATAGGCGCGGAGGCGGGTGGTCAGCTCCTCGGCGCTGACGTGCAGCAACCACGGCTGGGCCGCGATGGCCTTGACGGCTGCCCAGTGGAGCCGCGCGTAGTCGGCCACCTGGCGCGCGGTGCTCACGGCCAGCGCCTCCTCGTGGGTCAGCACCTGGGCGGTAGCCGCGCGCTCGTCGTTCTCGGCCGTGATGGCCACGATCGCCACCAGCGGCACGGCGGCGGTCAGGGCGAGCGCCAAGGCCAACCGCGCCTTGAGCGAGCGGGCGCTCGCTGGGGGCCGGCTCCAGGGGACCAGGACGAGCGCTAGCCCCAGCCCACCGAGTATCCCCGCGCTCGGCCAGCGCTGCGCGGCCAGCAAAGGCGGCAGCCCGCTGGTGAGCAGAGCGCCGGCCGCCAGGGCTGCGGCACCGCCGAGCCACGCGCGGCTCACGGCGCACCCCCAGGTGATCACGAGCAGGCCGCCCGTGGTGAGGAGCGCCAGCCCTTGCCCCATCCCCACGGCGCCGGGCGGCCGTGGGGCCAGCTCGGCGGGCTGGGCGGCTATTCCCAGCAGCACAGCACCGCTCACCACACACGCCAGGCCCATGAGCCCAAGGAACAGATCGCGCTCGTTCCGCGCCGGGGCACGCCACCACGGCCCGCAGGCGGTGCCCAATGCCAACACGCCGAGGACTAGGGCGAGCAGCAGCGAGGAGCCCGCAGCCAGCAGCCCGAAGTGGACGAGCACCGCGGCCCCAGCGGTCAAATGGGCGAGGCGCTCCACTAACGGCGGCGGTGGGAACAGCGCGGCCGCGAGCAAACCTAGGCCGGCGGCGGCGAGCAGCACGCCGCATGCGGTGACCCCAGCGTCCTGGGTGCTGCCAGGCGGGCTGACGAAGTAGTGCGGGACGACTAGCAGGCAGGTGCCGAGAGTAGCACAGGCCAGCCCCATCACCCACTGCAGGCTGGTCAGGCGAAGCGATGGCATACTGTCGACTCGTTTCGGAGGGGACGTGCCCTATGCGCCCGCCTGCGCCGATCGGGGCGGCTCGCCCTTATGCTAAAGATCATCGGCGCCGCGGCCCGATCAGGCAAGGGAAGGCGCCCGCGTCAGTACGGCCCCAACTGGGCGGCGGCCCAATCGGCGAACGAATGGTCGACCATCTGCGCCATGTCCACGCGGCCGGGCTGGACTCCATGGCGGATGAAGTAGTCTTGCACCGCGTCATAGCCCTCGTAGGTGAAGCGGCCGGTCGGGTTGATGTACGGCATGGCCATGCGGTCGTACAGTGCCGCGTCCTTGACGGGGGTGTGGCGCGTGAGCACCTCTACGATCTCCGCCCGGCCGCGGTCGCGCGTGAAGGCATCGAGGTAGGCGCGCACGGCGCGCAGGTAGGCCAGCATGAAACGGCGGCCGAGGGCGGTCTGCGCGGCGAAGCTCTCCGAGTACGCTAGCCCGCCCAGGCTGAAGCTGGCCACCTCGTCGGCGCCCGCCAGGCGCACTACAAGCCCGCTCTCCACCGCGGCGGTTACGCTCGGCTCGGTCTGCATCGCCGCGTCGATGCTGCCGCCGAGCAGCGCGGCGTTCTGGTCGGCGAAGCCCAGCCCCGCGTACTCGACCTCGCTCTCCATGACGCCGCCTTGGGCCAGCAGGCGGTCTAGCAAGTACCAGCTCGTGGTCGCGTACAGCGGCGGCTGCTGGGCGATGCGCCGGCCGCGCAGGTCAGCCAGCGAGCGGACCTGGCCGCTATCTACCAGGTCCTTGCGGACGACCAGCGCGATGTAGCCGTGGCCGGGCGCGAGGGTGGCGCGGTCCCCCACGATCTTCAGGCGCACGCCCCGCAGGAAGGCGTTGAGCGTGGCAGCCGTCACCCCGATGCCGCCCACGTCGAGCTGGCCGCTGGCGATGCCGCTCTGCAGGTCCAGGTTGTCCACGCGCTGGCCCTGGAAGTCGATGCCCACCTCGCGCATGTAGCCGCGGTCCCAGGCCACCAGCAGCGCGGCGTCGCTGATGATGTACTGCATGCCGACGCGCACCGGGGTGAGCCCCTGTTCCGCCGGCGCGCGCGCCGGCGGCGCGGCCACAGCTGGCGCGCCTGCGCTGCTCACCGCGAGCAACAGCGCCAGTACCAGCGCCCCTAGGCCGCGCGGGTTTGCGATCCCCCACCCTCGCATCGCCCTCTCCTTACCGCTTGGCCCGTGCCCTCACGCGGGCCGCCGGGCGGCCTGGAGCGCCGCCCAGACCCGCTCGGGCGTGTAGGGCATGTCCAGGTGCGTGATGCCCAGCGGTGCCAGCGCGTCGGCCACGGCGTTCATGATCGGGGCCGTGCCGATGATAGTACCGGATTCACCCACGCCCTTGGTGCCCAGCGGGTTGAGCGGCGAGGGGGTGACCATCTCGGCGATGGTCAGCGGGGGCATGGTGCTGGCCCGCGGCAGAGCGTAGTGCAGCAGCGAGCCGGTCAGCAGCGTGCCGTCCGGCTCGTACACGACCTGTTCGAGTACGGCCTGGCCGAAGCCTTGCGCCGTGCCTCCTTCGATCTGCCCCTCGACCAGCAAGGGGTTGACCACCGTGCCGCAGTCGTCCACGCACCAGAGATGCTCGACCTGCACGCGGCCGGTGTCGGGGTCGATGCGCACGACGGCCAGCGCGGCGCCGAAGCCGTAGGTCTCGGTGCGCGGGTCGAAGTAGGCCGTGCTCTCCAGGCCCATCGGCAGGCCTGGCGGCAGCCGCCCGCGGCCATAGGCGGCAGCCGCTACCTGCGCCCAGGTGACGTAGCGCTCCGGCGCGCCCGCGACTTGGAAGCGGCCGTGCGCCAGCACCACGTCGTCGGGACTGGCCTCCAGCAGCCCGGCAGCGATGCGGCGCGCCTTCTCCAGTACCTGGTCGGCCGCCTGGACCAGGGCCGAGCCGCCCAGCACCGTGCTGCGGCTACCGAAAGTGCCCACGCCCGGCGGCGTCACGGCTGTGTCGCTGCGGCGCACGAGCACCTGCTCGAACGGAACCCCCAGCCGGTCGGCCACGATCTGGGCGAAGCTCGTCTCGTGGCCCTGGCCATGAGCCGAGGAGCCGGTGGCGACGGTCACGTGGCCCGAGGGCTCCACGCGCACGAAGCCGCTCTCCCAGCCGCCCGCGCTGGGCTCGACGAAGCTGGCCAGGCCGATGCCTAGCAGCGTGCGCTCGCCGCGCGCCCGTTCCGCCGCCTGCTGGGCCCGCAGTGCCGGATAGTCGGCCAGCGCCAGCAGCCGGTCGAGCGCGGCGGCGTAGTCGCCCGAGTCGTAGGTCACCCCGGCGGGGGTGCGGTAGGGGAACTCGTCGCGCTGAATGAAGTTGCGGCGCCGCAGCTCGATGGGGTCGAGCTGCAGCTCGCGCGCCAGCTGGTCCATCAGCCGCTCGATGGTGTCGGCGGCCTCCGGGCGGCCGGCGCCGCGGTAGGGGGCGGTCGGCGTGGTGTTGGTGAACACGCCGGTGAGCTGGCCGTGGTAGGCCGGCACGCGGTAGCAGCCTGGCAGCATGCGCAGGAGCTGTGGCGCGGGGGTGGGCGTGTTGACGTGCAGGTAAGCGCCTAGGTTGGTGAGGATGCGGGCGCGCAGGCCGCGCAGGTGCCCGTCGGCGTCGGTGGCGGCTTCGATGTCCACGAGCTGGTCGCGGCCGTGTGTCGTCGTGGTGAGGTCCTCACTGCGCGTGGCGATCCAGCGCACGGGCGCCTGCAGGCGCCGCGCGAGCCAGGCGGCCAGGAGATATTCGGCGTACACCGCGCCGCGGCTGCCGAACCCGCCGCCGACATCGGGCGCCAGCACCCGGATGCGCGGCTCAGGTAGTCCCAAGGCCAGGCTTGCCAGCCAGCGCACGCGGAAGGGGCTCTGGGTGGTAGCCCAGATAGTCAGCTCATCGGTGGTGGGGTCGTAGCTGGCGACCACGCCGCGCGGCTCCAACGGCACGGCCGCCAGGCGCGGGAACCGCACGCGCAGGCGGGTGACATGCGCCGCACCCGCGAATGCCGCCGCGACATCGCCGTGGCCGACCTCCAGCGTGTAGCACACGTTGCTGCCCAGCTCGGGGTACAGCAGCGGGGCGTCGGGCGCCAGAGCCGCCTCGGCCTCGGCCACGGCTGGCAGCGGCTCGTAGTCCACCTCGACCAGCTGCGCCGCGTCGACCGCTGCCTCGCGGGAGGTGGCGACGATCGCGGCGACCGGCATGCCCACCGCGCGCACGACCGCGCGGCACAGTAGCTCGAACGGGGGCACCTTGAGGTTGGGCGACACGGGGGTCGCGGGCAGGTTGGTCAGCACCGGCGTCTCGGCCCCCGTGACCACCGCGCGTACCCCGGGCGCCGCGCGCGCCGCGGTCGTGTCCAGGCGGGCGATCCGCGCGTGGGGATAGGGACTGCGCACCAGCGCTAGGTGCAACAAGCCGGGCAGCACCACATCTTCCACGAAGCGCCCACGGCCTGTGATCAGGCGCAGGTCCTCGACCCGCGGGCGCGCGCGCCCGATCTCCCCACCCGGCGCGTGCGGCTCGACAGCGACCATGCTCACTCCTCCCACCACCGGGGATCGTCTCCTGAAGGATACCGCGTGGCCGTAGGCGGCGCGCCACTACGCCCGCGCGGCGTGCTCGTCCGGGGCGGTCGACGGACTCCCCGCGAGCCCGCGGGCCCAGCGCGCGGCCAAGGCCGGCTCGGCGCCCTGGTCGCCCGGCACATAGTAGCGCCGCCCCGCCAGCGGCGCCGGCAAGTACTCCTGGGCGACTACGTGGCCCGGATGATCGTGCGGGTACTGGTAGTCGCGGCCGTAGCCCAGCGCGCGGTTGAACGCCGTGACCGCGTTGCGCAAGTGCAGCGGGACCGGCAGGTCGAGCGTACGCTGCACATCCTCCCGCGCGGCGTGGTAGGCCGTGAGCGCCGAGTTGCTCTTGGGCGCGAGCGCCAGGTACAGCGCGCACTCGCTCAGCGGGAGGTAGCCCTCCGGCATGCCCACGAAGTGCACGGCCTGCTGGCAGGCCGTGGCTACTACCAGCGCCTGCGGGTCGGCGAGGCCGATATCCTCGGCGGCGAAGATCACCATGCGGCGCACGATGAACAGCGGGTCCTCGCCACTCTCCACCAAGCGCGCCAGCCAGTAGATCGCCGCGTCGGGGTCGCTGCCACGCAGGCTCTTGATGAACGCGGAGATCACCTGGTAGTGCTCGTCGCCCGCGCGGTCGTAGCGCAGCGCGCGGCGGGCCAGCGCTTCCTCGACCAACGACCGGGTCAGTACCCGCCGCCCGGCGGCGTCCGGCGCGGCCGCCACCGCCGCCAGCTCCAGCGCGTTGAGCGCCACGCGCGCGTCGCCGCCCGCGGCCGCCAGCAGGTGGGCGCGCGCTGCCGGCTCTAGGTGCACCTGCCAGGCGCCCAGCCCGCGCTCGGCGTCGGCCAGCGCGCGATCGACGATCACCCCCAGCTCGGCCTCGCTGAGCGGCTCCAGTCGCACCACGCGGCAGCGCGATAGCAGGGCGTTGTTCACCTCGAACGAGGGGTTCTCGGTGGTCGCCCCGATCAGGATGATGTCGCCTTGCTCCACAGCCGGTAGCACCGCGTCCTGCTGGCCCTTGTTAAGGCGGTGGATCTCGTCGAGGAACAGGATCGTGCGCTCGCCCGCGCGGCGCAGGGCGCGGCCCGTCTCGATCGCCTTGCGCAGGTCGGCCACGCCTGCGGCCACGGCGGACAGGCTGATCAGACGCGCGCGCACGGCCCGCGCCAACACCTGCGCCAGGGTGGTCTTGCCGCTGCCGGGCGGCCCCCAGAGGATCAGCGAGGGGAGCTGACCGCGCTCGATGGCGCGGCGGAGCGGCCGGCCCGGGCCGACGACGGCCTGCTGGCCGACGAACTCGTCGAGCGAGCGCGGGCGCATCCGCGCGGCCAGGGGCGTTCCAGGCTCAGCGCTCATCATGCTTCAGCTTCAGCGTACCGCGCGCCGGCCGCCGCTGGCAACGCGCCGCGGGAGAGCCGCAGCCCCCCAGGGCGCGTTAGGGGGCCTTGCGCGCCGTCACGAGGAGGCCGTCCACCCCGAGGCTGAGCGGCACGTAGGGCGCGTCGCCCCCGTAGGCGCCGCGCCGACGGGCGAGAGCGGAAGCAGCGGCGGTCATGCGGAAGCTCCGGCGGGCCGCGCGCTAGGGCACGCTAGGGATTGTACACTGCGCTGACCACCGCCGAGACGGGCTGGTTGGTCAGGCTCTGCACCACTGCCGTGCCGACGAAGCCATCGGGCAGGTTGGGGTGGCGTTGCTGGAAGAAGCTGCGCGTGCCGTTGGCCGGCAAGGTGTCCTCCTCGCGTGCCAGCTCGCGGCCCTCGAAGTCGAAGTAGCTGACACGGATCGGCAGCGGCGCGGGCTGCGGGTTGAAGACCAGGATGCTCGTGCTCCACCCCTCGGCCTGCCGCGCCACGAACGACAACGGTAGCTGGACGCCCGTGGGCGCGGTGGCGAGGTAGCTCATCGCTGCGGTGGACTGTGGGTTGATCACGCTGACCACGATGGCGAGCGGCGCGCCGTCGCTAGTGGTCACGTAGGCTGTGCCCAAAAAGTCGTCCGGCAGCTGCTGGTTGGCCGGCTGGTAGAAGGTCGTGCTGGCGCCTGCGGGCACGACCGCTGTCTCCCCGCCGCCGCCCGGCCCGTTCAGCCGCTGGTAGGTGACATTCACGGTGGTCGGGGCACTGCCTAGGTTCTGGACTTGCAGGCCGGTGCTCCAGCCGCGGTAGTTGCGCAGCACGAACGGCACCAGTACCGGCGAGCCCCCGGCCGCGGGCGCTGGATAGCTCACCGCCGCCCCCTCGTTCTTTACCTCGTTGACCACTGCTGCTAGCTGGCCACCGTTCGGCGAGCTGATCACCGCCGAGCCCGTGAACCCTGCCGGCAGGCTGGGGTGGTTGAACTGGGAGAAGGTCCGCGCGCCCAGCGGGGGGATCACCGCCGTATCGGTCCAGGTGCGCCCCTGCCCGCCCACGGGATAGTAGGTGAGCTGCACCTCCGCCGGGGTGGTGCCCGTGTTCTGCACGTGCACGATCGTGTCCCAGCCGTTGACGTCCTTTACCACCAGCGGCGCGTACAGCGTGGCGGCACCGGCTAGCTGCCCGACATAGCTCATGCGATCCATGTCGGGGTGGTCCTGGTGGACCAGCACGGCCACCGGCTGGCTGGCCGTAACGATCGCCGGGCCCACATAGCGGGCCGGCAGGCCATCCACACTTGCCAACGCTAGAGTGCCGACCCCCCGCGGGCCGATCTGTACCGTGGCTGCGGTGAGCAGCGTGCCGTCGCGCGAGTAGAACTCCACCGTGGCGGCCGTGGCGACGGCGTTGGGGTTCTGCACTACCAGCGTGCTCGTCCAGCCGCTGTAGCCGCGTAGCACCACCGGCAGGTACAGGCGCGGGGCGGCGCTCGCCGGGGCGGCGAAGCTCTCGGCCTTGGGCCGCGGCGCCGGGGTCGGCGTGGGCTTGGGCAGAATGGTGGCCGGCACCAGCGGCGGCGGGGGCGAGGGCGCGTCGAGCCAGTTGAACGTCACCTCCACCCAGTCGTTGGCCGGCATGCCCAGATCTTCCCAGAAGGTCCCGTCAGCGATGTCCAGCGCGGTGGGCAAGGTGATGAAGCGGCCGTACTGATCGCGGCCCAGATTGTGGTTGTGGAAGTACGCCGCCTGGGCTTGCGGCAGCCAGCGCGGCAGGTCGGCGAACAGCTCGCGGTTGAGGTCCCAGTAGTTGTCGCGGATGTTCCACGGCCCGATGTCCCACACCGGCACGGTCGCCGTGCGGCCCTGGTAGCGCAGGGTCACCGTGTAGTCGGTGCCCCCCAGCGGGTTGAGCACGCGGCGCGAGGGCAGGGCCACGAAGCGGTCGAGCGGCTGGATGAGGTGCCCGTTGGCGGTGTACGCCCCCACGAGGCCCTCGCGGGTCGCCCACACTTTGGCTGTAGGCGGCGACCCGGTGGGCGCCTCCGTCAGCGCGGCCAGCCGGTAGTGGTCGGCCCGCAGCCGGAGCTGGCCGCCGAGCAAGCGCGGCCCCGTCTCGCCCGAAGCGTCGGCTAACAGCGTCAGCCGGTAGGCGACGGCGCGCACTGCGGTATCGAGCGCGGCGGGGCCCCCGTCGGGCTCGACCTCCGTCCAGGCGGTCCAGCGCCCGTCGAGCCCCTGCCCACGCACCTCTAGAGTCACCTCGCTGCCCGGCGGGCGCTCGACGGCCAGCGTGGCTTCTACTTGGGTGACCGGCCGCCCGAGCGAGATCGCCGGCGAGACGTACGTGCCGAACGCCGCGTAGTCGACGTAGGCCCGCGGGCGCGCGCCCGTGGGCAGCTCCGCTGCGCTCAGGACCAGTGTGCCGTCGGGCGCCCGCTCGAGGCCCAGAAGCTCGCCGCCCGCGAAGTCCAACGGCACCACGAGGGGCGGCTCCTCCGCCAGTATGGCCGCCGGCACGGCCCAGCCGCCGCTGAGCAGCACGGTGGCCAGGCCGACGCCCCCCAGCAGCAGCACCAGCAGCAGCCGCCACGCCACCGCCAAGCGAACGGTCGACTGCCTCAGCATGCTACCCAGTGCACGCGTCCCCCGCCACAGCGACCTGGGCCGGGCTCTCCGAAGGCCGGCGCGGTGGCCCGCTCCGCTCTAGCCCATACCGCTGCAAGATACCGGTCCAGTTATGGCGTCGCGGCCAGCGCCATTCTAGGTAGTGGCCCGGCTGGACGCAAGCGCCGGGAGCCAGCGGAGCATCACGGCCGTGTTACGAGCACCACCGCCAGCCGTGATGAGCGGCTGGCGCGCCGTGCGCGTGGGGCCGCGCGCGATCTGCTATCCTCCTAGATGCGGAGGTGCCTCGCGCCGCGGCTCGCGTTCTGGCTTACATCCTCAGCTGTATCGTCGTGCCGGGCATGCCGCGCGGGGCGGCGAGGACAACAGGGCCTTGATCGATCAGACGCATATTCGCAATTTCTGCATCATCGCCCACATCGACCATGGGAAATCTACCTTGGCCGATCGGCTACTGGAGCGCACTGGGACACTCTCGCAACGCGAGCTAGTGGCCCAGGTGCTCGACCAGATGGACCTCGAGCGCGAGAAGGGCATCACGATCAAGGCCAAGGCGGTGCGCATGCGCTACGCCTACGCCGGCCAGGAGTACCAGCTCAACCTGATCGACACCCCCGGCCACGTGGACTTCGCCTACGAGGTGTCGCGCAGCCTGGCTGCCTGCGAGGGAGCGATCCTGGTGGTCGACGCGGCGCAGGGCGTGGAGGCGCAGACCCTGGCCAATGTCTACCTGGCGCTAGAGCACGACCTGACCATCATCCCGGTGATCAATAAGATCGACCTGCCCAGCGCCGACCCCGAGCGCGTGATGCAGGAGATCGAACGGCTAATCGGCCTGCCGCGCGACGAGGTCCTGCTCGCCTCGGCCAAGCAGGGCGTGGGCATCGACGCCATCCTGGATGCCATCGTCACGCGCGTGCCCCCGCCGCGGGGCGACCGCACGGCCCCGCTGCGGGCGCTGGTGTTCGACTCGCACTACGACCCCTACAAGGGGGTGATCGCCTACGTGCGGGTGGTCGACGGGGCCGTGGCGCCCGGGCAACACATCCGCCTGATGGCTGCTGGAAGCGTAGGTGAGGTGCTCGAGGTCGGCGTATTCCGCCCCGGGCTCAGCCCGGTCGAGGGCCTGGCCGCCGGCGAGGTCGGCTACGTGGCCACCGGGCTCAAGGACGTGCGCGAGGTGCGCGTGGGCGACACGCTGACCGACGCCGCCCACCCGGCCCACGAGCCGCTGCCGGGCTACCGGCCGGTCAAGCCGATGGTGTTCGCCGGCCTGTATCCCACCAACAGCGACGACTACCCGCTGCTGCGCGACGCGCTAGAGAAGCTGCGACTCAACGACGCCTCACTGGTGTACGAGCCCGAGTCGTCGGTCGCGCTGGGCTTCGGCTACCGCTGCGGCTTCCTCGGCATGCTGCACATGGAGATCGTCCGCGAGCGGCTGGAGCGCGAGTACGGCCTCGAGCTACTGATCACCGCGCCAAGCGTCGAGTACCACGTCACGACCACCGACGGGCGCACGCTGCCCGTGGATAATCCGGCCGCGCTGCCACCGCCCAACCACATCGCCCGCATCGAGGAGCCGTGGGTGCGACTGGAGATCATCGTGCCGGCACGCTACATCGGCGCGGTGATGGAGCTGGTACAAGACCGCCGCGGCGTGTACCAGAAGATGGATTACGTCGACGAGCAGCGCGTGCTCATCGTGGCCGAGATGCCGCTGGCCGAGCTGATCGTCGACTTCTACGATCAGCTCAAGTCGCGGACCCAGGGCTACGCCTCGCTCGACTACCAGTTCGCCGAGTACCGCGAGGCGCGGCTGCACAAGCTGGACATCCTGGTCAATGGCCAGCCCGTGGACGCGCTGTCGATGATCGTACATGCCGACAAGGCCCAGCAGCAGGGCCGGCAGCTGGTGGAGCGGCTGCGCGAGCTGATCCCGCGGCAGCTGTTCGACGTGCCGATCCAAGCGGCGATCGGCAGCAAGATCATCGCTCGCGAGACGATCCGCGCGCTGCGCAAGAACGTGCTGGCCAAGTGCTACGGCGGCGACGTGACGCGCAAGCGCAAGCTGCTGGAGAAGCAGGCCGAGGGCAAGAAACGCCTGAAGCGGCTGGGCAGCGTCGAGATCCCCCAGGAGGCGTTCACCGCCGTCCTCAGCCTCCGCGACTGACGCAGCCATGCTCCCCATGCCGTATCGTATTGATGGCGCGCTAGCTGGCCCCGTGCGCCAGCTTCGTGGCGCAGGTAGCACAGGAGAGTGTCATGCTGTTCCGCGTGGGCGTGCAGCTCCACCCGCAGCACACCACCTACCGCGAGTTCAAGGATGCCGTGATTCGTATGGAGGGGCTCGGCGTCGATACGATCTGGGACTGGGACCACTTCTTCCCCCTGTACGGCCCGCCCGAGGGCCCGCACTTCGAGGGCTGGACCCTGCTGGCGGCCATGGCCGAGATGACCACGCGCGCCACCGTCGGCTGCCTGGTCACCTGCAACAACTACCGCAACCCGGCGCTGCTGTCCAACATGGCCAAGACGGTCGACCACATCGCCGAGGGGCGCTTCATCCTGGGCATCGGCGCCGGCTGGTTCGAGCGTGACTACCGCGAGTACGGCTACGAGTTCGGCACCGCCACCAGCCGCTTGCGCGCGCTGGAAGCCGCCCTGCAGATCATCAAGGAGCGCTGGGCCAAGGACAACCCGCCGCCCGTGCGCGGCACCATTCCCATCCTCATCGGCGGTGGAGGCGAGCGCGTCACGCTGCGCCTATGCGCCCAGTACGCCGATCTCTGGAACGGCTTCGGGCCCGTGGAGACGTTCGCTCGCAAGAACCGCGTGCTCGACGACTGGTGCGACCGCGTGGGCCGCGAGCGCACGGCCGTGGAGCGCACGGTGAGCATCGGCGCCGAGGAGCTGGACCGTCTCGATGCCTACGCCGCCGCAGGCGCCACGCACATCATCCTGGGCCTAGGCGCCCCGTTCGACGGTGCCCCGGTCGAGCGCCTCGTCGCCTGGCGCGACCGGCGCAATCGCGGCTAGTGGCTGCCAACGGCGTGGGCGCGGCGCCCGTTTCCCACCACCCCCGCTCGCTTCGCCGCGGTAGGGGCGCCACTCGCGGTCGGCGAGGTGGACAGCGCTTCCCCTGGCGCCCTACCCTGCTAGGGAGTGGCCGCTGCACTCTCAGGAGCTGCCTATGGCGACATACGTGTTGGTCCACGGCGCCTGGCACGGCGGGTGGTGCTGGCAGCGCGTAGCGCCCTTGCTGCGCGCGGCCGGCCACACCGTGTACACCCCAACCCTCACCGGCCTGGGCGAGCGCGCCCATCTGGCCCACCCGGGGGTCGATCTAGCCCTGCACGTGCGCGACATCGTGGCGGTGCTGGAATACGAGCGCCTGCAGGAGGTGATCCTGGTGGGGCACAGCTACGGCGGCATGGTGATCACCGGGGTGGCTGAGCAGGCCCCCGACCGGCTGGCACACCTGGTGTACCTCGACGCCTTCGTGCCGCAGCACGGCGAGGCCATGTGGGACTTCATGCCGCCCGAGCGACGAGAGGTGGTGGAGCGCCTGCGGGCCGCACGCCCGGATACGTGGCAGGTGCCGCCGCCCGACCTGGCCCTCTGGGGCTTGACCGCGCCCGAGGAGCAAGCGTGGGTCGGGCCGCGACTAGTGCCGCAGCCGCTGGCCACCCTCCAGCAACCGCTCGACGCCCCCACCTACCGCGCCGCCGCACTACCCCGTACCTACATTCATGCCGCGCAGTACCGGGGCCCGTTCGCGCGGTTCGCGGAGCGGGCCCAGCGCGAGCTCTTCGGGCCGACGGGCGATTTCAGGGCTCCCCATCGCGCCCTCCCCGGAGGCACGGCCCGGCGCGTGGAGGGCGGCTACGTGGTCAGCGGCACCTGG
>Ga0209061_1004729_pt1 | contig 12744 bp, 12 predicted proteins | sample Coa_R1_10_FD_187157 | JGI IMG/M metagenome (GOLD analysis project Ga0209061, IMG submission 187157) | Surface soil microbial communities from Centralia Pennsylvania, which are recovering from an underground coalmine fire - Coalmine... | ecosystem: Environmental > Terrestrial > Soil >...
CCACCGGCCGGTCGGGCCGGTGCTTGACCGCGTAGTCGACCATCGCGGTCACGCCGTCGTCGTGGCCGTAGCAGCCGACGACGACGACGTCGCCGGGCTGCTCGAGGAACTGCCGCCAGTCGTCGAGATGCTCGGCGACGCCGGCGACCTCGAGCGACGGCTCGCCGGCGAGGGCCTGCTCGACGAGCCGCCGGTCGGCGTGCTCGGCGAGGACGACCAGGATCCGGATCGCGTCAGTCATCTCAGCGTCCGATCCCGAGCGTCGGGGCGCCCAGCAGGTTGCCTACGCTGATCACCGGCGGCTTGCTGTCGGTCGAGCCGACCGTGGGGCGCAGGACGAGCCAGATCGTGGCGTTCTGCGCGGCGAAGATCAGCGTTCCAGCCTGCCTCGAGGTCGCTGCGAGCGTGACGTTGCCATTGTTCGCCGACGCGTTGAGCACCGTCATGTTCTGGTACAGCTCGCGCACGATCGGGCGGCTGACCCCGTTTGCGGCCTGGCCGTTGAATGCGACCCAGACGTCGACGTGGCTGCCGGCGGTGATCTGGCCGCCCACCTGCTGCGGCGAGTCGAGCTTGACGACCACGGCACGCTGGTCACGGGCGAGCTGATCGGTGAGCGAGTTGCCCGCGGGGCCGAAGTCGGCCGCCGTGAGCTGCTGCCCCGGGTAGATGTCGCGGGTGGCCACCTTGCCGCTCAGCGTCGCGGGGTCGACGAACGCCCCACTTTCGACCTGACTCTTGGGGATGCTCGTGATCTGGTAGAGGTCGGTCGTTCCGACGATGTTGCCGGGCGTCCCCTTCTGGATCAGGCTCTTCGCGACGAGCACCTGGATGGGCGCGTTCTTCGCGTTGACGCTGTTGCGGTAGTGGTTGAGGTACACGAGCAGCGCAATGGCTGCGATGACCGCTGCGATCACGCCGAGCAAGACGGTGCCCTGCCGCGTCGTGAACAGCTTGCTCGACATGATGTTATCCACCTTGCCTCCTTCGTTCTTCTTTCAGCGAGTCAAAACGGGAATGCAGTTGCCGAACTGGTTCGGGTTGCACGTCTTGCCATTGCTCGTGCCCAATCCGGAGGGTACGGCGACGCTCGTCCAGTGTCCCCAGATCGAGCCCTGCAGGCCAGATACGGGCGGCGGGTCATTGTATTGGCAACCCTTGACGCCACCCTGACCTGTCGACCAGCCGGTGACGTAGAAGACGGCAAACGCACGAATCGGGATCTCGCCGGTACCGTTCGTGTTGAAGAGATCGGTCGGACCGGTGATGATCATGACCATCGCCCTCGGGTCCGCCAGGGTGATCGGAACCGGGTTACCGTTCGCATCGGTCTTGCCCCAGTTGTTCGGGGCGCAGTTGGTGCCTGTACCGATGAGCGTGTCGAAGCCCTTGAGAACCGGCGGGCTCTCGCCCGGGTTGTTCGAGACGCAGTCCCAGGGCGTGATTTGCGGTGTGCACGTGAGCGAGCCGTCCGGCTGGACGCGGGTGTTGATCTGCACTCCCGGCGGCACGGGGCATCCGTTCGCAATCGCCGCCTGATCTTGGGGAGTGCCGTTGCCCTGGCCGCAGTCGATGAAGCCCGTCGCATGCTGGGTCTGCTCGGCCACTCGCAGACAGATGTCGGGCGAGCCTGGCGGTGAATTCGCGAGCCCCTGGACGGATGTGGTGACGTAGAGGTGCGGAGTCGCGCCTTGCGCATAGGCGTTCGCACCGGCGGTGGCCCCAGACCCGTCGGTCGACCCGATATCGATCCACTGCAGGGGGCCCGTGTCGTAGGGTGGGTTGTTGCACGCGTTCGTTCCGTTCGTCCCCGCGAAGGTCCGCTGCGTGCCGTTCTGGCCGAAGGTGCCCTGGCACTTGTTCCCGCTCGAGAACGGATCGCCGCTCGTCTTGCAGGTGCCGGCGCCAGTCGAGCCTCCGAGCTGAGCCCACTGGATCGTGATCGTGTGAGGACCGGAATCCGGCTGGATCGTGAATGTGTTGTTTCCGGAGTCCCAGTCGGTTCCGCCGGTGTTCGTGAGCGGGATCGGGTTGCCACCGTCGATGAGCGCCCGTGCGTAGAAGGTGACGCCGGAGCTCGGCGGCTGGAACTGGATGTTGGCGTGGACGCCGATCTGGCACGGGGTCGTGCTCGACTGGAAGTACGGGTCGCAGGTCGTGCCCAGCGCGCCGGTGAGATGGACTCCTCCGGCTGCGATCTGCGGCGAGCCGTGCGCGCCGACGGATCCGGGATTTCCCCAGTTGTCGATGTACACGAGCCCGAGCGTCTGTTCTTGCCCCTTCGCGTTGTAATAGTCGTACATCGTGCCGCTCGGACTACTCGAGCTGCAGTCCCACAGAAACAGTTGAACCGTCACGGGGTTCGTGTTGCCGGAGGGAATCTGGATCTGTTTGACGTCGCCAGGGCTCGTGTTCGTCGGAGCTGAGGTCCACGTGTCCGAACTTCCGATGCGCGTGAGCTTCTCCGAGGCGATCAACGCGCCGTCGTTATTGAGGAAGTTCGCTGTCACGCACGGGATGTAGCTTGCGTCTCCGACCGCAAGCGGACGCACTCCTTGTTCGCTCTGGATTCCCTGGAGCGCGACGCGGGCGTGTGCGCTGATGTTGGGGCGGATGTTGAAGATCGGCACGAAGTTGGGGAGCTGCCGCTGGGTTACCTTGACGTCGGCCATCGGCCCGACGGCGCACGGCCCGCTCGTCTGGCCGTGCGGCTGCCCGAAGCACTGCGTGTCGGTCGCGTCGTAGGTGGGATCGCCGCTGCAGAAGTCGCCTAGGGAGAAGTTCGTGCCGCCGCTCGTCGCGTAGTTGTTCGCGTTGAGGCGAACGAGGTAGTCGGACAGGCTGCCGGCCTTTAGCGTCGGCTCGTTGATGTAGCCGTTCGTCGCCACGTTCCAGCCCGTGCCGCTCGAGACCTGAGCGTCCGTGTAGGGGAGGTTGCCCGTGGGCTCGTTGATCCCGGCGCCGCTGTACAGCTGTGCCCACTCCCCGATTACGGCCTGGGCGCCGGTGGTCGGGCTGCCGGCGTTGCCCGTGAAGCAGATGTTCCCATAGGCGTCGCCGGCTGCGAGCGCGGCCGCGTCTGCCCGGTTCTGGAGGTTCCGGCTGTAGTCGAACCAGTGCGAGACATCGATCGCGAAGGTCATGAACGCGACCATCGCGAAGAGGGCGAAGGCCGTGACGACCATCACCGCGCCCCGCTCCCGCTGCCGGTCGAGCGCCGTCATGGGCTGACGCATCCTGTGCTGTAGCTCGGCGAGACGCCCTCGAACCGCTCGGTCTGGGAGGCCGAGAGCGTGAGCGTCGTCCCGATCAGGGGGATGAAGTGGAACTGGTACGAGGCGGTGACCGTGACCGGGTCGCCGGTTGTCGTCGGCACGGTCGTGATGCAGATCTTGAGCCAGGGTGGGTTGTGGGTTTGCTTCATCTCCGGCGAGTCGAGGTTGGCGAGGAGCTGGTTCTGAATCGACATGCCCGAGGCGGCGCTTCCGTCCGGGTTGTTGTTCACCGCCGCCGCTCGCGCCCCCTGCCCGGTGAGCTGAGTCAGGTCGTTGTAGTAGTTGAGCGCCCGGGCGAAGTCGATGATGCCGAACACGATCAGAAACAGCGGCAGCGCTACGAGCGCGAACTCCACGAGCGCCTGGCCTCGCTCGTCACGGCTCAGGCCCCGCAGGCGTCCACGCAGCCGAGGGAGCCCCTCTGAGGGCGGCTCGATCATGGGCTCGTCCCTGAGAGGCCCCTCGGCCACGCGAACGTTCCTGCGTCTCGCTCTACAGATCCGTGACGATCTTGCTGAAGATCCCGTTGATGCCGCCGCTGAGGGCGTTCAGGGCCGCAACCGCGGTGACCGAGACGAGCGCCAGGATCAGCGCGTACTCCACGAGGGTCTGCCCTTCCTCGCCGTCGCGGAGCGACGCCAGCGCCAGGTACATCCGGATGGAAAGCGCCTTGAGCGTCTCCATGTCCATGCCTCCTTTCGGGACCTCCCGCGCTCCCGGGCGTTGCCGGTTCGGGGAAGCACCAGTCGATTCTCGCCACCAGTCGTGGCGCATACGACTGATAGACCCTGCGCGAGGGGGCCTCTTCTACTGGAAGGCTGGGTCCGTTCAGGTCCTTCGTCCCGACTAGAGATCGAGCGTGACCTGGCTGAAGACTGAGGGCGGGTACGCGCTGAGAGCGCTGAGCACGGCGACGGCCGTGGTCGCGACGAGCAGCAGGATGAGGGCGTACTCGACGAGGGTTTGCCCGTCCTCGCGCGCACGGAGAGCCGAGAAGGCTCGGGTGAGGGTCTGGGTCATCCGAATGCACTCTCCTGTTCGAGACGTCTAGTTGCACCCCTGATACAGGGCGGACGGGCGCCGGGAAACGGCGGGTTGGGGGGCTGTTCCAGTCCGTTCGTCTCTGTCACGGGCTCACCTTACGCCGGATCGGGGGGCCTGAACAGGTCCATGGTCAGCAGCGGGCGGCCCCGCAAGCCGCTTGAATCGGGTTTGTGCCTCGCCTGGACGCTCTCGGCGACCGGTTGCGCGCGTTCGCGCGCCCCTGGGAGCTTGTCGCGTTCGTCTGGCTGCCGGGCCTCGCGCTCGCCTACGCCGGCTGGTACGTGCTCCAGTCCCGAGAGGCCCTCGGCGACTTCATGATCTTCCGGAGCGCCGCCGTCGCAGTCGTCCACGGCCGCTCGCCGTACGTGACCCCGACGCCTGCGGCGTTGGCTCATTTCGATCGGTTCGTCTATCCGCCGGTCGCCGCCCTGCTCTTCTCCCCGTTCGCTGCGCTCCCGGCAGAGGTGGCGCGCGCTGCGATGTTCGCGGTCGGACTGGTGGCCATCGTGGCCGCGCTCCGCCTGCTCGGCGTCGAAGACTGGCGGTGCTACGGCGTCGCGCTCGTCTCGGCGCCCGCGATCAACTCGCTGGGACTGGGGGCGCTTACGTCCTTGCTGCTGCTCGGCTCGGCGCTTGCGTGGCGGCGGCGCGACTCCACGCGCGTGGCTGGCGCAGCAGCTGCGGTCACGGCAGTCCTCAAGCTCTTCCTCTGGCCACTCGGCGTCTGGTTGCTCGCCACGAGGCGCTGGCGGGCGGTGGCGCTTTTCGTCGCCGTCGCGCTCTGCCTGCTGACCGGCGGATGGGCCGCGATCGGCTTCGACGGCTTGCGGAGCTACCCGACGCTAGTCCACCTGCTCGAGCAGGTAGAAGGTCCGGTCAGCTACTCGCTGGTCGCTCTTACCGGCCTGCAGGGGGCGAGTCAGACGGTGGCGACCGTGGCGCTCTCGCTCGCAGCGATCGCCGCGGTTTGGTTCTCGGCGCGTGGCCCCAGCGGCGACCGGGCCGCGTTCGCCGTCGCGGTGCTGGCCTCGCTGGTCGCGACTCCCCTGCTCTGGCTGCACTACCTGCTGTTGCTCTACGTGCCGATCGCGCTCTACCGGCCTCGTCTTTCGGGTCTGTGGTTCGTGCCGCTCGTGCTCTGGGTGACCCCCACCACCCACTCGCACGGGATCACATGGCGGATCGCGGTCGACCTCCTGGTCGTGGCGTTCGTCGCGCTGCGGACTATGAGCTCGTGGCTCCCCCGCTCCGCCGGAGCACCACGACCTGTCGCGAGCTGAAGACCACTCGGGCGGAGAGATGATCCACCAGTGCCCGCTCGAGCGTCCGATCTGACTGGCCGGCGAGAACGAAGACGCGATAGCCGCTCACCGTCGCGCGCCAGTCGCCGGCCTGCGCCTGTAGGCGAGCGATCCGCCGGAGCTGGCCCGCCGAGAGAAGCTCGAGGCGGGCATCGAACGCGAGGCGCCCGGCGAGCCCTGGTCTCACCCAGAGGAGCCAGTCCGCAAGCGGGGTGGTCGCGAACACCCTCCCGTCCGGACCGGCGGCAGCGGAGGCTGCCGCCGCCGCCCGCGGCGGAAAGTCCTGCGTGAACCAGGTGCCCGGCTTCAAGGTGACGGCGACGAGCGAGATGGCCAACACGGAGAACGCCCCGAGCGCGAGCAGGCGGTTCAGGGGACGATGTCCCGGTACAGGCCGGCGCAGCCGATCGAGCGTGGGTGGCAGAACTGCCAGCGCCACGAGCGCCACCCAGGCCATGTTGCGGACCGCTTGCAACGCGAGTACGGCCGCAAGCGCGAAGACGAGCTGGTCGAGCAGCGGAACGCTTCGGCCGCCTCGACCAAGCAGCCACAGCCCGGCCAGGATCAGTACGTAGACGGCCGCCGTGCTCGGCGAGAGCGCCGTGGGCGCCCATTCGCTGACGAGCTGTTTGAAGTCGCCGCCCACCAAGATCTTCTCGTAGTACGTGAAGAGGTGGGGGGCATAGGGGGATGCCAAGACGCAGGCCCAGGGGGCGAGCAGCAGCGAGAGCGCGTGCCCGCCGGGCCTGCGCCCGCGGGCGATCTCGAGCAGGCCGGCGAGGGACACGAGCATCGCCCCGAGCAGTACGGAGCCGTGCAGGTTCGCCCAGAGGACGAGCAGTGGCAACGTCGCCAAGATGCGGCGGGAACCCCGGCTCGACTCTACGAGCACGAGCCAGAGGGTTGCGCTGAAGAGCGGGAAGGCGAACGACTGCGTTCGCATGACCGAGGCGACGGGCAGGTAGGCGAAGAACACGGGAATCGCGACCCAGGTCACAGAGCGTGCGGTTGCTCCTCGAGCCCGCGCGATTGCCGCCGCGCCGGCCAAGCCGCCGCTCACGAGCAGGGCGTGGACGAGGAGGACGAGCTTGACGCCGCCCAGTCGCCAGAGTCCGTAGAGGGCAAGCTGGGCGAGCCACTGCTGGTCAATCCAGCGGCGGCCGTGAGCCAGCACGGTCAGCGTGTCGCGCGAGGGGAGGCCGTGTTGCGCGATCCAGCGGCCCGCGGCGAGCGCAAGCCAGCCGTCGACTACCAGGTCCGTGCGCAGCCCGATCACGACCACGATCGCGAAGGCGGTTAGGGCCATCACGAGCAGCCCGTTCTCGTCCAGGAAGCCTGCGACCCCACGGCCGACTGCGGGCTGGGGTCGCATTGCCTGCTCGCTGGTCATCTCGCGGACCAAAGCGCAGCCTGGACAACCTGACGAGTGGAGAAGGGCTAGTTGTACGCTGCGGATCGGCTGGTCCGGGTGGCTGGTGGAGGCCGCGGCTGCGCCCGTCGCGGATGGCGCCGGGTAGTGGAGTTGCTCACCTCTGTCCGAACGGTCAGCGCTACCTAGTCGATTGGGGGCTGGCCATCGCTCGGCAGCTCCCTAGGCTCGGGTCGATGGCGGCCGTCAGCCGTACGATGCCTACTGAGCAGCGCGAGCCTAGGGTCCGCTTGGACGACCACTTCGGCGTCGACGGGGCGCCGCGGGGCAGGCCGTCGCTGTCCGTCGTCGTACCGCTGCTGAACGAAGAGGCGACGCTGGCCGAGCTGTATCGGGAGCTCGAGGCCGCGCTCGCGCCGACCGGACGTGAATGGGAGGTCGTCTTCGTCGACGACGGCTCGAGTGACGGCTCGTACCGCGAGCTCCTGCGGCTCCACGCGGCCCACCTCAACGTGCGGGTGGTGCGCTTGCGCAAGACGTTCGGCAAGACGGCGGCGCTCGCCGCGGGCATCGAGGTCGCCACTGGCGAGGTAATCGTGACGATCGACGCCGACCTGCAGGACGACCCGGCCGAGATCCCGAATCTGCTCGCGACGCTCGACGACGGCTTCGACGTCGTCTCGGGCTGGAAGCGCGATCGCCGCGACCCGTTCCCCCGGCGGCTCGTCTCGCGGATCTACAACGCCGTGACCCGGCTTGCGACCGGGGTCGAGCTGCACGACATGAACTGCGGGCTCAAGGCGTATCGCGCGGAGGTGTTCGAGCACGTCCGCCTGTACGGCGAGCGCCACCGCTTCCTGCCCGTGCTCGCGCACCATGTCGGCTTCCAGGTGACGGAGCTGCCGGTGAACCATCGTCCGCGCGCCAACGGGCGATCGAGGTTCGGGATCGAGCGCTACCTGCGGGCCCCGTTCGATCTCCTGACCATCGTGTTCATGGGCCGCTACCGCCAGCGGCCGCTTCACCTCTTCGGCGGCCTAGGCTTGGCGGCCTGCGTGGGCGGCGGCGCGATCCTCGCCTACCTGACCGCGCTCAAGATCGGCGGCGCCGGCATCGGTGAGCGTCCGCTGCTTCTGCTCGGCGTCCTGCTCGTCGTGGTCGGTGTCCAGCTCCTGTCGCTCGGGTTGATCGGGGAGCTGCTGACCAGCCACGACGAGGAGAGGATGCGCGGGGCGGGAAGCCCGCGCGCGTACGTGCGAGACGTCCTGCGCTGAGCCGGCAGGCTGGAGCGTGAGCTGAGCGAGACAGCCCTCAGCCGGGAAGACGTCCCTCGGCTCGAGTCCGCCCTCGGCGCGATCCGGGCACGACTTCGGCGCGGCGCCGGCGAGGCGGCGGTCGCCAGACGCACCGTCTACGCCGGCGCGGCCGTCTACGCGGCGCTCTTCGTGTTCGCCGCCGTCGTCAACTACCTCGTCTTTCGCTCTGGGCGCGTTGACCTCGCGAACATGGTGCAACCAATCTGGAACACGCTGCACGGGCACTTCCTCGAGACGACGACCCTCAGTGGCCGTCAGGAAGACCGGCTCGGCTTCCATGTCGATCCGTTCCTCCTCGTATTCGTGCCCGTGTTCTGGCTCTGGCCGAGCCCGCTGCTTCTGGTGGTCGTGCAGGCGCTTGTCGTCGCAAGCGGGGCGCTGCCCGTCTTCTGGCTCGCGCGCAAGCACCTCGGCTCGCCGCGCGCGGCTGCGCACTTCGCCTTCGCCTACCTGCTCTACCCGGCGACGCAGTTCAACGCGTTTACAAGCACGAGTAGCTTCCACTCGGTAGCGGTTGCAGTGCCGCTCGTGCTCTATGCCGTGTGGTTCCTCGACGAGGACCGGCTCGTCGCGTTCTCGGCGGTCGCGCTGCTCACGTGCACGACGAAGGAGGAGATTCCGCTCGCGGTCGGCTGTCTCGGCGTCTGGTACGCCGTGCGCAGGGGACGCCGGCTGTTTGGTTTCTCTGTCTTCGCCGCCGGGCTGGCGATCACCGCCTTCGACTTCCTCTGGGTCATCCCGCACTTCTCGCCCACGGGCGCCGACCCATTCGTCGGTCGCTACCGGGCGGTCGGCGGCACGCCGCAAGGCATGGCTCACACGCTGGTCACGGACCCGCTCGCCTTCGTGCATGCGGCAGCGACCTGGCACAAGGGCCTGTACGTCCTGCTGCTGCTCGGTCCGTTTCTCGGCTGCTGGCTGCTGGAGCCCCTGCTACTCCTCGGCGCGGTGCCCGACCTCGCGATCAACCTCCTCTCGAGCAAGAGTGACCAGACGTGGATTTCCTACCACTGGACGGCCGGAATCGTGCCATTCGTCGTCGCTGCGAGCATTCTCGGGGCGTCGCGGCTCCGAGCGGATGCGGCCCGCCTTTCCCTCGGAGTGCTCGCTGTCGTCGGAGTGACGGCGATCTACAGTCCGATCTTGGTGCTAGCGCACGACCTGCCAGCCCTCGGCTCGGCGGTCGTCGCGAGACAGCAGCACGCTGTAGGATTGATTCCGCCGCGGGTGCCCGTCTCGGGTTCGATTTGGCTGGACGGCCATCTAGCGGAGCGGCGAGTCAGCTACACATTTCCCGTGGTCGGGAAGGCGAGATGGATTGTGGTCGATGTACACGATCCCAACTATGGCGCGAAGATCGCATTGGTAAAGCGCAACCTGCGGCGCTACGAAACCAACCCTCGCTGGCGCACCGTCTTCGCGTCCCACGGCGTCGTCGTGCTGCACAAGCGGGCTGCCAACGGCTAAGGGTGTCGTGAGCCGCTCACTCGCTCCGCGTTGCGATCACGAGGTATCCCAGCGCTCCTCGCTCGCGTCCGACGAACAGGCGGTCGAGCTTGAGCAGGACCGACAGCACGCGGCCACCCAGCCGGTGCGGCGCGGTCGCTCCTGGGCCCCGCGCCACGATCCACTCGAAGACGGTCCGATGAAAGAGCGCAGAGATCGGAAAGCCCCACGGCTTGCAGACGACGACCTGGAAGCCCGCCCGCGTCACCCGGCTCTCCAGCTCCGCTCGGGTATAGCGCCGCACATGACCCGCCCACACGTCGGAGCCCGAGAACCACGCGGGATTCCGTGGCACCGTGACGGCGAGGACTCCCCTACGACGCAGAACGCGCGCAGCCTCCGCGAGAGCGGCGAGATCGTCCTCCAGGTGCTCGAGGACCTCCCCCAGCACGAGGGCGTCGAACGACGCGGCCGGAAAGGGGAGCGCTGTCGCGTCGCCGCGTGCGACCCTGCCGGAAACCCGGGTGCGCAGGACCTCGAGCGCCTCGTCGGTGACGTCTGTGCTCGTGACCTCGAAGCCGCGGGCAGCGAGCCGGTTGCTGAACGTCCCCGAGCCCGCGCCGACATCGAGGACTCTCGGTCCGGGCTTGGCTGCCAGGAGCGCCTCGAGCAGGAGCGTCTCGCGCAGCTCGTGGCGAGGCCCCTGGAAGTCGGGTGCGCTGCCCCACCGGTGAGCGGGGACCCGTGCGCTCCGGCCCTTCATCGGCCCGAGCCACTCCTCTCGGCGGTGCGCTGACGTTGCGCGTCGCGTACTTCGGTACCTGGGAACGCGGCTATCCGCGAAACGAGCAGGTGCTCGCCGCCCTCGCAGCCGCGCAGGTCGACGTCGACCTCGTGCACGAGGACACCTGGACGGACAGGCACAAGTTCGGCCTTATGCCGACGGTGCTCCCGCGCCTCGTGCGGGCCGAGCTTCGGCTCGCCCGAGCCGCCGTCGCCGCCGACTGCGACGCGCTCGTGGTCGGCTACCCCGGCCACTTCGACCTCTGGAGCGCCAGGCGGCATCGACGGCCGGTGGTCTTCAACGCGATGGTCTCCCTCTACGACACGTTCATCGACGATCGGCAGCGGTTCCGGGCCGGCTCCCCCGCCGCTCGGATGCTGCGCCGCCTCGACCAAGCCGCGTTCCGTGCCGCTGATCTCGTGGTAGCAGACACTCAGGCGAACGCCGACTTCATGCGCGAAATCGCCGCGATCGACGAGGTGGCCGTATGCTACATCGGCGCCGAGGAGCGCCTGTTTCGGCCGGCCTGGCGCCGCGGAGACGAGTTCCATGTCCTGTTCGTCGGGAAGATTGCGCCGCTGCACGGGCTCGAGCTGATCATGGAGGCTGCCAGGCGTGTCCCCGACGTCCCCTTCCGTGTCGTCGGAACCGGTCAGGTCACCCACCTGCTCGACGGCCGCCCACCGAACGTCGAGCACGTCTCCTGGATCGCGTACGAACGCCTTCCGGCCGAGTACGCGCGGGCAGGGTGTGCTCTCGGCCTCTTCGGAGCAAGCGGGAAGGCGTCCCGCGTCATCCCGCACAAGGTCTTCCAGGCGCTGGCCGTCGGAGTGCCGGTGATCACGGCCGACACGCCCGCAGCGCGCGAGCTGCTCGTGGACGGCCGCGATTCGCTGCTCGTCGAGCGCAGCGCCGACTCCCTCGCGGAGGCGATCATGCGACTCCGCGACGACTCCGACCTCGCGGAGGAAATCGGCCGGAGTGGCCGTTCGACGTTCGAGCGAGAGGCGAGCGAATCCGTGCTCGGAGCGCGCTGGCGGCACACGATCGAGCGAGCCATCGAGCGCCACCGCGCCACAACCTAGGCGGAGTCGACGAGATCGAGTCGGGGTGGGCCGGGCCGGACGGCGACGGTCGCGAGGGCTGCGAGCACGACGTCGGCAAGCAGCATGCTCAAGCGTGATCCCGCAGCGACCACGAGCGCGTCTGCTGCGCCGATGCGGCTCGAGAGGAGCGCCACGAGCACCGCTTCGCGTACACCGAGCCCTCCCGGGGCGTACACGGCCAGCAGACCGGCGAGCCAGGCGACGGCGAAGGCGCCGGTATAGAACCCCAGGTCCGCCGGCGAGACCTGGACGAGTCCGTGGGCGACGAGCCAGAAGCTCGCTCCGAACACGAGCCAGACCGGGAGGTAGAGGAGCGTCGCGCGCACGGCCGCCCGCACAACGGGCCGGCCAGAGCCGGCTCGGCGTGCGCACGCGAGCACGAGGAGAGCGCCGGCGCCGACGCAGGCCCCTCCCCACCAGCCCAGGAAGAACGCAGCCATCGAGCCTGCGGCGAGGCCGGAGGCCGTGAACTCGACAGGGAGCGACACTCCTACCGGCTTCACCGGGACCCCGTGCGCATGTGCGGCGGAGGCGCGACCGGCGTACTGCCACACCGACCCCGGGATGTACTTGCCGAGCTGGGACTGGAAGAAGAGAGTGATCCAGCGCCAGCGTGTTCTGACGCCGAGGGCTTCGAGGATCGCCAGCCAGATCGCGGCAGCTGCCGCCGTGCCGGCGACGGCCAAGGCGAACGCGCCGGCGAGCATCCCCCAGTCCACGCGTTCAAAGTCGATCTGGCTGCCGCGCCAGAGCGAGCGAGCTCGCAGCGCCACGAACACCAACCCGGCGAGCAGGAGAATGCGGGCGAGCACGCGCGCCACCCTCGTGGTCATGAGCTTCTCGGCGGCCGCGCCGAGGCGCATGAGGCGGTCGCGGGAAGGCATGCCCGGCAGTAAAGCCAATAGCTGTGGCACTACCACCCCCGGCCGGCTAGGCAACGCCGGCCGATCGGCGCCCGCCTTGGTAGATCGTAATACGATAGAAGCTCGACAACACAGGAGTTGTCGTCCATGCTGCGAACGAGGACGAGACCCAGGTCGGAGAGGGAGTTCGCTACATGGACGTCAACGGCGCCAAGGTGCTGCAGCGCAGGCTCGGCTCCG
>Ga0209061_1004731_pt1 | contig 12739 bp, 12 predicted proteins | sample Coa_R1_10_FD_187157 | JGI IMG/M metagenome (GOLD analysis project Ga0209061, IMG submission 187157) | Surface soil microbial communities from Centralia Pennsylvania, which are recovering from an underground coalmine fire - Coalmine... | ecosystem: Environmental > Terrestrial > Soil >...
TAATGGCGAGCGCGCACAGCATCAGCGCCGCTCTGGGAACAGTCAAAAGGTGGATACGCCTTTGGCTTTTCATTAGCTTCTCCTTGCATCATAAGCGACCATGCTGACCGAAATCCTTCTTCGATCAGTGAGAACTCCTTCTGTTACATCTCGACTCACTTGCGACCAGGCCCTGGAGGGAGGCGTATGTCCAATAGTATCTCGCTCGCTCCCTGAGGAGCGATTGGCATTAATTCCGGAAGCTGAGCACGTTGGCCTGCAAGCGTTTGCAAGCCTTCCGATAAACTTCCTTTCTGTATAGCAGAATTAGCCTGTGACCAGGCCCCTGGAGAAAGTGTGTGTCCGATGGTAGTTCGCTCATCTCCTGGGGGTAGCGATCGTCATTTACCGTGAAAGATGAGCGTCTTGTTTTGCAAGCGCTTGCATATAATTGATATACCATAGGAAAATTTCTTTGTCAACCCTTGTCTTTCGACGATCACTATTTCTTATAGCTATATGACGCCAGCTACACTCCCACTCCACCGGCACCCACATAAGATATAATAAACAGAAATAGCTTTTGTTTCTCTCCTGGTTGAATTCACAGAATGGAGGACATCCTCATGCCCGTCTCTACCTCTCATTCCCGCCTTATTTACGAGGCATTGAAGGCCTGTGATGTCAGGATCATTTCGGCTCTACCGGAGACCTGGCTGGTGCATTTGATCCGCATGGCAGAGGAAGACCCGGAGGTCACACTGGTTCGCCTGGCCAAAGAGGAGGAAGGCATCGGCATCTCAGCCGGGGCATACCTGGCCGGGGTGAACTCGGCGCTGCTGATGCAGAACCATGGCTTCTTAGCCGCGATCAACCCCATCGTCTCGCTGGCCCTGCTCTACAAAATACCACTTTTAATGCTGATCAGTTATCGCGGGCATTTTGGAGAGAAAGATCCCTGGCAGACGCAAGGAGGTCTGGCTACCGAGCCAGTCCTGCGCGCGCTCAACATCCCCATCTGGCATCTAACTACCCCTGACGACGTTCAGCAGCGCATCAAGGATGCCCAGACTCTGGCCCATGCTTCTTTACATCCGGTCGCCGTCCTGTTATCACGAGAATTGATGTGGGAGGATTAACATGTTACGCGCAGATGCATTACAGGCAATCTACCCCGACATCGAGGATAAGATTGTCGTGACGATCATGGGCGCGGTCGCAGCCGAGCTCTATATGCTGGGGCACAAGGAGAACTTTTTCTATCTGGAGCACGCGATGGGTCTGGCCTCCTCTATGGGCCTGGGGATTGCTCTATCCATGCCCTCACACAAAGTGGTAGTAATCGACGGCGATGGCTCACTCCTGATGAATCTGGGAACATTGAGCACCATGGCTCGCTACAAGCCTGGCAACCTGCTGCACATCGTTTTTGATAACGAAAGCCTGCTTTCGGTTGGCGGCTTTCCAACGGCGACCAGCACGGGTACAGACTTGGCGGGGATCGCGCGGGCTTCGGGCGTTCCCCGCGTAGCGGAAGCTGGCACTATCGAACAGTTCAAAGCGGAAGTCAGCCAGGCATTGGCAGGCGGAACTCTGACCACGATTGTTGCGAAGGTTGAGGCCGTAGGGCCGAAAACGTTTCAGATGGATCTAGGTCTGCTGGAGAATCGTTTCCAGTTCAGACGCAGCCTTGAGGCAATGCAGCGAAAAAAGGCTTGATTAGAGAAAGGAAATATGCTTAATGGCTAGCGTTCTATCCCAACTTCTGGAAGAATTACGCGCCGGGACCCTGCGGGTCGTTGACCTGACCACACCACTTGGTCCCGACACGCCTGTTATCGATCTGCCTCCGATCTTCGCTCCTTCACCGGGTCTGACACTTACCGAGATCTCACGTTATGACGAGCGTGGGCCGGCGTGGTACTGGAATATCCTGAACCTGGGAGAGCACACGGGGACACACTTTGACGCGCCGGTTCACTGGATTACCGGCAAGGATCTCCCTGACAATACCACAGATACCATACCAGTTAGCAAGTTCATTGGCCCAGCCTGCGTTATCGATGTAACCGCCGAAGTAGAAAAATCCGAGGATTTTCTGCTGCAAATTGAGCATATCGAGTCCTGGGAACGCAAGCATGGGCGTATTCCTGACGGTGCGTGGGTGCTGGTGCGTACAGACTGGAGTAAACGCAAGGGTCGGGAGGCTTTCTTAAATGCTGGTCCCGATGGAGCACACTCACCGGGCTTTCATCCCTCCTGCTCAGCATGGCTGGCCCGCGAGCGCGATATCCTGGGGGTTGGTGTCGAAACCGTCGGCACCGACGCCGGGCAGGCCGGCAGCTTTGATCCGGCTTTTCCCAGTCACTCCTACATGCATGGGGCCGGACGCTTTGGACTAACCAGTTTGATCAATCTCGATCAACTCCCACCCACCGGCGCGCTGATCATCGCAGCCCCTCTCAAGATTGTAGACGGTTCTGGAAGCCCACTGCGTGTAATCGCGATTACTCCGTAACAAAAGAGGAAATCTAAGGAAGAACTGAGATACAAAATAATCTGGCTATATCTCAGTTCTTCGTTTCGTATAGCTGCCGTACTCTTTCAACCCTGGGGCTTGGGCAAGGAAGTCATCCCTATGTATTGACAAATTTCGGCTTGTATGAGAGTCTATCTATATAGATAGGACAATAGTAGCACAACTGAAGCCAAACTCAGAACAGAAGCACATCTTGCACTGCACGTTGCAAGAACAGAGGGCACGCTTCAACAAGGTCGCTACAAAACGCGAGGGGAAGAGGAAAAAGGAGAGCATCAATGGAACACATAACCTTTCCCAACTTTTATTGCCCCTTCCCACCCGAAATTCATCCACAGGCAAAAGAGATACACGAGCATACACTTGCGTGGGCCACAAGTCATCAGCTTTTACAGAGGGAGGCCGCGACCCGTCGCTTTAATGCATCGCGTTTCGCATGGCTGGCAGCCAGGGTCCATCCCAGAACGAACTTCGAGGAACTGGCTCTTACCAGCGACTTTTTTACCTGGCTTTTCATGCTGGACGATCAGTTTGACGACAGCAGCTTTGGACGTCAGCCAGAACGAATGAAGGGAATCGTTGACAGACTACTGGCCATCCTGGGAATCGACCGCGGCGAAAACGCCGAGCCACTACAAGGTCCTGTAGCTGAAGCCCTGAGAGAACTCTGGGAACGCGCGCTACCACTTACCTCCCCACAATGGCAGCAACGTTTTATCTACCACCTGCGCGATTACCTGGATGCGTACATCTGGGAAACAGGCCTGCGAGCAAGAAGAGAAACCCCCGGAGTTGCTCTCTACATCAAAAAACGCCAGGATGCCGGAGCAATGCATCTGGCCCTGGACTACATAGACCTGGCTGAGCACGTAGACCTTCCGCCGGAGATATACGAGAGTACGCTTGTCCAGGCCCTTCTGCTGATCACCAACAACGTCGTTTGCTGGCAGAACGATATTGTCTCGGTTGAAAAAGAACTGGCTCATGGCGACTTTAGTAATCTGGTGCTAGTTCTGGCAAAGGCATATGGTCGTAGTTTGCAGGAAGGCGTCGAAATGTCAAACGACATGATCACTCGCGAGATCAAGCTGCTGGAAAGCCTATCCGAACTTGTTCCAGTAACTTTCCCAGACTATAAGCAAGACCTGGAACGCTATCTCGCAAGCCTGCGAGCCTGGATACGTGGCAACCTGGACTGGTCTCTTGAGTCGTCTCGCTTCAGCGACATCGAACCATCGGTCGAGGGCAAGGAGCCCAGCTATCTAGAACCCATCCTTCTGCCCGACAGCCTCTGACCCTCATGACTTGCTACGCATATCCCACATTCGTTCCCCCTCCGCCTTTGGTGAGATTCACGCGAAGAGAACAAGGCATGATCCTCACCAGCGGCCTCTTTCTCCTGCCAAGCTTGTCCCATCGGGCCGAGGGGAGTATATTAGTATTGCAAGGTGAGGGGCATATCCCTGCCACACATTCTCCACCTTTGGGGAAGACCTTCTACTACATTGTTGGGTCAGATACATTTCCTGTGTGGCATACAGAGAATCTCACTAGAATTAAAGAAGAGTGGTAGTATGAGCCGTAATCACACGAGAAATGGAATGAATAACCGCAACAAAAAGGCGGCTGACCGATATCGTTCGCTTCGCACAAAGGGTGGGGCCATCACCGAGGATGAACGCCTCTTGAGTCGCCCTACTCTCCCGCTGATCAGTCCAACGGAGCCACTGCCAAGCGAGCAGACTCTGCGCGACGATCGTGCTTTCGAACGCGCCCTGAATTTCGACTTTACCATCACTGATCCCTGGCGCGTCTTGCGTATCATGAGCGAGTTCGTCAAAGGCTTCGACGCGCTGGCTCACATACCCGCCTCGGTTGCCATCTTTGGCTCTGCCCGCACAGAAGCTGGCAGCCCGGCCTACGAAGCAGCAGTTGAAACCGCGCGCCTGTTGGCCAGAGCCGGCTTTGGTATCATCACTGGAGGAGGACCCGGAATTATGGAGGCCGGGAACAAAGGAGCACAAGATGGAGGGAATCTCTCCATCGGTTGCAACATCGAGCTCCCGTTCGAGCAGTTTTCCAACTCCTATCTGGATGTCTCCCTCGATTTTAGCTACTTTTTTGTGCGGAAAACCATGTTCATCAAGTATTCCAGCGCTTTCGTCATTTTCCCCGGCGGCTTCGGCACAATGGACGAGCTTTTCGAGGCGTTGACACTGATTCAGACGCACAAAGTCAGCCACTTCCCGATCATTCTCTATGACTCAAAATACTGGAGCGGACTGCTTAACTGGATGCGAGAGACGATGCTTCATCACAACAATATCTCTCCCCAGGACCTGGACCTGCTCAGGATCTCCGACGATCCTGAGGAGATCTGCAAGCTGGTTACTGAGGCGTATCGCGCCAGCTTCCACATGAACGACGACAACACAGGACGTGAGAAATCAATCCGTTGATTCTTCTGTAGCTATCATCTCCGATGCTTCACCTTCTGTCTCCGCTGAGCGCTGCTTCTTGAGAATCACAGTGCCCAGCGGAGGAAGGGTCAGCAAGATAGAATGTGGGCAGGATTGCCAGTAAACCGGACCGCTAGGCATCTCCTGGGGGTTGACCAGCCCGCTGCCACCATAGCAAGAGGCATCGCTGTTCAAGATCTCCCTGTAAACCCCGGCAAGCGGGACGCCAAGCCGGTAGCCATGCCTGGGCACAGGCGTAAAGTTGCAGACAAAAATCAGGGTATCCTCTGGATCGGTACCTTTCCGCATGAAGGAAACCACACTGTTATCTGAATCGTGAGGATCGATCCAGGAAAAGCCTTCAGGATCATTCTCCAATACGCTAAGCGCTGGTTCCTGGATATAGAGTCGGTTGAGATCGCGCACAAACTCTCGCAATTGTGCATGACGCGGATCGCTGGGAGGCATCAACAGGTGCCAGTCTAGGCTCTCCTTATAGTTCCACTCGCTCCACTGCCCAAACTCCCCCCCCATAAAGAGCAGCTTCTTCCCCGGATGGCCCCACATGTAGCCAAAGAACGCACGCAAATTAGCAAAACGCTGCCAGACGTCTCCGGGCATCTTATTGATCAGCGAGCCTTTGACATGCACCACTTCGTCGTGGGAGAGCGGAAGCACAAAGTTCTCCGAGTAGGCATACATCAACGAGAAAGTGATGTTGTTATGATGATAGCGCCGATAGATCGGATCTAGATGCATATATTCCAGCATATCATGCATCCAGCCCATATTCCACTTCATACTAAAGCCCAGACCACCAACATAGGTGGGGCGGGAGACCAGCGGCCACGCGGTCGACTCTTCAGCGATGGTCAGGGCCCCCGGCACCTGGTCATAGACCGCCTCGTTGAGCTGACGCAGAAAGTCGATAGCTTCTAGATGCTCACGCCCTCCATATACATTTGCTACCCATTCGCCGGGCTTTCGCTGGTAGTCAAGGTAGAGCATCGAAGCCACCGCATCGACGCGCAGCCCATCCACATGATACTCGCGCAGCCAGTAGAGGGCGTTAGCAATGAGGAAATTGCGCACCTCGCTCCGCCCATAATCAAAGACCAGCGTACCCCAATCCTTGTGCTCACCCTTACGCCAGTCGCTGTACTCGTAGAGATGAGTGCCGTCAAAGTAGCTCAGCGCATGCCCATCTTTGGGAAAGTGGCCCGGCACCCAGTCGAGAATGACACCAATGCCTAGCTGGTGCATATGGTCGACAAAATACTGAAAATCCTCTGGCGGGCCGAAACGGCTGGTGGGGGCGTAGTAACCCGTGACCTGATATCCCCAGGAGCCATCGAAAGGATATTCCATCACTGGCAGCAGCTCGACATGGGTAAAGCCCATCTCCTTGACATAGCTGCCAAGCGCTTCTGCAAGCTCCCGATACGTTAAGAAGCGATCCTCTTCAATCGCCCCCTCGACATGTCGCTCTGGTACATGCCGCCAGGAGCCTGGATGAACCTCGTAGATAGATATAGGAGCACTCAACCACTGGCGGCGCTCGCGCATATGCATCCACGCGTCATCGTGCCACGTATGCTGCTTGATATCCGCCACGATACAGGCCGTTTTTGGACGTACCTCGAAGGCGAACGCATAAGGGTCGATTTTGTCTGCGGTGTAATTGTTATAGCGCGAATAGATCGCAAACTTATAGAGCGAGCCAACCTGCACTCCCGGGATAAAGCATTCCCAAACGCCCAGGTCGTTATGGCGCCGGTACATCGGGTGCGCGCCACGATGCCACTGATTGAAATCTCCAATCACCGAGACGGTCAGCGCGTTAGGCGCCCAGACTGCAAAGTGGACGCCCGCTACGCCATTCACCACGCGAGGATGCGCGCCCATTTTCTCATAGAGATGATAGTGCTTGCCCTGCCCAAAGAGGTAAAGATCAAAATCGCTGAAAATAGATTCCTGCTCCGGCTCAATCATAGACGTCTTTCCTTGTGAGGAATCACTCTGGGGTTCTTTCATCACCATATCCTTAATTATATCAAGTAAGACTGTTCTTGTTTTTAGCATAGCACACCGTAGAAACGCTCGCGCAAATCGCCTCGCGGCTCCCAATGGAGCATCGCTTTGTGATCACCCTCCCAAATAAGCCCTCGAATCAGTTCCGATCTACAGGTGCATTCTGCTAATTGGAAGTACTGTCCTGGGCCGAGCGGGATATCCAGTGCGAGGCGCATTTAGAACAGGTTTACCGTGCTTGCGAAGAGGTTGGTGACGCCGGGCAGACATTCTTGCCAGGGTTACTTTTTCCTGAGAGAGGTACGCCCTTTTCAGGCCGTGAGATATAGAGTACAATATGGCTGATCCATCTTATCTGTTGAGAAAGAGAGAATGTAGCAGCGTGACAATCAGGCGAGCTCGCGTCTACGACGTTTTTGCACTTATTACCGCTATGATCGTGCTTGGCCTGGACCAATGGACCAAGTCGCTCGTTGTGGCTCACTTAGGTCCAGCCGGCTTTGGCCCCCAGATTTCTTTGATTGGCCAGTATCTTGTTCTCTTCTACATTCGCAATCAGGGAGCCGCCTTTAGCATGTTTGAGACGAATGGCCCCGTGCTGATTGTGCTGATTACGCTGGCGGTCGCCGTGATCATTTATCTTTATGCACGCATAGTCAACACAGGCTCTCTACCCTATAAGCTGGTTTTCGGTCTGATCATCGGTGGAGCAGCCGGGAACCTCCTGGACCGCTTTACTCACGGCTCAGTAGTTGATTTCATCTGGTTCCGCATCCCCCAAATCGGCTTCAGCTTCGCCGTCTTCAATCTCGCGGATTCGGCAATCTCCATTGGCGTGATTCTGTTATTTATCACCTTTGCCTACAGTAGCTTCCACTATAGAGCTCCGAACCAACCAGCACCACAGGAGCAGCCTCCGGCGGGCAAAGAACTTCTTCCAGCTCACTCGCAGGAGAAAGATGCGCAATCCTGAAACTTCCTCACCGTCCCGCCAGCTTTTCACCGTGCAAGCCGAAGAGGCTGGCCAGCGCCTGGACCGCTACCTGGTAGCTGCGCTGGCGGAGTTGTCACGGACCTCAATTCAGCAGTTAATTGCACATGGCGCAATCCAGGTCAACGGTCGTCCCAGCAAGCCGGGATACTCCTTGCGAGCAGGAGATGAGATCCTGGTCGACCTGGAGAGAGCCTCGACTACACCAGACCAGGCGAAGCCGCGACCACTTCCGCTGGATATTGTATATGAAGACGAGGATCTCCTGGTAATCAACAAAGCACCGGGTATGGTAGTCCATCCAGCTCCGGGCCATTACGAAGACACACTGGTCAATGCCTTGCTAGCCTATTATCCAGACTTGCAGACTACTGATGGCGATCAACGGCCGGGCATCGTTCACCGCCTGGACCGCGACACATCCGGCTTGCTAATCGTCGCGAAAAATGCTCGTACACAGGTAGCCCTGGTTGGGCAAATGCAGCGGCACGAGGTAGTGAAACGCTATCTGGCCCTGGTTGAGGGGATAGTAGCGCTCGACCAGGGCAGCATCGAAGCACCAATCGGGCGTGATCCACGCCACCGCCAGCAGATGGCGATCACTGTGAGCCACAGCCGCGAGGCGCGCACTCACTTTCGCGTGCTGGAACGCTTCGCTCGCCATACACTGTTGCTCGTCGAGCTAGAGACCGGACGCACTCATCAGATCCGGGTCCATCTCAAGGCCATCGGCCATCCTGTAGTTGGCGATCCTACCTATGGCTCCGGCAAGGCGCTGCGCGGCTTCGACCTGCGCCGCCAGTTTCTGCATGCAAGCCAGATCCAATTTGCTCACCCCGGCACTGGCGCTCAGCTCCATTTCGAGGCTCCCCTTCCTGCCGATCTCCAAAATATACTCGAACGAAAAAATTTCCTGTAGCCCCCTGGTAAGAAGGCGCCTTCGCATGCTATACTAAGACAGTCGAAAACACAAGCACCTGACTAATCTGGATCTTCCTCGTTTTGCTGTGCAGTAAGTATATTGTACCTGTCGGCTCTACTAGCTGACTAATTTTCCTGCCTCTGCTTATTTCTTTCGAAAAAACGGCGCTCAGACGCGTTTTCTCTACTGAATATAGAACATAAGTACTATATAGGCGGTGAGGGGCCGCCAGTAGTGCTGCGATAAGACGTTCCTGCTATCTATCCGAAGGAGGACGAACATGCCAGTCTTAGAATCGACCGACAAAGTGGCAGCGCGCAGCGCGTTGCGTCATCGCCCAATCGATGAGGCGGCCAATCGCCCAATCGTCCCAAGCGCAGTTCGGCCGGTGGTCCAGCGAGCCTCGCGCCACCGCCCTCAGCCAGCTGACGACGACCTGATCAGCGAATGGAAACGAGCAGATGTAGAAGCCCCCGTCCATGTGGCTGCGCCTCAGCGCAAAGCCAGCTCGTTTCCAAAGAAGACGCCCAGAACATCTAGTCACCCAAGGGCACGGCAGGCCAGGCGTTTTCGAGCGCATCCTGTGCTGTTCCTCGGCCTGGGTATGCTGGCTATGCTTATCCTTTGGACACTCCTCTCGGCCGGTATAGCCTGGTGGAATAATACTCTGGAGTATATTCATTACGGATATCCGCGAACATTTCAGATGGATGCAGTTGTTGGTCAGAATGACTCGGCGAGCGACCCAAGCCATTTCCTCGCCATCAACTTTCACGGGCGCATCGAAATCATCGAGTTTCCTGGAGGTGATGCTTCACATGCGCGCATTTATCTTGGCCCTCAGCTCTTCGGGCCAGACGCAGATACCACGCCGGTCACACTGAAATTTGCCGATATCAACGGCGATCACAAGCCCGATATGTTCGTCTTTTTCCAATCCTCCTGGATCATTTTTATCAACGATCACGGTACCTTTCGACCTCCCACACAGGAGGAACAACAGGAAGCCGCTCAGTACCTCGCGGCGCATGGACAAGCATGAGGCAAAAATGGACCCCTGGTTTTCAATGCACCTCAGAGGGGACGCATTGCTCCAGGGGCTTCCACAAAACCATACGGAAGAGCAGATGCGATGTCTGCTCAACGAGACATGACCGCCTGCCAGAGAATCCTCCTGCTGAGAGCACAGCCGGCGGCTCTGCCCTGAACGCTCTACTTTACCGCTTTTGATGCTCCATCGTCGGTCTGGTTGCGCCAGTTGATTTCGTCTTGTGGGGCTGAGCAGCTTGTGAGAGCACTGCGCCAACCGAGAAGCCAACGCGCTTGCGGGCCGGAATGGTAATCTGGTTGCCCCCACGAATGGATTTGACCTTACGCGGCGCAACGTCGCGCAGATTCCAGGTGCCAAAGCCCATCAAGCGCACTTCCTGTCCCTTGGCGACATCCTCGCGCACAACCTCGGTGAATGCATCAATGACCTTGCTGGTCTCCTTTAGATTCATCCCGGCCCTGGCGGCGATCTGATGAATCAGTTCGTCTTTCCCAACAACGGTCGTGTTCTTTTCAGATGAAACTGCTGCCATAAAAGTATGTACTCCTTCCGAGTATGAAGCACAGGCAACCACATACCTATGCTTGTAACTACAACACGTTTCTTGCTTTAGGGGTTAACCACACTGGCCATTTCGACCTGCTATATACGTGTTGTGCGTTCTAGAATGGAGCTACCATTCACTCTCACTATACCGACCCCCACCAAATAGTTCTAAAAAGTAGAGAGCAAGTTTTACGCTTGCCAAAGGGCTAGCTTCTCGGAGTAATGGACGATGAGTTTCCTTTCTTTGAATCGAGACGTATTTTCTTTGTGCATTGCTTCCTGGATAACTTATCCAGGGATATCTCAAAGAGAAAATGATCGATGGAAAGGGAGTAGATCGAAATGAGCTCACAGACAGGAACCAGGCCCGAAGTGGTCATCGTAACAGGGGCGTCGGCAGGGGTCGGACGCGCGATTGTGCAGGCATTCGCCAGGCGTGGCGCTCATATCGGGCTGCTGGCACGTGGCCAGGCGGGGTTGGAGGGCGCGCGCCGAGACGTTGAAGACCTCGGTGGAAAGGCGCTCGTTCTCCCGACCGATGTGGCTGACCCCGAACAGGTCGAGTCCGCTGCCACCAGGGTCGAGGAAACCTTTGGCCCAATCGACCTCTGGATCAACGTAGCTATGGCTTCGGTTTTTTCGCCTGTGAAGGAGATGAAGCCGGAGGAATATAAGCGCGTCACCGAAGTAACCTATCTGGGATATGTCTACGGAACACTGGCCGCGCTCAACCGCATGCTGCCGCGCGATAAAGGGCACATTATTCAGGTTGGTTCAGCTCTAGCCTATCGAGGCATTCCCCTGCAATCGGCCTACTGCGGGGCCAAACACGCTGTGCAGGGCTTTACCGAATCGCTGCGGGCTGAACTGATCCACGACAAAAGCAACGTCAAGCTGACCATGGTGCAACTTCCAGCAGTCAATACACCGCAGTTCGGCTGGGTCAAGAGTCGCCTCCCGCACAAAGCGCAGCCCGTGCCGCCAATCTATCAGCCCGAAGTGATCGCGGAGGGAGTCACCTATGTTGCCGATCACTACCGGCGCCAGCTTTTTATTGGTATGTCTACCGTCGTCACCATCCAGGGCAATAAGCTTGCGCCAGGATTGGGAGACAAGTACCTTGGTAAAACCGGCTATAAGTCGCAACAGACCGCTCAACCCGCCGACCCAAACGCGCCCAATAACCTGTGGCAACCGGTCGATGATCGGCGGGATTACGGCGCACATGGTGCATTTGACGACCGGGCAATTGCGCAGAGCCGCCAGTTGTGGATTGACACTCACCGTGGCCTGCTTGGTCTGGTGGGCGCGGGTATCACGGGTGCCATTGCCGGAGCGATTATGTGGAGGAGTAGATGAAGCCAGAGATTTTGAGCCAGGAATTACGCACGGGAGCGGGCGGCTTTCTAGGACTGCGGCGCGGCATCGTCGGTTTAGCGATGGTCGCCTGCGGCTCAATGGGCCTGATTACGCTGTACCAGATGGGCATCATCAAGCATCTGCCAGAACCGCCCCTGCCCGGATTGGACGCAGACAGGGTAGACGCATCGTCGGAAGCATACTCGCGCTTCTCGGCGCCCGATGGCGTGCTGGGGCTTGGCAACTACGCGGTGACGATGGGTCTGGCCGCCGTGGGGGGAAAGGACCGCGCCAGGGAGCAGCCCTGGCTTCCTCTGCTGCTGGTCGCAAAGGTCGGATTCGATCTCTCCCAGGCCATACGGCTGTTCTTCGATCAACGGTCAAAATACCACGCATTCTGCCCCTGGTGCCTGCTGGCAGCCGGCTCAACGGTTGCCGCCGTCCCCCTGGCCCTCCCTGAAGCGCTTTCTGCCTTGCGCCACCTGCTGGGGAAATCAAAAAAGCTGGTCTAAGGCCAGTGGGAAGCCATCCAGGGCGATCACCACGTTGGTCGCCTCATTCCGTCCTCGTCGGTGGCGTGCAGGCGCTGCGCGCGGTGCAGCAGGAACTGCGTTCCCTCGATTAAGCCCATCTGCTCCACTTCGATAGATATAGCGAGCGACCCGACCGCGCTGGCTCGCGTGGTGAGCAGGATGCTGCCATTCCTCGTCACGGGCAAATACTCCTGGACGAGAGAAAGCTCCTCAACGTTGTCAAAGATCAGCAGCCAGGATTGCTGGCACTGCTCTAGCCAGCGCTTGACCTCTGTGACCACTTTGCGCTGGTCAGTTTCGTTTTTCGCCGAAAAGTCCGGCAGCAGGTC